>Ga0209220_1000304_pt1 | contig 18839 bp, 23 predicted proteins | sample BlaSpr_A8_OM3_M3_FD_187984 | JGI IMG/M metagenome (GOLD analysis project Ga0209220, IMG submission 187984) | Forest soil microbial communities from Thunder Bay, Ontario, Canada - Black Spruce, Ontario site 2_A8_OM3_M3 (SPAdes) (version 2) | ecosystem: Environmental > Terrestrial > Soil > Boreal... | reverse complement strand
GAAAGCCAGCTGATTCCGGCTATGGAGTCGGTGGAATCGCGCTTCCCCAATGTGAAGGTGTTCAGCCTGCCGTCGATGGGGGAGGACGGCAGCCGAATTCACGTCGAACTTGGTGTGCGAGGCGACCCCGCCGAGGTGGACGATGCGATGGAAGCATTGCGCCGTGCCGTATCGGAGGGCGGCTTTTCCTACAAATGAAAAGCCCCGCTTTTGGCGGGGCTTTCCTTACTTCTTTCTAGACCTGGCAGCCTTCGTCTTGCGGCTGCGCTTTGCGCTAGATCGGGCGGCTTTGCTTTTGCCCGGTTTGGCGCTTAGGCGGCCTTTTTTGGTTTCGCGAGGCCTTTCACCGTCTCGGTCGCGGCGGCCACATTGGCTTCCGCGATCTCGGTCGCCTGCTTCGCGACCTTGGTGAGGTTGTCGTAGGCCGAATTCGCGGCGGCCAGCATCGACTTTACCGCTGCGACCGCGACGTCCGAGCCGGCCGGCGCGTTCTTCGAAACCTTGTCGAGCAGCGTCACGAAGTTCTCATTCCACTCGGCGACACGGCGCTCCGCCACCTTGGACAGCTCGGCGTTGGCCTCGGTCGCGACTTCGTACACGCTCTTCGAGTAGGCGATCGCCTTCTCGATGGCGGGCTGGGTAAACGAGTTCTGCAGCGTAACGAACTCCTGTACATCCTTCGCGCCGAGCAGCGCGCGGGTGTTGGCAACGCTGTCTTCGAACGCGCTCTTTACCGCGCTGGCTTGAATATTCGCCAGTTTCTCGAACGCAGCGAACTGCGCGTTGGCTACGGCAAGAAGAGCTTCTACATTGGCCTTGTTGGCCGCTTGAATCTGTTCCGGGGTTACGTACATTTGCTGGCTCCTGGTCTGTGATTTTGTGCAATGCAGCAAAATGGATTTTATGCCGATCATGTCGAAAGTCAAGGTTTTTGTGCGTAGCAACATAAGTGATTGATCTGTCGCACGCACAATCAACTACAGGACAAACGGAATACGGGTGGGCACCGGTCTTCCTCGCGGGGCTCTTCGTGATCCTGTGGAGTACCGGCTTTGCGGGGGCGAAGTTAGGGCTTCCTTACCGCGGGGGACCGCCCAGATGGCAATGGCCGGGGTTTTAATGCAAGCGGGCTACCTGGGGGGCGTCTTCGCCTACAAGAGATGAGTATCGATTACCGTCCGAACGATCCGGCGGTGCTGGCGGATCCGTTTCCCCTTTATCAGCGCATGCGTGACCAGGAGCCGGCGCACTGGAGTCCGGTCCTCAAGGCGTGGGTGCTGACTCGGTACGAGGACGTCAAGCGCGTATGCCTCGATAGCCGGATGTCTTCGGACCGGCTGCGACCGTTCTTTGCGACGCTGCTATCGGCCGAAGCCGAACGCGTCGCTCAGTTGATGCACATCCTCACGCTATGGATGGTGTTCCGCGATCCGCCCGAGCACACGCGCCTGCGCCGGCTGGCGAGCAAGGTCTTCAACGTTCGCTCCATCCATGTCCTGCGACCGAATGTGGAGGCGCTTACTGCCTGGTTGCTGGCACGCATCGGCGATCGCGAAGAACTCGACCTCATCGCCGAGTTCGCTGGCCCCCTACCAGCCCTGGTGATCATGGATATGCTGGGCGTACCGCGCAGCGAGCTGCAGCGCCTCAAGCATCTGTCGGACGAGATGGCGCTCTTTATTGGCAGCGCACGCGATACGCCGGAGAAGTACGGACGTGCCGAGGCGGCTACCACGGAGATGGCGCATCTGTTCCGCGAGCTGATCGCCTCGCGCCGCGCGGCACCGCAATCCGACCTGCTGACCGAGCTCGTCAAGATAGAGGACGATGGCGACCGTCTCACCGACGACGAGCTGGTCGCGACCTGCATCCTACTGCTCTTTGCCGGACACGAGACCACCACGCACCATATCGCCAACGGGCTGCTTGCGCTGCTGCGTTTCCCAGGCGAGCTGCAACGACTGCGCGAAACACCGGGCCTCGCGCCGGCAGCGGTGGAAGAGCTGTTGCGCTACGACGGCCCGATCGGCGCGCAGGTGCGCATCGTGCAGGACGAGCAAGTGATGCATGGCCGCAGCCTGCAGCCCGGGCAGCGGGTATTCCTGCTGATGAACGCAGCGAATCGCGACGATCGTGCCTACCCGGAGCCTGATCGCCTCGATCTAACGCGTAGCGGCGTGCCCCATCTGACGTTCGGCTTCGGCGCGCATATCTGCCTGGGTTTTCCGCTGGCACGGCTCGAAGGCCAGGTCGCTCTGCCTGCGGTTCTCAAGCGCTGGCGCACCATCGTGCTGGCCAGCGAGCGTCTCGAGTGGCTCGACTCGATGGTTCTGCGTGGAATGAAGGCCATGCCGCTGGTCGTCAGGGCGTGAGCGCCGACACGGATCACCTACCGAAGCGGCTCTGGTGGCTGCTTGCCGGCCTGACGCTCGCGTGGGGATTCAACTGGACCGCGATGAAAGTCGCGTTGGGCGACGTTTCCCCGTGGACGTTTCGCACGCTTTGCCTCGGTCTCGGCTCGGCAGTGCTGTTCCTGGTGCTGCGAGCCGGCGGCCAGCGCCTGGGGGTGCCCAAGGGGCAGTGGGCAAGGCTGGCGATGCTGGCTTTTTTCAACATTACCTGCTGGAACGTGCTGGTGGCCTTCGGACTGACCATGATTTCCTCGGGCCGCGCGGCGATCCTCGCTTACACCATGCCAGCGCTCGCGATTCCTCTGTCCGTCTGGCTCCTTGGCGAGCGCTTGACGGCCGTCAAGCTCCTTGGCCTGACCCTCGGCATGGCAGGACTGGTCTTGCTACTCGGCGAAGGGATCATCGGCCTGGGTAAAGCGCCGCTTGGCTCGCTGCTCGTGCTGGGCGCGGCGGCGAGCTGCGCGCTGGGCGTTATCCTGCAAAAGCGTTACCCGACGTCGATGCGAACGGGGCCGTACACGGCCTGGATCATGCTTCTGGGCGGCGTACCCATTTTCGTCGGCGCGCTGCTTTTCGACGATTTCGGTGCGCTCAAGGAGGTGCGTCTCGAGGCGGCTCTGAGCATTGCCTACAATGTACTCATTGCGTTCGCGTGGGCGCATTGGGCGTGGATCAAGATTGCGACATCGGTCAGCGTCACCGTGTTCTCGCTCAGCATGTTGATCATTCCCGTAGTCGGCGTCATCAGCGGGATGCTGTTTCTCGGCGAGCGCCCCACCTGGGCCGAATACGCGGCGTTGTTGCTGGTCCTCGGCTCGCTTCTGACGGTGGTGATTCCAGCGCGTCAGGTGCGATAGCGGCGTATCACGTCCGGATCCGGATCGACACCGAGTCCCGGGTCCTGCGGCACCTCGATCACGCTTTTTCCAAACCACCCCGGGTAGAGCGTGGCTTCCGGCCACAAATAGAAATGCTCGAAGCGTGCTTCCGGCACCTTGGCAGCGATCAGATGCAACGTCGCGAGGGCGCCGGGCCCGAAGTAGGGTGAGTACGGCGCGATTCGCACTGCGGTGGCGAGCTCGACGATTTTCAGGAATTCCGTGATTCCGCCGACCTTGGTCACCGACGGCTGAGCGAATTTGACGGCCCTGGCGCCGAGCAGCGCTGTAAACTGGGTAGCAAAGCACAGGTTCTCGCCAGCGGCCGTCGCCACGCCGCTCGACTCACCGACGCTGCGCAGCGCCGCAAAATCCTCCGGCGGGAATACCGGCTCCTCCAGCCAATGAAGATCGTGACGTCTCAACTGCTGCGCCATCCGCAGGGCATCGTCGCGGTTCCACTCGCAGTTGACGTCGAGCATGAGCGGGATGCGTCCTGGTATCATCTTTCTGGCCGCGGCAACTGCTGCGTCCGTTACCTCGTGCAACTTCACTGCGGTGTAGCCCTCCGCCAGCGCGCGCTCGCAATATTGCGCGACCTGCATCGGCTCGCCATAGCGCAAGAGGCTGGCGTAGCAGGCGACGCTGGAGAGATTGCCGCTGCCGAGCAGTTTATGCAGCGGCGCACCGGCCGCCTTGCCGGCGACATCCCAGAGCGCAATGTCCAGGCCGGATAGCGCGAATACGGTGATGCCGAAGCGGCCGAAGATATGAAGCTTCCTTTGGGATCGCCAGATTCAGGGCGCTGATTTGCGCGGCGTCCTGGCCGACCGCCAGCGGCGCGATCATTTCATTCACTGCGGCGGCAACCGCGCCGCGGCACGAATACGAAAACGCCTCCCCCCAGCCGACCAGCCCTTCATCGGTTTCGACACGCACCAGGCAGAAGTCGAGCTTCTTGCGGGCGCCGGCACCGTAGCTGAACGGGATGGCAAGCGGCACGCCCACCACGCTGGAGATTTTCATTGGACCGCCACCGTCCGCTTTGTCGGAATGCGCGCCGGATCCCAGTTGCGAACCGCTTCGCGCAGGTTCGCGGCTTCTGGCTGGCCAAGAAACGCGAGCGCCCTGCGTAGCTGGTCCTCCGCGCTCGTGAGCCCGATCGCCGGTGCTGCGGTCTGCTTGGAGAGCTTTTCGCCCGCGGCATTCACCACAACCGGCACATGAAGATAGCGCGGTGTCGGATAGCCGAGCAGGCGCTGCAGATAGATCTGCCTCGCCGTGGAGTCGAGCAGGTCCGCACCGCGCACCACGTCCGTAATACCTTGTTCGGCGTCGTCGACCACCACTGCCAGCTGATATGCGAACTGGCCGTCGGCACGATACACGATGAAATCGCCGACATCGCGCTCCACCGACTGCTCAACGACGCCTTGTACGCGGTCCGGGAAGCGTATCGGATCGGGCACCGTTCTCATGCGCAAGGCCCGCGGCGTCTTTCCCGGCGGCAGACCATTTCGGCAGGTTCCCGGATAAACGCCAGCCGACGTGAGACCCAGCGCGGAATCCGAGATTTCCTTCCTGCTGCAGCCGCAGGCATATGTCATGTCAGCAAGCCTTTCAAGCGCGTCGCGGTAAAGCTGTCCGCGCTTGCTTTGATAGACCACAGGATCGTTCCACTCGAGCCCGAGGTGTTCGAGCGCCCGCATGATCTGGTCAGCGGCGCCGGGCTGCTCGCGCGGCGGGTCCAGATCCTCGATGCGCACCAGCCACCGTCCGCCCGCCGCGCGCGCATCGAGCCAGCTGGCGAGCGCAGCGACCAGCGAACCGAAGTGCAGCGGCCCGGTGGGCGATGGCGCGAACCGCCCTGCATACATGGGTGTCTAGGGTACACTGCACGCTTTTTTCCGAAAGGACGGCCATGGCGACGATGGATCTCACCAAGGAGAATTTCGAGAAGACCGTCAACGACAACCCGATGGTAGTCGTGGACTTCTGGGCGCCGTGGTGCGGTCCCTGCAAAGGCTTCGCTCCGGTGTGGTATTCCGCGACAAGGTAATCCTGTCCCAGCAGGCGGGCGCGTTGCCTGGAACGGCGCTGGATCAGGTCATTGCGCAGGCCAAGGCGCTCGACATGGCCAAGGTGCAAGCGGAGATCAAAGACCAGAAATGAACGTCGCCTATCGAGGCGATTGAAACAAAGTTTTGGCGCGGCAGCGGCGCGGCCGATAGACTGGCTACATCAACACCGAAAAGTAAATAGCTCATGCCTGTCGACACTGGAATTTCCGCCAAGCACCGCGCCGCTATCGCGCAAGGTCTGTCCCGGCTCCTCGCCGATACCTACGTGCTATATCTCAAGACGCACAATTTCCACTGGAACGTCGAAGGGCCGATGTTCCAGACCCTCCATCAGATGTTCATGGAGCAATACACCGAAACCTGGAACACCATCGATCTCATCGCCGAGCGCATCCGGTCGCTGGGCCACTACGCGCCCGGGACCTATGGCGAATACCTGCAGCTCGCGCGTATCAAGGAAACGCCCGGGGTGCCGAAAGCCGGGCAGATGATCAAGCCGCTGATCGAGGGGCAGGAAGCCGTGGTACGCACGGCGCGTCAGGTCCTGCCTGTGGCCGACGAGGCGAACGACGAACCCACGCTCGACTTGCTCACGCAGCGCATGCAGGTACATGAAAAAAACGCATGGATGCTGCGCAGCCTGCTGAAGAAGTAACATTACTGCCGCCATGAGCGGCAGCCGCATCGAGAAGGACAGCTTCGGCCCGATCGAGGTCCCGGCCGATCGGCTGTGGGGCGCGCAGACCGAGCGCTCGCGGCGTTTTTTCCGCATTTCCGGCGAGCGCATGCCGCTCGCCGTGGTCTACGCGCTCGCGCTCGTCAAGAAGGCCGCGGCGGTAGTAAACGCCGAACTGGGCCTGCTCGACAAAGCCAAGTCCGAGGCCATTCAGCGTGCCGCCCAGGAGGTGCTTGACGGAAAGCACGACGAGGAATTCCCGCTCGTCGTCTGGCAGACCGGCTCGGGCACGCAAAGCAACATGAACGTCAACGAGGTGCTCGCCAACCGTGCCTCGGAGCTGCTCGGCGGTGAGCGCGGTCCCAAGCGCCTGGTGCATCCGAATGACGACGTCAACCTCGGCCAGTCATCGAACGACGTGTTCCCCACCGCCATGCACGTCGCCGCCGCGCGCGCGCTGCACGACGACGTGCTGCCGGCGGTGGCGCGGCTTGCCGCGACGCTGGCGGCCAAGCGCGCCGAGTTTGAGCACATCATCAAAATCGGTCGTACGCACCTGCAGGACGCGACGCCACTCACGCTTGGACAGGAGTTCTCCGGCTACGCGGCCCAGCTCGAGCTGGCGTGGGAGGCCATACGTGACGCGCTGCCGCGGCTCTACCAGCTTGCGATCGGCGGCACCGCCGTCGGCACCGGGCTGAACACGCATCCGCAATTTCCTGACCGGGTGTGCGAACGGCTTTCCCGCGAGACGGGGCTGCCTTTCGTCTCGGCGCCGAACAAATTCGCGGCGCTTGCTGGGCACGAGCCCATGGTTTTTGCGCATGGCGCGCTGAAAACGCTCGCAGCAGCGCTGACCAAGATTGCCAACGATGTGCGGCTCCTCGCTTCCGGGCCGCGATCCGGTCTCGGCGAGCTGCGCATCCCGGAAAACGAGCCGGGCAGCTCCATCATGCCGGGCAAGGTTAATCCTACCCAGGCCGAAGCGCTCACCATGCTGTGCGCCCAGGTGATGGGCAACGACGTCGCGCTCGGCATCGGGGCATCTTCCGGCCACCTCGAGCTCAACGTCTACAAGCCGATGATCGCGCATGCGTTCCTGCAGAGCGCGCGACTCCTGGCCGACGGCTCGCGTTCCTTCGACGAGCACTGTGCGCGCGGCATCGAGCCCGACGAGGCGCGCATCCGCGAGCTGGTGGAGCGCTCGCTGATGCTGGTCACGGCGCTGTCGCCGCATATCGGCTATGACCGCGCGGCGGAGATCGCGAAAAAAGCGCATCGGGAAGGCAGCACCTTGCGCGAGGCAGCGCTCGCGTTGGGCTACGTCAAGGCCGATGATTTCGATCGTTGGGTGCGCCCGGCGGCGATGATCGGCCCTGGCTCATGAAGCGACGCGCCTTTCTTCTTTCAGGCCTTTTGCTGCCCGCTGTTCCCGCCTGGGCGGCGCGGAATGAGCGCTTCGCCCACGGGTTGCTCTGGCGCGTGTGGCGGAACGGCGTCGCGCCGAGCCACGTCTACGGCACTATCCACGTAACGGACCCGCGACTCGCCGAGCTGCCCCTCTCCGTGCGCAAGGCATTCGACGGCGCGAAAAGCCTGATGCTGGAGTACATGCCGGACGCATACAGTAAGGAGCGCTTCCTGGAGGCGGCGCTATTCCTCGATCAGCAGACGCTGGAACAAAAAATCGGAACGGAAGACTTCGAGCGCGTCGTGGAGCAGCTGCAGCCGACGGGGTTATCGCGTGAGTTCGTTAACAAGCTCAAGCCGTGGAGCGTGCTGCTCAACTTGCGCAATGCCGCGGGGGCGGACGGTTCGCCCCTCGACGTGCAGCTGCTCGGACTCGCGCGCGCGCGCCGCATGCCGCTGTCGCAAATCGAGGGCGTCGAAGAGCAGATCTTCACCTTCGATGAATTCCCGATGGAGTCGCAGGTCGCGCTTCTGAAGCACAGCCTGGCCCACCGCGATGAGTTGCTCGCGCTCGCCGAGCACACGCTGGAGGCCTACCTGGCGCGCGATTTGGCCGCGATCTGGCGCCTGCGCGAAGAGTTCTTGGCCCGCCACCCGGAGATCGCCGTGCACCAGGCGGTGATGATGAAGCGGGTCGTCTACGACCGCAGCGTCGTGATGGCCTTCCGCATCCAGCGGGAGTTGCGGCGCGGCGGGGCGTTCGTCGCGCTCGGTGCGTTGCACCTGTATGGAGACAAGGGCGTACTCGCGCTGCTCGAGGAAGACCGCTACCGATCGAAGCGGGTCTACTGAGCGATCCCATGTCCGTAGTGGTCCTGATTTCCGGCCGGGGCAGCAACATGCATGCCTTGCTCGATGCCGGGCTGCCCGTCACCGCGGTGATCAGCAACGAAGCAGAGGCAAAGGGTCTTCACACCGCAGCAGCGCGCGGCGTGGCGACGCGGATAGTCGATCACCGCCGCTTTGCGAGCCGCGAGGCATTCGACGCCGCGCTCGCCGGAGAGATCGACCGGGTTGCGCCGCGATTGATCGTCCTGGCCGGCTTCATGCGCGTGCTCACGCCCGGATTCGTGGCGCGCTACCGACAGAAATTGCTCAATATTCATCCGTCCTTGCTGCCCGCGTTTCCCGGCCTGCGTACCCACGAGCGTGTGCTCGCCGCGGGGGCCAAGGTGCATGGCTGCAGCGTTCATTTCGTCACAGCGGAGCTCGACCACGGACCGATCGTCATCCAGGCCGCGGTGCCGGTGCGGAGCGAAGACACTGCGCAGACGCTTGCCGCCCGCGTGCTGCGGCAGGAGCATGTGATCTATCCGCGCGCCGTGCGCTGGTTTCTGGACAACAAGCTGGTCATCGACGGTGACCTGGTACGCGTTAAGGGTAATGATGCACAACTGGTTTTTTCTGCTGATTAGCTGCTGCGCAATGGCGCAGGCGGCGCCGCCGTCACGCTTGGAAATTGCCTACGAAGTGACGCGTAACGGCCTGGCGCTGGCCGACATCGTGCATCGGTTCGAGCATGGCGCCGGAACCTACCAGGTCACGGAAACCTGGAGGGGCCGGGGCCTGTTCGCCTTGCTCGGGCATATCAAGCGTTCGAGTCGCGGCGCGGTGACCGCGCAGGGATTGCAGCCTCTTGAATATTCCGACGAACGCAGCGGACGCGACACCGAGCGCGCCACGTTCGACTGGACTGCGAAGACCGTGACCGTGCAGTACCAGGGTGACCCGAAAGTATTGCCGTTCCCGCCCCATCCCCACGACCGCCTGGCGTTCTTTTACGAGTTTGCCTTCAATCCGCCGCGCGGCGCCGAGGTGGCTCTCGACGTCATTGACGGGCGGGGAATTTCAGACCAGCTCTATAGCATTGAAAGCGGCGAGCGGCTGAAGACGCCGGCCGGCGAGTTCGACACGGTGAAGCTCGTTCGCCGCAAGGAAAACAACGAACGGGCTGAACTCTGGCTGGCAAAGGATCGCGATTTCCTCCCGGTGCGGCTGCTCATCGTCGGGAAAGACGGCACGCGCCTCGACCAGGTCGCCATCCGAATCTCTTCTCCGTGAGGCTTACGCGGGCGCTTCTGGCGCAGGCGGCCGCCGCGCTTTCAAGCCTTCTCGTGCTCTCGCGTCCCGCCGACGAAGCGCTTTCACTGTTCTTCCGCGGCCACCGCGGTCTCGGCCAGCACGACCGGGCATTCATCGCCGAAGCTGCGTTTGCCGTTTTGCGACGCAAGCGCTCGCTCGAGGCGGCTGCCGGTTCCGCCGTGCCGGATGCCCTGCTGGCGGCGGCGTTGCTGCGGGTCATCGGCCTGTCGGGGCGGGCGCTCGAAGGCCTGGTCGACGAGAAGCTGGTGGCGCGGATCCGTAGCGCGCGCGCCGAGTCGTTTGCGGCGGCGGTGCGCGCCGATCTGCCCGATTGGCTATGGGAAAGGCTGGTCGCCGATCACAGCGATGCGGAAGCCATGCGCATCGCGCAAGGCATGCTCAATGCAGCGTCGCTCGATTTGCGCGTCAACCTGGCGCGCATATCACGCGACGCAGTTCTGACGCGGCTTGACGACGATGGAGTTGCAGCCTCACCCACGCCGTATTCCCCCGCAGGGATCCGGCTTGCGGGAAAGCCGCCGGTCAACCGCCATCCTCTGTTTCGCGACGGGTTGATCGAGGTGCAGGACGAGGGCAGCCAGCTCCTCGCCTGGCTGCTTGCACCGCGCCGCGGCGAGATGGTGGCCGACTACTGCGCCGGAGCGGGTGGAAAGACACTCGCGCTGGCGATGCTGATGCGCGGCACCGGGCGCATCTATGCGATGGACATATCGGCGAAGCGGCTTGCTGCTCTCGCGCCCCGCGCGGCGCGCGCAAGCGTGAGCAATGTGCATGCGATAGCGCTGTCCGGCGACAGCGATGCGCGCGCCAAGCGCCTGGCCGGCAAGCTCGACCGCGTGCTGGTCGACGCGCCCTGCAGCGGTTTTGGCACCCTGCGGCGCAATCCGGACCTCAAATGGCGACACGGAGCGGATGCGGTCGCGGAGCTCGCCCAAAAACAGCACCGCATCCTCGGCGCCGCGGCCCGCCTCGTAAAGCCGGGCGGCCGGCTCGTTTATGCGACCTGCAGCATACTGCGAGACGAGAATGAGGCGGTTGTGGACCAGTTCTCCGCTGCGCATCCCGAGTTCGAGACCCTTCCATGCAATGAGCTGCTCGACGCGCAGCGCATTCCGCTGAAAACCGGAGAACGGCTGCGGCTTTGGCCGCACGTGCACGGCACCGACGGCTTCTTCGCCGCAGCCTTCCAGCGAGCCTAACAACGCTGGAAGTTGCTATATTCGCGGCCGATGCGAGGCTTGGCCTGCATAGCGACCCTCTGCGCGAGCTCGGCCCTCGCTGCCGACTTGCCCGAGTCCGCGCTGGAGGTGCACGGGCAGGCAACCTACATCCGGCAGTACAAGCCGTCGTTCCCTGCGGCATACAGCGGTCCCCACAGCTTGGACGCCGAGCGTGCGTGGAGTTACACGCTTACTGGGACGCTTTTCCTCGGCGCACGGCTGGGCGACGCGACCGAGCTCTATTTCAATCCGGAGTTCGTTCAGGGACTGGCGTTCTCGGAGTTGCTGGGAACGGGTGGCTTCACCAACGGCGAGATCCAGCGCACTACCGGGCAACAGTTGAGAGGTTACCGGGCGCGGCTTTTCGCGCGTCACACCTGGAACCTTGGCGGCGAGATCGAGGAAAAGGAGTCGGACCTGAACCAGGTGAGGACACGCTACGCAGCCGAGCGCTTTGTGCTCACAGCAGGAAACCTGTCGGTGTTAGATATCTTCGACGTGCTGGAATACAGCCACGATCCGCGCACCCAGTTCATGAACTGGTCTTCGCTCACATACGGCGCGTGGGATTTCCCTGCTGATGCGCGCGGCTACACGTGGGGAGTTGCCGCCGAATACATTACGCCGCGCTTCCAAATGCGCGCCGGGCGTTTCCTCGTGCCGGTGGAGTCGAATGGGCTGCGCCTGGAACACGACATCGTTCGGCGCTATGGCGATGTCGCTGAGTTCGAATTGCCGTACAAGCTTGCCAGCAAGCCCGCCGTCGCGCGCGTGCTAATGTTCCGCAATCGCGTTAGCGCAGGCGAATACGATGACGCGATCGCTCTGGGCAGAGCTATGGCGGCTACGCCGGATGTGGCGTCCGTGCGCCGGGCCGAGTTCAAGAAGGGGTTCGGGGTCAGTACACAGGTCGAGATCAGCGAAGATGTCGGCGCGTACGTGCGCGCGGGCTGGAGTGACGGCAGAACCGAGACTTTCATGTTCACGGAGATTGATCGTTCGCTCGCGGCGGGTGCGCTCATAAAAGGGGGCGGATGGGGTCGTCCCGAAGACACCGTAGGTGTCGCGGCTTACATCAATGGGCTTTCGCGGCCGCATCGCGATTATCTCGCCGCTGGCGGGCTGGGCTTCTTCCTCGGCGACGGGCGCTTGAATTACGCGACGGAGCGAATCGTTGAAGTCTTTTACAGCTTCGCGGTCATGAAGAAGACGTACCTTTCTCTCGGATATCAGCGCATCGTGAACCCGGGGTATAACCGGGATCGCGGACCGGCGGACTTCTTCAGCTTTCGGTTCCATGCAGAGCTGTAGCGGCGAGGAACCCCGCAGGGCATCCGTTGTCCGATCCGTAAGAGTGCAGGATGTGAATAAATTCCTCTTTCCCCAAGACAACTTACGTATCTTTGGGACTCTGCATCAGCATTCGCGTAGAATGGCTGCGCCCATATACATAACCATTAATCAAGGCGACTGATGCTGTTTTCCGGTCTGCTGGATCTCCCCTGGTGGGGTTACGCGCTTGCCGCGCTCGCACTGACGCACGTCACCATCGCGGCGGTGACCATCTATCTCCACCGCTGCCAGGCGCATCGCGCGCTCGAGCTGCATCCGCTCATCTCGCATTTCTTCCGCTTCTGGCTGTGGCTTACGACCGGCATGGTCACCAAGGAATGGGCCGCCATCCATCGCAAGCACCATGCCAAGGTCGAAACCGTCGAGGACCCGCACAGTCCGCAGATTTACGGAATCAATCGCGTGCTGTGGGCCGGCGTGCTCCTATATGTGAAAGAGTCGTTCAACAAGGAGACGCTGGAGCGCTACGGACACGGTACGCCGGACGACTGGATGGAGCGCAACCTGTATACGCGGTACTCGGTCTTCGGCGTCTTCGTCACGCTTGCAGCTGACCTGCTGCTCTTCGGAGTGGTGCCCGGTTTCCTGATCTGGCTGGTGCAGATCGCTTGGATTCCCTTCTGGGCCGCCGGGGTTATTAACGGCCTGGGGCACTTTTTCGGCTATCGCAGCTATGACGTCGCCGATGCGAGCACCAACATCGTCCCCTGGGGCATCCTCATAGGCGGCGAGGAATTGCATAACAACCATCATGCTTTTGCCTCGTCGGCCAAGCTCTCGACTAAGTGGTACGAGTTGGACATCGGCTGGATGTACATCTGCATCCTCCAGGCGCTCGGTCTCGCATCTGTGAAGAAGGTGGCCCCGAAGCCGCGCTTTGCGAGTCCGAAGGCCGCCGCAGACCTGGAAACGCTCCACGCCGTGATCTCGAACCGGTACGACGTGCTCTCCCGGTATGCCAAGTCGGTCCGTCGCACCTATGTCGACGAGGTCGAGCGGCTGAAACATTGGTCGCCGGGCGACGCCGAGGTGTTGCGCTCCCTGCGGCGGGCGCTGCTCCGCGGCCAAGCGCTGGCCGGCGCGGAGCGTGCCAGACTAGCCGAGGCGTTGAAAAAATCGCGCGCTCTCGCGACCGTGGTCGCCATGCGGCACGAGCTGGCGGCGCTGTGGGAACGCTCCAACGCGTCCAAAGAGCAATTGCTAAGACAGCTGCAGGACTGGTGCCATCGCGCCGAAACGAGCGGCATAGCGCCGCTGGTCGATTTTTCGCAGCGCCTCCGCTCATACGCCTAACTGCAAGGCCCGGGCCCGCGTAGCCTGAGCCCAAGCACAAAAGCCCGCCGAAGCGGGCTTTTTTATTTCAGTTTGGTTTCTTTATAGAGCACGTGCTTGCGCGCTTTCGGATCGTATTTCTTGATCTCGAGCTTGTCCGGCGTCGTGCGCTTGTTTTTGGTGGTGGTGTAGAAATGACCGGTGCCGGCCGATGATTCGAGCTTGATCTTCTCGCGCATGGCTGCTCCTTAGGTTTTGGCCTTGGCTTTTGCCTTGATCTCTGCGAGAACCGCCTCGACCCCAAGCTTGTCGATGCGGCGCAGCCCGGCGGTCGATACGCGCAGGCGGACCCAGCGATTCTGGCTTTCCACCCAGAAGCGGCGGTAATGGAGGTTGGGCTCGAAGGTGCGGATGGTCTTGTTGTTGGCGTGCGAGACCAGGTGGCCCTTCATGGGCCTTTTGCCGGTGACTTGGCAGACGCGGGACATCGGAATACTCCGGAAAATAAGCGCTGAAATCGCGGAAGCCGCGGATTTTACTACAACAATCCACGCTCGGCGAAGGAGATTGCCTGGTTGCCGGCGATGATGAAGTGGTCCAGGACCTTCACGTCGACGAGCGCGAGCGCTTCCTTGAGGTTGCCGGTCAGCAGCTCGTCCGCCTGGCTGGGTTGGGCAACGCCCGACGGGTGGTTGTGCGCGAAGATCACGGCGGCCGCGTTGGTTGCCAGAGCCTGTTTCACGATTTCGCGCGGATAGACGCTGGTCTGCGTCAGGGTGCCGCGGAACGGCTCGTCGAATTTGATGACGCGGTGCTGCGCGTCAAGCCAGATGCACACGAACACCTCGTGCGGCTTTCCTCCCAAGGCAAGCCGCAAGTAGTCGCGCACTGCCCCGGGAGAAGTCAGGGCCGCCCCTGATTGGAGCTTCTCTTCAATCGAGCGGCGGGCGAGTTCAATCGCCGCCGCGAATTGCGCGCGCTTGGCATCCCCGAGGCCTTTCACCTTCGCGAGCTCATCCCCCGCGCTGAACAATCCCGTGAGTCCGTCGAACTGCTCGAGAAGCTCCCGGGCGAGCTCGACGGCACTTTTGTCGCGCACGCCGGTACGCAGCAGCACGGCAAGCAGCTCCGCGTCGCTCAGGGCCTTTGCGCCAAGCGCGAGCAGCCGCTCGCGCGGCCGCTCGGCGACGGGCCAGTCCGAAATCGCCATGCCCGGGGGTTTCCCTTAAAATCAGCTTCCCTGATAACGCGGCTGGCACGCGCCCGATGACATGTTGAAGGGCAAGCGCATACTGCTCGGCATCACCGGCGGAATCGCCGCCTACAAGGCGGCTGAACTCGTGCGCCTGCTGGTGCGCGCGGGCGCCGACGTGCGTGTAGCGATGACCGAGGCCGCGACACGCTTCGTGACCCCCGTGACCTTCCAGGCGCTATCCGGCCAGCCGGTGTGGAGCGACCTGTGGGACGCGCGCGTGCCCGACGGCATGGGGCACATCGAGTTGTCGCGGGACCGCGAACTCATCGTGGTGGCGCCCGCAAGCGCGGACTTCATGGCGAAAGTGGCGCATGGTCTTGCCGACGACCTGCTTTCCACCCTTTGTGTTGCCAGACGGTGCCCGCTGATGCTCGCGCCGGCAATGAACGTCGAAATGTGGGAGAACGCGGCGACGCAACGAAACCTGGCCGTGTTGCGCGATGACGGCGTGCTGGTCGAGGGTCCCGCGGCCGGCGATCAGGCCTGTGGCGAAACCGGCTACGGCCGAATGCTCGAGCCGGCGCAGATCGCAGCCGAGATCGACGTCTTCTTTGCGCCGAAGCGGCTTGCGGGCAAGCGCGTGCTGGTGACTGCGGGTCCGACCCAGGAGCCCGTTGACCCCGTCAGGATGCTGACCAACGCGAGCTCGGGAAAAATGGGCTACGCGGTGGCGCGCGCTGCCCAGGAAGCCGGCGCCGAAGTCACGCTGGTGAGCGGTCCGGTGTCGCTGTCAACGCCTGCCGGCGTGGCGCGGATAGACGTGCGCACCGCGCAGGAGATGTTCGAAGCGGTCAAGAAACGCGCGCCCTCGACCGACGTGTTCATCTCCGTGGCGGCAGTGGCCGATTACAAGGTGAAAAACCCCTCGGCGCAGAAGATCAAGAAGGCAAACGGCGATGATGTGACCCTCGAGCTTGCGGAGAATCCCGACATCCTCGCCTACGTGGCGGGAATGAAGAACGGCCCGTTCTGCGTCGGCTTCGCCGCGGAGAGCGAGAAGCTCGCGCAGCACGCGCGGGAAAAACGCGCGAAGAAAAACGTCCCCCTGATCGCGGCCAATCTCGCGCAGAACGCGCTCGGCAGCGACGATAACGCCATCAAGCTGTTCGACGACCGCGGCGAGCACGACCTGGGTAGCGGTCCGAAGATCGAGCTGGCGCGCAAGCTCGTCGAGCACGTCGCCAGCATGCTGCCGCAGAAGAAATGAGGAAGCTGGAGGTCAAGATTCTCGACGAGAGAATCCGCAGCATGATGCCGCATTACGCGAGCGCTGGAGCGGCCGGCCTGGACCTGCGCGCCTGCATCGATGCGCCGTTCACGCTCCACCCCGGGGACAGCCAGCTGGTGCGCGCCGGCATCGCGATTCACCTCGGGGATCCGGGCTACGCCGCCGTGGTGTTGCCGCGCTCAGGTCTGGGCTCGAAGCACGGCATCGTGCTTGGAAACCTCGTCGGCTTGATCGATTCCGACTATCAGGGCGAGTTGATGGTCTCGGTGTGGAACCGCGGCAAGGCGGCGTTCACCGTCCAGCCGCTCGACCGCGTCGCGCAGCTGGTGGTGGTACCGGTCGTCCAGGTCGAGTTCGAAGTGGTCGAGGAGTTCGCCGCCAGCACCCGCGGCGCCGGCGGCTTCGGCAGCACCGGGCGCTAGGTCAACATATCGGCCCAGATGTTCTGGGCCCAGGACCACGCGTACTGCCCCTCGAGCTCGGAGCGGGCACTGGAGACGCCGCCCGCGCCCTTCACGGGAAGCAGCGTGCTCTGGCCGGCATCCCATTGGTGTACAGACGCGACATGGATCACTTCCTTGTCGGACACGAAGCTGTAACACGTATTGTTCATCACCGGATTGGGGTTGGGCTCGCGGCCATTGAGGAGCGCAACCACTGCGTCAGCGCACACTTTCGCGTGCTGATTGGCCATATGCCCGGATTTGGGCATTGCGGAGGCCGATAGCGTCGAATCGCCAAGCACGTGCACGCCTTTGACGGCCTTGGATTCCAGTGTGCGCCAGTCGACGTCGCACCAGCGGTTGTTGTGCGTGATAAGGTCGGCTTTGACGGCGATATCGCCGGCGCGGTGCGGCGGAACGACGTTGAGCACATCGCCGCGCACGCTATCGAACTCCAGCTTCACCGCCATGCCTGCGGCATCGATGCCCACCGCCTTCTGCCCGGCACGGTACTCGATGATGCCCTTGTAGAGGTCCTCCCAGGCGCGCTTGAACAGCGGCCCTTTGGACATCACATCTGGATTGGCGTCAAGGACCAGCACCTTCGAGCGCGGTTTTGCCTGCTTGAAGTAGCTGGCGACCTGGCACGCGCGCTCGTACGGTCCCGGAGGGCAGCGGTACGGCGCGGTCGGTACCGATAGCACATAGACGCCGCCATCCTGCATCGCGACCAGCTGTCTGCGCAGCTCTATGGTCTGCGGCCCCGCTTTCCAGGCATGGAGGACGCGTCCCGCATTCATGGCCTCGGCGTAACCCTCGAAGTCGCCGAAGAGGAAATCCACTCCAGGCGACACTATCAGCCGGTCGTACGGCAGGTCGCCGCCGCGCTGCAGCCGCACTACCTTTTTTGCGGCGTCGACCGCGGTGGCCTCGTCGTTCACGATCTGTACGCCATGCCTGCGCAGGCCGTCGTAGCCGCGCCGGATATCGTCCATGCTGCGGGAACCGCCCAGCACGAGGTTCGAGATGGGGCAGGAAGTGAAGGCGCGCTCCCGTTCGACCATTATCACCTCGATCGCGGGATCCCACATGCGAATGTACTTGGCGGCGGTCGCGCCGCCATACCCACCGCCAATGACGACGACACGCGCCTTGGACGACGCGGTGCCGGCGCAACCGGCGACCGACACTGCACCGGCGAGCTTCAGGAAATCTCTGCGTTTCATGGCCGCCTCACTTCTTTTGCGCCGAGAGGTACCCGGCGATCAGGTCGATCTGCGCATCGGTGTAGCCTTTGGCGATCTGGTGCATCACGGTGGCCGGACGCTTACCCTCCTGGAAGGCCTTCATCTGCGACACCAGGTACTCCTTCGGCAGCCCGGCGAGCGGGGTGACTTCCTTGGTGACGCTGCGGCCATCGGTGCCGTGACAATTGGCGCACGTGGCGGCCAGGCTGCGCGCGACGGCGTTGTCCTGCGCGATGGCGGCGAAGGCGGCGCATGCAAGCAGCGCTCCAAGCAAGATTCGAGGAATCATTCTGGCCCTCCCGGTTTTGTAAAAAGGCCGCGCGAGGCGGCCTTTGCTTATGCCCTTTTGCCGGGTCAGACGACCGAAGCCGCTTCTTCCTCGAACTTCAGCCTGATCTTCTCGTCCTCGCCGACGTCGATCGTCACCTTGCCGCCGTGCTGGAGCCGCCCGAACAGCAGCTCGTCGGCCAGCGCGCGGCGGATCGTGTCCTGGATCAGCCGCGCCATCGGCCGCGCCCCCATCAGTGGATCGAAGCCTTTCTTCGCCAGGTGCTCTTTCAGGCTTTCTGTGAACTGCGCTTCGACCTTCTTCTCCGCCAGCTGCTCGTCGAGCTGCATCAGGAACTTGTCGACCACGCGCATGATGATCTCGTGATTGAGCGCACGGAACGAGATGATCGCGTCCAGGCGGTTGCGGAACTCGGGAGTGAACATCCGCTTGATCGCCTCCATCTCGTCGCCGGGCTGCACCGACGGCGTGAAGCCCATCTGGGTCTTCGCCAGCGACTCGGCGCCGGCGTTGGTGGTCATGACGATGCAAACGTTGCGGAAGTCCGCCTTCCTGCCGTTGTTGTCGGTCAGCGTGCCGTGGTCCATCACCTGCAGCAGCACGTTGAAGATGTCCGGGTGCGCCTTCTCGATCTCGTCGAGCAGCAATATCGAGTACGGCTTCTTGGTGATCGCCTCGGTGAGCAGGCCTCCCTGCTCAAAGCCGACGTATCCCGGTGGCGCGCCGATGAGGCGCGACACCGCGTGCCGCTCCATGTATTCCGACATGTCGAAGCGGATCAGCTCGATGCCCATGCAGTAGGCGAGCTGCCGCGCCACTTCCGTCTTGCCGACGCCGGTGGGTCCCGAGAACAGGAAATTCCCGATCGGCTTCTGCGGGTTGCCGAGGCCCGAGCGCGCCATCTTGATCGCCG
>Ga0209220_1000303_pt1 | contig 18846 bp, 17 predicted proteins | sample BlaSpr_A8_OM3_M3_FD_187984 | JGI IMG/M metagenome (GOLD analysis project Ga0209220, IMG submission 187984) | Forest soil microbial communities from Thunder Bay, Ontario, Canada - Black Spruce, Ontario site 2_A8_OM3_M3 (SPAdes) (version 2) | ecosystem: Environmental > Terrestrial > Soil > Boreal... | reverse complement strand
CTGCCATTCCGGTATCGGCATCCGGCCGGATCTTCGTGCAAGCCGGCGCGTTTGCGATCCCGGAGAATGCGCAGCGCGGCGAGCCGGCCGGACGCGCCCATGATCCCGCCGCCCGGGTGCGTGCCCGCGCCGCATTGATAGAAGCCGCGCACGGGGGTCGCGAACTTGGCCCACCCCGGCGCCGGTCGCAGGAAGAACAACTGGTCCAGCGACAGCTCGCCCGCGAAGATGTTCCCCTCGCTGAGCCCCGTGATGCGCTCGATGTCCGCGGGCGTGAGCACCTGGCGGTGCCGAATGAGCGACTTGAATCCCGGCGCGAAGACTTCGACGGCATTCACCACCGCGTCGCCGAATGCCTCGCGCTTTGCATCCGTCCAGCCGCCGTTCAAATGATAGGGCGCGTACTGCACGAAGATGGACATGACATGCTTCCCGGGCGGCGCCATACCGGGATCGATCATCGACGGAAACACGATGTCCATGTAGGGCCGGCGGGAGAACTCGCCGTACTTCGCGTCGTCGTAGGCGCGCTCGACATAGGCGAGGCTCGGACTGATGGAAAACGCGCCGCGATGCTGGCGGCCCACGCCGGGCATGCAGGTGAAGCTCGGCAGCGCGTCGAGCGCCAGGTTCACCTTGCCGGACGAGCCGCGGAACTTGAAGCGCCGGATGTCGGCGACGAAGTCGGTCGGGAGGTGGTCGGGCTCGAGCAGCTCCAGGAACGTGCGCCGCGGGTCGAGGCTCGACACCACTATGCGCGCCTGGACCTCGTCCCCGTTTTCGAGCACCACCCCCGTAGCGTGTTGGTTGCGAACGAAGACTTTAGACACACCAGCATTGCAACGGATCTCGGCGCCGAAGCCCCGCGCCGCCGCGGCGATCGACTCGCTCACCGCCCCCGTGCCGCCCTTCGCGAACCCCCAGGCGCGGAACACCCCGTCCAGCTCTCCCATGTAATGATGAAGCAGCACGTAGGCAGTCCCCGGCGACCGGGGGCCGAGGAACGTGCCGATGATCCCGCTGGCGGCCTTCGTCGCCTTCAGCACGTCGGTCTCGAACCACTCGTCGAGGAAGTCTGCCGAGCTCATCGTCATCAGCTTGACGAGCGCGTGCAGGCGCTCGCCGCCCAAGCCGCGGAAGTGTTTGCCGAGACGGAGCAAGCTCGCCAGATCGCCCGGCGCGAACGACGTCGGATCGGGCGGTACCATGCCGAGGATCGGCTGCACCGCCTGCGCCATGAAGTGCATCAGCCGCCCGTACTCGTCGTACGCCTCGGCATCGCGCGGTGAGTGGCGGTACAGCTCGCGCCGGGTTTCGTCGTGATCGCCCCAGGCGGCGAGGTAGTCGCCGTTCTCCATCGGCGTGACGGTGCTCTCGAGCGGCAGGATATGGAGCCCGTGCCGCGGCAGGTCGAGATCGCGGATGATCTCGGGCCGGAGCAGGCTCACGACGTAGGAGAACATCGTGAACTTGAAGCCGGGGAAGATCTCTTCGGTGACCGCGGCGCCGCCCACGCGCGGCCGCCGCTCGAGCACGAGCACCTGCTTCCCGGCGCGCGCTAGGTACGCGGCCGTCACGAGCCCGTTGTGGCCGCCGCCGATCACGATCGCGTCGTACGACTTCGCCCCCCCCATCAGGCGCGCTTCCGATCGGGGTTGAAGAACGGCAGCGTCGTGACGTGAGCGGTGGCCTGCTGGCGGCGATGTTCGACCGTGATCTCCATGCGGACCGCGGTGCCCGGCTTGGCAAAGGCCGACTCGAGATGCGCGAGCGCCATATAACGCTTGAGCAGCGGCGACCAGCCGCCGCTCGTCGCGTAGCCGATCTGCCGGTTACTCCGCTGATCGTAGATCGGAACGCTCGTCCGCCACGCCTGGGTGGGCAGCCGGGGGGGAAGGCCGACCTCGGCGTAGAGCCGCTCGAGCGAGTCCCAGTCCACCGTGAGCCCGGTGAACTGCCATGCCGGTCCGCGCTCGCGCTCGGCGGCGAGCGCGTCGTGCCCGTTGTAGCGGTCCTTGTCGGTCGCGACCGTCCACCCGAGCCCCAGCTCGAGCGGCGAGGACTTCTGCGCCTCGATCAGCGCGTGGCGCGACGAGAAGTAGTCCACCTCGATGAGCAGCAGGCCGGCTTCGATGCGCGCGACATCCAACGCCAACATTCCGGCGGCGGTGATGCCATACGGCGTGCCCGCCGCGATCAGCGCGTCCCACAAGGGCAGCGCCTGGTCCGCATCCACCCACACCTCGTAGCCCAAATCGCCGGTGTAGCCGGTCCGGGAGATCGTCACGGGAATGTTGCGGATGCGGCCTTGTGTGAGGCGGAAGTACTTGAGCCCGGAGAGATCGCGTTCGCCTGCCGCCTCGAGAATCGCCCGCGCGTTGGGACCCTGCAGCGACAGCGCGGCGGTGCGTTCCGACACCTCCGCGATCGCGACGCTCAATCCGGCGGCGTTCAGGTGCAGCCAGCGGAGGCTCGGGTCGGCGGCGGTCATCCGGTACGTCTGCTCGTCGAGGACGGCAATGGTGCCGTCGTCTATCTGTTTGCCGTCGGCGTCGCACCAGGGCGTGTAGAGCACCTGGCCCACCTTCGCCTTGGCCACATTGCGCGTCACGACCCGGTCGAGCAGGCGCGCCGCGTCGCGTCCCGTAATCAGGTACTTGTAGAGCGGCGAGACATCGAACAGCGCCGCGGCATTGCGAATGGCGTGATACTCGCGGTCGTGCGACAGCTCGTAGGAGCTCGCGACCACGTAGCCGGCCCAGCGGCGCCACGCCTGGCCTTCCGAGAGCGCCGCGGTGCGCGGATGAAACGGCGTCGTGCGCAGCGTCACGACGGGGCCGCCGTCTCGGCGGGCGCGAACACGACGAGTACCTGCAGCTCCTCGGTGATCGAATGGAAGCCGTGCTGCACGCCCCCGGGCACGTAAACGACGGTCCCCGGCATGACCACCCGCTCCTCGGCCCCGACGCGGATGGTCGCGCGGCCGCTCAGGACGTAGTACAACTCGTCCTCGCGATGTGGCAGTTGACGATCCGGCTCGTCGGCCTGAAGCACGTAGAGTCCCGCCGACATGGCAGGAATCCGGATCAGCTCGAAGTAGTTGTGGCCGGCCGGCCGCTGCGCTAACAGCGCGTGGAGCTCGAAGTGTTCCATGGTTTGGGCGCGAAATCTCACGCCACGCGCCGTTTCGTGCAATTATCAAGACATGGGCCGCCTCCATCTGGTCGAGTTGCATGACCTCGCCTGGTGCCCGCGCTCGTTGCGCGACGCGCTCACCGACTTCCTGGCGTTCGCGCTGCACCTGGGCGGGAGCTACGTCCCCGCCGGGGCGCTGATTCGCCAGGCAGTGGCAGGGGCGGGCGCGCGCCGTGTGGTGGACCTCTGTTCAGGCGCCGGGGGCCCGTGGTCCAGACTGGCGGCGGAAGTCGGCGTGCCCGTCCTGCTCACGGACCTGTATCCCAATCGCGATGCGGCGGCCGGCCCCATCCCTTTTTATCCAACCCCCGTGGATGCGCGGGCGGTGCCGCCGGAGCTCGACGGCTTCCGCACCCTGTTCACCTCGTTCCACCATTTCCGGCCGGCTGAGGCGCGGGCGATCCTCGCAGACGCGGTGCGGCGGCGCCAAGGGATCGGCGTGTTCGAGGTGGCCCGGCGGGCGCCGCTCGACATCGGCCTGATCGCCCTGACGTGGCTTGCCGTCCTCGCCGCCACGCCGTTCGTGCGCCCGTTCCGATGGTCCCGGCTGTTCTGGACGTACCTACCTCCCGTGCTGCCGCTGGTGGGCACGTTCGACGGGGTTGTCTCCTGCCTGCGCTGCTATTCGCCCGCCGAGCTGCGCGAGATGGTGCGCGACTTTGGCACGTTCGAGTGGGAGATCGGCGTGAGGCGGAGCGGTGGGTCGCCCCTGCACATGACGTACCTGATCGGGGTTCCCAAGACGGGACTGGCCGACTGAGCGAAGGCGAGTTCTCTTAGTCCGCTCACCGTCACCCTCGCAACCACTGGAGCCCGTCGTGATGCGCCTGCTCGTGCCGCTCTGTTTTCCTGTGTTGCTCGCTGCCCAAGTCGTTCCTCCATCCGCCCCCCCGGTAGTCCCGAAGCTCCCGCCACCCGCGGGGTTCCGCATCCTGATCATCCCGGACATGGAGGGGATGGGCAGCGCGGTGGACATCCACGAGGTCATCGCGGGGAACGAAGGAGAGCAGTACCGGACCCTCACGAGCGACGACTACTGGCAGCGCTTCCGCGGCCTGCTCACGCAGGAGGTGAATGCCGTGATCGCGGGAGCGCGCGGCGCGGGAGCAGGATCGTTCGTCGTGAACGAGGGGCACGGCGGCAACCTGTTCGCCAACGTGCTGCCCTGGGACCTCGACACCGCGGCGATTTTGGTACGCGGCTTCCCTAAGCCGCTGATCATGGTCACTGGGATCGATTCGACCGTCGGCACGCTCATCTTCACCGGCGCGCACGCCGGCGCCGGCAGTCCGGGCGTACTCGCGCACAACTTCGCGTTCGACGCCTTTACGGTGAACGGCACGACGCTCAACGAGGTCGGCATCAACGCCCTGATCGCGGCGGAGTTTGGCGTGGCGGTCTCGATGGTCAGCGGGGACGACGTGCTGATCCGCGAAACACGCCAGATCCTCGGCAACGATTTCGTCGGGATCGTGACCAAGTACGCCGTGGGGCGAATGGCGGCGATCACGTTCAGCCCGGCCAAGGTCCGCCGGATGCTCCAGGATTCCTCCGCCGTCGCCGTGCGGCGAGCGATGCGCGGCAGCTTCCGGCCCTATCGCTTGCCGAAGCCGTACCGGGTTGAGTTCACGCTGCGCCGGTCGTACCCGGAGATGGTGGTGCAGGGGGTGGATTCGCTGCGCTGGGAAGGACTGGAGAAGACCGGTGACCGATCCTACCGTCTGGTCACATCGGACGCCCGTCAGATGGGGTACCTGCTCGACGCCATCGAGCGGGTAGTCCTGCATTGAGCGCCCGCGTCCGGCGCCTGCTGCTCGCGTCGCTCGCGCCGGCGGCGCTCGCGGCGCAGCAGCCGCAGCAGGCTCCCCCCGCACCGCCGCCGCCACCGCGCGATTCGACGCCGCCCGAAGCGTACTACGGCGTGACCGAGTGGCGCGAAGCGCGCGCCAAGCTCACGCCGCTGATGGACGCCCGCGGCTTCACGGTCTACATCATCGGCGATATGGAAGGGCTCGCCGCCGCGGTGCGGAACGCCACGGAGATGCGCCCGCCCACGCGCGGCGGCGGGACCGACCATGAGCGTTTCCGGGTCGAGCTCACCGACGAGATCAACGCGGTAATCGCGGGCGCGCGCGAGGCGGGGGCGACCCAGTTCGTCGTCAACGATGGCCACGGCGGGACGCTGTTCCGGAACACGCTGCCCGACCGCCTGGATTCCGAAGCGATCCTCATTCGCGGCTACCCCAAGCCGATCGTGATGTCCACGGGACTCAATCCCGAAGTGGACGTGATCTTCATCGTAGGCGCGCACGCGAATGCGGGGACGCCGGGGATCATCTCCCATTCCTTCGCGTTCGATTCGTTCACCGTGAACGGTCGCATGCTGAACGAGGCGGGGATCGCGGCGTTCATCGGCGGGGAGATGGGGGTGCCCTTGGCGCTCGCGTCCGGCGACCAGGTGCTGACCGCGGAGACGCGCGAAATGCTGGGGCCGATCGAAACCGTGACCACGAAGCTGGCGATGAGCCGCAGCGCTGGGGCCGGATACTCACCCGCGCACGTGCACGCCGAGCTGCGCGCCGCCGCCGCGCGCGCCGTGCGCCGGGTCAGAACGGGCGAGCTCAAGCCGCTGCGGCTGGCGCGGCCCTACCAGGTGCGCTTCTGCATGCGCGCGAGCTACGATCCCTGGTTCGTCGGCCAGGTGCGCGCGCTGAAAGGCCTCCGTCAGGATGGTGGAGAACGGTGCTTTGCCTACACGAGCCAGTCGGCCGAAGACGTCGGCGACTTGCTGAACCGGATTGAGTGGATCGTACTGAAGCCCTAGGAAGGGGGGGACCATGCGACGCGTGATGCTGCTGCTTGCTGCCTTCCTGACACCCGCGCTGGCGCGGGCGCAGGAGACGGCGTCCGATACGTTGCTCACGGTGAATCACTACCTCGACTGGGAGCAGGTGAGCGACCCCCAGATCTCCCCCGACGGGTCGCAGATCGTCTACACCCGCCGCTGGGTGAACAAGATCGAGGATCGCTGGGACTCGGGGCTCTGGATCATGAACGCCGACGGCTCGAAGAACCGCTCCCTCGTGAAGGGCTCCAACGCCCGCTGGTCGCCCGACGGGACGCGCATCGCGTACTTGGCCGACGGCGACCCCAAGGGCACGCAGATCTTCGTCCGCTGGATGGACGCTGAAGGCGCCAACTCGCAGATCACGCGGGTGAGCGAGACTCCCGATCGCCTGGCCTGGGCGCCGGACGGCCGCTCGCTCGCCTTCACGATGCTCGTGAGGAGCGAAACGCCGTGGCGCATCAGCATGCCGGCGGCGCCCGAGGGCGCGAAGTGGACAGCGGCGCCGAGGATCGTGGACCGGCTGCACTACCGCCGCGACCGAACGGGCTACATCGAGCAGGGCACGACGCAGCTATTCCTCGTGCCGGCCGAAGGCGGCACGCCGCGCCAGCTCACGAGCGGCGACTTCGGCGCGAGCGAGCTCGGGGCCGGGCTCAACTACGACTGGACCCCAGACGGTCGCACGATCGTGTTCGACGGCCTGCGCGAGGCCGACGCCGACTACCGCTACCGTGAGTCGTACCTGTATGCCGTGGATGTCGTGAGCGGCGCGGTCCGCCCGATCGTTTCGAAGAAGGGTTCGTGGAGCGGACCGGTCGTATCGCCCGACGGCCGCACCGTGGCGTTCACCGGGCACGAGTACGGCACGCAGTCGTATCGCGCCAATGAAGTGTGGGTGGTCGCGATTGACGGTAGCGGGATCCGGGCCCTCACGACCTACGATCGTGACCCCGGCTCCGTGCTCTGGAGCCCAGACGGTAGTGGTGTCTTTTTCTCGCTGGCGGAGCAGGGGACGAGCAACGTGTATTTCGCCGGTCTGCGCGGTGGCCCGCGTCGCGTGACCGAAGGCGTCCACATGCTGTCGCTCGGGTCGTTGGCGCGCGATCTCACGGCGGTGGGCACGCGCACGGATCCTGACGAGCCCCCGGATGTGGTGCGCTTCAGTCTGCGGCGTCCCCAGCCCATCACGCGCCTGACCAGCGTCAATGCCGACGTGCTCGCGGGGATCCGGCTAGGGACGCTCGAGGAGGTGTGGTACACGTCGTCCAGCGGCGCGCGCGTGCAGGGTTGGATCGTCAAGCCGCCCGGCTTCGACGCCACGAAGAAATATCCGCTGATCATGGAGATTCACGGCGGGCCGCACGGGATGTACAACGTCGGATTCAGTTACCAACTCCAAAACTTCGCCGCCAACGGTTACGTGGTGCTGTACACCAACCCGCGCGGCAGCACCGGGTACGGCAGCGCCTTCGGCAACGCCATCGAGCGCGCGTACCCGAGCGTGGACTACGACGACCTGATGGCGGGCGTGGATACCGTGGTCGGGCGCGGTTATGTGGACACGCAGCGGATGTATGTGGGCGGCTGCTCAGGCGGCGGCGTCTTGTCGAGCTGGGTCATTGGTCATACGACGCGGTTTGCCGCGGCGGCGGTGCGCTGTCCGGTGATCAACTGGCTCAGCATGGCGGGACAGACCGACATCCCGCTGTTCACCTATGGCTTCTTCGACGCGCCGTTCTGGGAGAAGCCCGATCAGTGGATCAAGCAGTCATCCCTGTCATACGTCGGGAACGTCAAGACGCCGACGCTGCTGATGACGGGCGAGCTGGACCTGCGCACGCCCATGCCGCAGACCGAGGAATACTACTCGGCGCTGAAGATGCTCAAGGTTCCGGTGGTGATGCTGCGCTTCAACGGCGAGTACCACGGCACGAGCTCGAAGCCGTCGAACTTCCTGCGCACGCAGCTCTACATGATGAGCTGGTACCAGAAGCATCGGCTGGGAGGAGAAGCGGCGGCGAGCGGAGGCGAGACCCGGTAAGGCAATTCAGGGCGTCACGTCCACCGGCTTGATGTCGGTGCCCACCGCGATGTCCGCGCGGACGTAGCCGATCGCGTTCGGATACTTGCGGATGTACTCCAGGACCTCCAGGTCGGAGGGGCGCTCGGGCGGCGCCACGCCGATTCCGGCAAACGTCTGCTGCTGCCACCAGGTCTGGACCGACGCGATGGTGCGGCCGTGGATCCGCTTCGTGAACGTGCGTCGCACCGGCGTATCGGTCGCTTGATCGATCGGTAGCACCGGTTGACGGTTATCCCACAGCGTCACTTTCCGCAGGAAGATCCGCGACACCTGGTCGCGCGTGAGCCGCGCGATCGGGTTCGCCGCGTTCACGACGACCTGATAGGGGACGTCTTGCGCGCCCAGCCTGGCGGGGGCGGAGGCGGCCAGCAGGAGCAGAGCCAGGCACGAGCCGGGCGTATGGCGTTGCAGCATGAGACGTAATATAAGGCCGCCGGTCGAACGGGGGTGTGATCCAGAACAATGCGATATTGGGCGGCATGCGACTGCGCAGGGCGGTGATGCCTGATTGGGCATTGCTCGTCTCGGATGACAAGGCGGGGGTGATCTACCGTATCTCGTATGGAGGCCAATGACTCCCGAGCTTGAGACGATGCTGGAGCAACTCGAGGCCATCAAGACAGACGGTCAAGCGGTGACGGCCGGCCTAGACGACGCACGGTCCAACTGGCGGCCCGGGCCGGAGCGCTGGTCCATCGCCGAATGTCTGCAGCACCTGAACGTGGCCGTGACGCGTACACTCCCCGCGTTCGACCGCGCGATTGCCGAGGGACGGTCCAAACAGAGGACGGCGCCGGGACCGTTCCGGTACGGGTGGTTCTCGCGCTGGATGGTCCGATCGATGGAGCCGCCGCCCAAGCGCCGCATGGGGACGTTCCCGATTTTCGCGCTTCCCGCGGGCGCGACCTATGCGGCGGCGCAGGTATTGCCCGAGTTCCTTGCAGTGCGCGATCGGCTTGCCGACCGCGTCCGTCAGGCGGACGGATTGGACCTGGGACGCATCAAGGTGGTCTCCCCGGTCAATCGCCTGCTGCGGCTTCCCTTGGGCGCGTACTTCCAGTTCGTTATTGCGCACGATCGCCGCCACCTGTGGCAGGCGCGCGAGCTGCGCAACGCCCCGGGGTTTGGGCAGGCTGCCTAGCGTCAGCAATCGGTCAAGAAATGACACCGCCCCTGTTTTCCAACCGTATGGGGCCGCATGGTGTCCCAATCTGTGATCGCGTACCTGTGAGGGTCGCCGTGAGCCGTTGGCCGTTTGTATTGGTGGCGCTTGCTGCGCCCCTCCTTCCCGCCGCCGCACAAACCCCCGATTCGACCGTCGCCGTCTTCCACAAACAGCTGCGCGCGGTGCGCCTGCAGGGTGGAGCGATCAACGTCGACGGGCGGCTCGACGAGCCGGCGTGGGCGCGCGCCGAGTGGATCCGCGACTTCGTACAGAAGATGCCGAAGGAAGGCGCGCTCCCTACGGACAGCATGCGCATCGCCATCCTTTACGATGATGACGCGCTCTACGTCGGCGCGCGCATGTACAGCAAGGATCCCTCCAAGCTCCAGGCGCCGCTCTCCCGGCGTGACAACACCGCGCAGTCCGATCACCTGTGGGTGTCGTTCGACAGCTACCACGATCGCCGCACGGCGTACTCGTTCGGCGTGACCGCCTCGGGTGTGCGGATGGACTGGTACCACCCCACCGACAACGAGTACGACCTGGACATGGGGTTCGACCCGGTCTGGCAGGCGAAGGCGAGCATCGACTCACTGGGATGGACCGCGGAAATGCGGATTCCATTCTCGCAGCTGCGGTTCACCGACCAGCCGGTGCAGGTGTGGGGCTTCAACGCCGACCACTGGAATCCCGCGACCAGCGAGGACGTGTTCTGGATCCCAGTGCCGACGAATCGCACGGGCTGGTCGTCGTTTATGGGTGAGCTGGTGGGGATCGAGGGGATCAAGCCGTCGCGGCGGCTGGAAGTGATGCCGTATGGTGCGGCGGAGGCACACGTTACGAGCGCGACCGACCCGCGGGATCCGTTCAACAGCGGTGCCAACCTCGGGGGCCGCGCCGGCGCCGACCTCAAAATGGGACTCGGCCCCAACATCACGCTCGATGGCACGGTCAACCCGGACTTCGGGCAGGTCGAGGCCGATCCCGCCGTCGTCAACCTCTCGGCGTTCGAGGTCTTCTTCGACGAAAAGCGGCCCTTCTTCACCGAGGGGAGTCAGCTGCTGCGCGGCAACGGCCCCAGTTACTTCTACTCCCGCCGCATCGGTGCCCGCCCGTCGTGCTTCGCTCGTGGCGACTTCGTGGAGTGTCCGCAGAACGCCACGATCCTGAGCGCCGCCAAGGTGACGGGCCGTCTCGCGTCGGGAATGTCGCTGGGCGGTCTCGCGGCGGTGACCGGGCGCGAGAGCGCCCGGACGTTTGACACCGCTACCGCCACGTACGGCCGGATCGAGGTGGCGCCGCCCGCCGGCTACGGCGTGACGCGTCTCCAACAGGAGTTCGGCGCGTCCAAGTCGGTCGTCGGCGTGACGCTTACTACCGTGCAACGCGACGTGGATGCGCTCCTGGCCCCGCGCTACACGAAGCACGCGTACACGGGCGGCGCGGATTGGGTACTGCGCTGGGACCGGGGCGCGTACTTTTTGCGCGGCTGGCTCGGGTTCAGTCACATCCGCGGCGACACGGCGGCGATCGACCGCGTCCAGCGCTCCGGCGTGCATTTCTTTCAGCGCCCCGACGCCGGGTATGCCCATTACGACCCGAAGCGCACGGAGTTGACGGGCTCCGTCGGGACCCTCTGGTTCAGCAAGACCAAGGGGAACTGGCTCTACGACGTGCAGCTGGGATGGGAGTCGCCGGCGTACGATCCCAATGACGCGGGCCGGCTCGGCAACGCGGACGGGCGCTTCGGGTTCGGGGGCCTGCGCTACCGGCAGACGAAACCGCGCGGCAAGGTCCAGAACTTCAATGCGGCCTTCAGCACGGGCACGGAGTTCGACTTCGGGGGCGACCGGCAGTATCTGTATCTCGAGCTCGCCAGCGACGTCACCTTCAAAAACTTCTGGAATCTGAGCTCGTACTTCGACTTCTATCCGCGGTCCTTCGATCATTCATTGACGCGCGGCGGGCCCACGATGGCCACAGCGCAGTCATGGAATTACGTTGTGCGCTTGGGCAACAGTTTCGGCGCCAAGACGTCATGGAACGGACGGGTCTACTACGGCGAGGATGAGCTCGGGGGGCAGACGTACCGGCTGAGTGGCGGGCTCTCGATCCGCCCGTCCACGCGTTTTCAACTATCGGCGACGCCGAACTACTTGCGCGCCATCGGCCCCCGCCAGTACGTGGCGACGTTCGCGGGCAGCGGGCCGCCGGCCACTTACGGCTCTCGCTATGTCTTCGCCCGCATCGACCAGAGTACGTTTGTCCTGCAGCTACGCGCCAACTACACGATCGGGCCCGACCTGTCGCTCGAGCTGTACGGCGAGCCGTTCGCCGCGAGCGGGCGATACTACGGCTTCGGCGACCTCGCCGCGGCGCGCACGTTCGACGTCGCCGAGTACTCCACGGACACCACCGCGACGCACAGCGTCATTCGGTGGGGGAGGGATTCCGTCACGTTCAAAGACAGCGCGTTCCGCAGGACGATCGGCAATCCCGACTTCAACGTGCTGTCGTTCCGCAGCAACGCCGTGCTCCGCTGGGAGTGGCGGCCGGGCAGCACGCTGTTCCTGGTGTGGGCGCAGAATCGGGAGGCGGATGATCAGCGGGGACGGCTCGTCGGATTCCGAGAGCTGCTGGACTCGTTCGGAGCAGCGGGGCAAAACTTCTTGGCAGTGAAGATCAGCTACTGGATCCCCGTCAAATAATAGGCGCGGACCTGCAGCGACTAGACGCACAGCGTCTAGCTTTTGCCGGTCCGCGCCTTTTCTTGACGGAGCAGCAGTTTTTTCCGTTCCAGCCCCCATCTATAGCCACCCAGGTCCCCGTCTTCTCTTACAACTCGATGGCAAGGGATGATCAAGGCGGTGGGGTTGGTTGCGCATGCTCTCGCCACCGCGCGCGTCGCTTTGGGTTCCCCGATGCGCCGCGCCACCTCCGTGTACGATAGCGTCTGTCCGTAGGGAATGCGCTGTAGCTCCTGCCACACACGGCGCTGAAACGCGGTCGCGCGGATGTCGAGCGGCAAGTCGAGGTGCGGCTCACGGCCATCCAGGTACTCGAGAATCGCCGCGACCGACGTCTCGAGACTACCGGCCATGGCGCGGTCCTTGTGGACGCGTGCGGCGGGGAACTCCGCGGCGAGATCGGTCTCGAGCTTGCCAGCATCATCGCCCAGACTGATGCGGCACACGCCGCGGGGCGTCGCCGCCACCAGCAACCGGCCAAGCGCGCACGGCACGACCACGTAGCCGATCTCCATGCCCGCGCCGCCGCGCGCGTAGCTCGCGGGGGTCATGCCCAGCTGCGCGTGCGCGCGCTCGTACACCCGGCTCGACGAGCCGTAGCCTGCTTCGTAGACAGCGGGACTCACGTGCGGCCTCCGTTTCAATTCGTGTTTGAACCGTGCGACCCGGCGCGCATCGCGGTACTGCAGGGGGGTGATGCCGAGCACGCGCTTGAACGCGCGCGCGAGCTGATGCGGGCGGGTGCCGAGGCTCGCCGCCCCCCCCCCCGACTCGATCGCGCGGCACGCCTCGCGCACCAACGCGACCGCGGGATCGGCGCTGTTCGCCTCCGAGGGACGGCAACGCAAGCAAGGACGGTAACCCGCGCGCTCGGCGGCTTCGGGGATCGGGAAGAACGTGACCTGCACGCGCCGCGGCCGCCGGCTGGCGCAGGACGGGCGGCAATAGACGCCCGTCGAGCGCACGGCGTAGACAAAGGCGCCGTCGTAGCGGCGGTCGCGTGCGAGCACGATGCGCCAGCGATCGGCGGGACTCAGGACGGATACAGCGGCGGCACCACTCACGCGAGGAACATAGCCCGCGGTGCCGCCGCCATCTATCCGGTTTTGGCGCTCAAACCCGTCACTGCCACGGCTCGTCTTTGGATGGACCGTAGATGGACGGGACTTTCGCGCCCGCCATGCGCAGATAGACGGAAAACTGCCCCCGGTGGTGGATCATGTCGTTCAGCATCAACCACAGGAAGTCCTGTCGGCGCACATCCCCCATCTGTTTCGGGCCCGTATAGAACTTGATCGTCGTGTCCATCTGCGGGTCGCCGACCCTGCGCACCTCATCGCCGACGCGCTTGAAGGTGCGATCCACCTCTCCGATAATGCCGTGCCACGTGTCCGGCATCGGGGGCATGTTGTCAGGCGGGAATTTCAGCTCGCCTCGTACCGACTGCGCCACGGCTGTCCCTTCGAACACGAACGTCCAGGCGAGCTCTTTGGCACTGCGACAGGTCGCGTGCGGCTTCAAGTCGCCTTTCTCGGCTGGGAACGCCTTGAGAATCTTGATGGTGGTGGCGGTTTCGCGGTCCCAGGCCTCCTGAAACTTCTGTTTCTCACTCATGGTGCCCTCCTTCGTGAGCCTAGATATACCCGCTTGGCCGCGGCCCGGAAGGTGAGCGGTGTGCCGTGGGCGTCGCGCCGGCTGATCAGCGCAGACCAGGCGGAAGTAGCCTCCCCGCCGTCTGTCAGTCCCGCAGCCTGGGTGTAGCTTTCCCCGGGAGTTGGCCAACGGGAGCGGGGGATGCTGCGAAACTGCGTGCCGATCATCGTGGTTGCGGTGGCAGCGATAGGGGCGCTGACCTGGGCCATCATGGCGCTGCGCCACGCGCTGGCGCGCGAACAGCGGCTGGCGCGGATCGACGACCTGACGGGGGTACGCAACGCCCGCGCCTTCCACGAGGCCGCCGGAGCGGAGATCGAGCGCGCCCGACGGTATCAGCATCCCTTTAGTGTGGCCGTCGTGGATCTCGGCAGTCGCGTAGGCGACGAGCTCGTCCGCTCGGCGGCCGCCGCCCTGCGCGGCGCACTGCGCGCGACTGATCTGGTCGCGCGGCTGGGCCGTGACGAGTTCATCGCCCTCCTGCCCGAGACGCCGGCGCCGGCCACTCGCATCGTATTGGAGAAGCTGCGCGCCGGGCTCGCGGATCTCCACATGGCGGACGGGCGGCCCGCAGCGGTCAGCATCGGCGGGGTGACGTTCCTCAATCCGCCGCGCGGCGTGGACGAGATCGTGCGCGCGACCGACGAGCGTATTGCCGAAGCCAAGGCTACCGGCGCGCCTTCGCATGTGACGTGGAACTCCGTGGCTGAATGAGCCGGCGCAATTTCTCGAGCGCTACGCCCTGGGAGCCGGTGGTGGGCTATTCCCGGGCGGTGCGGGTCGACCGTGTGATCCACGTGTCCGGCACGACCGCGACGGACGCGACGGGCCGCATCGTGGGCGCGGGTGATCCGCACGCCCAGGCGGTGCAGGCCCTCAGGAATATCGCGCGGGCGCTCGAGCAGGCGGGCGGGCGGCTCGCGGACGTGGTGCGCACCCGCATATACGTCACTGACATCGCCAACTGGGAAGCGGTGGGCCGAGCCCACGGCGAGGTGTTCCGCGACATCCGGCCGGCCTCGACGCTCGTCGCCGTCACGCGGCTCGTCGATCCGGCCATGCTGGTGGAGATCGAAGCCGAAGCCATCCTGTCACAATGAAGATCGTCGTAAGCGGGGCGTCGGGTCTGATCGGCTCCGCGCTCGCCCCGCGGCTGGCGTCGCAGGGACATGACGTCGTGCCGCTCGTGCGACGAGTGCCGCGCCCGGGAGAACGCGGCGTCGCCTGGGATCCGGAGACGGGTAGGATCGATCAAGGCGGGCTCGAGGGATGCGACGTCGTTGTGCACCTCGCCGGAGAGAATGTCTTCGGGCGCTGGACCGCGGCGAAGAAGCAGCGCATCCGGGACAGCAGGGTGAAAGGGACGCGCCTGCTGAGCGAGGCGCTCGCACGACTCGCGCGCCGCCCCAGCGTCCTGCTCGCGGCGTCGGCGATCGGCTACTACGGCCACCGCGGCGACGAGGAGCTCACCGAGCAAAGCTCCCCCGGCGACGATTTCCTTGCTCACGTGGGGCGGGAGTGGGAAGCCGCCACGGTGCCGGCTGCGCGCGCCGGCATCCGAGTGGTGAACCTCCGCTTCGGCGTCGTGCTGACCCCCACGGGCGGCGCCCTGGCCAAGATGCTACCTCCGTTCCGCCTGGGTCTCGGCGGGCACGTGGGAAGCGGCAGCCAGTTCCTGAGCTGGATCGCCTTCGACGACGCGCTCGACGCGATCATGCATATGTTGATCACTACATCCCTCGCGGGCCCGGTCAACGTCACCGCGCCGGGCCCGGTGACGAACCGTGATTTCGCGAAGACGCTCGGGCGTGTGCTCCGCCGCCCGGCCGTCGTGCCCGTTCCCGCGTTCGCGTTGCGGATGGCGTTCGGCGCCGAGGGAGCCGACATGTTGCAGAGTGGGCAGCGCGTCTTGCCCGCGCGGCTTCTGTCCTCCGGATTCCGTTTCCAGTACGGCGAGCTCGAGCCGGCGCTGCGCCACTTGCTTGCCGCCCCCTCAAGCGGCTCGTAGTATCGGAGGGTGACCTTGCCCGAGGTCTATCCCGACGACGCCGACGCGCCGTCCCCCGAGCCCGAGATATCCAAGCGCTCGCGGGGCGTCGCACTCGGCCTGTGCTTCTTCGGCGGCATCTTCGGATTGCACCGCTTCTACGTCGGGAAGCCACAGACCGGCATCGCAATGATCGTCACGGCCGGCGGTTGCGCGATCTGGTGGCTCTACGACCTTGTGCTTATCGCCGCCGGCGAGTTCCACGACATCAACGATTTGCCGTTACGGAACTGGGGTGTGGAGGGCGCGCGGCCGCTCGCGCGCCGCGCGGAGCGTCGAGTGGACGAGCTGGAGGATCAGCTCGACGGCCTGCGCGAGCAGTTCAACGACCTGGCCGAGCGTGTGGACTTCGCCGAGCGGATGCTGGCGCAGCAGCGGGAACGGCCGCAGCTGCCGCGCGGGTGAACCGAGGGGAGGGGGGGAGCGACCGGATGCGGGTGGGAGTGCCGAAGGAGGTGGCCGCGAACGAGCGGCGGGTCGCGCTTGTCCCCGATGCGGCGGGAAAGCTCGTGAAGGGCGGCTTCGAAGTCCTCGTCGAGCGGGGCGCGGGAGCAGCGGCGTTTTGTCCCGATGAGGCATACAAGGCGGCCGGGGTGACGATCGCCGATCGCGCCGCCGTCTTCAGTCAGGCCGACGTCGTGCTCCAGGTGCAGGCGCCCACCCCTGCAGATATCGGGCTGTACCGGGAAGGGGGAGCGCTCGTCGTCCTCTCCCTGCCCACCGGCGACGCGGCCCTCGCCCGGCAACTTGCCCAGCGCAAACTCACCGTTTTCAGCCTGGTACTCCTGCCTCGGATCACGCGCGCCCAACCTATGGACGCGCTGTCGTCACAGGCGACCGTGGCCGGATACAAAGCCGTGCTCCTGGCAGCGACGGCCACCGGGCGCTTCCTGCCGATGCTCGTCACCGCGGCCGGAACACTGCCCGCCGCCCGGGTGCTGGTGCTGGGCGCGGGGGTCGCCGGGCTCCAGGCGATCGCCACCGCGCGCCGTCTAGGGGCGATCGTCTCGGCGTTCGACGTTCGCGCCGCGGTAAAGGAGCAGGTGCAGAGTCTCGGGGCTGTGTTTCTCGAGATGGCGATCGAGGAGCACGCCGAGACGGCGGGTGGATACGCAAAGGAGCTCTCGGAGGAGACGCACCGCAAAGAGCTCGCCTTCCTGGCGGCCGCCGTGAAGGACGCCGACATCGTGATCACCACGGCAGCCATTCCGGGCAAGCGGGCGCCGGTGCTCATCACGGCGGCGGCCGTGCAGGGGATGAAGCCCGGCTCGGTGATCGTCGATCTCGCGGCGGAGACGGGAGGCAACTGCGAGCTCACGGAGCCCGGCACGGAGATCGTGCGTCACGGGGTCGCGATCCTCGGGCCCGTGAACCTGCCCAGCACGCTGCCGCTGCACGCGAGCCAGATGTACGCCAAGAACGCGTCGGCATTCCTGGGACACGTCGTCCAGGACGGCCGGCTGCGCCTGGATTTCGAGGATCCCATCATCCGCGACACGTGCGTGACGCACGCAGGGGAGGTACGCAAGACATGACCGACTATGGCTCGATGGTGTTCGTCTTCGTGCTCGCGACGTTCATCGGGCTCGGCGTCATCCGCCGTGTGTCGCGCCTGCTGTACACACCGCTCATGTCGTTGACGAACGCGATCTCGGCCATCGCGGTCGTGGGCTCCATCGTCGTCACGGGCGCGGACTATCCTCGCACGATCCGGATCCTCGGGGCGATCGCCCTGTTCGCGTCGATGACGAACATCGTGAGCGGATTCCTAATCACCGACCGCATGCTCAAGATGTTCAAGAAGCAGTGACGCGCCTCGTCGGGGAGCTCGCCGCCGTCCTCGCCACGGCGCTGTTCATCTTTGCGCTGTACTGGATGAACGACCCCAAGACGGCGCGCCGCGGCGTGTTCGCCGGGATCACGGGGATGGCCGTGGCGGTGCTGGCGACGTGGATTCGGCCTGAAATCGTGCATCACGGCTGGATCGTGCTGGCGATCGCCGCGGGATTCCTCGTAGGGGTGCCGCTGTCGCGCGTGCCCCTCACCGCGGTCCCGCAGCGCACGGCCCTGTCCCACGCGTTCGGCGGGCTCGCGGCGGGGCTCGTCGGCACGGCGGAATACTTCCTGTGGCTGGGCGAGCACGCGGCGCAGCTCACGCCCTTCCGGATGAGCGCGCTCGTAGCCGAAGTCATCCTCGGCTTTCTCACATTCACGGGCAGTCTCATGGCGGCGGGGAAGCTTCAGGAAGTCCGCTGGATCCCTCAGCGGCCCGTCACCTATCCCGGGCAGAACGTCGTCAACATCGGCGTCCTGGCCATCGCCGCCGGCCTCGGCGTGGTCCTAGTGCTGCACCCGACCGCACCGTGGTCGGGAGAGGTCTTTCTGGCGATCGCGGCGTTGGCACTGATCTTCGGGGTGCTGCTCATCATCCCGATCGGTGGCGCGGACATGCCCACCGTCATTTCGATCCTGAATGCCTATGCCGGACTCGCGGCCGTGGCGATGGGCTTCGTGCTCGACAACAAGCTGCTCGTGACGGCGGGGGCACTCGACGGCTCGAGCGGTCTGATCTTGTCGATCATCATGTGCCGCGCGATGAACCGCTCGTTCACGAACGTGCTGTTCGGCGCCTTCGGGAAGACGCAGGCGGCGCCGGCGCTGGGGGAGCAGAAGGCCTGGAAGCAGGAGACCGTCGAGGGCGCGGCGCAGCTGCTCGAGCAAGCGCGATCCGTGGTTATCATCCCCGGATACGGCATGGCGGTCGCGCAGGCACAGCACAAGGTGCGGGAGCTGTACGACCAGCTCACCAAGCGCGGCGTGACGGTCAAGTTCGCGATTCATCCCGTTGCGGGACGGATGCCGGGGCACATGAACGTACTGCTCGCCGAGGCCAACATTCCCTACTCCGCGCTCGTCGAGATGGACGAGATCAATCCGGAAATGCCACAGTGCGATGTTGCGCTCGTCGTGGGTGCCAACGACGTCGTGAATCCGGCGGCGCGCTACGCCAAGCACACGCCCATCTACGGCATGCCCATCATCGACGCCGACAAGGCGAAAACGGTGCTCGCCGTGAAGCGCAGCAAGAACCCGGGGTTCGCCGGCATC
>Ga0209220_1000302_pt1 | contig 18865 bp, 17 predicted proteins | sample BlaSpr_A8_OM3_M3_FD_187984 | JGI IMG/M metagenome (GOLD analysis project Ga0209220, IMG submission 187984) | Forest soil microbial communities from Thunder Bay, Ontario, Canada - Black Spruce, Ontario site 2_A8_OM3_M3 (SPAdes) (version 2) | ecosystem: Environmental > Terrestrial > Soil > Boreal... | reverse complement strand
CGTGCTCGCCATCGAGGAGATCAACGCGAGGGGCGGCATCCTCGGGCGCAAGATCAGCGCGCCGCAGTCCGACACGCAAAGCAATCCCGGCATCTCGCGCGCGCAAGTGCAGAAGGCGATCGACAGCGACCCCTACGTCATCCTCGGCCCGGTGTTCTCCGGCTCGGTGAAGGTCAACATGATCCTCTGCCAGCAGGCGGAGGTGCCGCAGATCACCGGAGCGGAAGCGGCCGACATCACCCAGGCGGGCAACCCGTACATCTTCCGCACCTCGTTCGGGCAGCAGATGAGCATGCCCAAGATCGCCAACTACATCCGCGACGGCCTGAAGGCGAAGACCGTGGCCGTGCTTTGGGTGAACAACGACTTCGGCAAGGGCGGGCGCGACACGTTCATTAAGGAGATGGCGGCGCGCAACATCAAGGTCGTCGCCGACGTCTCGACCGAGTCCGGCCAGCTCGATTTCGCCGCCGACGTCGTGAAGGTGAAGAGCGCCAACGCCGACGTCATCTTCGTCTACACCAACGAGGAGGAAAGCGCGCGCTTCCTGCGCGAGGCGCGCAAGCAGGGCATCGCGAAGCCGCTCGTCGGCGAGACGACCCTGCTCGGGCAGAAAGTGATCGATCTGGCGGGCGACGCGGCCAACGGCGTGCGCGGTCACGTCGGCCTGTCCGCCGACGCGCCGATTCCCGCGGTGCTCGCGTTCAAGGCGAAATTCGGCAAGCGCTTCGGCTACGTGCCGGATCACAACGGCATCAAGGGCTATACCGGCGTGTATGCCGTCAAGCACGCGACCGAGAGGATCGGCAAGTTTGACCGCAAGCTGCTCGCGAAAACCATGCACGGCCTGACCATCAAGCCGGAGCAGGAGCCCGGCATCCTGATGGAGACGAGCTGGGACAGCAACGGCGACATCGACCGCATCAGCTTCCTCGCAGAAGTGGTCGATGGCAAGCAGAAGATCGTGCAGACGTTGCCCAAGCTGGGCCAGTAGCCGCTGACCGACTTCTTGCAACTGCTGCTCGCCGGTCTGGCGACCGGCGGCATCTACGCGCTGGTCGCGATCGGCTTCGTGCTGGTGTGGCAGACCTCGCAGACGATCAACTTCGCGCAGGGCGAGTTCGTGATGCTGCCCGCCTTCTTCGTCCTCGCGGCGATGAAATTTGGCGGCCTTTCCTTTCCGGCGGCGCTGCTCGCCGGATTCGCCGCCGCGCTGCTCGTGCTCGGCCTGCTCTTCAAGCAGCTGGTGGTCGACCCCATCATCCGGCACGGCGTGCTGCCGCTCGTGACCTCGACCATCGCGCTCGCCATCCTGCTGAAGGAGGGTGTGAAGGAGTTCTACGCCGCGGACGCGCAGCCTTTTCCCGCCGCCTGGGCGACGACCAACCTGCAGCTCGGCGCCGCGGTCGTATCGGTGCAGAACCTGGTCATCATCGCGGTGGCGGTGGCCGCCGTCGCGGTCCTGCAGTACTTCCTCGGCGGGACGCGCACCGGCCGGCGCATGCAGGCCACCGCGCAGAACCCGGCACTCGCGCGCGCGCTCGGCATCCCGGTGCAGCGCATGATCCTCTATACGTTTCTCATCAATGCCGGCCTGGTGGCGCTCGCGTCGTTCCTGGTCAGCCCGATCTACCTCGCCAAGTTCACCAACGGCGAAACGCTCGGGCTCGCCGCATTCGTCGCCGCGATCGTCGGCGGCTTCAATCAGGTGCGCGGCGCCATCGCCGGCGGCCTGCTGCTCGGCGTCATCGACAACTTCGTCGCCGCCTATGTGTCCGCGCAGTACCGCGCCGCGATCCCGCTTTTTCTGCTCATCGCCGTGATCCTGTGGCGGCCCCAGGGGCTGCTCGGGCGCGCCGAGGAGCGCACCGTATGAAGCCCGCGCGCAATGCGCGCTTCATCGCCGCGGCCGCCGCGCTCGTCCTGCTTCTCGCCCTGCCTTTCGGCCTGAAGCCCTACGGCATCTATCTCCTCAGCCTCTGGGCGGTGATGACGATCGCCGCGATCGGCCTCAATCTGACGCTCGGCTACGCGGGCCAGATCTCGCTGGCGCAGGGCGCATTCGTCGGCATCGGCGCGTACACCGCGGCGCTGCTCACCACGCAGGGTTGGCCGCTTGCTGCCGCCTTCGCCGCTGCCACGCTGATTTGCTTCGTCGTCGGCTGGCTGCTCGGCTATCCGGCCCTGCGCGTCGCGCACCACTATCTCGCCTTCGTCACGCTGTCGTTCGCCACGCTGGTGTTCCTGGTTCTGCGCAACGAGGAGTGGCTCACGCGAGGCGTCTATGGCATCACCGGCATCCCGCGGCCCGCGCTCTTCGGCTGGTCGACGCGCGCGCCGCTCGACTTCTATTTTTTCTGCCTCGGCGTTCTCGCGCTCGTGTCGCTCGTCACCTGGCGGCTGATCCGCTCGCCTTGGGGGCGTGCGTTTACCGCGCTGCGCGAGAACCCGATGCGCGCTTCCTCGCTCGGCGTCGACACGCGGCGCTACACCCTGATGGCTTTCGCGCTCGGCTCGGCGCTCGGCGGCATCTCGGGAGTGCTGTACGCGCCGCTGGTCCAGTTCATCGAGCCCGGCGCCTTTGCGCTCGGCCTGTCGTTCAATCTGCTGCTGATGGTGATCGTCGGCGGAACCGGCCGCTTTTTCGGGCCCTTCCTCGGCGCCGCCCTCTCGGTGCTGCTGCCCGAGTGGCTGCGCTTCGGCGAAGGGCTCTATCTGATCGCCTACGCCGTGTGCGTGGTGGTCCTGCTCGCGTTCTGTCCCTCGGGCCTGCTCGGCCTCGCCGAGCGCTTGCGCAAGCCCGCGTCTTCGTGACCGCGCCCGTCCTCGAAGTGCGCGACTTGAAGAAGTCGTTCGGCGGCATCGGCGCCGTCAACGGCGTGTCCTTCGAGGTGCGCGCGGGCGAGATTCTCGGCCTCATCGGGCCGAACGGCTCGGGCAAGTCGACGCTGTTCAACTGCATCCTCGGCCAGCTCGCGCCTTCCGACGGCGAAGTGCGCGTCGACGGCCGGCCGATCACCGGCATGCGGCCCTGCGACCTGAACCGCCTGGGCATCGGCCGCACGTTCCAGCTGCTGCAGGTCTTCCCGCAGCTCTCGGTGCGCGAAAACCTCGTGCTCGCCGCCCAGGAGCACGCGGGGTCGATGTGGTCGCGCCTGCTCGGGCCGCGCGACGCCGGGCTCACCGCCGCGGCCGACCGCATGATCGAATTCTTCCGCCTCGCCGCGCTCGCCGACGAGCGCGCCGGGGCGCTGAGCTACGGCCAGCAGAAGCTGCTCGACGTGGCGATGGCCTTCATGGCCGGCCCGCGCCTGGTCCTGCTCGATGAGCCGGCGGGCGGCGTCAACCCGACGATGCTCGCCGGCCTGCGCGAGCGCCTCAAGGCGATCAACGAGGCCGAAAGGGCGACGTTCGTCGTCATCGAGCACAACATGGAATTCGTCATGTCCTTGTGCACCCGCATCCTCGTTCTCGCCGAAGGGCGCATCATCGCCGAGGGCGCGCCGCAGGCAATTCGCAGCGACCGCACGGTCATCGAAGCTTATCTTGGACATTGACATTCTTGCGCTCGAGGACGTGGTTAGCGGCTACGGCAAGCTCACCGTCCTGAACGGGACGAGCTTCAGGGTCGCGCGCGGCGCCATCACCACCGTGATCGGCCCCAACGGCGCAGGCAAGTCGACGCTCTTCAAGGCCATCTTCGGCCTGTTGCCGGTACAGCGCGGCCGGGTCGTGTTCGACGGCCGCGACATCACGCACCTCGATCCGCGCCGACTGCTCGAGCTGGGGATGACCTACGTGCCGCAGGGGCGCAACGTGTTTCCGGAGCTGAGCGTGCTGCACAACCTGGAGCTCGGCGCGACGGCGGCGGCGCCCGGCGCGGACATCGCCGCGCGCATCGAGTCGGTCCTGGCGCGCTTTCCCGTGCTACGCGAAAAGGCCACCGCGCAGGCTTCGACGCTTTCGGGCGGCCAGCAGAAGCTGCTCGAAATCGCGCGCGGCCTGCTCCTCGAGCCGCGCCTCATGCTGATCGACGAGCCGTCGATCGGCCTTTCGCCGGTGCTGGTGCAGCAGATCTTCGGCATCCTGCAGGACCTGCGCGCGCAGGGCGTCTCAATCCTGATGATCGAGCAGAATGCCAGGCGCGCGCTCGAAATCTCGGACTTCGGCGTGGTCCTCGAGCTGGGCCGCACGCGGATCGAAGGCGCCGCGAGCGCGATCCTCGCCGACCCGCGGGTGGGACAGCTGTTTCTGGGCGGCGCGATGGCCGACGCGGCGGTGCGATGATCGACGGCAACACCCTGATCTACGCCACGCCCGGCGATCCCGTGGCGCAGGTCCGCCTTCCCGAGGTGATGCAAGTCATATTCGAGAAGCTGGGAATCAATGCGGTATGGGTGCCGATGCATGTCGACCACGAAGGCCTGCGCACGGTGGTGCAGGCCTTGCGGACGGTGCGCAATTTCCGCGGCATCACGGTTGCGATCCCGCACAAGCCGGCGATCGGCGCGATGCTCGACCGGCTCTCGCCTCGCGCGCAGGCAGCAGGCGCGGTCAACCTGGTGCGGCTCGACCCGGACGGCAAGCTCTTTGGCGATATCGTCGATGGCGCGGGTTTCGTACGCGGCCTGGAGCTGCGCGGTCATTCGGTGAAGGGCGCGAGCGTCTGGCTGGTGGGCGTCGGCGGCGGCGGCTCAGCCATCGCGGCCGCGTTAGCCGAATCAGAAGTTAAAAAACTCCACGTAACTGAAACGAATACGAGGCGTGCCGCGGAGCTCGTCGAACGGCTGAAGCGTTATTACCCGAAAGTGCCGGTCGAGATCGTGACGGCGCCGCCTGGAGCGGTGGACTACGCGATCAACGCCACGCCCTGCGGACTCAAACCCGGGGATCCGATGCCCTTCGACCCGGCACAACTACCGCAGAGCACGATGGTCTGCGACATCATCATGAAGCCGAAGGAAACGCGCCTGTTGCAGGCGGCGCAGGCGCGCGGCATGCGGGTGCAGCATGGCCAGCACATGATGGACGCCCAGGTGCCGATGTATCTCGAGTTCCTCGGCATCGCGTTTCCCGACGAGAAGACCGTCATCGACATCGCCAGCCGGGTCTGATCATGCCGCAGGATCTTGCCGGTAAAAGAGCCTCAGCTGGTCATAGACGGCCGGATAGCGGCGCTGCGTCTCACGGGGGGCTTCGAAGAACGCCTCGCTGATCACCGCGAAGAACTCCGCCGGATCCTCGGCCGCATAGGGATCGAGCCAGGTGTCCTGGCTGCGCTCGACCGCGTCGCAAAGGCCCCGGTAGGCCTCGTCGAAAGCCGCCTTCCAGGCACGCCGGTCCATGCCGGCGTGAAGCGGCGGCATGCCATTCGCTTCGCCGTTCAGCATGTCGAGCTTGTGGGCGAACTCGTGGATCACGACGTTGATGTAGGGATCGTTGGCGGCGGCGTCCCACGAAAGCACGACCGGTCCGCCCGGCATCGCCTCGCCGGCCAGCTCGTCGTCCCATTCGTGCATCACGCCGTGCTCGTCGAGCTCGGAGCGCCGCACGCGGAAGTCGCCCGGGTAGACGACGATGCCGGTCCAGCCGGAGTACCAGTCCAGGCCCAGCTCGAGGATCGGCAGGCAGGCCTGCGCGGCGATCGAGACGCGCATCGCGTCGGTAACCTCCATGCCGTGCGCGCCGGAGAACTCCTTCTCGGCGAGAAACAGCAAGACCAGCTGCTTCAGTTTCTCTTTCCCACGAATGAATTTCAGACCCTGCGTCGCCGCTCGCCAAAGCGAGTCGTCCATGCGATGCCTGGCAAGCACGCGCTTGCGGCGCCAGTCGGTCAGCCAGCCCATTTGCGAGACGCAATCGTAACCCCGGCGATGATCAGCGCCATGCCGACGGCGTGGTGCACGCCGAAGCGTTCGCCGAGAAAGGCGAAGCCCATGGCCGCGCCGAGGAAGGGCATCAGGTGCATGAACACGCCGGCGCGCGCGGCGCCGATCGCGGCGACTCCCAGATTCCAGAAATAATAGGCGAGCAGGGCCGGGAACACGGCCACGTACAGAAGACCGATCACGGACGTCAGGTTGAGCACCATGCGGGCGCCGGAAGCATATTCGGCGGCATAGGCGATGCCGACCGGCACTTCGGCGACCAGGGCGAAGCAGGCGAGGAAGGAGAGCGCATCCAGCCCCTGCGGCCGCCAGCGCAGCGCGAGCGTATAGCCGGCCAGCATGACGAGCGAGGCGATGATCAGCAGGTCACCCCGGTTGAGTTGAAATGTTCTAAAAACTTCGAAATCCAGCCGCGTGATGATGGCCAGCGCCCCCGCCAGCGAAACCGTCGCCCCGACCGCGGCGATACGCGGAAATGGATCGCGCAGCAGCGCAGCGCCGAGCACGATGATGAAAATCGGCGTGAGCGAATTCAGAATCGAGCCGTTGGTCGCGCTGGTGTACTGCAGCCCCCAGTACTGCAGCACGTTGTGCAGGCCGCCGCCGAGAAGCCCGAGCGCAACGATCGGCTTCCACGCCTGCGCGAGCAGCGCGCGCTGCGCCCAGAGCCGCGGCGCGACGAGCGGCGCGATCAGGGCGAGCGCGATCGCCCAGCGCCAGAAGGTCAGCGCCACCGGCGGCACGAGCTCGGCGAGCGCGCGCCCGGCGATCCAGTTGCCCGACCAGAACAGCGCCGCGGCCGCCAGCAGCAGATAGGGATTTCTCAAGCAGCCCGTAAAATAACGCATGGTCACGGTCCTCCAGCTTTATCCGCAAAGCAGCGCCGCGGCGCTCGGCCCGATCGCCGAGGGCCTGGCGGCGGCCGACCGCGACCTCCTCGGGCGGGCGCTCGAATTCGCCGAGCCGCTGTACGCCGGGCAGCAGCTCTCCACCGGCGAGCCGATCTGGACTCACGCCCTCGGCCTGGCGGCGGGCCTTGCCAGCATCGGTCTGGATGCCCCAGGCCGCGCCGCCGGAGTTCTCTTTGCCGCCCCTAAGCAGCTCGGCGGCGTCGATGCGCTGCGTGAGCGCTTCGGCGAGGAGATCGCCGGCCTTGCCGCGGGCGTCGAGAAGCTCTACCAGCTGCGCGTCGCGACGCGCGCCAACCCGCAAGAGCAGAACGAGGTGCTGCGCAAGATGGTCCTCGGCATGGTCGAGGACGTGCGCGTGGTGCTGATCCGCCTGGCGAGCCGCACGCAGACGTTACGGTTCTTCTCCAAAAATACGTCCCCGGAACGGGTTTCCTATGCGAGAGAGACCCTGGATATCTACTCGCCGCTCGCGAACCGGCTGGGCGTCTGGCAGCTGAAGTGGGAGCTGGAAGACCTGTCGTTCCGCTACCTCGAGCCCGAGGTCTACAAGCGCATCGCGCACATGCTCGACGAGCGGCGCGTCGAGCGCCAGCACTACATCGCCAGGGCCATCGCCACGCTGGCGCGCGAGCTCGAGGAGATGGACGTCAAGGCCGAGATCACCGGCCGGCCGAAGCACATCTATTCCATCTGGAACAAGATGCGCACCAAGTCGCTCGACTTCTCCGAGGTATACGACGTGCGCGCGGTGCGCATCATCGTGCCGGCGGTGAAGGACTGCTATACCGCGCTCGGCGTGGTGCACAACCTGTGGCAGCCGATCCCCAAGGAGTTCGACGACTACATCTCGCGCCCGAAGGGAAACCTCTACCAGTCGCTGCACACCGCGGTAGTCGGGCCATCCGGCAGGACGCTCGAAGTGCAGATCCGCACCGAGGAAATGCACCGGCAGGCCGAGTTCGGCATCGCCGCGCACTGGCGCTACAAGGAGCCGGGCAAGCGCTCCAAAGGCGATGGCGCCTTCGAGCAGAAAATCGCCTGGCTGCGCGAACTGCTGGCGTGGCGCGACGAGATCGCCGACTGGGGGAAGAGCGCCAAGAAGATCGATGACACCGTCTACGTTCTCACTCCACAAGGCAAGGTCATCGACCTGCCGGCGGGGTCGACGCCGCTAGACTTCGCCTACGCGCTGCACACCGATCTCGGGCACCGCTGCCGCGGAGCCAAGGTCGACGGCCACATCATCACCCTCGACACGCCGCTTGCCAGCGGGCAGCGCGTCGAGATCGTCGCCGCGAAGGCCGGCGGCCCGTCGCGCGACTGGCTGAGCACCGAGCGGGCCTTCGTGAAAAGCCCGCGCGCGCGGCAGAAGATCAGGCAGTGGTTCAACGCCCAGGCGATGATGGAAACGATCGCCGCAGGCCGCGCGGAGGTCGAGAAAGAGCTGCGCCGTGAAGGCGCGACGCGGGCGAGCCTCGAGTCGCTCGCCTCGCGCCTGGGCTTCGGCAAGCCCGACGACCTCTTCGTCGCCGTCGCGCGCGACGAGGTGAATCTGCGGCAGTTGCAGACCGCATTGCGCGGCGCAGACACTGCAGTCGTTGAGCCTGAAATCAAGAAAAAGACCAAGGCTGCCCCGGCCAAGGGAGGGGTACTTATCGTCGGCATGGACCGGCTCCTCACTCAGCTCGCGCGCTGCTGCAAGCCGGTGCCGCCGGATCCGATCCGCGGCTTCGTCACGCGCGGCAAGGGCGTGTCGGTTCACCGCGAGGACTGCCCGGGCCTGAAGCGCCTTGCCGAGGGCCAGCCTGAGCGCCTGATTGAGACCGAGTGGGGCAAGGGCGAGGGCAGCTATACCGTCGACATGACCGTGACCGCGGCCGACCGCCGCGGCCTGCTGCGCGACATCGGCGATGCGCTCGCGCGCGAGAAGATCAACGTCACCGCGGTGCGCACGCAGACCCGGGACGAGCTCGCCTTCATGCGCTTCACGTTCGACGTGGCGAATGTCGCACAGCTGAAGCGCGCCTTCGCCGTGGTGCGCTCGCTGAAAGGCGTGATCCGGGTGGCGCGCGGCTGATGGAGAGCTTGCTCTCGCATCCGGCGGTGCAGGCCGGCGTTGCGCCGCTCGTTGTTGGCCTGCTTGTGGCTGCGATCGGCATGCCGCTGCGTCTCGCGGGCCTCGCGGCGGCGGCTGGATTTGCCACCGCGCTTTACCTTACCGGCAATTTCGTGTTTGAGCCGCTTACTGCCATGCGCAAGCTCGCGCTGGTCGGCATGGGAGCAGGGCTCCTCGGCTTGGTGGCCGACCTGGCGTTCAAGCCCGCCCGCATGGCGGGAATCATGCTGGGCCTGCTGGCAGGCGCTGCCTCGGCGTGGGTTTTTTCAACCGTGCTCATGCAGAAGCCGCCCCTCGCGGCGGTCGGACATGGCGTGGGGATCGGCTTGCTGGTGCTCGTTACGGTCGCCTTCATGCTCGAGCTGCATTCCCATCCGATCCGTGCCGGCGCAGCCGGGGTCGGACTGGGCCTCGGCGCCGGCATCGGCGCGATCCTTAGCGCCTCGGCTCTTATCGGGATGTACGGCTTGGCGCTTGGCGCCGCCTGCGGCGGCTTCCTGCTGGTGGCGATGATTTTCGGCAACCGTGTGGTGGCGGGCGCGTCTTTCACCCTCGCCGCAGGGGTGATCGCGTCTTTGCTTGCCTCGGCTGCCCTGCTTCTCGCGAAACTACCCTGGCACGCCGCCGCCGCCCTTGCGCTCGTGCCGGTCGCGGTGCGCCTGCCGCTGCCCGATCGCGCCCATCCCGCTTTGCAGGCGGTGGTGGCGTGCATCTATGCGCTCGCGGTGGCGGGCGGCGCCTGTGCGTTCGCCTGGCTGGCGAGCCGCGGCTAGGGGAAAAGAACCAGCAGCCAGACCACGCCGGCATTGAAGAGCGCGAGCATCACCGCCGCGCTGCCGATGTCCTTTGCGCGCTTGGCGAGCGGATGGATTTCCAGCGAGGTGCGGTCCACGGCGGCTTCGATCGACGAATTGACCAGCTCGGCGAAAAGAACGATGAGAACGCTGGACACGAGCAGGGCGCGTTCGATGCCCGTCGCGCCCAGCCACAGGCCCAGCGGGAGCAGCACGACGCACACGGCCAGCTCGACCTGGAAGGACCCCTCGTTGCGCGCGGCGGCAGCGAGCCCGGTGAGCGAATTGCGCGCCGCATTGACGATCGACTGCAGCATCAGGTCGGCGTCGCGAGCGTGAACAGCAGCTCCTCCTGTGCCGAGCGGCGGCGGCCGCGGCGCGGCTTGAGCTGCTCGTAGCTGCCGTCCGCCGACATCACCCAAGCCTGGCAGTTGTCGTCGAGATAGGGCTGCAGGCCCTCGCGGATGACGCGGCGCTTGAGCGCCGGGTCGAGCACCGGGAAGCACAGCTCGATGCGGCGGAAGAAATTGCGGTCCATCCAGTCGGCGCTCGCCAGGTAGACCTCCTCGTTGCCGCCGTTCTGGAAGTAGAACACGCGCGAGTGCTCGAGGAAGCGGCCGACGATCGAGCACACGCGGATGTTCTCCGACAGCCCTTCGATGCCGGGCTTAAGCGCGCACACGCCGCGCACGACGAGGTCGATCTTCACGCCGGCGGCCGACGCGGCGTATAGCTCCTCGATGATGCGCGGCTCGAGCAACGCGTTCATCTTGGCGATGATGCGCGCCGGCTTGCCCTCGCCGGCGAGTTTTGCCTCGTTGCGGATCGCCGCGACGATGCGCTTGTGCAGGGTAAACGGCGATTGCCAGACATGTTTCATCTTGCCCGCCCGGCCGAGGCCGGTGAGCTGCGTGAACACCTCGTTGACGTCGGCGCAAAGCTCGTCGTTCGCGCTCATCAGGCCGAAGTCGGTGTACTGGCGGGCGGTGCGCGGGTGATAGTTTCCGGTGGAGAGGTGCGCATAGCGGCGCAGGACTTTGCCGTGCTCGCTGTCCTCGCGGCGCACGACCAGCGCCATCTTGGCGTGCGTCTTGTGGCCAACCACGCCGTACACCACGTGCGCGCCGACCTCTTCAAGGCGCGCCGCCCAGTTGAGGTTCGCTTCCTCGTCAAACCTCGCCATCAGCTCGACCACCACGGTCACCTCCTTCCCCTTGCGCGCGGCGTCGACCAGGATCTCCATCAGCTCGGAGTCGGTGCCGGTGCGGTAGACCGTCTGCTTGATGGCGATCACGTTCGGGTCGTTCGCGGTGGCGCGGATGAAGTCGATCACCGGCAGGAACGACTGGAACGGGTGGTGCAGCAGCACATCCTGCTTTTTCAGCACGCCGAATAGGTCGTCGGTATCCACCGCCGGCGCGAGGCCGGGCTGGAACGCCGGGTACTTGAGATCGGGACGCTCGACCTGGTCGGGCACCTCTCGCAGCCGGTAGAGATTGACCGGCCCTTCGACCCGGTATAGGTCGGCTTCCTGCAGGCCGAACTGCTGCAGCAGGAACTCGGTCATGCGCTCCGAGCAGTTGTCGGCGACCTCGAGCCGCACCGCATCGCCGAAGTGCCGGTGCAGCAGCTCGCCCTGCAGCGCCGTGTGCAGGTTCTTGATCTCCTCCTCGTCGACGAACAGATCTGAATTGCGCGTGACGCGGAACTGGTAGGAGCCGAGCACGTTCATGCCCGCGAAGAGCTCCCCGACGTGAGCGTGCAGGATCGAAGACAGGAACACGAACGCGTAGTCCGCGCCGGCGATCGCGTGCGGCAGCCGGATCACCCGCGGCAGTGCGCGCGGCGCCTGCACGATCGCGGCGCGCGAGCTGCGGCCGAAGGCGTCGCGGCCCTCGAGCTCGACGGCGAAGTTGAGGCTCTTGTTGAACACGCGCGGAAACGGGTGCGCCGGATCGAGGCCGATCGGCGTCAGCACCGGCAGCAGCTCGCGGAAGAAATACTCGCGGATCCACTGGCGCTGCGCCGGGTTCCACTCCTCGCGCCGCGGGAAGACGATGCCCTGGCGGGCGAGCGCCGGCAGGACCACGTCGTTCAGGAGCTTGTACTGGTCGGCGACCAGCGCGTGCGCCTCGCGGCCTACGGCGAGGAACACGTCGCTCGCGGCGCCGCCTTCCGGACCGGGCTCGGGCAGCCCGAGCTTGATGCTTTCCTTCAGGCCGGCGACGCGGATCTCGAAGAACTCGTCGAGGTTCGACGAGACGATGGTGATGAATCCGAGCCGCTCGAGCAGCGGCACCGAGTCGTCGGCCGCCATCGCCAGCACGCGGCGGTTGAACGCCAGGATGCCGAGCTCGCGGTTGAGGAACTGCGTGGGAAGCGGGGCTCTGCGGTTCATCGGGAGGACTTCGATTTTAACGGTTCCATGTTACCGTCCGGCCATGGCGCGTCACGACACGCTGGCCGCGGTCGACCTCGGCTCGAACAGCTTTCACCTGCAGATCGGACGGGTGGTCGACGGCCAGATCTACCCGCTCGACGCGGTGCGCGAGGCGGTGCGCCTGGGCGGCGGGCTCACCGCCGAGAAGCGCATCGACCGCGGCACGCAGGCGGCGGCGCTCGAGACGCTCGCCAAGTTCGCCGAGCGGCTGCGCGGCTTCCCGCGCCAGGCAGTGCGCGCGGTGGGCACCAACGCGCTGCGCGTGGCGAAGAACTCGCCGCAGTTCCTGCGCGAAGCGCGCCAGGTGCTCGGCTTCCCGATCGAGGTGATCTCGGGCCGCGAGGAGGCGCGCCTCGTCTATCTCGGCGTGGCGCATTCGCTGCCCGCCGCCGTCGGTCCCGTAAATACGCGGCGCCTGGTGATCGACATCGGCGGCGGCTCGACCGAGTTCATCATCGGCACCGGCTTCGAGCCGCAGCTCACCGAGTCGCTGTACATGGGCTGCCTGAGCTACAGCCTGAAGTTCTTCACCGAGGGAAAGATCGACAAGCCGCGCATGAAGGCCGCCGAGCTGGCCGCGCGCCAGCAGCTGGCGGGCATCGTGCACGCCTATCGCGCCACCGGCTGGGACGAAGCGGTCGGCTCCTCCGGCACCGCGCGCTCGCTGGAGAACATCCTGCGGGAGAACGGTTTCGCCCAGGAAGGGCTGACGCGCGAGGGCCTCGAGCGGCTGCGCAGCCTGCTCATCAAGCACGAAAAGGCGGATTCCGAGCGCATCGCCGGGCTGCGGCCGAACCGCGCGCCGGTGCTGCCGGGCGGCCTCGCCATCATGAGCGCGGCGCTCGACGCGCTCGGCATCGAAAGCATGAAGGTCTCGGAGGGCGCGCTGCGCCACGGCGTGCTCTACGATCTGCTCGGACGCGTGCAGCATCGCGACATGCGCGAGGCGACGGTGGCGCAGTTCATGCGCCGCTACCATGTCGAAAGCGCGCAGGCCCAGAGAATCAAGGATCTGTCGTTGACGATTTACGACGCGCTCACACCGGGGGGCGAACGCGAGGACGACCAGGACCGGCTGATGCTCGACTGGGCGGCGCGCCTCGCCGAGATCGGCTTGTCGATCGAGCACGCCCAGTATCACAAGCACTCCGCCTACGTACTGTCCAATGCCGACATGCCAGGCTTTTCGCGCATGGAGCAGGCACGGCTTGCCCGCATCGTGCTCGCGCACCGCGGCAAGCTTTCCAAAGTGCAGGATGCCGGGCTGGAAGGCGGCGACTGGAGGCTCGTGTTCGCGCTGCGCACCGCGTCGCTCATCCTGCGCAGTCGCACTGATCTAAGGCTCCCATTCCTGCGGGTCGCGGCCGATGCGGGCGGCTTCGCCATCGATCTGCCGCAATCCTGGCTCGACGAGAATGCGTTGTCCGCAGCCGCGCTCGAGTCGGAAGCCGACTACTGGAAGGCCATTGGCATGAAGCTCGCAGTAAGCGGCCTCTCCGACAAGAAGGTGTCAGTGTTACAGCAGGTCAGGTGACAGCACCGCTTTGACGACGACCGGCGCCTCGCCGGAGAGCCACCAGAAGCCGCCTTTCTCGATGTGCCACTCGCTGCGCGCGCCCGCCACGAGGTGCGCGACCGCGCGCCCGAGATCCGGCTGGTGGCCGACAATCACCACCGCTTTCTTGTTCCTTGCCGCAGCAAGGATCTGGTCAACCGACGCGCCGGGCGCCAGGGCTTCGATCGTCTTGACCTGAACACCCAAAGCCGCGGCGGTTTGCTGGGCGCGTAGGGCAGGGCTTGCCACGACCGAGAACTGCTCCGGCAGGTGCTCGATCAGCCACTTCGCCACCCGCTTCGCCTGCTTCTCGCCTTTCGGCGTGAGCTTGCGCTCGAGATCGGGCTTGCCGTCCTCGGCATCGGCGTGGCGCCACAGGATGAGCTCCATAGGCTTAGTATAAAATTCTTCACTCCAGGCGCGTAGCTCAGCTGGTTAGAGCACTACCTTGACATGGTAGGGGTCGTTGGTTCGAGTCCAATCGCGCCTACCAGTTCCATGCTCGCGCGAAGCCTGTTTTTCATTGTCATCGCCTTCACCTCTTGCGGGGCTGCGGCGCAATATCCTTCGCGTCCGATTCATCTCATCGTGCCGATCCCGCCGGGCGGAGCGCCCGACATCGCGGCGCGCGTGCTGGGCCAGAAGCTCTCCGAGCAGATGGGCCAGCCGGTGGTGGTCGAGAACCGCGTCGGCGCCAACGGCAACATCGCAAGCGAGCTCGTGGCGCGCGCGATGCCCGACGGCTACACGCTCGGCCTGGTCGCCGACAGCCAGATCGCGATCAACCCGCACTTGTATTCGAAGATGAGCTTCGACACGCTGCGCGACCTGACGCCGGTGTCGAGCGTGGCCTCCAACCAGTTCGTCCTGGCGATCAACCCGTCGTTGCCGGTGAACACTTTCCCCGAATTCATCGAGTACGCGCGCCGGGCCAATCCGCCGCTCAGCTACGCTTCCGGCGGCAACGGCAGTCAGCATCACCTCACCATGGAAATGCTGAAAGTTCGAACCGGCATCGACCTGGTGCACGTGCCCTATCGCGGCGGCGCGCCGGCGACCACCGCCGCCGTCGCCGGCGAAGTGGCGGCGATGTGGGCGGGTAGCTCCAACGCGGCGCAGATCAAGGCCGGCAGACTGCGCGCGCTGGCCGTGTCGGGCAGCAAGCGCTCGGCGCAATACCCCGAGCTGCCGACGATCGGCGAGTTCTACCCGGGATTCGAAAACAGCATCTGGCTCGGTCTGTTCGGCCCTGCAGCCTTGCCTGAAACCGTTTTAGCCAAGCTTCGAAGCGAAGTGAGGAGAGCGCTCGAGTCGCCCGATCTTAAAGAGCGGTTCAATCACGCAGGCGGGCTCGAGCCGCTCGTGCTGCCGCCCGACGAATTCTCAGCGCTGATCCGCCGCGACTACGAAAAGTACGCCAAAGTGGTGAAGGCCGTCGGCGTCAAGCTCGACTAGCCATGGCATCGAGCTCCGGCAGCAGGAAGGGCCGGAAGGCGGGATAGTTCTCGACCATGGGGAAATGCCCGATGCCCTTCATGACCGTCATGCGGCAGCCCGGGATCGAAGCGGCCACCGCCTCGGTCATCGCCGGAGTGCAGGAGTAGTCGTACTCGCCAGTGAGCAGCGACACGCGGCACTTGCGGGTATCGATGCGCTTGATGTCCTCGCGCGCGTCCCAGTCGAAGCTGTAGTAATGGACGTCGCCGGCATAGACACCGGGACCGCCCTGGCTGTAATACCACCAGTTCTCGCGCTTCGCTGTTTCGGGACTGGAAGGCGCGCACAGCCCGGATGTATAGCTCGCGCACAGCTCCCCGCCGTGGATCGCCGGGTGGTGCAGGAAATCGTTGTAGCGGCCCGGAGCGTAGGCAGTCGACTCCAGGCCGACGATGCCGGTGAGCTCATTCTGGTACTCGGCCGCGACCTTGAGCGCGATCGCGCCGCCCATCGAGCAGCCCATCACGACCGGCCGCTCTAGCTCCAGCGTCTTCCATACTGCGCGGATGATTTCCAGGTAGCCCCGGGTGGTGAGCCGGTATTTTGCGAGCCACCACCGGTCCGGCGGCGTCGAGCGGCCGTGGTAGGGTAGATCGAAAGCGATGACGCGAAAGCGCCGTGTAATGTCGGCGTCGTTGAGCACATGGCGCCACTGGCGGCTGTCTGCGCCCGCGGTATGCAGGCACAGGAGCGGAATGCCCTCGCCCGCGTCCTCGAAGAAGATGCGGCAAGCCGCATCGCCCGCAGTGACGGTGAGGTAGCGGCCGACGATCGGTTCGTACTTCGGCATTTCCTTCTCCTCAACCGCGCATCAGGGTCATCATGCGCTGCAGCGCCCGCGCGTTCTGCATCGCCACCAGAGCGTCGCCCTCGAGCACGAACTCGGGAACGCGCATCAGCATCGCGAAGAAATCGTGATACAGCGCCGGCGGGTTGGGGCTCACGAACTTGCTCCACACCTCCATCGGCGCGCGGAAGCCGAACGCAGAGCGCGAGTCGACGCGCGGCGCGGCGTTGATATCGATGATCCTGCCGCGCTCCACGCGCAGCACATAGCGCCGCTCGCCGAAAGTGAACGCGATTGATGTCGTGAACCAGCCGCCGATCACCTCCATTTCCGGGTCCGCGTTGACGCGGTCGCGGTAGCTCTCCATCCATGCGATCTCCGGAAACAACGCGATAGAATTCATTTCATGGCAAAGCATATCGGATTCATCGGCCTGGGCAACATGGGAAAGCCGATGGCGTCGCGGCTCGTCGACGCCGGCTACCAGCTCACGGTGCACGACGTGCGGCGAGAATCCGCCGAAGCGCTCGCGGCGAAAGGCGCGCGCATCGCCGCGTCACCCGCGGCGGTCGCCTCGGCAGTCGACACGCTGCTGCTCAGCCTGCCCAGCCCGGCGATCGTGCGCGAGGTCGCGCTCGGCAAGGAGGGTGTCACCGCCGGGTCGAAGGTGAAGACGGTGATCGATCTGTCGACCACCGGCGCGAGGTGCGCGCGGGAAATTGCCGCCGCGCTCGCCGCCAAAGGGATTGCTCTGGTCGACTCCCCGGTGAGCGGCGGCGTAGCGGGCGCGGTCAAAGGCACGCTCGCTGTCATGGTGTCCTGTCCGAAAAAGACGTTCGCCGAGCTTGAGCCGATGCTCAAGCATATCGGCAAGGTCTTCTTCATCGGCGAGCGCCCGGGGATGGGGCAGACCATGAAGCTCGCGAACAACCTCCTTTCGGCCACGGCGCTGGCCGCGACCTCGGAGGCGATCGTGTTCGGCGTCAAGTCGGGGCTCGACCCGGCCATCATGGTCGACGTGATCAATGCCGGCAGCGGCCGCAACAGCGCCTCGCAGGACAAGTTTCCCAAGTCGATCCTGCCGCGCAGCTTCGACTTCGGCTTCACCACCGGCCTCATGTACAAGGACCTCAAGCTCTGCCTCGAAGAGGCCGAGGCCGCGGGTGTGCCGATGTGGGTGGCTAACGCCGTGCGCCAGCTCTGGCAGCACGCTCACCAGGAGATCGGCGACGACAAGGACTTCACCACCATCGTGCAGGTGCTCGAGCGCTGGGCAGGGGTCGAAGTGAAGCCCGGCGGGAGCTGAAGTCAGCGGGTCGGAAAAAAGGTGCTGGCTAGCCGATTCTTCTGCAGCTTGCCGGTCGTGGTGAGCGGGAGTTCTTCTTCGGCGGCGAAGCGGATCAGGCGCGGCACCTTGTAGGCGGCGAGCGTCTTGCGGCAGAACTCGCAGATCTCCTTTTCCGAAAGTGTCGCGCCGCGCTTCGGCACGATGACTGCCGCCAGTATTTCGTCCTGCACCGCGTCGGGCACGCCCGTGACGAAGGCGGCCTGCACGCCCGGGTGCGACATCAGCACTTCCTCCACCTCGATCGGCGCCACATTGATGCCGCCGGTTTTCACCATCTCCTTGATGCGTCCGCGGAAGTAGAGCAGGCCCTCGGCATCCACGCAGCCGAGGTCGCCGGTCTTGAAGTAGCCGTGCTCGTCGAAGGCCTCGGCTGTACACGCCGGGTCCTTGTAATAGCCGCTGGTGACGTAGCCTTTCACCCGGATTTCGCCGACCTCGCCGACGGGCAGCGGGTTGCCGGTCTGCGGATCGACGATGCGCTGCTCGACGCCCACCAGGGCACGGCCCACGCTCGCCAGTCGCTTCTCGAGCGCATCGGCGGCGTCGGCGACATTGCAGTTGCCGTACGTCTCGGTGAGGCCGTAGATGTTGCAGATCTCGCGCGCGCCCAGCTCGACCACCCGCATGATCTGCTCGGGCGTGCCGATGGTCGCCCCGCCGCGCAGGCTGGAGAGGTTGCGCCGCGGCCGGTCGGGATGCTCGTACAGCGCCTGCACCATGTTCGGTGTGCCGTAGAACACCGTGCAGCGCTCGCGCTCGATCAGCTCGAGCGCCTGCCCGGCATCGAAGTGCTCCTGCAGCACGACGCAGCCGCCGTGGGTGAGGAGATTGAACAGCGCGTTCTCGCAGCCCAGTCCCCAAAACAGCGACACCGCGAGCCACAGACGGTCGTGTTCGGTGACATGCTGGCGCTCGCCGATCTGCCACATGTTCTCGATCAGACCGAAATGCTGGATCTGGACGCCCTTCGGTACCGACGTCGATCCCGAGGTGTACAGCAGGTAAGCGACATCCTCCGGCTTTACGGCGCGCTGCGCTGCATCGACCGTTGTCTCGGGCACTTGCGCCGCCAGGGACGCAAGGTCCACGTAACGTACCCATTCCTCGGGTACGTCGTCGCCGACGCAGACGATGCGCTCCAGTTGTGGAAGTCGGAGCGTGCGCAGGACGCCGTAGAAATCATGCTTGAGGAAGCGGCGTACCGTAATGAGCATGCGGCTGTCGGAATGGCCGAGGATGTACTCCAGCTCGCGCGCCGTCGCCCAGGTATTGACCCCGACCATGACGCCGCCGAGCAGCGTGATCGCCAGGTCGGCGATGACCCATTCCGGCCGGTTCCCCATCATGATCGCCACCTTGTCGCCGCGGTGCACGCCGAGCGCATGCAGCCCGCGCGCGGCACGGCGCATCTCGTCGCGCAGCTGGCGATAGGTGTAGCGCCGGCCCGATCCCACCAGCGCTTCGCGCTCGGGGAAGCGGCGGGCGAGTTCGTCGATCAGATCGGGGACGGTGCGGCTCGCCGGCATCGT
>Ga0209220_1000301_pt1 | contig 18898 bp, 19 predicted proteins | sample BlaSpr_A8_OM3_M3_FD_187984 | JGI IMG/M metagenome (GOLD analysis project Ga0209220, IMG submission 187984) | Forest soil microbial communities from Thunder Bay, Ontario, Canada - Black Spruce, Ontario site 2_A8_OM3_M3 (SPAdes) (version 2) | ecosystem: Environmental > Terrestrial > Soil > Boreal... | reverse complement strand
GTACTCGGTGATCCCGGTCTCGCGCAGCCGAAGGCGCTCGCGCCGGAGGACCTCCTCACGCGAGATGTTCTCCTCCGTTACCGCCTCACCTGGCGCAGACAGCCAGTGCTCTTTTCGACCGCTCGACATGTCCAGCCGCCACAGGTCTCGAACCAGGTCCCCTCGCCCACTGAACAGGTAGGTGACGACCCTCGCGTCCGGCGAATAACGAAGCCGGCCCGGTATCGCCATCCCTGGACGCGGATAACGGGCCACCAGTTCCGGCGTGAGCTGCTGGCGTTCGGCGGTTTTCATGGGCGCAGCGTTTCAGGATAACGCCATCACCGATGCGCCGCCGACGGCTAGCGGTGCTTAAGAACCAACGGAAGTCCAGGTGACGCCGCCGTCGATCGTCTTCCGCAGCTCGTACTGCGAAGAGCAGACCACCTGGCACTGGTGGGCGATCAGCGCCCAACCGACTCGCGAGTTCGCGAACTGAATGTCGTAGATGCCACCGGCGGCTCCGGCCGGCGCGATCGTTCTCCACCCATTGCCGGTGTAGAGCTCGAGATCGCCGCCCACCACCAGCGCGACAACTCCGTTGCCGACAAAGGTCGGCGCAGCCATGCCAATCGTGGCCGGCTGTCGCCCGTTTTGGGGAAAGACGGCCGACATCGCGGGGTCCAGCGTCCAGGTGCGGCCGCCGTCGTTGGAGACATCGACGAAGACGTGGCCATCGCTGGTAGTAATCGGCAGGATGCCTCGGCTGGTGCCGAGGAATGACGGCACCGCGATGTACCTCGACTGTGCGCTTTCGGCCGGGGGACTCGGCACGTGTTGTTCCAACCAGGACTGGCCGCCGTCGTGCGTGATGTACAGGTGCTGCGTGATCTGGTCATTCCAGCCGACGTACCACCCCGTGTGGCTGTCAATAAAATGCAGCGAGGTGTCCGCGAAGAACGGGCGCTGGGCCGCCACGGCAGGCAGATCGGGCAGCGCCGTCCAGTGTGCACCGCCGTCACTGGTTTGCATCAGCTTTCCAGTGAACCCGGTGCCTGCCGCGAAGGCCTGGCTATCGTTGTAAATCAGCCATCCGTGGTTCGCGTCGATGAAATCCATGGTCGGGCAGCACGGCGCGCTCGACGTTGGGCCAGGCTCACCAACCTGCGACCAGGTGGCGCCGCCGTCCGCAGTCCAGAAAATCTTGAGGGTCGGCGATGCCTTGGACCACGCGCCCCCCGCCCAGCCGTGCATCGGGTCGATAAAGAAGACCGCGCAGCAGTTACCCTGCGAGTTCGCCGGCGTGATGTCGTGCCAGCTACGGCCGTCAGTGCTGGTCATGTTGAGCGAGTTCCCACTCACTTCCCAGCCCTGTCCTTCGCTGAGCAGGCCGATGGGGTGCACCGGATTCATCAGCGTGACCAGTTGCGCTGAGCCCGCCCGGGGTGTCGGGGAGCTAACGGGTGATGTCGGCTTGATCAGCCGCGCCTCACGGACAAGCAGGCCGACGCCGAGCGCCAGAACCAGCAACGCCGCCGTCGCCATCAGCTGCACCCGCCACGATGGACCACCACGCAACCGACTCAGTCCCGGGCGCCAGGCGGGCGCACGCTCTTCGATGGTCTCGTCCATCGTGCGATAGAAGCTCGTCAGCTGGACTTCGACTTCCTGCTCGGTCAACATCAGGCCTTCACCACCACGGTCGGATCTTCGTGGGCTTCGACGGTCTTGTCGAACACCCAATCACTCAATCGCACTCGAAGTTTCTGCACCGCCCGATGGCACGAAGTGCGCACAGTTCCCTCAGGCTGGCCGAGGATGACGCCAATTTCCGCAAAGCTCATCTCCCGTCCGTAGCGCAACGCGAGGACCGCTCGCTCCCGAGGATGCAGCATCAGCAACGCCTTGCGCACCTTATCTCCCTCCAGCCGCGTGATCGCGACGGCAGCGGGGTCGGGCGATGACGGCGCAGCGACGCGATGACGAAGGCTGACCATGAAGCCCCGCCGATGACTGATGGCGAGGTTCACGGCGACCCGCATGAGCCAGGCCTTCTCGTTAGAGTCCGCCGCCAGCTTGTCCCGCCGCTCCCACAATCGCATGAATGCTTCATGGGTAATTTCGCGCGCTACCTCCAGGTCGAGGGTGATGGCCGTCGAGGCTCGGAGCAGCGGAACGTACAGCTGCCGGTAGAGGTCTTCAAAGCTTTGCTCCGCCGATGTCCCGTTCGTTCCCCGCCTCCTTCTCGATAGCTCAGCTACACAACGCCGATCGGAGACCGCGCGTTACAAATACAATCGATGCCAGTGCTAATCAAGGCGTGCTTGAACGGCAGCCGGCGAGCGGACGAACATGAGGCGCTGCCCTTGTCTCCAGCGGCGCTCGCCGACGACGCGCTCCAATGCCGAAACGCCGGAGCCGGCGCCGTCCACATTCATCCACGCGGCATGGGCGGCCAGGAGACCCTCGAGCCCGACGCCTGCGCGGCGGCAATCGAAGCGATCCGCGACCGCTGTCCCGGGCTCCCGATCGGTCTGACCACCGGGTTGTGGATCAGCGGTACCAGCGGCCGGCGGCTCGATGTCATCGAACGCTGGACCGTCCTGCCGGACTTCGCTTCCGTGAACTTTTCCGAGGACGGCACCGACGAGCTCTGCACCTTGCTAGTGGACCGGGGGATCGAGATCGAGGCCGGCCTCGGCTCCGTGGCAGACGCGCGCGCCTTCGTCGACAGCGACTTCGTCGAACGCTGCCTGCGCGTCCTGGTCGAGGTCGAGCCGGGGGCCAGCGATCCGATTCGGGCCGCCGCCGTCATCGGCCGAGTGCTCGAGGGCAGTGGCATCCACCTTCCGCGTGTCCAGCACGGCCATGATGCGGCGGCGTGGATGCTCCTGGAGGATGCCCTGGTCCACGGCTACGACGTGCGGATCGGCCTGGAGGACACCTTGCTACTGCCAGACGGAACCCGGCCTCAGCGGAACGCCGACCTGGTGGCGGCGGCCGCCAGAATCGCATCGGCGGTCGTCTAAGAAACGGGCTTTGCGACCGCGAGAATCCTGCGTTCGAGGTAGGCTCGTCGCGCCGCCGCGTCGCCGATTTCGCACGCCCCATACCATCCAACCTTGCGTTGCTCGAACGCCCGGCTGACCAGGTGCCGGCAGGTCAGTACCTGGGGAAGCGGGTTGTCACGGCTGTCAGTCGGGCTGAACGGCAGGGGCGCGAAAACCGGGCATTGGTCGAATCCCTCGGGAAATGGCCGCGGCCACGGGCATTCGTCCGCAGGCCTTAAGGAATCATTGGAGTGTCGATCGTTCAGCGGCGACGTCTTCAAATGTTTTTGCCCTTCCTGACGCTGCTCAGCGCATGAATAGCACAGGTCGACCCGGCGGTCAAGGCCACACCGGGTGGGGGCGTTACTCCTTACTCGACGCCGCCCACAGATTGATGCCGCTGTCGGTTGCGTGGCGATCGATTTCGCGGAGCTCGTCGGCGGAAAACTCGAGCTTGTCCAGGGCGGCGACATTCTGTTCGAGCTGCGCGACGCTGCTGGCGCCGACCAGTGTCGACGTCACCCGTGGGTCGCGCAGCGTCCACGCCAGTGCCATCTGCGCCAGCGTCTGGCCGCGCCGCTGTGCCATCTGGTTCAGGGATCGCACCCTTCCGAGCGTCTGTTCGGTCAGCATGTCTTTAGAAAACGACCCAGACTGACTGGCCCGGGAGCCGGGCGGGACGCCGTTCAAGTAGCGGTCGGTCAACAGACCCTGCGCCAGCGGGGAGAAGGTGATGCAGCCGACACCTTCTTTGCCGAGGACGTCGAGGAGGTCGGGCTCGATCCAGCGGTTTAGCATCGAATAGGACGGCTGGTGGATCAACAGCGGCGTTCCCAGCTTGCGGAGAATGGCGACGGCTTCTTTCGTACGATTCGCAGAATACGACGAGATCCCGACATAGAGCGCCTTGCCCTGCCGCACGGCGGTGTCTAGCGCCCCCATCGTCTCTTCGAGCGGCGTCTGTGGGTCGAAGCGATGCGAGTAGAAGATGTCGACGTAGTCCAGCCCCATGCGATGCAGGCTCTGGTCCAGGCTGGCGAGCAGGTACTTCCGCGATCCCCAGATCCCGTACGGCCCCGGCCACATGTCGTAGCCGGCCTTCGTGGAAATCACCAGTTGGTCGCGACGCCCCGCCAGGTCGGTCATCAAGATCCGGCCGAAGTTCTCCTCGGCCGAACCGTAGGGCGGACCGTAGTTGTTCGCGAGGTCGAAATGGGTGATGCCAAGGTCGAAGGCGCGCCGGATGATCGCCCGCTGCGTCTCGATCGGCCGGTCGCCGCCAAAGTTCTGCCAGAGCCCGAGCGACATCGCGGGCAGCATCAGCCCGCTGCGGCCGGTTCGCCGGAAGGGCATCCGGGTGTAGCGGTCGCCGTCCTGCATCATGTCCATCACGCCTATCCCCCTTTGCCCTGGAATGAGGTCGCACCCGTCATCAGCGCGACCGCTTCGGTCATGGTATGCGACGCCGGGGTGATGGTCGCGACTCGGCGGCCCAGGCGCATGACATGGAGCCGGTCCGCGATCTCGAACACCTGGGGCATGTTGTGGCTGATCAGCACGACAGGTGTTCCGCGGCCGCGGACGGTACGGATCAGGTCCAGCACCATTCCCGACTCGCGGACGCCCAGCGCCGCCGTCGGCTCGTCCATGATCACCACCCGGCTCGCGAAGGCCGCCGCGCGGGCGACAGCAACGCCCTGGCGCTGGCCGCCCGAGAGTGTTTCGACCGGCTGCTTCATCGACCCGACGTTGATCTTCAGGTCGGCGATGTGCGCCCGTGACTCGCTCAGCATCCGTGGCCGATCGGCCACGCGCAGCAGGGAACCGACCAGTCCGTGGCGGCGCAGCTCGCGCCCGAGGAAGAGGTTCTCTGCGATATCGAGCGCCGGGGCCAGGGCCAGATCCTGGTAGACGGTCTCGATCCCGTTGCGCCGAGCTTCGAGCGGGTTGCGGAAGTGGACCAGCGTGCCGTTCAGAAGGATCTCTCCCTGGTCGGGAACGATCGCCCCCGACAGGGCCTTGATCATCGTGGACTTTCCCGCCCCGTTGTCCCCGATCAGCGCCAGGATTTCGCCTGGATACACATCGAAGTCGGCGCCGTTCAGGGCGGTGACGACGCCGTAGCGCTTGACCAGACCGCGCGCCTCGAGCACCGGAACCCGCTTTTCGACCGCGCTCATGCCTGCCTCCGTCGGGAAAGCTGGTCAACGGCGACCGCGAGGATGACGAGGACGCCGGTGATCAGGAATTGATAGATGGCGGCGACGCCCAGCAACTGGAGCCCGTTGCGGAAGATGCCGACGATGAGGGTCCCGACCAGCGTGCCCAGGACACTGCCGCGGCCGCCGAACAAGCTCGTCCCCCCCACCACGACGGCGGTGATGCTGTCGAGGTTGGACGACTGTCCCGCCTGCGGATCGCCGACGCCAGTTCGTCCGACCAGCACCAAGGCGGCAATGCCGTAGAGGAGACCAGCGGTCGCGTACACGCCCAGCAAGACGCGACGTGTGCGGACACCGGCCAGCCGGGCGGCGTCGGGATTGTTCCCGGTGGCATACACGTGGCGCCCGCCGACCGTTTTCGTCAGCACGAACCAGGTGAGGAGCGTCAGCGCCACCGCCAGCACCGAACCATACGTGATGGTCGTCCCCGCGAAACGGAAGGTGTTTCCAAAATAGACGACCGGGTCGGGTAGATTGGCGATGGTCTCCTCATTGGAGGTGATGTGCGTCAGGGCGAAGGCGATGTTGAGCGTCCCCAGCGTGACGATGAAGGGTGGCAGGCGCAGGCCCGCGACGAGGACCCCGTTGAGGACGCCAAACGCGAGGCAAACGCCGATGCCGAGCGCGATGGCGAGAAATGGGTTGAGGTGGTACGTCACCGCCAGCTTGGTCATGACGATCGTCCCGAACGCCATCACCGCGCCGTTGGAAAGGTCGACGCCGGCGGTGAGGATGATCAGGGTCTGGCCGATGGCCAGGATGCCGACCACCGCCACCTGCTGGGTGATCAGCGATAGGTTTTCGGTGGTCAGGAACCGGTCGGTCCGGATGGTGAAGAAGATCGAAGCCAGGAGGAGCGCGATCAGCGGACCAAGTGATGAGATCAGGCGGGCGCGGGCGAGGGCCGCGCCGGCATCCCCGCCGGCCCGGGCTCCCCGAAGCCGGGCTAAAAGAGCCGGTCCGCTCTTACGGAGCGGACCGGCCGGTTCGGGTTTCGTCGATTAGCCCCAGCAGTTGGCGAGGCCGTAGGTCGTGTCCTTCGAGTCGACGCCACTCACGGGCTTGTCGCTGATGAGCGTCACGCCGGTGTCGGTGTAGCCGGATACACGCTTGCCATTCTTGGCGAAGTCAACCCCCGCGTCAACGCCCATTTGCGCCATCAGGAGCGGGTACTGCTGCGAGGTGGCCGCGATCCGTCCGTCCTTGACCCCGCCGACGCCCGTGCAACCGCCATCCACCGAGACGATCAGGACGCCGTTCTGCTTGCCGCGGTTCTGGAGCGCCTTGTAGACGCCGAACGCCGACGGCTCATTGATCGTGTAGACGACGTTGATGCCGGAATCCTTGGTCAGGCAGTTCTCCATCTGGGTCTGGCTGTCGACCTGGTTCCCACCGCCGTTGGCGATGCAGACGACCTGCGGGTCGGTGTCGGTGATGCCGTAACCCGCGAGGAAGCCGTCGTGGCGGAGCTTGCCGACCGTGCTCCCCGGCGCTTCGTCGAACATCGCGATCTTGATCCCCGTCTTGCCCGCTGAAGCGGCCTTGGCATACTGGCCGATCAGCTGGCCCGCCTTCTTGTTGTCGGTGGCGAACAGCGCGTCGGCCGCATCCACGGGGTCGGTCGGACTGTCGAGCGCGATCACGAGGACTCCCTGGGAGCGTGCCTTCTTGACCGCGGCCGTGACGCCCGCCGAGTCCGGGGTGATCAGGATTGCCTTGGCGCCCGCGCTAACCATGTTCTCGAGCGCGGTCACCTCCCCGGCGGCATCGGAGGTGTCCTTACCTGCGCCGGTCATCAGCACGGCGCCCTTGGCCGCCGCCTCACGCTCCGCGCCCTGCCGCATCTTCACGAAAAAGGGGTTCGCATCCGTCTTCGTGATCAGCCCCACGATAATCGGCTTCGGCGACGCCGCCGCCGAGTTCGAGGTGCTCCCGCCGCAGCCGGCCGTGACCAGCGCCGCGACCATGCCGACCGAAAGCACCGACGCCCGTCTAAGGGTCCCCATCCTTACTACCTCCCTCTGTTTTGCCCGGTTTCCCTTGCCGGGATGACAACGTTGTCAAATTAGCATATCCTCTTAGGAAGCGCAAGACGTATTCCGGGGCGCCTCGCAAGCCATGAAGAGGGGTGTGATGGGCTAACGTTGACAACGTCGACAGGCGCCCAACGGCATCGTCCGCGCGCCACCATGCGCGATGTCGCCGCCCTCGCCGGCGTCAGTCTCAAGACCGTCTCGCGCGTGATCAACGCGGAGCCCGGCGTGTCCGCCGAACTGGCGAGCCGAGTCGGGGCTGCGATCGACCGGCTCGATTACCGCCACAACCTGCAGGCGAGCAGCTTACGCCGGGTCGACGGCAAGAGCGCCACCATCGGCGTGATCCTCGAGGACATCGCCAACCCCTTCTCCTCGACGCTGCATCGGGCCATCGAGAACGTTGCGGTGAAACGCGGCGTGCTGGTGCTCGCCGGCTCCCTGGAGGAGGACGAGGCGCGCGAGCGCGAGCTGGTCTCGGCGTTCGCCTCGCGGCGGGTGGATGGGCTCGTCATCATGCCCGCGAGTCATGATCACAGCTATCTCCTGAACGAGCGCAAGGCCGGGACCCCCCTGGTGTTCGTCGACCGGCCACCGGCCTTCCTCGACGCGGACACGGTCCTCACCGACAATCTCGGTGGAGCCCGACGGGGTATCCAGCATCTGGCGGCGCACGGGCATCGACGGATCGCGTACCTGGGCGACCTGCAAAGCATCATGACGGCCGCACTTCGGTACCAGGGCTACCGCGAAGAGCTCGACGCGCAGCAGCTTCCGCTCGACCCCGAGCTGGTCCGGCTCGACCTCCGCGGCATCGAGCGGGCGGAAGCCGAGACAACGAAGCTGCTCGCCCTGCGCCCGGCGCCGACCGCAATCTTCGCCGCCCAGAACCTGCTGACCATCGGCGCGTGCCGGGCACTTCGGCGGCTGGGACTGCATCACAAGGTTGCCCTGGTCGGCTTCGACGACATCATGCTCGCGGACATGCTCGACCCCGGGATCACCGTCATTGCCCAGGACCCCGCGGCCATGGGAACGGCCGCGGCCGAGCTGCTTTTCCGCCGTCTCGATGGCGACCGGTCGCCGACAGCGCACCAGGTCATCCCGACGCGTCTCATCGCCCGAGGCTCCGGCGAGATCGCTCCGTGATCGTCGTCTGCGGCGAAGCCCTCATCGATCGGATTCCTCCCCCTCGGGGTACTGACACGCCTGGCGGCGGTCCGTTCACCACGGCGCGCGCGCTCGCCCGGCTCGGCGTCCCGGCGCAATTCCTTGGCCACCTATCTCGCGACGCGTTCGGGGACCAGCTCCGCGATTTGCTCGCGGCCGACGGCGCCGACCTCGCGATCACCAGCTTCGGTCCCGAGCCCACCACCCTGGCGATCGCTGAGGTGAACGCTGAAGGACATGCCGCCTACCGCTTCATGAGCGATGGCACCTCCGCCCCAAACCTCACGTCGCAAATGGTGCCGCCCTCGTTCGGCCCGGACGTCAAGGCGCTCCACGTGGGCACGCTCGGGCTGGTGTTCGAGCCGATCGCGACCACGATCGCCGCCCTGGTCGATCGCGAGCACAGCAACCGGCTGATCATGGTCGACCCCAACATCCGTCCGACCGTGGTGAACGGCACGGCCGGCTACCGGGCACGCTTGGATCGCATCATTGCCCAGAGCACCATCGTCAAAGCCAGCGATGCTGACGTCGCCTGGCTGTTCCCGGAGCTCGACCGGGTGGCGGCCGCACGTGCCCTGCTGGCTCGCGGGCCCAGGTTGGTAGTCGTGACCCTGGGCCTAGAAGGCGCGCTCGGTGTATGCGCGGACGCCGAGGTCCGGGTTACGGCTCCGGCGGTGAAGGTCGTCGACACGATTGGGGCCGGCGATGCCTTCGGGGCGGCGGTATTGGCATGGTTGGCGGACCACGGCCGGCTGAGCCGCGACCTGCGACTCGCGCGCGATGAGCTCCGCGCCGCCCTCGAGTTTGCCTGCCTCGTCGCATCCATTACCTGCACCCGGGCGGGTGCCGACCCGCCATGGCGCAACGAGCTTAGGCGCGGGTCGCGAAGAACCTGAGGGCAATGCCAAAGGCGGAGCGTTGCATACGCACGCCGGTGATAGGGAGGCGCCCGAGTTCGGCCTGCAGTTGCTCTGGCGACATCATCCTCATGCTGCCGCGCTCGTCGTGGCCCTCATGTTGGTGCGGCGCCGCGTGGACAAGGTCGTAGCCAACGAGTTGGCCGCCAGGGCGGAGGACTCGCACGGCCTCGGCGACCGCCCGCTCCCAGTCGATGACATGGTGGAGCATCGCAAAGGACAGGACGATGTCAAAGCGGCGATCATCGAACGGCAGGGCCGTGGCGTCCACCAGTTGCACATTCGCTCGCTCGCCGAAGGGCGCGAGGGCACGCTGGGCCGATGCGACCATGTCGGGGTCGTAGTCTGTGGCGACCATGCGAAGCTCGGGAAACTTGCGAAGCAGTTGGGCCGCCATGGCCCCGCTGCCGCTGCCAATCTCAAGCCCTTCGCCGCTCGGGGACAGACCCTGGAGTGCCCACGGCAGCACAACGAGGCGGGCAAACGCGCGGTAAGGTGCGCTGGTACAGACGGCCTTGGCGAGCGCCGACATCTCAGGCATCGCGAGTCACCTATCAGTTTCGCAGCGGCAAGGTGTAGTCCTCAGCGAGTTGGTCGGCCCGTAACGCGGGTCGCTCGGTCAAGCGGGCGTACTGGCCGGCCAGGTAGGCGGCGACATAGCTCGCATAAGGAAACGTCACCAGCACCCCGACCAGGAGCGCGGCGATGCCGATGAGGCTGATCGTCGAGAGCGCGACGACCAAGGCGCCGACCACAATGCTGAGCGCCAGGTTCATCCGCACGCGGCGGATTACGGCGACGGGGTTCAAGGCGCCCGGAAATCCACGGTCCATGTACTGGCTGATAATGGCGGGCTCCAGCACCAGCACGACCAGTCCCCACACGCTGCCGGCCGCGGAGACTATGCCGGCCAGCTCGCTGACCGCCGATTGTTCGCTGACGAGGGAGGACGGGATGCTGAGGAGGACGCTCGGAGTCGTCCAGATGAGGATGGCGACGAGGAATTTGAACCCATCTTTGATCTTCTGCCACCGGCGGTCCCACGGAGGAAGCTCGCGGGCCCCGGAGCGCACGACCCGAGCGACCTCCACCGTATAACCGATCAGCAGCAGAAACGGAACGATCAGCCATGAGAATAGAAGGCACGCGGCCCCGGCGAGCAGCTTGCGAATCCAGCGGTCGGATCGGATGACAAACGTGAGCGCCTCACCCAGGTCGAGGTCGGCTGAGCTCGGCGCGAGCCGCGGCTCTGGCAGGCCCTGAGTAATCAGGAGCGCGGCGACCACCGTGATGAGCTTGTCTGGGAGATCGATGGCAGCCTCACCGAGCAACGAAGCGATGATCCGAGGGACATGTAGGCCGTTGAGCGTCGCGTAGATCGAGTCGCCCACGGCAACGCCGCTCTTGCCGCCACTGATCAAGAAGTTGAGTGGCGTCGAAACCACGGAGGCGATCGTGAAGGTAATCAACCAGAGCGCCACCCAGCCGCTCGCCCGCCTCTGCCAGTTGAGATAGCGGGCGAGCCCGGCGACAAAGCCGACCGCGAACGAAACGATGGCATACGGTGCCGCAATCGGGTCGACCGTGTTCGAACTGACCAGATTGCTGATGAAGCCCACGCTGCCCCCCACCCAGGGACCGCCAACGACGCCGGCCAGCACCGTCCCGATCGAATCGAGAAAGAGCGGTAGCCCAAGGGTGACAGCGATCGCATGACCGGCGAAGTTCAGGCCGAGGCAGGCCAGGATGAACGGGACGCCGACCGATTCGAGCCTGAATCGCAGCGGACCGGTCCAGCCGGCCGCCTGCAACGACGTCAGCATTCTTCGTAGGGGTGCTCGCGTCAGGAGGAACACGACGACGAGGGCGACCAGAACCAGGAGCGCGATCAGCAGCTGGCGTTCGGCCAGCTGGATCAGGGCCAGGATGGGACGGCCGAAGGCTGCGCCCAATCCGACGAAGCCGGCGATGTAGACCGCGTTGGCGGGTAGCAGACCGCCGATAAACGTTCTCAGGGGCACTCCGCTCACGCCCGCGACCTGCGTTGTGTAAACGCGCAAGCCGGGGATGAGTCGAGCGGTGAAGACGCCACGCCAACCGCCTCGCTGTAGCAGGCCGGCGGCGCGTTCCAGCGGTCCACGAGCACGGAGCGGCTCGGCGATGCGCATCAGGCGGTCCCAGCCGAGGAGCGCAGCGACCTGACGCCCGATGAGGGCGCCAACGGTGATGCTCACGGCAACGCCTGCAACCAGCAGGGCTGGGTTAACGCGACCGCCGGCCACCGCGATCCCACCGATGGCGAGGACCAGGTCACCCGGCGCGAAGGGCAACGGCACGCCCGTCTCTTCGATGAACATCAAGCCGCAGATGACCGCAACGAGCGCCGGGCCCTGCAATGCCTGAACCCAGCTGATCGGGTTCATCCCTCTATTTTCCGTGCTAAGGTCAGGTCCGTGAGCCTCAACTCCCCGAGCAACCGAGCAAAACCCGCGAGCGCAATCAGTCTATGGATGATTCGGACATTTAGTCCACTGCATACGTTGATGTATCGGCGTGGGATGGCCCGCAAGAGGGGCCAGATGCAGCAGCTTCTGCTGACGACCACCGGGCGCAAGAGCGGACAGCCTCACACAGTGCCGCTGGGTGGGGTTCGTGAAGGCGATGGCTGGGTCGTCATCGGGTCCAACAACGGCGCCAAGGTCCATCCGGGTTGGTGGCTCAACATGCTGGCGAATCCCAACGTCACCCTCCAGGTAAACGACGAGGTCATCAAAGCCAGAATGCACGAGATCACAAACCCGGCGGATCGGGAGAGGATCTGGAACAAGGTTGTTGCCAGCGAAAGAGGCTACGCGAACTACGCCAACAAAACGTCGCGCGTGATTCCGCTCGGCTTGCTCCGCCCCGTCTCCTAAAGGGACTAACGCGGGCGGCGAGCGGGGGTGGCCTTTTTCGGTGCCGCTTTCTTTACGGCTTTCTTGTCTTTTGCCGGAAGTTGGCGTGACCACGTGAGGGCCGTAACAATCCAACCGCGCGTCGCATCGGGTTTCTTCTGCCAGCCGGCCGGCACGACCACGTAGCCGGTCATCGCCCTCCCCGGCATCGGTTCGAAGGCCCTACCGCCTTGCTTGCGGACCTTGGCCTGGTCATCGGCGGACACCCGCACGAAGAGGTCCTCGCCAAAGAGGCCGCAGAACATGTTGCCGTTGACGAAACCGGCCAGGTTGCCGAACATCGGGCGGGTCATCACCGCCGGGTCTGGAGGCACCAGTTTCTGAAACGCCGCTTTCGCCTGCTCGCTGGGCTTGGGCATGGTCATCGGGCTCACGTCGCAATCCTAGGCAAACCGTCCGGCTGTGACAAGTTTGTACGGTGACTTGATTTTTGGAGTCACTAGGATTTTACTGTGACTATGGAATCCGCCCCGGGTCGAGCCGGTCGCTGGTGGGCCCTCGCCGCCCTGGTCATAAGCGGCCTCGTCATCGGCCTCGACTCGACCATCCTGATCACCGCTCTCCCCACCCTTTCCTCGAAGCTGGGGGCGACCACCAGCGATCTGCAGTGGATTGCTGCCGCCTATACCCTCACGCTCGGCGGTCTCTTGCTTCCCGCCGGTGTCCTGGGCGACCGCTACGGCCGCAAGCGCATGCTTCTCGTCGGGCTCGCCATCTTCGGCATCACATCGGTGATCGCGAGCCAGGCGACAACGGCCACCACCCTGATTGCGATGCGCGCGCTGATGGGTGTCGGAGCCGCTTTCATCGTCCCGCTCTCCCTGTCGATCCTGCCGAGCCTGTTCACCGCAGCGGAGCGTCCTCGCGCCATCAGTGTCACGGCGGCTGGCGCCTTCCTGGGCCTACCGCTAGGCCCGCTGGTCGCCGGCTGGCTGCTGACCCATTACGCGTGGGGGTCCGTCTTCCTGATCAACGCGCCGGTCATCGCCATTGCGCTGGTCGGCGTCTGGTTCCTCGTCCCGGAGAACAAGGACCCGCATCCGCGAGCCTTCGACTGGGTCGGCGGTGTCCTCGCCGTGATTGGTGTCACCGCCCTCGTTTACGGCGTCATCGAACAGCCGATCCATGGTTGGACCGACCCCCGAGTGCTGGGCGGGATCATCGGCGGCGCCTTGGTCCTGGCCGCCTTTACCGTCTGGGACCTGCGCCATCCGTCCCCATTCGTCGACCTCAGCAACTTCCGGAACCGCGGCTTCACCTGGGCGACGATGGCCTTCGTCGTCACCGGCTTCGGCCTCTTCGGCGTGATGTTCATCCTGACGCCCTATATCCAAATCGTCCTGGGTAATGATGCGCAGGCGACGGGGGTCAAGTTGCTTCCGCTGATCGGCGGCGTCATCGTCGGTGCCGGAATCGGCAACGTCCTGGCAGCCAGGTTGGGCGCCCGCGTCGGCGTCTCGGCTGGATTGGCCCTCACCGCCGCCGCGTTGGTAGGTTTCTCTCAGATCGGCGCCGACACCTCGTTCGGGCCGGTCGCGGCGGCACTCGCGGTTATTGGAATCGGTATCGGCATTGCTCTCCCGACAACCCTCGACATCATCCTTGGAACTCTCCCGCCTTCGCAGACGGGCGCGGGTTCGGCGCTGACCCGGGCCCTACAGCAGATCGCCGCCACTTTCGGGGTGGCTATCCTTGGCAGCATTCTGAACAGCGCGTACCAGGGACAGATCGCCCCGCACCTGGCTACGTTGCCCTCCGGCGTTCGGGATGTGGCGCTCGGCAGTATCGCCGGCGCTCACGCGGTCGCCGCGCATCTACCGCCCACGATCGGCGCAGCGGTGGTGCATGCCGCCAACGAGGCCTACACGCAAGGGATGGGCGAGGTGATGTTAATCAGCGCCGGCCTGGTGCTGGCCACAGCTGTCGCCATCGCGATCTTCCTTCCCGCTCGGATCTCGCCGGTGGATGCTGGAGACTTGTAACGATGGCCCCAGCGAAGCCGACTGTCGGGCTGCGTGAGCGGAAGAAACTGAAGACGAGGGAATCGATCCAGCGGACGGCGCTGCGACTCTTTGAGAAACAGGGCTACGAGGAGACGACGATCGAGCAGATCGCCGCCGCCGCGGAGATTTCGCCGAGCACGTTCTTCAATTACTTCCCCACCAAAGAAGACGTGGTCCTCTATGACGCCTACGACCCGGTAGCGATCCGCATGTTCCTCGAGCGGCCTGATGACGAGCCCCTCGAGGTCGGTCTCCGTGAGGTGCTCAAAAACCTTGCGGCCCTATTTGAGAGTGACGAGCGAATGATACTGGCCCGCGGCCGCTTCTTCTTCGAAGTGCCGGCGCTGCGGGCTCGCCTGTGGGATGAACTCGAACGCGTGCAGCTGCTGATCTTGGAGATGCTGGCGAAACGGACTGGCCGCAGCCCCGACGACTTCGAGTTGCGCGTCGCGGCGCGAGTGGTGACCGCTGCGATCCTGGAGGCCAGCAAGGAGTGGATGCAGAGCAACGGTCGCCTTGGCCTCGCAGAGCTGGCCAACCGCGCGCTCGCTGTCGTTGAATCGGGCGCCCGCCTGCGTGCGCCGGCTCGCGCCAAGCCTCGCGCTCGCCGCCGCTCCTAACTCGTTACAGACAGCTCCGCCGTCATCACCGGGACCACCGAACCGCCAACCTCGATGCGTTCGGGAATGTCGGCATTCGTCGAATACGCGAGTCTGATCTGGATGAAGCTCTGCCGTCCCATCTTGGTCCCCTGCTCGCTGACGATCGAGACCTGCGGCGCCCGCGGGATCAGGCCGTACCGGATGGCAACCGCACCCAGCGGCCCGCTCGCCGAACCAGTGGCCGGGTCTTCGGCGATCTGGGTCGCGGTATGAGGCCCGAACATCCGACTGTAGAGGCGATTGCCTCCGCTCGCCGCAAACAGAAACACCGGCGGAAGGCCATGCCGGTCCAGCACGCTTGTTAGTGCCTCGCCACTGGCTACAGCACGATCGACGGATGCGGCATCCTTCAGTGCCACGTAGAGGAACGGCACGCCGGTACTGACGACCTGGATTGGCACCTGAGGCCGCAGGTCCGAGATCGCGAGGCCAAGGGCGGCGGCCACGGCCTCCCTCTCGTCGATCACCTCGCCAAACTTTACGGGCGGATGCGACATCCATAGCACAACCTCCGGCGCGCCGCGATCGACGCGGACCGGTATCGGGCCGACCCCCTCCTCGAGGGTGAACCCGGCGGCGTCCGAGCTGACCAATCCTTCATCGAGGAGCACCCAGCCGGTACCGACCGTCGGATGACCGGCAAACGGCAGCTCGACGTGAGGCGTGAAGATCCTCACCTTCGCGGCGTGCCCGTGGGTCTCAGGAGGCAGGACGAACGTCGTCTCCGACAGGTTCGTCTCCCGCGCGATGGCCTGCATCTGCTCGGTCGAGAGCCCATCGGCCTGCAACACGACCGCGAGGGGGTTGCCGGCTAGCGCCCGATCGGTGAACACATCAACCCAGCGCAGGCGATAACGGCGCTCTTGATTCGGCATGTCACTAACCATAAACTTCACGCCAGCCGGTGGATCGGACGTATCGCCCCACGCTGATCGGCCTCTTCATCGCCACGCTTGGCGGTTTCGCGTTTGCCTTCATTACGGGCTTCTCAATCGGCCGATTCGTGCTTGTCTTGCCATTGCTGGTCACGGCCTATGCGGTCGCCTACGGCCGAGGGCTCCTGCTGCAACTGTCGGCTTATGCAGGTGCGATCGGGCTCTACCTCCTGCTCGCCTGGCTCAGACCCGACTGGGCCTACGACTGGGGCATCTCAATCGAGCTGCCACTATGCACGATTGCCTACGTGATTGTGTTCCTCCGCCCTCCCCGCGCCGGCCCGGCCCGTAGGCATCTGACCCGATTCTTCAACCACCCTTAACCTCGCCCTTGCCGAACATTCGTTTGCGCTCGGTACGCTCGGGGCACCCGGGTGGCCCGGCCCGCCTGACCCCTACTTCCAGACGTCGATCACGCTTTTGGGAGCATCGACCCGACGCAGTTCGGCGAGCGTTTCCTCATGGAGTTCGACTCCACGCAATTCATCGCCACGTTCGGCGTAGTGCTCGGCGAGATGTCGTCGCGGGTGAATGAAGCTGTTGCGGACCAGGGCCTCACCCGTCGTCGTCGCCGTGAACCACGAGAATGGGCGGTCGCCTAACGTCGCCCAGAGATCGATCAGGTCACCAAGCAACCGATCCGCCCTGGTCGCCGCCTCATCGAGCGAAATGCCGGCGTTGCGAGCGAGTTCCGCCGCGTTGACCGCGTCGATATCGGTTGGCGGCCCCGAAACCGGCAGCCCGCGGCTGACCTCGATCAAGCAATCACGAAGGCGGCCACGCCAACCGGCGATATGCGCCATCAGCAGACCCGCCGACCATCCGCGTGGAAAATCAGGCTCGGTCGCTGCCTCGGCAACGAACCGCCGCTCCGCTTCCCGTTGGGACTCCAGCAAATGTAGGACGTCTTTCACGTCAAGGAATAGCTTAAAGGGGCCGGTGCTGGAAGGTAAGCTCGGCGTCGATGAAGACGGCCGCCCCTACCACGGAGCCGCGGGTCAGCTCGCTCGAGCTGTTCTTCGACCTGGTCTTCGTCTTCACCATCACGCAGCTGACCAGCCTGTTGCTCCGTGATCCAACGCTCGCCGGCCTGCTCCAGATGCTCCTGCTCTTTGGCAACGTCTGGTGGATGTACGGGGGCTACGCCTGGCTGACCAATGCGGTCCCACCTCGCGCGGTCGCCGTTCGCCTCCTACTGCTGGTCGGGATGGGCGGATTCCTCTTGATCGCGCTCGCCATTCCCACCGCCTTCGGCGAGGGCGGCGTTCTATTCGGCATTGGCTATCTCATCGTCACCCTCGTCCACACCGGACTGTTTTCGCAATCGTCACGTCAGAGCATCGTGACGGCGGTCAGGCGCCTCGGCCCGTTCAATCTCATCACGGCGGCGCTGCTGCTCCTTGCGGGCTTCACCCCGGGCGGGATTAGGGTGCCGCTCTTCGCCCTGGGGTTCGTGCTGCACTGGATCACGCCCCTCCTGATCCCCCAATCATCGTTCAACATTCGTGCCTCCCATTTCGTTGAACGCCATGGGCTCATCCTGCTGATCGCGCTTGGTGAATCCGTCGTCGCGGTAGGGATCGGCCTTGGAGCGATCGAACTGCCTATTGGTCGAATCGTGGCGGCCCTGTTGGGCCTTGCCTTGACCGCGGCTCTCTGGTGGCTCTACTTCACCGGCGATGAGGAACGCGCCGAGGCCGCGCTCGAGGCGGCGCAAGGTGTCCGCAAGTTCTGGCTCGCGCTCAACGCCTTTGGCTATGCCTTCGTACCCATTCTCGGCGGCATTGTCCTGGTTGCCGCCGGACTCAAGCTGGCCGTCGTTCGCTACAACGAGCCGTCGACGGTGTCGGCGGCGGTCTTCCTCGCGGCAGGCGTAGCCACCTACCTCGCCGGCTTGGAGCTCTTCCGGTGGCTGATTCACGCCCGCTCCGTGGCCGTGACGCTTCTGGTGGGCTTCCTCGCCATCATGACGACGTTCATTGGGTTGCGCACAACCCCCGTCCTCCAGCTGACCGCACTCGTGGTGATCGTGGTCGCCGGCCCGGTCGCCGACCACCTCCTGCCGAAGCGCCGGCCATTGCTAGCCAGAGCGTGACCGAAGGCGTCCTCAGTCAGCGCTCACTCAACCGGGCTTTGCTCGCGCGGCAGGATTTGCTCGTCCGCCGGAAGGCATCGGCCGCCGACGAAATTGAGCACCTGGTTGGGATGCAGGCGCAGGTGCCGAATTCTCCCTACGTTGGTCTGTGGACGCGCCTCGCCGGGTTCAAGCCCAATCAACTGGCAGACCTGATCACGCAGCGGCGAGCCGTACGACTCGGCATCATGCGTAACACCATTCACCTGGTGACCGCCCGCGACTGTGTCGCACTGCGCCCCCTGTTCTCGCCGGTCCTCGAACGCGGGTTGCGCGCATCGCCCTTTGGTCGGAACCTCGTCGGTATGGACATGCAGCCCCTGATTCGGTACGCGAGCAAGCTAATGAAAGAGAAGCCACGTACCCTCGCAGAGCTGGGCACCCAGCTCCACGAACGATGGCCGGATCGCGACGCTACCTCGCTCGCCTACGCCATCCGTCATCTCGTCGCCCTCGTGCAGGTGCCGCCGCGTGGCCTCTGGGGCAAGTCCGCGCAGGCGACGTGGACCTCGGCCGAGCTATGGCTCGGTGAGCCGCTCGCGCGCAAGCCCTTGATTGACACCCTGATCCCGCGCTACCTGGCGGCCTTCGGCCCGGCCACCGTCGCCGACATGTCGACCTGGTCCGGACTCACCGCGCTGCGACCCGTGGTCGAGCGACTGCGCCCTCAGCTTCGAACCTTTCGAGATGAGCGCGGCCGCGAGCTATTGGACGTGCCGGATGGCCCGTTGCCCAATCCGCGAACCCCGGCCCCACCGCGCTTCCTCCCCGAGTACGACAACCTCCTGATCGGTCACCACGACCGCACCCGTGTCATCGACCACGCCTATCGTCAC
>Ga0209220_1000300_pt1 | contig 18986 bp, 14 predicted proteins | sample BlaSpr_A8_OM3_M3_FD_187984 | JGI IMG/M metagenome (GOLD analysis project Ga0209220, IMG submission 187984) | Forest soil microbial communities from Thunder Bay, Ontario, Canada - Black Spruce, Ontario site 2_A8_OM3_M3 (SPAdes) (version 2) | ecosystem: Environmental > Terrestrial > Soil > Boreal... | reverse complement strand
AGCCACTGGGCATCGGCGGCTCCGAAGGCCGCCCGGAAGCCACCGGTCGAGGCTGCATGTTGACCACGCTGGCGGCCCTGCGGCACCTGGGGATCCGCCCCGAAGATGCGACGGTCGCCGTTCAGGGCGTCGGCAACGTCGGTTACACCACCGCCAAGCTGCTGGCCCAGGCCGGCTGCAAGGTGATCGCGGTCAGCGATTCCAACGGCGCCTGCTACAACGATGACGGCATCGAGCTGGACGAGGTCGTGCGCGAGAAAGAGATCACCGGCCGGCTCCGGCAGAAGATCTGCAAGTTCATCAGCAACGAGGAGCTGCTCGAGCTGCCGGTCACCGTGCTGGTCCCGGCCGCGCTCGAGAACCAGATCCATGCCGGCAACGCGCACCGGATCAAGGCGAAAGTGATTTGCGAGGGCGCCAACGGGCCGACCACGCCCGAGGCGGACGAGATCCTTTACAAGAAAGGTGTCTTCGTGATTCCCGACATCCTGGCCAATGCCGGAGGCGTCACCGTGTCCTACTTCGAGTGGGTGCAGGATCTCCAGGAGTTCTTCTGGGATGAGCACGATATCAACGAACGGCTGGAGCGGATCATGCTGCGCGCGTTCGACAACGTGCTGAAGGTGAGCCTGGAGAAGAAAGTGATGATGCGGACGGCGGCCTACGTGCTGGCCGTCGACAAGGTCGCGCAGGCGACCACGATCCGCGGCATCTACCCCTGATCGCTCGCCAGCTCCGCGACCCGGCCGCCCGTGATGCGCACCAGCTCTTGCGGAGCGACGGGGAAAACGTGGCGAGGGGTGCCTGCCGCCGCCCAGACGACGTCGTACTGCAGTAGGTCGCGGTCGATGAAGGTCGTGATCGGTCCGGGGAAGCCGATGGGCGGGACGCCGCCGATCGCGTAGCCAGTCGCCTGGCGCACCGCGTCGGCGTCGGCCTTGCCGATGGCAGCGCCGGTAAGGGCGCCGAGCCGGGTGGGATCGAGCCGGTTCGCGCCCGACATCAGCGCCAGGACGGGGACGCCGCCGTCCAAGAACACCAACGATTTCACGATCTGCCCGACGCTGGTCCCGACCGCGACCGCGGCATCCTGCGCCGTTCGCGTGGAGGACGGGAATTCTTGGATGCGCGCAACGACGCCGGCAGCTGACAGCGCCGCCTGGACGCGCTCCGGGGCGGAAAGTCGTTGATCCATGCGGAAAGCCATCCGCTATAATCCCCCAAAACCACTCGTTCTGAGGTACACGCATACCCTTTGAGCTCGACACGGTTCCGGAGTCGACGGCGATGAGTGTGCGTGCGCCCGTAAAGCCTTCGGCCTTCGAGGCCGGCGAAACTGTCGAGCTGGGCCGCTTCAAGCGGGCCCGCCGCGCCTACGGCTTCGACGAAGTCGCCCTTGTTCCCGGCCGCGTCACGATCAATCCCGAGGAAGTCGACAGCAGCTTTCAGCTCGGCTCGCTTCGGCTCGCGGTCCCCATCGTGGCGGCCGCCATGGATGGCGTCGTGGACGTCCGATTCGCAGTCGAGATGGGCCGTCTCGGTGGCATGGCGGTTCTCAATCTCGATGGACTCCAGACCCGCTATGCGGATCCCACGAGCGTGCTGGAGGAGATCGCCGAGGCGCCGCGCGAGCGCATCAACGCCCTGCTGCAAAAGGTCTACCAGGCCCCGGTTCGCGAGCAGCTGATCGGCGAGCGGATCACCGCCGTCAAGCGCGCCCAGGTTCCGGTGGGTGTCTCGAGTGTGCCGGCCCACGCCAGCCGGCGGGCCGGGCTCGTCCAGGAGGCGGGCGCCGATTGCTTCGTGGTCCAGGGAACGGTGCTGACCGCGCGGCACATTTCGCGCTCGTACGAGCAGCTCTCGTTCGAGAAGCTCTGCGCCGCCCTGTCGATCCCGGTCGTCGCCGGCAACTGCGTGGACTACGAGACCGCGCTGGAGCTGATGCAAACCGGCATTGCCGGCATCCTGGTCGGCGTCGGCCCGGGCGCCGCGTGCACCACACGGGGCGTGCTCGGCGTCGGCGTGCCCCAGGTGACGGCGACCAGCGACGTTGCCGCCGCGCGCGAAACCTGGCTGCACGAGAGCGGCCGCCGCGTCCAGGTCATCACCGACGGCGGCATGCGGGTGGCCGGCGACATCGCCAAGGCGTTCGCCTCCGGGGCGGATGCGGTGATGGTCGGCTCCATCTTCGCCGGCACGACGGATGCGGCCGGTGGTGGGTACCACTGGGGGATGGCGACGCCGGATCCCAACCTTCCCCGCGGAACGCGTATCAAGGTGGGCCGTCGCGGAACGCTTCGCGAAGTCTTGCTGGGGCCCGCGCGTGTCGATGACGGAACACAGAACCTGGTCGGCGCCCTCCGCTCGGCAATGGGCGTATGCGGTGCCCGCGACCTGCGCGCGTTCCAGCAGACCGAGTTGGTGATTGCCCCGGCGATCCAGAACGAGGGCAAGCTCTTTCAGCAGGCCCAGCAAGTGGGTATGGGGACATAGCGGTCGCCCGAGCCTCGACCCTCCAGAATCAGCCTCCGCCGCGTGCGGAGGAGGGCAGGGTCGCGGCACAGGACCTGGTGCTCGTCCTCGACTTCGGGTCCCAGTACAGCCAGCTCATCGCGCGGCGGGTTCGCGAGGCCGGCGTCTATTGCGAACTGATCGCCGGGACCATGCCGTGGGAAACGATCCGGGCGCGTGCGCCGAAGGCGCTGATCCTTTCCGGCGGACCGGCCAGCGTCTACGAGGACGGCGCCCCGCGTTGCGATCCGGCGGCGCTCGATGCCGGCCTTCCCGTGCTCGGCATCTGCTACGGCATGCAGCTCCTCGCGTATCAGCTCGGTGGCAAGGTCGCCAACGCCGGCAAACGCGAGTATGGACCCGCGAGCGTCCGCATCCAGGAGCGGGCGCGGCTCTTTGACGACCTGCCTGCGAACCTGCCGGTCTGGATGAGTCACGGAGACACCATCCTGGAAGCGCCCGCGGGATTTCGCCGCTTGGCGGAATCCGAAAACTCGACGATCGCGGCGATGGCGGACGAGGCCGGGCGTTTCGGGATCGCATTCCATCCGGAAGTCATCCACACGCCGCAGGGCCGCGAGATCTTGCGCAACTTTCTCTACCGGGTGGCCGGCTGCGGCGGCACCTGGAAGCCGGCGGCCTTCATCGAGCAAGCGACCCAGGCCATCCGCGAACAGGTTGGCGACGGGCGCGTGCTCTGCGCGCTATCGGGAGGGGTCGACTCCGCGGTCTGCGCCACGCTCGTGCATCGCGCGATCCCCGGCCGCTTGACGTGCCTGATCGTTGACAACGGGCTGTTGCGTCGCGACGAGCGGCGCCGCGTGGAAGAGGTCATGCAGCGTCATCTCGGGATCGACCTCAAGGCGGTCGATGCCGGCGACGAGTTCCTCGATGCGCTGCGCGGGATCGTCGACCCGGAGGAGAAGCGCCGGCGAATCGGGGCCACCTTCATCCACGTCTTCGAGCGCGAGGCGGCCTCGCTTTCCGGCATCGACTTCCTGGCCCAGGGAACGCTCTACCCCGACGTGATCGAGAGCACCAGTCACGACACCCACAATGCGCACCGCATCAAGACACACCACAACGTCGGCGGCCTCCCGGCAGACCTTCGTTTCAAGCTCGTCGAGCCGCTGCGCTACCTGTTCAAGGACGAGGTTCGCGCCATCGGCTCGGAGCTCGGCCTCCCTGACGACATGGTCCATCGCCAGCCGTTTCCCGGTCCGGGACTGGCGGTGCGCATCATCGGGGACGTGACCCGCGAACGGTTGGAGACGCTCCGCGCCGCCGATTGGATCGTCGTGGATGAGATCAAGTCGGCTGGCCTCTACCGGTCACTCTGGCAGTCGTTTGCGATCCTGACGCCGCTCCAGAGCGTGGGGGTGATGGGCGACTACCGCACCTACGGCAACGTGGTCGCGGTGCGGGCGGTGCAGAGCGAGGACGGGATGACGGCCGATTGGGCACGCTTGCCCTACGAGGTCCTGGCGAAAATCTCCAGCCGCATCGTCAACGAAGTTCGCGGCGTCAACCGCGTCGTCTACGACATCTCATCGAAGCCGCCGTCGACCATCGAATGGGAATGAATGTCCTCATCGTGGGCGGCGGGGCTCGCGAGCACGCGCTCACCTGGAAGGCGCTGCAGAGCCCGCTGACCAGCTCCGTCTTTTGCGCCCCGGGTAACGCGGCCACCGCGGCGATCGCCGTGAACACCGGACTCGAGGCGACGGACGTCGACGGCATCGTTCGTTTCGTCTCCGAGCGCGATGTCAGCCTGACCGTGATCGGTCCGGAGGCCGCCGTCGCCGCCGGACTTGCCGACCGGCTGACGGCGAATGAGCGGCTGGTCTTCGGCCCCACGGCCGCGGCGGGACGGATCGAAAGCAGCAAAGCGTTTGCCAAGTCGTTGATGGCGCGAGCCGGGGTGGCCACGCCCGCCTATCAGGTCTTCGACGACCCCGCCCGTGCCAAGGACTTCGTGCGTGGGGAGCGCCGGGCATTCGTGGTCAAGGCGGATGGGCTCGCCAAGGGGAAGGGCACGCTGGTGCCACGAGACGCCGACGAGACACTGGAATCCATCGACACGTTGATGCTGCGCAAGTCGGTGGGTGCGGCGGCCGACCGGATCGTGCTCGAGGAGAAGATCGACGGCCGCGAGGTTTCCCTGATGGCCATGATCGATGGGGATCGCGTACTCGCGCTGCCGCCGGCCTGCGATTACAAGCGGGCCCTGGACGGCGATAAGGGACCGAATACCGGCGGCATGGGCGGCTATTCACCGGTCGGTTTCTTTGGCCCGGACGAGGTCGATCGCGCGGTCGCCGCCGTGCTCACGCCGGTGGCCCAGACGCTGCGCGAAGACGGCACCCCCTATCGCGGCTGTCTTTACGCCGGCCTCATGGTCGGGTCGTCTGGCGTCCAGGTGCTCGAGTTCAATGCCCGCTTCGGCGACCCGGAGGCGCAGATCGTTTTACCCCGGCTGAATGGCGACCTCATCCCGCTTCTCGAGGCGACCGCGCGCGGCGTGCTGGGCGATGTCAAAGCGTCCTGGTCGGCCAGGTCGAGCGTCGGGGTGGTCCTCGCCTCGCGCGGATATCCGGGGAGCTATCAGACCGGCTTCCCGATCGACGGCCTGGGCACCATCGAGCGCGACGTCTTTGCCTTCCATGCCGGGACGGCCGCCGGTCCGGGCGGCTACACGACCGCCGGTGGGCGGGTCCTCACGCTGGTCGCCCTGGGCGACTCGATGGGGGAGGCGCGTGACCGGGCGTATCGCAACGTCGAGCGGGTCCGCTTCGAGGGCATGGCCTATCGCCACGACCTGGCGTTGCGAGAAATCGAATCGGCGGTTCTGCAGTGAGCGACGCCCCGCTGGTCGGGATCGTCATGGGCAGCGAGTCGGACCGTCCGACGATGCAGCGCTGCTGCGAAGTGCTGGATGCCTACGGCGTCAGCTACGAAGTCGTCGTTCGCTCGGCACACCGAGACCCTGAGGGGTGTCGCGAGTGGGCGACGCAAGCCGAACGGCGTGGGATCAAGGTCCTGATCGCCGCCGCCGGCGGAGCCGCGCATCTTCCCGGCGTGGTGGCGGCCTGGAGCATCCTGCCGGTGATAGGCGTGCCGATGTCGGGAGGCGCATTGGGTGGGCTCGACGCGCTGTTATCGATGGCCCAGATGCCCGCGGGGATCCCGGTGGCGACCGTCGCCATCGGTGAGGCGGGTGCGAGAAACGCCGCACACCTGGCAACCGGCATCCTGGCGCTCAACGACCCGGGCGCGCGCGAGAAGTTGATCAAGCGACGAGAGGCCAACCGCTCGCCTAAGCCTTCCTAAAAACCGGGCATACAATAGCGGCGTGCCCAGGGTCTTGATCACCGAGACCGTGCTGCGCGACGCCCAGCAAAGCCTGGTGCAGGGGCGCCTCAAGCTGCAGCACGTGCTGCCGATCGCCCATGCGTTGGACGACATCGGATACCACGCGCTCGACGCCTGGGGTGGTTGGACGTTCGCCGCGCAGGTGCGCGGGTTGAAAGAGGATCCATGGCAGCGGCTGCGCGCGCTGCGAGCCGCCATCGTCAAGACGCCGCTGCAGATGTTGATCCGCGGACAGACCCTGCTCGGCCAGTCCCATCAGCCCGACGACGTGGTGCGGGCCTTCATCGAGCAGGCGGTCGAAGACGGCATCCGCGTCGTCAAGATGTTCGACCCCCTCAATGACATGCGAAACCTCGAGGTGCCCGTCGAGGTTGCCCGCAAATCCGGGGCGCGCGTCATCGGAGCCCTGGTGTATAGCCCGAGCCCGGTGGTGGACGAGGCCCGCATGGTCAAGTCGGCCACCCGGCTCAAAGCCCTCGGTGTGGACTGGATCGGGATCGAGGATGTCGCCGGCATTCTGGCGCCCCTGGCCGCGAGGAGCCTGGTGAGCGCGATCACCGGCGCCACCAAGCTGCCGGTCAGCATTCACTCCCACTCCACGACCGCGCTCGCGCCCATTTCGTACTTCGCGGCGATCGAAGCGGGGGCCAGCGGCATCGACACCGCGCTCTCCGCCCTGGCGTGGGGGGCCTCGCAACCCGCCACCGAGACCATGGTGGCGAGCCTTCGCGACGGACCGTACGACACCGGCCTTGACCTCAACCTGATTGGACAGGCGAGCCGCTACTTCGATGAGATCCACGACGAGTATCTCGAGTTCCAGGACCCCATCGCCTTCCGCAACGACGTCTTCGTGCTGCAACACCAGGTGCCGGCGCCGGTCCTGGCGTTGCTGATCCGTAATCTCAGAGAAAAGAACGCTATCGATCGCTACGACCGCCTGCTGCAGGAACTCCTTCTGGTTCGCCAGGAGATGGGCTATCCGCCGATGGCCGCGCCGATCAACCGGATCGCGGCCAACCAGGCGCTGGCCAACACGCTGAGCGAGAAGCGCTACCAGCACATCGACCAGCCGTTCCGCGACTACGTCAAAGGCCTCTTCGGCGAGCCCCCCGGCCCCATCGACCCGGAGGTGCGCAAACGCGCGCTGGGCTCCTCGAATGCGATCACGATTCGTCCCGCCGACCTGCTGCAGCCCGGGATCGATCGGGCGCGGCGCGAGATGCGCAAGCAGGGGCTGACGCCGACCGGCGTCGACCAAGTGCTCACCTACATCCTGTTTCCGGAAGACGCGCCCAATATTCTTCGGCCCGCCGGCCACCGCGCGGAGACGCCTGCCGCGGCGGCCCCGGCCCCGGCGCCGGAGCCGCAACCCGCACCGCAGCCGGCCGCGGTTACGCCCGGGCCGCCGGCCGCTGCAGAAGCGGCGACCCGCGAGTTCACGGTCGAAGTCGATGGCGAGCCGTACCGCGTCCGGATCCTCGGCGATGGAGCGGCGCCCGCCGTCAGTGCGGCCCTAACCGCGTCCGGTCCAACGGCCGCGCAACGCGCCGGTGGCGACGGGGCCATCCAGGCGCCGATGCAAGGCATGGTGGTCAAGGTCAAGGTCAAGACCGGCGACCGCGTCCGGCTGGGCGACGTGGTCGTCGTGCTGGAAGCGATGAAGATGCAGAACGACATCGTGGCAACGGTTGGAGGGACGGTTCGTGAGGTCTTCGCGAAAGAGGGAGCGATCGTCGCCCCCAACGAAGTGTTGATGACGATTGGCTAGCGTTACCAAAGTTCTGGTCGCGAACCGCGGCGAGATTGCGCTTCGTGTGATGCGGACCTGCCGGGAGATGGGCATCCCCGCGGTCGCGGTCTACGCGGAGCCGGATGCCAGGGCTCCCCACGCCGTCTTCGCCGACGAGGGCGCGGCGCTGAGCGGTCCAACGCCTCGACAGGGGTATCTCGACATCGAGCAACTCGTGCGACTGGCGCGCGAGCACGGGGCCGATGCGATCCATCCGGGTTATGGGTTTCTGTCTGAGAACCCCGCCTTCGCGGAGGCATGCGCGAAGAGTGGTCTGACCTTCATCGGTCCGTCGGCGACCAGCATGCGGGCGATGGGTGACAAGGTGGAGGCCCGTCGCCGAATGGTCGCTGCGGGCGTCCCCGTGGTACCCGGGACGGCGGCGCTGGCCGACGAAGCGGCCGCTGTCCGCGAGGCGAACCGGATCGGTTACCCGGTAATGGTCAAAGCGGCCGCCGGCGGGGGTGGCATCGGCATGCGGGTCGCAAAGGGGGCCGAGGAGCTTCCCGCGGCATTCGAAGCCTGCCGGCGCGCGGCGCAGAGCTCGTTCGGCAGCCCCGACGTCTACCTGGAGCGATTTCTCGAGCATCCGCGCCACATCGAGATGCAGGTCCTGGCGGACGATCACGGAACGACTGTCGCGCTCGGCGAACGCGAGTGCTCGATCCAGCGGCGGCACCAGAAGTTGCTCGAAGAGACGCCTGCCGTCGGTCTGACCCCAGCGCGGCGGCATACCATGGCCGAGGCCGCCGTCAAGGCCGCGGCGGCGGTGGATTACCGCAACGCCGGAACGATCGAGTTCATCGTGTCGGGCGAGGAGTTCTATTTCCTCGAAATGAACACCAGGCTCCAGGTCGAGCATCCGGTGACCGAGTCGGTCCTCGGCATCGACCTCGTGCGCGAGCAGATCCGCATCGCTCGTGGCGAACGGATCCCTGAGGGTGGCTATCCGGAGCCACGCGGGCACGCGATCGAGTTCCGGATCAATGCCGAGGATCCTTTGCGCAACTTCATGCCGACGCCGCGCCGAGTCCATCGTTACGCGCCGTCGAGCGGGCCGGGCGTGAGGGTCGATAGCGGCATCAGGCCGCACCAGGAGATCTCGCCGCACTTCGACTCGCTGCTGCTCAAACTAATCGTCTGGGCACAGGATCGGGAGTCGGCGATCGGTCGCGGTCGGCGTGCCCTGCAGGAGTTCGTCCTCACCGGTCCGAAGACAACCATTCCCTTCCACCGGGCGCTCCTCGAGGAGCCTGACTTCGTCACTGGTCGGATTTCGACCAGCTTCATCCAGGATCACCCGAGCCTGCTCGAAAGGACGCGCGAGTTCGAAGCGGAACCCTCACCATTCGAATCCCTCTATGGCGCGGGCGAGGTGGCGGCGGCTATTGCCGCCGGCGTCGTCATGAAGGCCGAGGGCTAGCCACCGACGTTCCCGGCTCGCAACTCCACGTGCCTTTGAGGTGGACCGTTTGCTCAGCGGGCCCAGGCGTCGGCCCAGGGGCTGTGGTATTCGGATCACGCGCCTCGAGGTCGACGTCGTCGACGACGACAACGGGGTCATGCCATGGCTCGGCCGGATCTTTAACGGTTGCAACGCCCACCGTCTTTGGATGAGACCCGATCGTGATGACCACGTTGTAGTTGCCGCCCCAGGCGTGGTCACCAAGTACCATGCCGCCTGGACCGACAAGTTGTTCGTCGAGGAGCGCGACGCCTCGATACTTTCCGGGACCGTTAGCCATGAGCAAAATCGGGCCGCCGGCCGCGCGGAACACGGAGCTGAAGGAACGCCAGGATTGTCCGACTTGCCGGAACAGGCCGTCGAGGCCGGTTCCGTTCTCTTAGCGGCCGATCACCTGGGCGTGGTACGCAACGGCCATGGTGACGCCGTTGACATCGGTCACGCCGGTGGTGACGACCAGCTCGTAGGTATTCCCGGGCCGCAACGGGAGCGTTAGTGTCGCCGTGTGCCGGTCAGGATCGAACGTGATCTGCGCCCTGACGAGCTTGCCGTCGGCGTCCTTAACCTGGATGGTGTCAGCGGTCACGGTCTCCGGGCGGAGGTCGGCGTCGAATTGGACATGAACCTGATAGCCGGATGACGTCGGCACCACCTCATACGACAGAACGGTCGGGCCGTGGCCCAACGGCACGCTGGGTGTCGAGGTGACGGCGTCGACCAGGTAGCGCTGATCCTTGAGGACCAGGGTGAGCTGCTCCTCGAAGAAGCTCCGCTGCACCCCGGACCGTGAGACGAAGATCCGCAGGGCCACGAGGAACTTGCTGGGATTGGAGCCGGTCCGTTGGACGGTCACCGGATAGTACCGGTCGAACTTGGTCCCCGTCGGGCTGAGCAGCGTCGACGCGCCGCCCCGATAGGCGCTCTGTCCGGCGGGGTCGAGGCTCTCCTGCGCCGCCGTGCTATCCCCCTGCAGGCGCGCCTGCATGAACTTCTCGACTTCAGCCATTGCCTGCTTCCCCGCAGCGTCAGCTTCCGAGGGGGCGGTGTTCGCGGTCCAGAACGCCCTGCCGCCGGCCTCATCCTGGCGGCTGAATAACACGAGGTCGCCGTGGGACGACCACTGGGGGCTCGAATATTCCTGCTGAGAACCGAAATTCCTGAGCCCCGTACCGTCGGCGTTGATCATCATCAGTCGCGACGACGAACTGCTCGCCCCCACCGGCTTGCCGGCCAGCATCAGGGAGGCCGCATCCGGAGCCCAGTTCAGATCTGACCATGTTTGTCCGCTCGGGCTGCTCGCGACGTGCTGCGCGTTCTTCCCCTCGGCTGCGGTGTAGAGATCGCTGCCGGCCGGTTGCGGTACGACGAAGGCCAGATCCCCCTTCGCCGACCAGGCAAAGCCGGTCGCGCCGACCGGCAGTGGGCTCGGCGATCCCGATGCCAGGTCGATCACTTTGGAGGCGGCAACCGACTCGACTGCCAGCAGCATGCCCAGGGGCGACCCCGCCAGGCTGCCATGCTGCACCTGGGTGGGCGGCGTATTGACGTTCGCGCCGTGCGTGTCAACGACGAGAAGCCGACCCTGGTTGACATAGGCGATCCGATCGCTACCGACCCAGACCGGTGCTCGATCGGGCAGGCTGTCGATGGTCGCAATCGTCCCCTGCAGGTTGCCCTGCAGGTCCCAGATTCCGAGATTGGCTCCGTTGCTCGAGGTCACCAGCCACGCAGCGAAGACCCCACCGGACGGGGCGGCCGCCGGGAAGCTGCCGCCCGGCACAACGAGCCGGATGGGCGTGCTGAGCGCGCTCATCAGCCAGATGTCGGTGGTCGCCTTCGGCGTTGGCGGGCCAGACGCCGTCGCCGTCGCCGATGGGGATGGCCACCCGGGTCCAGCCTGACCGGCCGGTCGGGTGAGTAGCAGTTGCCCCGCAGGCGTCCAGCCGCCGTTGAAGACGGTGCCCGCATCCGCCAGCCGGCTCTCCTGACCGTAACTCACATTCCCACTCCGGAACGAGGGCGGCACGACCGGTGCGATCGGTGCCGGAACGGTAGTGAAGTGCAGGGTGACCGGCGACGGCGCGACCGTCGGCGTCGACGGAACGGCAGGCTTATTTGACGCGCTCGCGGTCGGCGAGGTCTTCAGGCTGACGGTATAGGTGGTATTGGGCGCGAGCGGGTGATCGGGGATGATCACCAGGTTGTCTCCCACCCACTGTTTCGTCACCGAGGTGGCCGGTTCGATCACCACGGTCTTCGCGACGGCATCCTTGTCGACCGGCCCGCTGAAAGGGATCACGATCGGCTCGGCGGTTGCCACATTTGTCTTGTTCTGAATCCGGGATAAGTCGACCGCGACCATGGACGACGGGGACTGATTCTGGAGATAGATTTGGATGCCGAGCACGACCAGGAAGCCGGCCGCCACCGCGGCCATCGCTGGGGCCAGGACCTTCGGGCTGAGGGAGAACGGGAACCACCGGCGGGACGCCCCCGGCTGGAGGGTGCGACGGGCCTCCGCCATCAGCTTGGCGCGCAGGTAGTTGCGGAAGTCCGCGTCCAGCGGCGGCGCGGCCGGCCGTGACATCTTGAGCAGGTCCACCACCTCGCGGTGTGCGGGGTCCTGGAACAGCTCCTCGAGCTCGGGATCGTTCATCACGTCAGTCCAGCCTCGAATTCGGGCGGCAACTCGCGGCGAAGCCGTTCGACGCCACGATGGAGAAGGAGTTTGACGGCCCCCGCACTCTTGCCCATGATCTGGGCGATCTCTTCGATTTTCTTGTCCTCGCCGAACTTGAGTACCATCGCCGCGCGCTGGTGGCGGGGCAGCTGGTCGATCGCGGACCAGACGCGGCGGCTCCGGTCGCGGCGTACGACTTCGTCAACTACGCTGGGCTCGCTGCTGGGCAGACTGGCACCTTCCTCGAGCTCAACCTCGCCGTGCTGGCCGCGGTAATGGTCGGCAACCGCGTTCAGCGTGATCTGGTAGAGCCAGGAGGAGAACGGGTGGCCGGCATAGGTGTACCGTCTGATATTCCTCAGCGCTTTGAAAAACACTTCCGACGTCACATCCTCAGCCAGGGATTGGTCATGAACTCTGGAATACGCAAAGCGATAAATCTGCGGGAAGTAGCGATCGTAAAGAGCCCCGAAAGCGTCGGGGTCTTCCTTCGCGCGCTCAACGAGTTCCCGCTCTTCAAAATCCGGCATCAGGGCACCCCATAGGGCGCCCGCTGGAGATTGAACGGGAGGCCGCCCCTCTTGGTTACGTGTTGGGCCAAATTTACCAGCAACTCCCCGTTAGATCAAAAGTCGCCAGGGGTGAGGGAGGTTACGGATTTCGGGCTTTGGCGTGCCACGGCCGTTATAATCACGTCGTCACCGACGGCCCGCCACCCACAAGGAGACAAGCCGCCGATTGATCCCCCGGTACGCTCACCCGGAGATGAGCGAGATCTTCTCTCCAAAGCAGCGGTACGAGCTATGGCTGCGGATCGAGCTCACCGTTTGTGAGGGCTGGGCCGATCTGGGCGAGATCCCGCGCTCGGCGCTGGAGCGCCTTCGCCAGGCCCGGGTCGATCCCGACCATATCGCCCGGCTGGAGGAGCGGGTTGGGCACGACGTGGTCGCCTTCCTGGATTCCCTCGCCGACTCGATCGGGGCAGAGGACGCCCGGTACCTTCACCGCGGCCTGACCTCCTCGGATGTTCTCGACACGGCCCTCGCCCTGCAGCTGGTCCAGGCCGCGGACATCCTTCTAAAGGATGTCGACCGGCTGTCGTCGGTCATCCGCCGCCGGGCGGTGGAAGAGCGGGACACCCTGATGGCCGGCCGCACCCACGGCATCCATGCCGAGCCGGTGAGCTTCGGCTTCATCCTTGCCGGCTGGTTGGATGAGCTGGATCGCGACCGGCAGCGGCTGGTCACCGCCCGCGAGGACATCCGGGTCGGCAAACTGTCCGGTGCCGTCGGCACCCACGCCACCGTCGAGCCGCGCGTCGAGGAGTCGGCGCTGAAGACGTTGGGCTTGCGCGTCGCCCCGGTCACCACCCAGGTGATCCCCCGCGACCGCCACGCGGCCTACCTGACAACACTGGCGGTGCTGGCCGGGGGCCTGGAAAAATTCGCCACCGACATCCGGCACTTGCAGCGGAGTGAGGTCGCGGAAGTGCGCGAGCCATTCGGCGAGGAGCAGAAGGGCTCCTCGGCGATGCCGCACAAACGAAACCCGATTTTGAGCGAGCGAATCTGCGGCCTCGCGCGCGTGGTGCGCGGCTATGCGCAAACCTCGTTGGAAAATCAGGCCCTCTGGCACGAGCGCGACATCAGCCATTCTTCGGCGGAGCGGATCATCTTCCCGGACGCCTGCACCCTGCTCGATTACATGCTGCAGCTGATGGCCCAGATCCTCGAGGGATTGACGATCGACCGCGAGCGGATGCGCGCCAACCTCTATCGCAGCGGCGGCGTCGTCTTCTCCCAGCGCGTGCTCCTGGCGCTGGTGCAGAAGGGAATGTCGCGCCAGGATGCCTACCGTGTCGTGCAGCGGGCGGCCCTCAGCGCGCTCGACGGTGGACAGGACTTCAAGTCGATCGTCGGGCAAAGTCCCGAGGTCCGCGAGCGGCTGACGGCCGAGGAGCTGGCGGAGCTTTTCAATCCGGCGTTCTACCTGCGCCATCTGGACGTGACGTTTGACCGGCTGGGCATCGACGTAGCCCCCGTGGAGGCACGCACGTGAGCGCCGTCATGACCACAGCTCTACCCCTGCCGCTGCACTCGCGCGGCAAGGTCCGCGACACCTACCGGCTGAACGATCAGGAGCTCCTCATGGTCTCGTCAGACCGGATCTCCGCCTTCGACGTCGTGTTGCCCACGCCGATCCCCGAAAAAGGTCGCGTCTTGAACCAGCTCTCGCTCTCCTGGTTTAACGAGACCAGCGGCCTCGTCCGCAATCACCTGGCCAAAGATCAGTCCATCTCGAGCGAGTTGCTCGAGGCGCAGCCGGATCTCGATCAGCGCAGCATGCGGGTGGTGACGGCACAGCCCGTCATGTTCGAATGCGTGGTGCGCGGCTACATCTCGGGGTCGGGCTGGAAGGACTACCAGCGCACCGGCACCATCGCCGGGGAGCGGTTGCCGGCCGGGCTCCAGGAGAGCGACCGGCTGCCTGAACCGATCTTCACTCCAGCCACCAAGGCGCTGACCGGCCATGACGAGAACATCTCACGGACCGAACTGGCGGATCGTGCCGGCCGCGAGCTGGCGCAAACGCTCGAACGGCTCAGCCTCTCGCTGTACCGGTTCGGCGCCGAGCGGGCATCGGAGCGCGGGTTGATTCTCGCCGATACCAAGTTCGAGTTCGGCTGGCACGACTCGGAGGTGATCCTGATTGACGAGGTGATGACGCCGGATTCCTCGCGCTTCTGGGACCTCGAGCAGTACCACCCGGGCGGGCCCCAGGCCTCCTTCGACAAGCAGTACCTGCGCGATTACCTGGAACAGGTCGGCTGGAACAAACAGCCGCCGGCACCGCCGCTGCCCGATGAGGTCGTTGCGGGGACGAGTGCCCGCTATCTCGAGGCACTCCGCCGCTTTTCCGTGTCCTACGCCGGAGGGCGCGCGTGAGATACCGCGCGGAGGTCTTTGTCACGCTCAAGCCCGTGGTCAACGACCCGGCCGGTCTGACGATCAGGGGCGGCCTGCACGCGTTGGGATTCGCCTCGGTGACCGAGGTCCGCGCCGGCAAGTACCTGGTGCTGACGCTCGACGAGCGTGATGCCGAGCAGGCCCGGGCACGGCTCGACGACATGGCGCGGCAGCTCCTCGCCAACGCCGTCATCGAGGATTACCGCATCGAGCTCGAGCCGATCGGCGAGCCAATCGCCGCGGGAGAACGCTCTTCTTGAGGACCGGGATCGTGGTCTTTCCCGGCACCTGGAGTGACCGGGACTGCGCCCATGCCGTGCTCGACGTCCTCCAGGAGCCGGTGCGCTACATCGATCATCGAGAGCAAACGGTCGACGACGTGGACCTGGTCATCCTCCCCGGCGGCTTCTCCTACGGCGACTACCTGCGCTGCGGGGCCATCGCTCGCTTCGCACCGGTGATGGAGGCAGTCGCTGACTTCGCCCATCGCGGCGGTTTGGTGCTCGGCATCTGCAACGGCTTTCAAATACTTCAGGAGGCTCGCCTGTTGCCGGGAGCGCTCCTGAGAAACGCATCCTGCGAGTTTCGGTGCGAATGGGTCCACCTCCGGGTCGAACAGAGTAACTCCGCCTTCACGCTCGATTGCCGCCCCGGTCAGGTGTTGCGGATCCCGATCTCACACGGCGAGGGCAACTTCTTCGCGGACGCGGACACCCTGGACGCGCTCGAACGCAATGGACAGGTCGTGTTTCGCTACTGCGCAGTGGATGCCCGGGTGACGGCGGAGTCGAATCCCAACGGCTCGTTGGGAAATATTGCCGGCATCTCCAACGCGCACGGCAACGTGGTCGGCATGATGCCGCATCCCGAACGGGCCTGCGAGCCGCTGCTGGGAGGCGACGATGGGCTGATCCTGTTTCGCTCGGCTATTCGAGCCCTTACCCGGGTGGCGGTCTGATGGCGGCCGTGATCGACCGGTCGGCGTTGGCCGCCGTCGCGCTCGACGAGGCGGAATACCGCGCGATCGTGCGGGCCATCGGTCGGGATCCCAACGATCTGGAGATCGGCATGTTCGGTGCGATGTGGAGTGAGCACTGCGCCTACAAGACCTCCAGGGCGTTGCTCCGCCAACTGCCGACCGAGGGGCCGCACGTGCTCCAGGGACCGGGCGAGAACGCCGGCGCCGTCGACATCGGCGACGGGCTGGCGGTCGTCTTCAAGATCGAGTCGCACAACCATCCGTCCGCCATCGAGCCCTACCAGGGGGCGGCTACCGGGGTTGGCGGGATCCTTCGTGATGTGTTCGCGATGGGGGCCCGGCCGATCGCGATCCTTGACGCGCTGCGTTTCGGTCCGCTCGATTCCGGACGCGGGCGTCACCTCTTCCAGGGGGTTGTCGCCGGCATCGGCGGCTACGGCAACTGCTTCGGCTGTCCGACCGTCGGTGGCGAGGTGTATTTCGATGATGGCTACGCTGATAACCCGCTCGTCAACGCCATGTGTGTCGGCGTTGTTCGTCACGACCGGCTGCGCCGCGCCCGCGCCGACCGCGCCGGTGACGTCGTGCTCCTCGTCGGGGCCGACACCGGGCGTGATGGGATTCACGGCGCGACCTTTGCCTCGGTGGAAATGGACGACCGGTCTTCGGAGCGCCGTCCCGCCGTTCAGGTCGGGAATCCATTTCTGGAGAAGCTGCTCTGCGAAGCATGCCTGCGGCTCAACGAGTTGGATGGCGTAACCGCCATCCAGGACCTGGGCGCAGCGGGCTTGACGAGTTCCGCCAGCGAGCTGGCGCACCGCGGTCGCCGCGGCATCGACATCGATGTCGATCGCGTGAGCCGCCGGGAGCAGGGCATGTCGGCCTACGATGTCATGCTGTCCGAATCGCAAGAACGCATGTTGATCGTCGTCCGGCCGGACGCGGAGGCATCGGCACGTGAGGTCTTCGACCACTTCGAGCTGCACGCAGATCGCATTGGGACGATCACCGGGACGGGTCGGATGCGGGTGCGCGAACAGGGCGCCCTGGTCGCGGATCTGCCACTGAAGGCGCTGGTCGACGGCGTTCCGCTGCGAACACCCGCCGCAGCCTTTGCGGAGAAGCGACCGGCGCCGGTGATGCCGGCGGTCGAGGAACCGGAAGCGGTCTTGCTGGACCTCATCGCCAGCCCGAACCTGCGCAGCCGTCGCCCGATCTACCGGACCTACGATCACCAGGTGCAGGACAACACGGTCACCGGCCCGGGTTTCGACGCCGCGCTGCTGCGCGTGCCGGGAACCAACAAGGGCGTGGCAATGACCACCGACGGCAATTCGCGATATGTCGCGCTGGACCCATATGAGGGGACCAAAGCGGCCGTGGCAGAGGCGGCCCGCAACATCGTCTGCACCGGGGCGCGCCCGATCGCGGTCACCAACTGCTTGAACTTTGGGAATCCCGAACGGCCGCTGATCTTCGGCCAGCTGCAGGAAAGCGTGCGGGGCCTCGCCGACGCCTGCCGTGCCCTGGAACTGCCGGTCGTAAGCGGCAACGTCAGCCTCTACAACGAGACCAGCGAACGGAACATCCCACCGTCGCCGGTGATCGGGATGGTCGGCCTGCTGGATGATCTGTCCCTTCGCTGCCCCGCCGGGTTCCAGGAAGATGGCGATATCGTCTTCCTGCTTGGCGAGACCCACGAAGAGCTCGCCGGAAGTGAGTATTTGCGACTGCTCGGTGCCCCGCTCGAGGGACGGCCACCCATAGTGAGCTTCGAGGCGGAGCGTCGCCTGCACGCCGCGATGCTCGATTCCATCGGCAAAGGGGTGCTACGCTGCGCCCACGATGTTTCCGACGGAGGCCTGCTGATCGCGCTGGCGGAAAGCGCCCTCTACGGCGGTCGCGGGCTTCGCTGCCCCGGTATCGCCGGCCCGGTGAGCCGCGAGGCGGCCTACTTCGGTGAGTCGCAGGGACGGATCGTCGTGAGCGTCGCGCCTCGCCGGGTTCCAGAATTGCAGAAGCTGATGAGCAAGCATCACGTGCCGCTGCAGGCGATCGGTGTAGTGGGGGGCGAGGATCTCCAGGTGGGGTCCGACATCCGCATCTCGCTGGAGACCCTGCGGCAGGCTTGGGAGACGCCGTTCTGATGCGCCATCCCATGGCCGACGAACGGATGCACGAAGAATGTGGCCTGTTCGGCATCGACGCGCCCGGCGAGGACGTCGCCAACCTGACGTATTTCGGGCTCTATGCGCTGCAGCACCGCGGTCAGGAGAGCGCCGGGATCGCGACCAGCGACGGGCGGAGCATGCGGATGCACAAGGACATGGGCCTAGTAGCGCAGGCGTTCGACCAGGCCTCACTCGAGGGCCTCACGGGGCACCTCGCGCTGGGCCACACACGCTACTCGACCACCGGCTCGAACCGCCTCGAAAATGCGCAGCCCATCATGGTCGAACACCCACAGCTCGGGACGATGGCTATTGCCCACAACGGCAACCTCACCAACACCCAGACGCTTCGCGACGATCTCGAGCATCAGGGCGTGCGCTTCAAAACCTCGAGCGACACCGAAGTCCTCGCCGAGTTGGTTGCGCACACGAGCGGGGTGGACATCGTGTCCGTCTTACGCCGCGCACTGCCGCGGTTGCAGGGCGCCTACTGTCTACTGTTCCTCACCAGGGATGCACTGGTCGGTGTTCGTGACCCCCTTGGGATACGCCCGCTCTGCCTCGGCCGCCTGCCGGACGGCGGCGCCATCATCACCTCCGAGACCTGCGCCCTCGATACCGTCGGCGCCGAGTTTGTTCGTGAGATCGAGCCGGGCGAGGCGGTCGTGCTCGGGCACGGCGAGCCGGTCGCGGAGCGGTTGATGCCGTCGCCGCGTAAGGCGATGTGCATGTTCGAGTTCATCTACTTCGCACGCCCGGACTCGCACCTGCAAGGGCAGTCGCTCTACGAGGCGCGTCGCAACATGGGCCGCGAACTGGCGCGCGAGGCGCCCGCCGATGCCGACATCGTCATCTCGCTCCCGGACTCGGGGACGCCGGCCGCTGTCGGCTTCGCCGAGGCGAGCGGCATCCCGTACAGCGAGGGGCTGATCAAGAGCCGCTACATCACGCGCACCTTCATCCAGCCGAACGAGCGCTTGCGGAACGTCGGCATCAAGCTGAAGTTCAACCCGCTCCGCGATATCCTCGAGGGAAAGCGCGTCGTGCTCG
>Ga0209220_1000299_pt1 | contig 18994 bp, 17 predicted proteins | sample BlaSpr_A8_OM3_M3_FD_187984 | JGI IMG/M metagenome (GOLD analysis project Ga0209220, IMG submission 187984) | Forest soil microbial communities from Thunder Bay, Ontario, Canada - Black Spruce, Ontario site 2_A8_OM3_M3 (SPAdes) (version 2) | ecosystem: Environmental > Terrestrial > Soil > Boreal... | reverse complement strand
ATCTACCACCGTGAGCGCACCCCGCGCATTCGCCACCAACGCGACGGGCTCGATCTCTCGCACGATCACCTTCAATGATCCCGGCGGCCGCCGCGCCACCCTGGCGTCTGCCACGCCAGCCATCCCCCGAATCCGGTCGGCGAGGACGTTCGTGTCGTCGAACACGCTTGCCTGCGGCGCGAGTCGCAGCGCCCCCAGCACCGCGCCGGCATCGAGGTAACGGATGCCGACGAGCTCCACCTGCCGCACGCGGAAGAACGCCAAGCGCCGCAGCAACACGGGCGCCGCCGTCCACAGGGCGATGACCGCCAGCGCCGCGCCGCCCCACACGAGGACGCGTCGCGAAGCCCGCGGCAGCCGAGGGAACCGCGGCAGCCATTTCAAGGAGCCATCCTCCTTTCCGCCTCGTCGCTCCCGAGCCGCGCCAGCAGCTCGGGTCCGACACGCGTCACATCGCCGGCGCCGAGCGTGAACACGACATCGCCGCGACGCACCGCCCGAGCGACATGCGCCGTCAGTCCCGCGCGCTCCCGCACGCCCACGGTCGCCGCGCCCGCCCGCGTCGCGCCCCGCACCACGAGGTGATGCGTCACGCCCGCGACCGGCTGCTCGCGCGCGCCGTAGATCGGGGCGACCACCACCACATCCGCCGCGGCCAACGCCCTTCCCAACGCCTCGCCGTGCAGCGCGGTCCGCGAAAAGAGGTGCGGCTGAAACACGGCCATCACGCGCCGGCCGGGGAACGCTTGCCGCGCCGCGGAGAGCGTCGCCGCCACCTCCGTCGGGTGGTGCGCGTAGTCGTCCACCACGGTCACGCCACCCGCTTCGCCCAGCCGCTCGAACCGCCGGCCCACACCGTGAAAATCCGCGAGCGCCCGGGCACCGGACGCAACATCTGCCCCAAGCGCGTGGAGCACGGCCAGCGCCGCGGTCGCGTTGCGCACGTTGTGCAGACCGGGGACCGCCAGCACCAACTCCACCGTGTGCCCGCCCGGCAACTCAATGGTCGCCCGCGTGCCACCGGGCTCGAGCTGCACGTTGTGAATCCGCACGTCGGCCGTGGCGCCAAGTCCTACACGCCAGACCGATCCTCTCCCGCCCTTGAGTCGCGTTGCCACGCGGTCCGCGCCGGCGTCGTCTGCCCCAACGATCACGCGCCGCGCCCGGCCAGCGAATTCCGTGAACGCATCTTCCAGAGCGTCCAGACTACCGTAGCACTCGAGGTGATCGGCCTCGACGTTGTTCACGACTGCGACGGTCGGCTGCAGTGCCAGGAAGGCCTTGTCGTACTCGTCGGCCTCCACCACGAAGAGCTGGTCGCCACCAACCCGGGCGTTGCCACCCCAGGCAGCGACACGGCCGCCGGCGAGTCCCGTAGGATTTCGCCCGGCGGCCGTGAGTGCCTCCGTTACCATCACTGTGGTGGTCGTTTTGCCGTGCGTGCCCGCGACCGCCACGAGGCTCCCACCGGCAACCAACTCCCCCAACGCATCCGCCCGGCGAATAACCGGGAGGCCCAAGGCCCGGGCCCGCTCCAGTTCAGGGTGCTCCCGGGGGACGGCCGCCGTCACCACCACCGCCCGAGCTCCTTCGAGGTGACTCGGGTCGTGTCCCCGCCAAACAGGGATCTCCAAGGCTGCCAAATCGGCGGCGCCAGCCTCGGAAGGGTCGGAATCGCATCCAGTTATGGCTACTCCGAGGTGCCTAGCGATTAGGGCCAGGGCGCTCATCCCCGCCCCAGCTATGCCCATGAGGTGGATTGGGCGGGGATCCCCGGGTCGAAACAAGGTCATCTGTGGGCAGCTAATATAGCGAATCTACGAAACTTGCAAAAGCCTCAATCCCGTCCGACCAGTGTCAAAACATTTGACATGATGGCCCGGGCGGCGTGGGGGTGTCCCCGACCCCGGGCGGCGTGGGCGAGAGCTTCGAGTCGTGCGCGGTCGCGGGCGAGCGCAGTCACGGTGTGCCCGAGCGAGTCGGGTGAGAGATCCCGCTCGAGCAGCAGCGCGGCTGCACCCGCGGTGGCGAGCGCGCGCGCGTTGAACGTCTGATGATCCGCGGCGGCGCTCGGCAGCGGCACGAGCACGCTCGGCTTGCCCCAGGCGCACAGCTCGGCGACCGTCATCGCGCCCGCGCGCGCAACGACGAGATCGGCCGCGGCGTAGGCGGGCGCGATCGGATCGAAGAAGCCGCGCACGGTGACGCGGCCCGGCACGGCGAGCGGCGCGTACCGCGCCTCATGCGTCGCGCCCGTTCCCCACAGCACGTTGACTGCGTCGAGCAACCCGCGTTCGAGCGCGCCCGCGAGTGCCTCGTTGAGCGCACGCGCCCCCTGGCTGCCACCCACCACGAGAACCGTGGGCCTACCTGCGCCCGCGGCCAGATCGAACTCGGCACGCGCGGCCGCGGGGTCGACCTGCCCCGGAGGCGAAATGGGATTACCCAGAACGAAGACTTGGGTGCGGCCACCGGGCGTGATACGCGCGCGAGCCTCGGGAAAGCCGAGATGCACCTGGCGCGCGCGGCGCGCGAGCAGCCGCGTCGTAAGCCCCGGGAATGCATTCTGCTCCTGCAGCGCGGTGGGGATCCCGGCGCGCTGCGCGCGCCAGACGAGGGGACCCGCGGCGTAGCCGCCCGTGCCGATCACGATCGCCGGCCGCTCTGCGGCGAGGACCCGGCCTGCGGCGCGCCACGCCCGCACGGCAATGACGGGCCAGCGCAGATTTCGCCACCAGGAGTGGCGATACAGCGGCTCCATCGGCAGGAGATGAAACCGGAACGGATGGCGGGGAAGGATCTGCGCTTCTATGCCGCGCGCCGCGCCCACGAGCACCGGCTCGTGTCCCGCGTCCGCGGCCGCCCCGGCCAGCGCGAGGGCGGGCATAAGATGGCCGCCGGTGCCGCCGCCGGCGATGACGATCTTCACGCGCCGCGACGCGCGCGCCCGACGCTCGCCAGCACTCCGGTCGCCGCCAGGGCCACGATTAAGGACGAGCGTCCATACGACATGAACGGCAGGGTCACGCCGGTCGCGGGAATCACGGCGAGGGTTACGCCGATGTGCAGCACGACGCTGAGGCCGATCATGACCGTGATCCCGGTGGCGAGCAGCTGCCCGAACGGATCGCGAGCGCTGCGCGCGATACGGAAGCCGAGCCAGAGAAACGTGCCGAACAGGAGCGCGATCGCGAGCACGCCGACGAACCCCCACTCCTCGCCGATCGTCGAGAAGATGAAGTCCGAGTAGGCGTACGGCAGATAGCCGAGCTTTTGCTGGCCCTGCCCAAAGCCCGCCCCAAGGAGCTGCCCCGCCCCGATGCCGGTGAGCGACTGCTGCACCTGCCACGTGGCTTCGGTGGGCGCGGTGCCGGGATTGAGAAAGGTCAGCACGCGGGCGAGCCGGTATTGTGCCGTCGCAACAGCGCCGTACAGCAGCGGCCCCGCGGCGACGCCCAACGCAAGGAAGTGTCCGATCCGCGCGCCGGCGGTGAAGAGGACCGTCCCCGCGAGGATCGCGACAAGCAGCGCCATGGACAGATGAGGCTCCAGGAAGATGAGCCCGATCAGCGGCACCAGGATCACGACGAACGGCAGGACGCCCCGCTTGAAGTCGCGGAGTTGGTCGCCCTTCTTCGCGGCAAGCATCGCGCACCACACGACGACGGCGAACTTGGCGAGCTCGGACGGTTGCAGCGTGAGCACGCCGAGGTTTAACCAGCGGCGCGCGCCGTTGATCGTGGGCGTGATGGGATGCGTGAACGGCAGCAGCGGAATGAGGAGGAGCACGGCGGTCACGCCCAGGAGCGGCCACGCCCAGCGGCGCCAGCGATGATAATCCGTGCGCGCGAATACAATCGCGAGCAGCCCGCCCACCACCGCGCCGACTGCCTGGCGCAGCGCGAAGCTCGCCCCGACCTGCCCCCCTGCCGTAGTCACGAGGCTCGACGCGCCGTACACGGCGGCGAGACCGAACACGACCAGCACCGCGGTGACCATCGCGAGCAGCCGGCCTTCCCAGGCCGTCACTGTGTCTCGACCAGCCGGCGGAATGTGGCCCCCCGCTCTTCGTAGTTCTTGAACATGTCGTAGCTCGAGCAGGCAGGGGACAGGAGCACGGCATCCCCGGACTTCGCCGCGCGCCGCGCGCGGGCCATGACGTCCGCGAACGTCGTGGCGCGCTCGAGTTTGACCTTGTCGCCGAGATCTTTCTCCACGATCGGCCCGGCTTCTCCGTAGGCGATCACCAGGCGGCATTTGGTCAGGAGGGGAATCAGACCTCCATACGGTTCGCCCTTGTGCCGTCCCCCGAGGAGCAGGACATACGGCCGATCCATCGCCGCGACGGCGACGGCGGTCGCCGCAATATTCGTTGCCTTGGAATCGTTGATCCACAGGACGCCGCCGACTTCGCGCACCGGCTCGAGGCGGTGCGGGAGCGCCTGAAACGACCGCAGCCCCTTGGCGATCAACGCCGGTGAAACGCCCGCCTCGCGCACCGCCAGCGCGGCGGCGAGCGCGTTGGCGACGTTGTGGTCCCCCAGCAGGTGCAGCTCGTCTCGACGCAGCAGCACCGTCCCCCCCAACCGCAGCACGCGGGCTGCCGTGTCGTACCAGGCGTCCGCGGATTTGGCGAGCGAGAACTGCACGCGCCGCCCGGGGACGCCGCGCGCGAGGTCCAGAACCAGCGGGTCGTCGGCGTTCAGGACCCAGACGTCATCGGCGCCGGCATTCCGGAACAGCAGCCGCTTGTCGGCGTAGTACGCGTCCGCCGATGGATACCGGTCGAGATGGTCGGGGGCGAGGTTCGTGAGGACGCCCACGTCGGGGGCGAAATCCGGGCTGTCATGCAGCTGGAACGACGACACCTCGACGCTGAGCCATTCGTAGCGATCGTTCGTGAGGGCGACATCGGCCAGCGGGCGGCCGATATTGCCGGCCGCGGTGGCCTTGAGCCCGGCGGCGCTCAGGAGGTGCGCGATCAGCGCCGTCGTGGTCGTCTTCCCGTTCGTCCCCGTGGTCGCGATGCTCCGGGTGCGCTCGCCGAGCGCGCGAAAGCCCAGGTCCAGTTCGGAGACGATCTGGACGCCTGCCTCGCGGGCGGCGGTGAGCGGCGGCGCGTCGGGAGGAACACCGGGGGACACCACGACTCCGGCCGCGCTGCGAATCTTGGCGAGATCGTGACGACCGAGCTCGATCTCCACCCCGGGCAAATCTGCGAGCGCCGCGGCCGCGGCGCCGGCGTAGGGATGGTCGGATCCGTCACTCGCATACACGCGCACGCCTTCGCGCGCCAGCAGCCGCGCCGCCGCGACCCCGCTCTTTCCGAGACCCACCACCGCGACGACACCGCGCCGCCACGCGTCAGGCACGATCATCGCACCTTGAGCGTGGCCAGGGCGATCATCGCGCACAGCACCCCCAGGATATAGAACCGCATCACCACCTGCGGCTCCGCCCACCCCAACTTTTCGAAGTGGTGATGGAGCGGCGCCATGCGAAACACCTTGTGCGCGTCGGCGTACTCTTTGCCATAGCGCCGCTTGCGCCAGCGGTACATCCCCGTCTGCATCAACACCGACACGGTCTCCGCCGCGAACACGCCGCCGGCGATCAGCAGCAGGAATTCAGTTCGCAGCAGGATCGCTACCGTGCCAAGCGCGCCGCCGATCGCGAGGGCACCGGTGTCGCCCATGAAGACCTGGGCGGGATGCGCGTTGAACCAGAGGAAGCCGAGCGTCGCGCCCATGAGGGCGCCGCAAAAAATGGTGAGCTCCCCAGCCCCGGCGAGGTGAATCACGCCGAGATAACGGGCGGCGTCGACGCGCCCGAAGAGATAGGCGAACACGGCGAACGCCCCGGCGACGATCACGGTCAGCCCCGCCGCAAGCCCGTCCAGCCCATCCGTCAAATTCACCGCGTTCGAGCTGGCGGTGATCACGAACGTCACGAACAGGAGGTAGGCCGGCCACGGCAGCACCAAGACGATGTACTTGAACAGCGGCAACTGCGTCGCGGACGCATCCACGCTCGAGGTGAGCGGGAAGAGCAACAAGTACACCCCGAGCACGACCCCGAACGAGATCTGGCCCACGAGCTTCCAGCGGGCGACGAGGCCCTGCGATTGGCCGCGCACGATCTTCAGGTAGTCGTCCACGAATCCGATCAGGCCCATCCACAGCGTCGCGACGACGGCGACGATCACGTAGCGGCTGTCGAGCCGTGCCCACAGCAGCGTCGGCACGACGGTGGCGAGAATGATGATGAGCCCGCCCATCGTCGGCGTGCCGCGCTTGCCGTGGTGGCTCGCCGGACCTTCGGCGCGCACGACCTGGCCGATCTTATGCTCGCGCAATTTGCGGATGATCCACGGCCCCACGATGAACGCGAGCAGGAGCGCCGTGACGGTCGCGCCCGCTGCCCGAAACGTGATGTAGTTGAAGAGATTGAAGAAGATGTGCTGGCGGGCGAGCGGCGCGAGCAGATGATACAGCACGTAGTGTCTCTCCGCCCTTTAGGTGAGATGCTGCAGCACCCGCTCCAAGGCGACGCCCCGCGATGCCTTGAGCAGGATGAGCTCATTCCCCCGCAGCGCCGACTTCAGCTTCGGGCCGAGCGCATCGGCGTCCGCCGCCGTGATCAACCGTCCGCCCAGCGCCTCTCGCTGGGTCTCGAATACCCGCGCGAAGCCGCCCACCGCCGCGACCAACGCGGGCTTGCGCTGCGTGATCTCGCGCGCGGCTTCGGCGTGCAATCTTGCACTTTCCGACCCCAACTCCAACATCGTGCCTACCACCACCACCAACGGCCGCCGCTGTCGCCGGGCGAGCCAGGCGGCCGTTTGCACGGCGCGCCGCAGCGATGCCGGATTGGCGTTGTAGGTGTCATCGATAACAAGGAGACCCCCAATCGGCCGCAACTCCCCCCGTCCCGCGGGGAGCTGCACGTCCGCCAGCGCCCGCACGGCCGCATTGTGCTCCACGCCCGCCCGCTGGGCGACGGCGAGGGCGATCTGCGCGTTCTCCAGCTGGTGGAGTCCCAGGACCGGGAGCGTGACCGTCTCTCCAGAATCGAGCGGCATCCGGGGGTGGCCGTCCTTGTCGAGGAACCGATCCAGCAGGGTGTCGTCGCGGCTCTTTCCGGGCAGGGCCGCCGGGATCACCTGCGCCCGGCGTCGCGCTTCCGGCCACAAGGCGTCCGGTCCTGAGCCGATCACCGCCACCGGCACACCGTCGAGCAGTGACAGCTTCTCCCGCATCACACCTTCCAGCGAGCCAAGGCCTTCCACGTGGGCGTAACCAATGTTCGTGATGACGGCGATCGTGGGCTCGATGATCTCGCGCAGCCGCGCGATCTCTCCCGGGACGCTGGCCCCGGCTTCAACGACGAGCGCCTCGGTGTCGTCGGGCGCCGCCAGGATCGTCAGCGGCACACCCACGAGGTTGTTGAGGTTGCCGCTCGTAGCGTGCACCCGGTACTTGGTCGAGAGGGCGGCGCGGATCATCTCTTTGGTGCTGGTCTTGCCGCTCGAGCCGGTGATCGCGACGACGGGACTTCCCTCGGGTAGCATGCGTCGGCGCGCGCGCGCGAGCTGACCCAGCGCCACCAGCGTGTCATCTACCTCGAAGAACGGCAGTCCCTCGATCGGCGGTGTGCCCTGCCGGACGACGGCGGCCGCGGCGCCCTGCGCCTTGGCCTGGGGCAGGAATGTGTGGGCGTCAAAGTTTGTGCCTTTCAGAGCGACAAACAGCGTGCCCGGAATCCGGTCCCGGGTGTCCGTGGAGACGCCGCTGAACTTGAGCCTCGCCGGCGCGGGTACGCCCAGCGCATCCGCGACCTCGGCGCTGGTCCACGTCCGTCCGCCCATCACGCCGCCCCCAGCTCGCGGATGACCTCACGCTCGTCGAAGGGCTCCTTGGTGGTGCCGACGACCTGATACGTCTCGTGCCCCTTCCCCGCGAGCAGCACAGTATCACCCTGACGCACCAACTCGAGCGCCTGCGCGATCGCCGCGCGCCGGTCCGCCATGCGATAGTGCGGGCGCTTGCCCATCCCGGCCTCGACGTCGTCGAGAATGAGCTCGGGATCCTCGGTGCGCGGATTATCGGACGTGGCGATGGCCACATCCGCGAGCCGCGCGGCGATCTCGCCCATTGGCGCGCGCTTGCCCCTGTCGCGGTCGCCACCCGCGCCGAACACGACGATCACGCGGCCCCCTGGTGGCGTGACCTCGCGCACCGTCTCGAGCGCACGCTCGAGCGCATCCGGCGTGTGCGCGTAATCGCGCAGCACGACGCACGGATCCACCGCGATGCGCTCCATGCGCCCCGGCACCTGAGGCGCCGTGGACAGCCGCTCGGCGACCTCAGCGGCGGGCACATCCAACCCCACCGCGCACGCGGCAACGCCGAGGGCATTGGTAACGTTGAACCGGCCGAGCAGCGGAAGTGCGACCGGATGGCTTCCTCCCTTCCCCGCCCCACTCCCTGGCGTGACCAGCGTGAAGCGCGCGCCACTCGCATCCACCGTCACTCCCCGGGCGGTGACATCCCCCCGCTCCCCAAACGTAATTCGCCGCCGTGTGAGCGGCAGCTTCGCCCAGGCGGCATCATCTGCGTTGATCACCGTGAGACCGTCAGCGGCGAGATAACTGACGAGCCGAGCTTTGGCGGCGAAGTAGGCGTCGAACGTCTGATGGTAGTCGAGATGGTCGCGGGTCAGGTTCGTGAAAATGGCAGCCCGGAAGAGCAGCCCGTCCACCCGCCCCTGATCGAGGCTGTGGGAGGAGACTTCCATCGCCACGCCCTGCGCGCCACGCTCCACCAGGGCCGCGAGCGTCGCCTGCAGGTCGATGGGGCCGGGGGTCGTGAGGTTGCCGGCCTCGCTCTCGACGGAGCGGCCGCCGGGATCCATGCAGCCCAGCGTGCCGATCGCGCCCATCGGCCAGAGCACGCTCAAGACGTGGCGAGCGAGAACAACCGACGTGGTCTTGCCGTTGGTGCCGGTGACGCCCACGAGCTGCAGCCGGGCCGCGGGCCGTCCAAACCATGTCTCGGCGGCCACGGCGGCGGCGCGGCGCCCGTTGCGCACGACGATTTGCGGAATGGCGACGGGCTGCCGAGCCTCGACGAGAGCCGCGGCAGCCCCCCGCGCGGCCGCCTCGGCGATGAACCGGTGCCCGTCCAGCACGGCCCCCCGCACGGCGCAGAACAGCATGCCCCGTTCGAGCTTGCGCGCATCGGCCGTGAGACCGGTGATCGCGGGGAGGGCGTTCCCTGTGGACGCGGAGGGGCCCGCCTCGACCAGCAAGCCCGCGCGCGCAAGCGCGTCCACGACCGCGGTGAGGGACGATGTCACGGTCGCGGCTCGGCGAAAATCGTCACGGTCGAGCCTGTGGGAGCGCTCTCACCCGCCGCGGGCCAGGTGTGGTGGATGACGCCCCACCCTTTCACGACCACGTGAAAGCCGCGCCGATGCAGCGTGCGCGCCGCCTCGCGCAGCGGCCGCCCCGTCACATCGGGCACGGTCCGCGCCGCCTGCACCTGACCACTGTCACGGACGTACGGCCACGGCACCACGTAAGGCACGAAACCGTCCGGTTCCTCGAGCGGGGCGCGCTCAGTCGCGGGCGCCACGTTGGAGAGGCGCGCGCGGTCGATCGCGACGGTGCGCGCGGCGAGCGCCTGCTCGAGCATCGAGCGGGTCACCGGGGCGGCGGTCTGGGCCGCGAAGTAGCTCCCCTTCTGGGGGTTGTCGATCTTCATCACGACCACGAGCTGCGGATCGTCGGCGGGAAAGAGCGCGGCGAACGACGCCGTGTACTGCCCCGGCGCATAGCGGCCGCCGACCACGCGGCGGGCGGTGCCCGTCTTGGCCGCGAGCTGGAAGTTCGCGAGCGCCGCCCGCTCGGCCGTCCCGCCCGCTTCCACCACGCCGCGCAGCAGATCCCGCAGCTTCGCGGCGACCTGCGACGTCACCACCCGCCGCACCGGCTCGGCGCGATGACGGTAGAGCACCGCCCCGTCCGGCGCCCGCACCTCGCGAATCAGCGTGGGCTGCAGCAGCACGCCGTTGTTCGCGATCGCGCCGTACGCGGCCGCCAGCTGGATCGGCGTGACCGCCAGCTCATAGCCGATGGCGAGGCTCGCGGAGCTGGGGCGGGTCCACTCGCGCGGCGGGCGCAGCCGTCCGGGCGATTCGGCGGGGAACTCGACGCCCGTGGGCGCGCCGAACCCGAAGGCGCGCAGCATGCCGTACTGTTCGTCGGGCCGGAGGCGGGCCGCGAACTTCACGAGGGCGATGTTGCTCGACACCCGAATCGCGTCCGCCAGCGTCAGCGTAGGCAGCGGATGCTCGTCGGTGACCACGCGGTCCGGCAGACGGTAGCGGCCCCCTTCGCCCGAGACCCGTTCGGTGGGCCGCACCCGGTCGTGCGTGATCAGGGCCGCGGCGGCGAAGATCTTGGCGAGCGAGCCCGGCTCGAACGTCTCCGTGAAGGCGCTGGGCCGCATGCTGCCGCCTTCGCGCCGCGACGCGACGGCCAGCACCTCGCCCGTCGCGGGATCGAGCATCACGACGTCCCCGCCCTCGGCCTGCATGTGGTCGAGCGCATCGTCGAGCGCCCGCTGCGCGATCTCCTGCAATTCCGCGTCGAGCGTGAGCACGACGTCATGGCCGGCGACCGGCTCCGCGATCAGCCGAGCCGGCGATTCGTACTCGCGACCCTCGCGGTCTTTCAATACCACCGCTGCCCCCGGCGTGCCGGCCAGCAGACTATCGAGCAGGCGCTCGAGCCCGCCCCCGCCGCCGGAGCCGCCGCGTCCGTCGTCTCCCACGCGGCCGATCACTGCGCGGGCGAGCTCGGCCGACGGATAGAAGCGGCGCAGCACCGGCTCCAGGTGCACGCCGCGGAGTCCACGCAGCGGCTGCACGTCCTGCGCCGTGAACGGCCCCGCGAACCACGCGTACCGCCGCCGCAGGGCACGGTCGAGATCGCCGGGCGCCACCCGTAGCTGGCGCGCGAGGAACGCCGCGTCGCGCCGCGCGTCCCGCAGCTCGTTGGGCGCGATCCCGACGTGATACGTCTCCTGCGTCAGCGCGATCGCGATGCCGTGACGATCGTACAGCGCGCCGCGGCGCGCTTCGAGCACGACCCGCTCGGTACGCTGCGCCGCCGCCGCCGCGGCGTAGCGCCGACCTTCCACCAATTGCACCTGCCCCGCGCGCACCATCAGCGCCGCGAGGGCGGCGGCGAGGCCGATCTGGACGACACGCAGGCGGACGAGGGGCTTGGCCATCGTCAGCGCGGAGGAGTCACAGGCAGCAAGATGATCTCGGTATCAGCAGGCAGCCGCAGCCCTTGGCGCTGTGCGCGCGGCAACAGCACCGCACGGCTCTGCGCGGTGCGGACGCGCCGGTCCAGATCGGCGCGGCGGCCCTCGAGCGCGGACCGCTCCTCGCGCAGGTCCGTGAGTGCGCGCGCGGCGTTGAGCGCCGCCGTCTGCCGTGCGATCACGGCCCACAGCGCCGCGAGCAGCGCGATGAGCCAGAAGGCCACCCAGTGCCGGCCCTTAACTGCCATCGCCCGTCTCGAAGATGCGGAACTGCGCCGATCGCGCCCGCGGATTCGCCGCTACTTCGCGGGCGTCGGGGACGATCGGCTTCTTGGTGAGCACGCGCCCCAGCGCGCGGCCACGGCACGTGCACACCGGCTGGCGCGGGGGGCAGATACAATCCCGGCTCCATTCGCGGAACTCGTGCTTGACGATGCGGTCCTCGCCGGAATGGTAGGTGATGACGCCCAGCCGCCCGCCCGGTTCGAGCGCGTCGCGGAACGCGGGGAGCGCCGTCGCCAGCGCATCGAACTCGCCGTTCACCGCGATGCGCAGCGCCTGAAACAGCCGCGCAAAGTCGGGGGCCCCCGAGCGCGGTCCCAGCACGGCGCGGATCGCATTCACATAATCATCGCTGATCGCGAACGGCGCGGAGAGCCGCCGCCGCAGGATCTCCTGCGCGAGCCGGCGCGCCCGCCGCTCATCCCCGTAGTCGGCAAACGCCGCCGTGAGCCGCTCCGCCGGCCAGCTGTTCAGGACGTCGCGGGCGCTTGGCCCGGCGCCGGGCGTCATCCGCATGTCGAGCGGCGCCCCGGGACGAAAGGTAAAACCCCGCTCCGGGGTGTCGACCTGATGCGAGCTCACGCCCAGGTCGAGCAGAATGCGATCGGGCCGAAAGGCAAGGACGGCGGCCAGCGCGTCGGGGGTCGCGTACTCGGCGGCGACGTAGCGAATGCGGTCGTTGCCCAGTCGGGCACGGGCGGCCGCGATCGCCGCGGGATCGCGATCGATGCCCAGGACCTCGGCTCCCGCTTCGCGGAGCACGGCCGCGTGACCGCCACCGCCCAGCGTCGCATCCACGGCGCGCCGGCTTCCCGTCACCCAGGTACGGACAGCTTCCGCGAGCACCGGGACGTGGTATGGGACGGGTGGCGAGGCGGCCGTGGGCACGCTCCATAATAAGAAAACGGCCCCGCCTGCGGGGGCAGACGGAGCCTGGAGCGGGGCTGACGGGGATCGAACCCGCGACCTCCGGTGTGACAGACCGGCACTCTAACCAGCTGAGCTACAGCCCCCTACGGAGCGCCGGAATATAGACGCGGCTTCAGGTCAATTCAACGGCGGCTTGCACTTGAACGCTTTTTGGACCTGGGGCTTTGCCTTCTCGTATTGCGCCACGAATCCCAGCATCTGGTCCGCCGTCGGCGGATGGACGCGCCGCCCTAACAGGAGCGCGGCCTTCGTGCGCGCGAGCCGGTCGAACACCGTTTTGGCCTCGTCGCAACGGTTCGGCCCCTTGGCCTTTGTCATTTCCTGATAGGACTTGTTCAAGGTCAACACCGACGACAGGCCGTACCAGAAGCTGGCGTTGATGCGCACCTGGTAGCGCGGACCGAGCGTATCGATCGGCGCGCGCGGCGCGACGACCTGTAAGAGCGTGTCGAGCCAGACGTAAGCGCGGTCGTAGGCACCGGCCTGGGCAAGCTTCGAGCCGCCGGTCAGCATGATGACCGCGGCCGCGAGCCGCTGCGTCGAATCGCTCGAGGCAAGTCCCGGCCGCAAGTAGGGGCGCGCTGAATCCACGCGCGCCGCGAATTCGCCGCGCACCCGGGACAGGGCAGCCGTATCCGTTTTCAGCCGGTTCGCGGCAGCCGTGTCCCAGGCCGCCCGGTCAATGATCGTTTTCGCGATCTGCAGGCTGGTGCCCACGTCGTTCGGCTCGAGCGTCAGCGCCTTCTTGTAGACGGCGAGGGCCGAATCGGCCATTCCCGCGAGCTCGAACGCCGCCGCGCGCGCCCTGATGAAGCTGCCGTTGTTCGGGAAGTTGCGGACCGCTGCACCGGTCAGCTTGAGCAGCGCTTGTGTATCGGAGACCTGCTGGGCACCCCCCATCGCCGTCTTGAGGAAGGAGCTGTCCGCGAGCAGCGTCGAATCGTTGTGGGCCTTGGCCATCAGGCCGTCGAGGGCGCATCGGTACAGCGAGCCTTCGATGCAGATCGTCGTCTTGAGCTCGAGCAGCTGCGGATCGGCGGGGCTGACCTTGAGGCCTTCGTCGACCACTTCGATGGCGCGCTGGTATTGCTTCATCTGGCGCAACAGCTGCGCGATGCCGAGCCGCTTGCTCGTATTCCGGGGTTCACCCGCGAGCTGGTGGATGAACGCCTCGATCGCCTTGAGCGTATCGCCCTTCTGCTGGTAGCCGCGCGCGATGTTCTCCCACGCGGTGCCGTTGAGCGAATCCCCTGCCAAGGCGCGCTGCGACTCCGCAATCACGCTGTCCACGGGCATCCGCTGCGATTCGTAGATATACGCGATGCAGAGATGCGCGGCGGTCGAGCTGGGGTCGATCGCGAGCGCCTTTTGCGCGGCGCCGCGGGCGCGGGCGAATTGGCTTTTCTGGCGCTCGCTCGTGCACTCGCGCACTCCCTCGCTCGCGCGGATGATGGTGGCGACCCGCTGCGCGATCGCGTCGGCGAGCGCCGCGGCGGTGCCCGGGTTGCCGTTCGTCGCGGTGAAGCTCGCCGCCATCCCGGAGCTGCCGATATCGATCACGCGCACCTTGGCGGTCAGCGCGTTGCCGCTCTTCTCGAAGGAACCGGTGACGTATGCATTGACGGTAAGGAACCGCGCGAGCTGCCGCGCCTGCTGATCGTCGAGCAGCACGTCGCAGGGGAAACCCGATGCCTTCAGCGCTTCGCACACCTTGGCCTTGGGAACAACCGTCACGTTGTTCTTGGCCAGCTGGCTGATGCGGTCGCGAATCGCATCCGCGAGGACGATGCTCGCGGCCGAGTCGGCCGACGCCGCCGTGAATGGCAGCACGAGGAGTTTCTCGGTCGGCTCCTGTCTGGCGGCGAGCTGGGCGGACGCGATCCCCGCCACTGCGGCCATCAGGGCCATTACCAATCGAAGCGCTCTCACCTGGTCGTTCCTCCGTTACAAGCTGCTACACCAATGGGCGAAGAGGGATTCGAACCCCCGACATCCTGCGTGTAAGGCAGGCGCTCTGAACCGCTGAGCTATTCGCCCGTGCCATAGAGGAGAGCGAGGGTGCTAGAGGGCCAAGCCTACCGGAAACAGCACGCAGTAGCCGAGGACGAGCAGCACCGGCGCGAGCGTTGTGGATCCCTTCGACAAGAGCCAATAGCCGATGGCGAGCGATAGCACCGCCCCGCCCAGGACGAAATAATTCCGTGGGCCGAAGCGGAGGCGTGAGCGGGCGAGTGTTTGCTCTGGCATGGCGGCTGGAGTCTATTCGTCAATCTCAAGCTCGTCAAGCAGTTGGCCGTCATCCAACGCGGCGCGCCGGGCCTGGTCGCGGCGCCTCCGGAACATCACCAGTGCGACCAGGACCGCACCGATGGCAAGCCAGAAGAACCCCATGGCGGCCGCCCAGGACAGCCAGCCGTACCGCGACGCCACGTCCCGCTGCCAGCGCTGCTCGAAGTCGCCTTCCGTCATGTGGTAGGTGGCGCGCAGCGCCGCGTCGAACGTCTCCGCCTGTGGCAGGTTCGCGAGCAGCGGCGCGAGACCGCGCGCTCCTCCCCACCGATGGAGCAGCAGCACGGCGGTAGCCGCGAGCGCATAGCCGGTCTCCGCGTCCCCGCGCGCGCCACGCAACGCGCGATCCACGTCGTCGAGATTCATGCGCACGCCGCGGGCCAGCTGCCAGTTGAGCCGCAGCGCGTCGAGCCGATCCCACTCCTCCGCGGCGACGGCGGCATACCCCTCCTCGAACCAGAGCGGCACCTGACGTCCGACGTGCCAACGCAACGCCAGATGCGCGAGCTCGTGTCGTAAAGCGACGGCCAGACGGTCGGACGGCCCGACGGCCAACAGTACGACGACTCCGGCGTCCGGAAAGGCGGCGCCCTCGCTCCACAGCGGCAGCCGGCCGCGCGTGAGCGAGTCGTAGCGCTGGCGTGTGGATGCGAGGATCAGGCGAATCGGGTGATCGGGCAACGCGCCGATGCCGGGGAAGCCGGTCGCGTGGTCCACGATCTCTGCGAACGAGGCGGCGATCGCTTCTTGACCGGGCCACGCCACGGCAGTTACACGGCCCACCTGTACGACCGTCGGGCCCTGCAGCAGCAGGGCGATGAGCGCTAGTCTCGCGGCGGCTCCTCGCCCTTAGCGACCAGCTCGAGCATCTCCTGACACTTCTTGCCCCAGGGATTGAATTTGTTGGCCTTGAATCCTTCTTCCCACGTGGTTTTGGCCTTCGCCTGGTCGCCGGCGAACCAGTGTGCGCGGCCCAGCTCGTAGTAGGCCTCGATCAGGTTGGGCCCGAGCTTGATGGTTTTCTGGAAGAAGGTCTGCGCATCCTCGTACATCTCGCGCTGCAGGTAGACGAGCCCGAGATAGAAATGGGCGTAGAGCGAGGCTTTCTTGTCGTTGGCGAGCCGGATGGCCTTGGACAGATGCTCGATCGCCTCGCCGAAGATCCGCTTCTTCAGGCAGATGTAGCCGACGTTGATGCGCGCCAGCGAGTTCGCGGGCTCCTTCATCAAGACTTTTTGGAAGGTCCCGAGGGCGTCGTCGTAATCCTCGTGCAGCATTTGCGCCCAGCCGAGCAGCGATTCCGCCTGGGTCTCGCCGGGCGAGAGCTGCAGCGCTCGCTGCAGCGACGAGATCGCGCCGGCGTGGTCGCCGAGCGAGATCAGGCTCCAGCCCTTCTCGATGAAGGTCGAGGCGCCGATGTGATCGGCATGGACGACGGGGCGTTGGCCGGTGAACTCGGGGGCGGCCGCCTGCTTGGTGTCGGCGGTGATCTGCTTGTAGCGATCCACGAGCTGGCGGATTTCATCCTTGAGCTGCGTCAGCTCGCCGAGCATGCCGTCCACTTTCTTGAAGTAGGCGATGATCTCGCGTTTGGCGGCTTCCCGCTCGGCTGTGCCCGGCGCCCCGTCGAGCTGACGCGCGATGGCATCGTATTCCCTTCGCAGGACCATGATCGGCGACTCGGTCATGTCGCTCCTTGCAGCGCCAGCTTTTCCTTGGACGTCAGCAGTTTGTTGGTGTTGAGCACGATGATCGTACGCCCGTTCTTGACGACGAGCCCGGTGATGTACTCGGCCGCGAGTCCCTTGACGATGCCGGGCGGCGGCGTCACCTCCTGCGCGGGGACCTGCATCACTTCCGTGACTGCATCCACGACGATGCCGATTTTGCCGCCTTCGAATTCGAGGATCATGGTGCGCGTATCGTCGCGCAGCGGCGCCGCCGCGCCGAGGCGCTTGCGCAGATCCACCAACGGCACGGCGCCGCCTTGATACCGGAGAATGCCCTCGAGATACTCCGGCGCCTTCGGGAGCGGCGCCGGCGCCTCGTATCGCAAGATGCGCTCCACTTGAAAGATGTTGAAGCCGAAGTCCTGGCCGCCCACCTTGAAGGTGACCAATTGAACGTCGTCGCCGGCGGTGGTCGTCACGCGAGCCGGTCCCCCAGCGCGTCCAGGTCGAGGATTGGCACGAGTGCGCCGCCGTGCTCCGCCACGCCCGCCGCCCACGGCAGCGTCTGGCCCCGCGGCACCGGCAGCGACGGCTCCCGCACTACCGCATCGGCGTCGTCCACCTCAAAGGCGACCTGCCGCCCCCCTCCCAGTTCGACCAGGACGACGGTGCCGCCAGCCTCCGCGGGGGCCGGGCGGCCGGTGAGAAACGCCCCCAGATGGATCAGGGGCACGAGGCGCCCGCGCAGCGGCGTGAGCCCGCGGACCGCCGGCATCGAACGAGGGACATCCAGCACTTCCTGCGCGTCCCCCACCTCGAGCACCTTGGCGACGGGCAGACCGTACGACTTGCCCTCCGCGCGCACCAGCAGATAGCCCTTCATCGGCGCGGCTCTCTTCCGGTCCTGCGGCGCGCCAACTCGGCGCCGACGCGGTCGGCGATCTGGCCGAGTGGCAATACCGCGTCCACGCCGCCCGCCTGCACCGCCGCCACCGGCATTCCCGGAATCACCGCCGACTCGCGGTCCTGCGCGAGCCCGGTGCCGCCCGCGTCGTGCATGGCGCGCAGCCCGTCGGCGCCATCGCGCCCCATCCCCGTGAGCACGACGCCCACGCCGCGTGGGCCGAACACTTCGGCGATGGAGCGAAACAGCGGATCGGCCGCGGGACGCACGCCCCAGATGGGCGCGGACTGGTCGAGCGCGATGATGGGGCCGTCGGGAGCGGAGCGCACCCGCATATGATAATCGCCCGGGGCCACGTATGCCGTGTCGGCCACGACGGGCGCGCCGTCGTCGGCCTCCACCACGCGCAGCTGGCTCATCGAGTCGAGGCGCTCGGCGAGGCTGCGGGTGAATTTGGGCGGCATGTGCTGGACGATCAGGACGGCGGCGCCACGTCCCGTGGGCAGGCGGGGCACGACATCGGTGAGCGCGCGCGGCCCGCCCGTGGATGCGGCAATCCCGACCGCCAGCACGGCGCGGCCGCGCAACGCCAGCTCGGGCGGATGGACCACGGGCGCGGGCGGCCGCGCCAGGACCTTCACGTGCGAGAGGTCGGCCGCGAGGGCGCGCCGCACCGCGGTGATGAGCTGGGGCGCGAGCGCCGCAAGCGCCGCCCGGGGGGAAGAGGAGCCTGCAATATCTGGTGGCGGCTTGGCGACGATCTCGACCGCGCCGAGCTCGAGGGCGCGGATCGCGGTGGCAGTGCCGGGGCCCGCGTGGGCGCTGACCACGACGATGGGGCGCGGCGATTCGGACATGATGTACCCGATGGCGCCCAGGCCGTCGAGCTCTGGCATCTCGAGGTCGAGCGTCACGACGTCGGGGTTGTACTGGTGAATCTTGCGGATGGCGTCCACCCCATCGCGGGCGGTGGCCACGACGCGGAACTCCCCGGTATCCGCGTCCCCACCCCCCAGCACGTCCACCAGCACGCGCCGCATCAGTGCGCTGTCGTCGGCGACGAGTACCGTGGGCCGGCGATCAGATGACGTGCTCATCGGCTCCCACCGAGCGGATCTCGACCCGGCCGTCCTGCACGTGAAAGCGCACGGAGCGGCCGCGCTCACCGCCCACCGCCTCGCGCAGGATGGGGATTTCGGCGGCGCGCAGGGCGTTGCGCGCCGCCACGACGTTGCGCTCGCCCATCTGAATCGTGCCGGGCGTCATCAGCTGGCTGAACATGCTGGCGCCCCCCGCGAGCTTGGCGACGAGGCGGCGCGGATCGGCGCCCAGTGCCTTGAGGCGCTCGACGAGCAGCGGCACCGCGGATTCGGGAAACTTCGCGGGGTTGCTCGCGTCATGCGCGAGGCTCTTGGACGGCAGCAGGACGTGCGCCATCGCGCCGGACTTGCTGGTGGGGTCGTGCAGCATGATGGCGACGCAGGAGCCGAGGCCCAGCGTGACCAGTACCCCATCGCCGCGCTCGGCGGCCCATTCGGCGACCTTGACGATGACTTCCTTCACGGCGCAGTTGGTCTCGTGTAGAT
>Ga0209220_1000298_pt1 | contig 19105 bp, 17 predicted proteins | sample BlaSpr_A8_OM3_M3_FD_187984 | JGI IMG/M metagenome (GOLD analysis project Ga0209220, IMG submission 187984) | Forest soil microbial communities from Thunder Bay, Ontario, Canada - Black Spruce, Ontario site 2_A8_OM3_M3 (SPAdes) (version 2) | ecosystem: Environmental > Terrestrial > Soil > Boreal... | reverse complement strand
GAGCCACTCGCTCCAGCGCGGCCACCAGCTGCCGCGCTGCTCGCGCGCCTGCTCCAGCCAGTCATCGGGATCCTGCGGCGCATCCTTAACGGCCGGCGTGCCGATCCAGTGGCTGCGACGATTCTTCTCTGCAGGGTTGATTACGCCGGCGATATGCCCGCTCGCGCCAAGGACGAAAGTCTTGTCGTCGCCCCCCAGCAGCGCGAGCGTGCGGTATGCGGCGCGCCAGGGAACGATGTGGTCTTCGCGCGTGGCGAGGATGAATAGCGGCAGCTTTGCCTTGCCGAGATCCACCGGAACGCCGCAGTTGACCAGCGCGCCGGGCGTCTTCAGCTTGTTCTCGAGATAGGTGTTGCGCAGGTAGTAGCAGTACATCGGCCCGGGCAGGTTGGCGCTGTCCGAGTTCCAGTACAGCAGATCGAAGGCTGCCGGCCTGCCGCCGAGCAGATAGTTGTTGACGACGTAAGGCCACACGAGGTCGTTGGCGCGCAGGCTGGAAAAAACAAACGCCAGGTCCGACCCTGGCAGGATGCCGCGCTCGCCGATCGTCGCCTCGCGCGCCTTCACGCTGGTCTCGTCGACGAACAAGCCGATCTGGCCGGTCTCCGAAAAATCCAGCATCGCCGCGAGGAATGTGGCGCTCGCCACTTTGTTGTCGCCTTTCGCGGCGAGCACCGCGAGCGCCGCGCCGAGCAGCGTGCCGCCGACGCAGAAGCCGAGCGCGTTCACGCGGTCGCTGCGGCAGATTTCGCGCGCCACGCGCAATGCCGTGAACACGCCTTTTTCCAGGTAATCGTCCCACGTGAGATGGCCGAGCTCCGGCCCGACATTGCGCCAGGACACCATGAATACCGTGTTACCGCTCGCGACCGCGTACGCGACGAAGGAGTTCTCCGGCTGCAGGTCGAGGATGTAGTACTTGTTGATGCAGGGCGGCACGATCACCAGCGGATGCGCCGCGACTTGCGCGGTGCTCGGCGTGTATTGGATCAGCTGGATCAATTCGTTTTCGAAGACCACCTGCCCGGGTGTCACGCCGAGATTGCGGCCGACCTCGAAGGCGCCCTCGTCGGTCTGGCTGATGCGCCCCTTCTCCGCATCACCCATCAGGTTGGCGAGGCCGCGCGCCAGGCTTTCGCCGCGCGTCTCGATGGCCTGCTGCATCGCTTCGGGATTGGTCGCAGCGAAGTTGGCCGGGCACATCGCATCGATCCACTGTCTCATGGCGAACCGCACGCGTTCCTTCGCCTGCACGTCGAGCTCGGCGCTCTCCACAAGTTCCTCCAGATAGCGCGCCGCGAGCAGATACGATTGCTTGAGATAGTCGTAGTAGGCGTTGTCACGCCATTCCTTCGCCTGGAAACGGCGGTCGCCCGGATCCGGATCGGCCAGCGAGGCAGACTCTCCGGCGAGCAGGCTCGACCAGAGCTTCGACTGCTTCTCGAAGTACGCGGCCTGCAGGGCGCCCAGCTTTGCGCTGTTGCGCTGCAGCTGCAGCTCGGCAAGCCACGGCGCTGTGCCGGTCGAAGCCGGCGCGCTCGCCATCAGCCGCATCCAGCCCTGCGTGACCTCATTGCTTGATTGCGCTATGGCGGCGAGGACGGCATCGGCGGAGCCCGGTTGCATCGCGGCCGATTTTGCGACGCACAAGAGCCGCCGTCAAATGATTCGTAACTTACTGAAATATAGTTCTTTTTGATCAGTGCACCAGCAGCACTCGGACTAGGGCAATGGTGCCGATGCCCAGGGCGATCAGCAGCGCCTGCGATGCCGTATCGCGCAGCTCCGGGCGGCGATGCAGGCCAGGAATGAGATCGGCGACCGCCACGTAGATCATGCTTGCCGCGACGATGCCAAGGAGCACCGGTTCCCATGCTTTAAATACCTGCAAGCCGAAGTAACCGCCCACGCCTCCGAAGATCGTGGCGGTGGACGAGAGCAGATTCACCGCGAGCGCCTTGGAGCGCGAATAGCCGGAGTGCAGCAGGATCAGGAAGTCACCTACTTCCTGCGGAATTTCGTGCGCGATGATGGCAACGGCGGTGATGATGCCGAGCTCGATGCTTTGCAGGAAAGCGGCGGCGATCAGCACGCCGTCGACGAAGTTGTGAATGGTATCGCCGACGATGATCAGCGCGCCGCTGCGGCCGTGGTCACGGGCGGTTTCGTGGCGGTCGTGGACCTCGCAGTTCTCGGTGTGGCAGTGCCGCCAGAGCAGCAGTTTTTCGAGAACGAAGAAGCAGAAGATGCCGCCGAGGATCGACATTGCCGCGGTGTGAGCATTGCCCCCCTCGAAGGCATGCGGAATCACCTCGAGGAAAGCGGCGCCGAGCAGCGCGCCGATGGCGAAGGACACCAGCATCGGCACCCAGCTCGCGCGGAACGCAAGCGCGCACGCCGCCAGTGCGGCGGACAGCGTGCCGCCGGCCACGCTCGCGGCAAGGATCCAGCCCAGCGTCATGGGGGTGGCGATTCTACGTGAGCCAGGCGAGCGCCGCCATGCGGCCGGTGCCGCGCTCGCGGCGGCAGGAAAAGAAGCGCTCCGCCTCCGAATAGGTGCAGAACCCGCCGCCGTATACGCGACTTACTCCGCTCGCTGCCAGCCTGCGCCGGGCCACAGCGTAGAGATCCAGCAGCCAATGCCCCGGCCGGTTCGCAAAGAATGCGCTCTCCTCCTCGGGAAGAAAGGCCTTGCGCACCTCCTCGCCGACTTCGTACACGCGCGGCCCAATCGCCGGTCCAAGCCATGCCATCAGTTTGGTCGATCCCATGGCTCGCACCGTAGCCTCGATGACCCCGCCCGACAGCCCTCGCCATCCAGCGTGCGCCACCCCGACCGCGGTGCCCGCCTCGTTGGTGATGATCACCGGCATGCAATCGGCAATCAGCACGGCGCACACCGTGCCGCGCCGTCGCGCGACTGCGGCATCTCCTTCCGGCTCGCCGCGAGCCGTATCGGCATCGATCAACTGCGTGCCATGGACTTGACGCAGCCAGACCGGCTCGGCCGGAACGATGTCACGGAGTTTCGCGCGCCCCGGGGCGCTGTGCGCCATATCGCCGAAAGCGCGCGTGGTCACCACCGCCTGCACCGTGGAGGGTGCCGGCCAGTCTGGTCGCAGCAATGCATCAATCTTGCTCACGCAGCTTCCCCAGTAGTTTTTGCAGATCGCGCGGCAGCGGCGAGTGCCAGGTCATCAGCTTGCCGTCGCGCGGGTGGCGCAGCGAAAGCTCGGCGGCGTGCAGCGCCTGGCGCGGAAAGGCGAGGCCATGGCGCGTCCCGCGGCGGTATACCACGTCGCCGACCAGTGGATGACGGATATGCTGAAAGTGAACGCGGATCTGGTGCGTGCGGCCCGTTTCCAGCCGGCACTCGACGAGCGCCGCGTGTCCAAAGCGCTCGAGGACGCGAAACACGGTGCGTGCCGGCTTGCCCCGGTACGTGACCGCCATGCGGATTCGCGCGCGCACGTCGCGGCCGACCGGGGCATCGATCACGCCGCTTGCCGGTGGATCGCCCTGCACGATCGCAAGGTAGACGCGGCGCATCGTGTGCTCGGCGAGCTGCTTCACCAGATCGGCCTGCGCGCTCACGGTTTTCGCCACCACCAGAAGCCCGCTCGTGTCCTTGTCGAGGCGGTGCACGATGCCGGCCCGCGGCACCCCGGCCAGCGCGGGCGCATGGGCGAGCAGCGCATTGAGAAGCGTGCGGTCCGGCTGCCCCGCGCCCGGGTGCACGACCAAGCCCGCCGGCTTGTCGATCACGATCAGCTGCGCGTCCTCGTGCACCACCTTGAGCGGCATGCGCTGCGCCTGCGGCGACGCCGCCTCGGGCACCGGCGGCGGCTCGAGCACGATGCGTTCTCCGCCGGCGACGGCGTGCTTTGCCGCCGCGTTCTTTCCGTCGATGGTGATATGGCCCGACTTCAGCCATGCCTGCAGACGGTTCCTCGAATACTGGGGGAACAAGCGCGCCAGCGCCTGATCGAGGCGCATGCCGCCGAGCCCGTGCGGCACGATCGCGCTCATCGGCGCAGCGAAGGCCGCATCCCAGTCGGCGTTATAATTTTTCCTTCCCATGCGTTCAAGTTTACTTGCTGGTCTCGCCGTCGTGGCCACGCTGTTGCTCGCCGGCTGCGGCCTGCTTTCCTCGACGCAGGACGACGAGACGATCGGCTGGTCGGCGCAGCGCCTCTATGGCGAGGCGAAGGACGCGATGAACGCCAAGGAGTGGCCAAAAGCCATCAAGTTCCTTGAAAAGCTCGAAGCGCGCTACCCGTACGGCCGCTTCGCCCAGCAGGCGCAGCTCGAGGTGGCATACGCGCACTACAAGGACGGCGAGCGAGCCTCGGCGATCGCCGCCGCGGATCGCTTCATCAAGCTCTACCCGAACCATCCCAACGTCGACTACGCCTACTACCTCAAGGGCCTGATCAACTTCAACGAGCTGCAGGGCGGACCGCTGTCGTTTCTCACCACGCCGGACATGACCGATCGCGATCCGAAGGCCTCGCGCGAAGCTTTCGAGGCATTCAAGGAGGTGGTGAACCGCTTCGCGGAGTCGAAATACGCCGAGGACTCGGCGGCGCGCATGCGCTATCTCGTCAACGCGCTCGCCGCGCACGAAGTACACGTAGCGCGCTACTACATGAAGCGCGGCGCCTACGTGGCCGCTGCCAACCGCGCCCAATTCGCGATCCGCAGCTATCCCCAGGCGCCGGCGATGGAGGAAGCGGTGTACATCCTGGTCCGTGCCTACGATTTGCTCGGCATGACCGACTTGCGGGACGCCGCGGACCGCGTCATGCGCACCAATTTTCCGAACAGCCGCTATCTCAAGGGGGACGGCGCCCGCAAAGACATCCCCTGGTGGCGGATCTGGGACCCCGACTGGTGATCAGGCGAGCCGGATCCCTTCGTCGGCGATGTAGTCGCGGATCACGGACTCGACATCCGCATCGGGTCGAAAACCCATCTGCAGCGCGCGCGGCGTGCGGAAACGCACCGGCCATGTGGCGACGATGGCCTGGATGCGCGCATCCGGTTTCCACGCCACCCGCTCGGCCGCCTTGCTGCCCGCGACGCGTTTCAGCGCCTCGAGCATTTCGGCGACGGTAGCGGTTATTCCCGGCAGATTCACCACGCGCCGCGTTCCCCATGCGGACGCCGGCAGTTCATTCGCGTGGATAAAGGCGTCCACCACGCGGCGAGGCGACAACAGCCAGATCCCGGTCTGCGGCCCGACCGGACAGTCGGAAACGACGCCGTTCAGCGGCTCGCGGATGATTCCGCTCGCAAAGGACGAGGCAGCGGCATTGGGCTTGCCCGCGCGCACGACGATGGTGGGCAGGCGCAGCGACCGGCCGTCGACATAGCCCTTTCTCGAATAGTCCGAAATCAGGTATTCGCCGATCACCTTTTGCGTGCCGTACGAGGTTTGCGGCACCGGGGTGGTGGAATCGTCCAGTACTTCGGGCAATTCGCCGCCGAAGGCCGCCACCGAGCTGGCGAAGACCAGGCGCGGAGGACGCGTGCAGGCGCGGCAGCGCTCGAGAAGCAGGCGCGTGCCCTCGAGGTTCGCGCGCATGCCGAGGTCGAAGTCGGCTTCGGCGGCGCCGCTGACCACCGCGGCGAGATGGAACACCGCATCGGTGTCGGGCTCAAGCACTTTCGCTACCGTCGCGGCGTCTGCGATATCGCCCTTCACCGCTTTAAGACGCGGCTCAATCGAGGGCGGAAACGCGCCGTCGAGCAACGTGATTCGAGAGTTCTTGTCTCGGGAAAGCAGCTCCCTCGCGAGGCGATAGCCCAGAAAGCCGCCGCCGCCAGTAATCAAGACCTTCATGCGGCGATTTTAGCGAAGAAGCCTTCGACGTCCGCCAGGTTGCGCGTGAGTTTCATGGGCGGCAGGCTGTGCAGGATGCGCCGCCCGTAGGGGCGTGCGACCAGGCGCGGATCGCACAGCATCAGGATGCCGCGGTCGGTCTCGTCGCGGATCAGGCGCCCGGCGCCTTGCTTGAGCTGCAGCACCGCCTGAGGGAGTTGCAGCTCAGTAAAAGGATTGCCGCCCTGCGCGCGGATGCCTTCGATGCGTGCGGCAAGCACCGGATCGTCGGGCGGCGCGAACGGCAGCTTGTCGATCACCACCACGGAGAGCGCCTCGCCGCGCACGTCGACACCTTCCCAGAACGACTGGCTTCCCAGGAGCACCGCGTTGCCGAGCGTGCGAAAGCGCGACAGCAGCTCGCTGCGCGATCCGGTCCCCTGCACGAGAAGCGGAAAATCGATGCGATCGCGCAGCAGCTCGTGCGCGCGCCTCAGCGCCCGCAGCGTGGTGAAGAGCAGAAATGCGCGCCCGCCGCTCGCCTTCAGCACCGGCAGCGCGGCCTTGATCACCGCCTCGGTGAACGCCGGGTCGTTCGGGTCGAGCGGCAATCCCCTGGGAATATAGAGCAGCGCCTGCTGCGCAAAATCGAACGGGCTTGCCCAGCGCCGCGTCTCGGCCTCGGGCACGCCGAGCTCGCGGGTGAAGTGAGTGAAGTCCTCGCCGACCGCCAGGGTCGCTGAAGTAAAGATCCAGGCCCGCGGGTGGTCCGCCATCTGGCGCCGGAACAGCTCCGCGGAGGACAGCGGCGTGACGTGCAGTAGCGCCGCATGCCCGTAGACTTCGACCCAGCGCACCTCGGCCTGCTTGCCGCTTTCGCTCATCCTCGCCAGCACGGCCACCGCGGCGCTCGCCCGGCGCGCGCAGGACGCGAGACCCTCGGAACGCTCGGCCTGCTCTGCCAGCGGCTTTTCCAATTCACTCAGACAAAACTGCAGCTTTTCAAGAGCGGCGGAAAAATCCGGTAAGCGCGTCGCCTGGTTCCAGGCGAGGCGCGAGCCGGGCTCGCCGAGCGCGAGGCGCAGATCGCGCGCCGCCTTGTCGAGCCGCGTCGCCAGCCGGTCGAGCTCGGGAGACGCGCCGCCCGCGGCTCGCAGCTCGAGCCGCGCATCGCGCGAAAGCTCGACGAGCTGCGGGGTCGTTACGCTTTCGCCGAAGAACATGCGCGCCGTCTCGGGCAGCTGGTGCGCCTCGTCGAAAATGAGGGTGTTGCAAGCCGGCAGCAGCTCGGCGATGCCTTCGTCGCGCAGCACCACGTCGGCGAAGAACAGGTGATGGTTGACCACCACCACGTCGGCCGCCAGCGCGTTCCTGCGCGCGCGCATCACGAAGCAGTCCCGGTAGTCGGGACATTCCTGCCCCAGGCAGTTGTCGCGCGTCGAGGTAGCGTGCGCCCAGACGGGCGCGTCCTCGGGAACGTCTGCGAGATCGGCGCGATCGCCGGTGGTGCTGACGGCGGCAAAGCGCTGGATGCGATGCAGCTGCGACGCTTCCTCCCGCGAGGCGAGCCGACCTTCGCTCGCAGCGCGCTTCATGCGGTAGAGACATACGTAGTTCGCGCGCCCCTTCAATACCGCCGCCGTCGCGCCGCTGGCGAGCGCTTCGCGCACCGCGGGAAGATCGCGCTCGTACAACTGGTCCTGCAATGTCTTCGTCCCCGTCGAGACGATCACCTTGCCGCCGGCGAGCAGCGCCGGCACCAGATACGCGAAGGTCTTGCCGGTGCCGGTGCCGGCTTCGGCGACGAGCACGCCGGTCCGCTCGATCGCGTCGTGGATTGCCGCGGCCATCTCGACCTGCTGAGGGCGCAGCTTGAAAGCGCCGATACGCGCGGCGAGCGGCCCGTCCGCGGCGAAAGCCCGCTGCAGCGCGCCGTTCAGTGACCGATCTCCTCGACCTTGACCCACACGCGCCGCGTCTCGGATCCGCGAGCGGCGCTCGCCGAACCGATGCCGCGGCTGTCGCGCGAGCTGGCTTCGCTGACGGCCCCGAGGGAGAACCATTCGCCGAGCGGCCCGCTCACCGTGCTGACGATACGCTGCGTTTCGCGCTGGGAACCGATGTCCATGAATACCCTGTCTCCCGCTACGCGCGGCACGACATCAAAGCCGGTGCCGATGTCCTGCATGACGATGGTTTCCTGCCCCACCACGCCGGCCGGGGTCTGGATCATCTGCCGCTGTACCACCGGCCTCGATTGTCCGGTGGTGATGTAGGCGCGGCCGCCCTCGAGGACGAGGAGGCGCTGGTCGACGCGGTCTACGCTCGAGGAGCGCGCGCCCTGGCCGCGCACATCGAGGCGCGAGCCTGCGCTTCCGACTCGGCCGCTCGCCTCGATGCCCTGGCTTGCGGCGTCGAGCGAATCATCGAAGCGCACCGAGATCTGCAGGCGCCGCAGCGGCCGGTCGATCGCCTCCAGCGCGCGCTTGATCTCCGCCAGGTTTGCCGGGCTCGCTCGCACGATCAGCTGGCCGGACTGCCCGGTAAGCGTGCCGCCGGGCTCGACCAGCGGCTGCAATGCCGGAAGCACCTGGTCGACCGTACGATGCCGCAGCGGGATGATCTCCAGAGCTTGTTGCGCGACACCGAGCGCGGCGAAGCTCGCCAAGACCCCGGCCAGGACTGATCGGACCAATTCGATACGGTTCATTTTCATGGATAAACGCGCAATCTAGCGCTGCGTCGACAACCCATTATGAGACACACCATTGTCCATTCCGCGATGAGAGCCATTATCATCTCGGCCTCACGACCCTCCAGGCCCATCCGGCTGGACGTCGATTACGTGGTGGCGTTTCAGCCCGATTCCTGATCCTTCAGGTTGTAGATCGCACGCAGCTCGATGATGAACTCCTTCCCGCGCAGCGCCGACGGGATGGGCACCTGAGGCTTGGCGCGCTTGAACATCTCGAGAGCCTGCTGATCGAGCACCTCGTGCCCGGAGCTGGTCTTTACGTTTACCGAGGAGATCATGCCGCTCGCGTCGATCACCATGCGGACCACCACGTCGCCTTCCCAGTTATTGTCCATGGCGACGCGCGGGTAGCGCTTGTAGCGCTTCGCTGCGCTGATCAGTTGCAGTCGGTACTGAGCGAGAGAGCCCGCGTCCGGCGCCTCGGCGGCGGGCGCACTGGCAGCCGGCTGTGGTTCCGTCTTCGCGATCGGGCCGGCCGCGGCTTCCGCTGCAGGCGCGGAGGGTGCCGGCGCTGCTGGGGCGATCGGCGCAGGCTGCGGCGCTGCCTGCGGAGCTATGGGGTTGAAAGCTTCCGGTTTCGGCGCGGGGACCCGCCTGGGAACCTGCCGCGGTTCCGGCCGCGGCGTCGCCGCCGGCGGAATTGGTGGACTAGGTGCCACTACGGCCTGCGTAGGTTGCTGCTCCGCCAGCCGGGCGGTGATCGGTGCGGGCTCAACGCGCATGCGCTGGGACTCGCGCGACCCCGGCAGACCAAAAAGCACGAGCGCGTGGAGAAGCAGCGATAGCGCAACCGCGTAGTTCAATGCGCGGTTGTGCCTGGCGTACCCGCCCAGCTCGCCTTGCATGACCGCGCTCATGGAGCCGGTCAATATAGCATTTACGCCCTGCGCAACGCCCGCCAGACCTTCTCCGGCGTGAGCGGCATCTCCAGATGCAGCACCCCGCTTTCATAGAGGGCATCGAGCACCGCATGCACGACCGCCGGCACCGCGCCAATGGTGCCTAGCTCGCCGCAGCCTTTGACGCCGAGGAGATTGGTGCGGGAGGGCACGCTTTCATCGAAGGCATTGCGCATTGGCGCAAGCTGGTCGGCGCGCGGCATGCAGTAGTCCATGAACGATCCGGAAAGCAGCTGCCCGCTGTCCGGATCGTAGACCGCCTGCTCATACAGGGCCTGGCCGACGCCCTGCGCCATGCCGCCCTGGATCTGTCCTTCGACGATCATGTGATTGATGATCCGCCCGATGTCGTCGCAGCTGACAATGCTGGCGAGCTGGACTTCCCCCGTCTCCGGATCGATCTCGACTTCGCAAACCTGTGCGCCGTTCGGCCAGGAAGGCGTCGAGGGCGTCTCGGTAGCCGAGACGCGGAAGGCGCGCTCGGGCTGGCGCGCCGCGAGCTCGGCCAGCCCGAGCGCGCGGTCGGTGCCGGCGATTCTGAAAGCGCCATCGCGATATTCGATGTCGCCCGGCGCCGCCTCGAGCGCGTCCGCCGCCAGCTCCTTGCCGCGCGCAATCATCTTGCGGCCGGCCGCCACGACGGCCGAGCCGCCCACGAAAGCGGAGCGTGATCCGACGCTGCCTACACCATTCGCGCGATCGGTGTCGCCCTGAACGATATGGATTTTCTCAAAAGAGATTTCCAATACTTCGGCGACGAGCTGCGTATACGTGGTTTCCAGCCCCTGACCCATCGCCTGCGTGCCGGAAAACACCGTCACCGTGCCATCGTCGGCGACCTGGATGTCGACCGTCTCGGTCGGAATGGCCCCGGTCCATTCCAGGTACACGGACAGTCCGCGGCCCCGCAGCCGGCCGCGCTGGCGTGATTTTTCCCGACGTGCAGCGAAGCCGTTCCAATCGGCGAGGCCGAGAAGCCGGTCGAGAATGGCCGGGAAATTGCCGCTGTCGTAGACGTCGCCGAGATGCGTGCGGTAAGGGAAATTCTCCGGCCGGATGAAATTGCGCCGACGGATTTCCGCCGGGTCGAGCCGCATCTCGCGTGCGGCCTTTTCCATCAGCCGCTCCATGAGGTAGTTCGCCTCCGGCCGGCCGGCGCCGCGGTAAGCACCCGTCGCCATGGTGTTGGTCAGCACTGCCTTGACGCGGTAGTCCACCGCGGGCACGTCGTAGACGGTCGTCTGGACCTTGGGGCCCAGCGACAGCGGAATGATCGCCGAGGAGCCGACCGGAAGCGCGCCGAGATTGGCGAGCATTTCCATGCGCAGTGCCAGGATGCGGCCCTCGCGGTCCAGAGCAAGCCTGGCCTTGAAATGCTGGTCGCGCCCCATATGCGCAGCGAGAAATTCCTCGCTGCGCTCGCCGCGCCATTTCACCGGCCGCGCGAGCTTCCTCGCGGCGTAGCAGACCAGCGCGTCCTCGGGTGTAAGGCCGGTCTTCATGCCGAAGCCGCCGCCGATGTCGCCGACCACGACCCGAAAATCGTCGGGCTGCTTGCGAAACACCGCACTCAGCAGCTCGCGTGCCCCGGTGGGGGTCTGGTTCTGCGTGATAAGCGTCGTGCGGCCGTCGGCGAAAACGCCGATCGAGCAGCGCGGCTCGAGCGCCGCCGCCACCAGCCGCTGGTTATGCAGCTCGAGCTCGGTAATGTGCGCCGAGGCGGCGAAAGCTCGGTCGACCGCGGCCGGATCGCCGTAGGCCGCCTCGGCTGCGATGTTGCCCGTCGCCTCCGTCCATACGAGCGGCGCGCCCTCGGCCACCGCCCGGCGCGCGTCGACCACGCAAGGCAGTTCCTCGTACTCGATGGCAGCGAGTTCAGCCGCGTCCTCGGCCTGCTTGCGCGTCTGCGCGACGATGGCCGCCACCGCCTGCCCGACGAAGTACACCTTGCCCTCGGCAAGCGGAGTACGCGGCGGCGCGGCCATCGGTGAGCCGTCGGCGCGCTTGAAGAGCGGCGGAAACGGGATGTGCGCCACGCCATCCGCGCGCAGGTCGGGCATGCTCCACGCAGCGATCACCCCCGGAGCGCTCTTGCATGCCGATAAATCCAGCGAAGAGATGTTTGCGTGCGCATGAGACGAGCGCACTACCACGAGCCAGGCCAGGTTTGGAAACTCCAGGTCGTCGCTGTAGCGGCCCTTGCCGACGAGCAGGCGGTCGTCTTCCAGGCGCTTCTGGGAGCGCGAGGCGCCGAAGCGCGCCGCCGACGGATCGAACTGGACCTGCAGGAGGAAACTCCGGCTTTTTTTGCCTGCCTTCAGCCCGCTAACTCAGCAGGCGCAACACCCGCCGCGCCGCATCGACATGCCCGCTCTGCAGGAATCGCTCGTGGTTCCGGTCCACCTTCGAGAGCTCGTAGCGATAGCTCACCATCATGCCGTAGGACTGGCGCATGCCGCGGGCGGAGGTGTCGGCGAGCGAGAAGATGCGGTTCACCCGCGCGCCGTTGTGCAGGTGAAACTGCGCGACCGGGTCGAGTGGCTGCGCGCCCGCTTTCTCCTGCAGCAGGTAGCGCGCGCACAGCTTCTCCATCGGCGCGCGCAGCGCGTCCGCGAGCCGGGCATCGCGCGGCCAGTCGGGATGCGCGAGCGCTTCGGCAAGCACAGTGGCAGGATCGCGATGCGCGAGCGCCTGGGCGAGCTGCGCGGCCTCCTCTGCCGGCAGCAGCGCTTGCCCCTTGGCGAGCGCCTGGTCCAGCCACTTACGGAAACCGGGCAGCGGCGAGAGCGTTGCGAACACCCTGAGCCGCGGCAGGTCGCGCCGCAGGTCCTCGATCACGCGCTTCAGGAGCAGGTTGCCCAAGCTCACGCCGCGCAGTCCCTTTTGCGTGTTCGAGATCGAATAGAAAACCGCCGTGTCGGCGGCGCGCGGGTCCTGAACCGGCGCGCTCTGGTCGAGCACAAGCTGCACAGTGTCGGGCAGACCCTTCAACAGCGCGATCTCGACGAAAATCAGCGGCTCATTGGGCAGCCGCGGGTGGAAGAACGCGTAGCAGCGGCGATCGGTGTCGAGGCGGTTCCTGAGATCGTTCCAGGACTCGATCGGATGCACGGCCTCGTAGGCTATGAGCTTCTCGAGCAGGAGCGCCGGCGAATACCAGGTGATGCGCTTCAGCTCCAGGAAGCCGGGATCGAACCAGCTCTCGAGCAGCCCGTCGAGCTCGACCTGCAGCACTTCGAGCGCGGGCTCCTGCGGCAGCAGCGCGAGCAGGTCGGCGCGCAGATCGACGAGAAACTTCACGCCTTCGGGCAGCAGGTTGAACTCCGCCAAGAACTTCGCGCGCGGGGCGTCGAGCGCGACGCGCAGGCGCGCTTCCGCCCGGCTCAGCTCGACATCGTCCGACGCGGCCTGCATCGCCTTGATGGCGTACTCGAGTCCATCGCGATCGGGCGCGAATTCGTGAGTGATCATGTTGAGGATCGCGGTGCGCTGCGCGGACTCGGCGCCGCGATAGATGGCCGCGACTCTCTCGGCCCGGCTGCGAGCGGAGACCTCGCCGCCGCGTTGCCCCCTGCTCTCCTCGAGCAGAGGCTTCAGCTCGTCGATGAGGCGCGAGGCAGTTCGGTCGGCCTCGGTGCCGCCGAGAGCGGGAAACACCGCCGTGGCGAGCCCGTGCCACCAATGGCGCAGCCGCTCGAAGCCTAAGAGCGGATTGGAGGTGCTGGCCACGCGGTTCATCGGCGTCTTTCCTCGGGTTCTCGTTTTGCTTCGATCTTAGCCCGTCGTCGTGACGATTTGAAGAACAAATTGCGGTGAGTTCATAACGGGCTGTCGTGGAAACCGGGCCGACCCTTGCCTGATGCACCGCCGCAGCGCCCCTGCAAGCGCCGGGGCGGGCGCGACCGAGTCCCCAGGTGGAGCGAAGCCGAGAAAAGAGACTGCCCCACGCATTTCAGTACACGGTTTCGACGGGGACGCCGAACAGGTAACCGGCGCCCCGTTCCGTGCGGATATAGCGCGGCTCCGCCGGATCCTTCTCGATCTTGCGGCGCAGCCGCATGATCTGCACGTCCACCGATCGGTTGTAGACCTCGTCGTTGTGCAGCCGCGACAGATCGAGCAGCTGGTCGCGCGAGAGAATGCGGCTGGGCGCGCCGAGCAGCACCACGAGCAGGCTGAACTCGCCGTTGCTGAGCGGCACCGACTGGCCTGCGGGGCTCAGCAGGCGCCGGGTGTTGAGGTTGAGCTCCCAGCCCTCGAAGCGGTAGGCCCGGATGCCTTCCGGCTTGCCCTGGCGCACTTCGGCGCGCCGGCGACGCAGGATGGTGCGGATGCGGGCGAGCAGCTCGCGCGGGCTGAAGGGCTTGGTGAGGTAGTCGTCGGCGCCGAGCTCGAGGCCCATCACGCGGTCGGCCTCTTCTGCCCGGCCCGTCAGCATGAGGATCGGTATGGCGGATTCGTCGCGCAGCCTGCGGGCGAGCCCCATGCCATCCTCGCCCTTGAGCTTGAGATCGAGCACAATGAGATCCACGACTTCCGCGGCGAGCAGCGCCTGCATGGCATGGCCATCGGCGACAGCGCTGACGCGCATCTCGTTCTGCCCGAGATAGTCGGAAACCAGGCCGCGGATCGCGGGGTCGTCGTCAACGACAAGCACGTGCGGCAATGCCGCATGCGCTGACGTCCGGGAATCGCTGCTCATGGCTTCGGTATTCATGGCAGGGAGCGAGTCTAGCCGGGGCCGGGCGGGCCCCATTACAGCTGTAATACGCACCCCGCGGCGTTGTAAATTACACGCAATCACGGAAGCTTGGAATACTGGGGTGAACGACACTGGCAAAAAACATGTCGATATTTTGGTCATCGACGACGATGCCGTCATGCGCGACCTGATGGCGGATTGGCTCGAGGCGACGGGCTACCGCGTGCGCAAAGCCGGCGACTGCGGTGCTGCGCTCGCTGAGCTCCGGCGGCAGGCGCCGGCGCTGGTCGTGACCGACATGTTCATGCCAGGGCCGTGCGGGGCCGAGGCGATCGCCCGGCTGAAAGCCGAGCAGCCCGGAATCGTTCTCATCGCGGTTTCCGGCCATTTCAACTCGGGGCAAGGCCTGAGCGCGGAAGCGGCGCTTTCTGCCGGCGCAGACCGGGCGCTGCCCAAGCCGGTCAAGCGCCGCGAGCTGATCCAGGCGGTGGCCGAGCTCGTCGGCCCGCCGAGCCGATAGCCGAGCGATGCCGACGGCTCCGGCCCGATCGGCCGCCTCCCGCATCACGCTGCAGCGCGCGCTCGTCGCGCTCGGTGTCGTGCTGGTCGGCATCAACGTCGCTTCCGCCATCTGGGATGTGCGAACCGATCGCGACCGTACGGAGCAGCGCGCGCGGCGCGACCTGTCCAACCTCAGCGGGCTGCTTTCGGAGCAGACCGCAGCCGCGCTGGAGGCCGTGGACCTGGTGTTGCGCGATGCGGTGCGCGAGGGAACCACAGCGAAAGCGGCGGCCATGACGCCGCGGCTGCGCGACGAAATGATCCATATTCCGCAGGTTGCCGGATTCCTGGTGGTCGACGCAGACGGGCGCGTCGTGGGGCGCACCAACGAGACCCCCGCGATCGATCACGGCTTCGCCGGGCGCGCGTTTTTCACCGCGCACCGCGAGGCGCGCGCCGTGGGGCTTTTCTTCAGCGAGCCTTACCAGGGCGGAGCCGAGGGCACCAAATGGCGCTTCGTCATGTCGCGGCGCCTCAACGCGCCCGGCGGCGCGTTCGGCGGCGTCGTCGCGGCGGTGATGGAGATCGAGAATTTCGACCGGCTCTACCGCACGATCGACGTCGGGGAAGGAGGCTTCATCAACCTTCGTACTCGCGATGGCACCATCATCACGCGGGTGCCCGATGCTCCCGAGGCGCGTAAGCGCAGATTTCAAAATCCCGAAGTCTCCGCTGCGGTCGAGCGTGAGGGCCGCTTCACCGGGTGGCTGCCGAGCAAGATCCTGAACCAGACCGTGCTCGAGTCGATTGTCGCCGTGCGCGGTTTTCCGCTGGAGGTGCTCGCCGGAGCCACCGAGGATGCGGTGTTCGCCCCGTGGCGCACCGAGGCCTGGCGCATCGCCTTGCGGGCCCTTCTGACGTCGGCCGCCATGCTGGCCTTGATTGCGCTCGCGGCATGGGGGCTCGCCCGGCGCGAGCGGGCGCTGCAGCAGAGGGAGAAGCAGTTCCGCGCGATGATCGAGCACAGCTCCGACGGCGTGATCCTGACCCGCCCCGAAACCGGCATTTTCTACGCGAGCCCCGGCCTTGAACGCGTGCTCGGCTACACCATCGACGACCTGCGCGAACGCGAGCCCTACGAGCTCGTTCACCCTGATCATGCGGAGGCGACAAGGAGCTCGCGCTCCCAGATGATGCATTCGCCGGGGAAGGTGGTGACGATCGAGACGATGGTGCGCCACAAGGACGGGTCGTGGCGCTGGATCGAGAACACCGTCAGCAACCTGCTCGAGGAGCCGAGCGTGCGCGCCCTGGTGATGAACTTCCGCGACATCACCGAGCGCAAGCTCGCGGATGCCGAGCGCTCGAGGCTCGAGCAGCGGCTGCGGCAGGCGCAGAAGATGGAGGCGGTCGGCCGTCTCGCGGGCGGCATCGCGCACGACTTCAACAATATCCTCGGCGGGATCCTCGGCTACGGCGAGATGCTCGTCGAGCAGACCCCCGCGGGCTCGCCACTCAAGCGCTACGCGCAGAACGTTCTCATCGCGGCGAACCGGGCACGCGGCCTGGTCGACCAGATCCTCGCCTATAGCCGCAGCCAGCGCGGCGAGCGCGTTCCGGTCGATCTCGGGCGCCTGCTGGCGGAAACGCTCGAGCTGGTGCGCGGCTCGCTTGACTCCGAGCTCAGCCTCGAAGCGAAGGCGCCCGCCACGCCGGTGCAGGTGGTCGGCGATGCGACGCAGCTGCATCAGGTCGTGATGAACCTGTGCACGAATGCGATTCAAGCGATGGGCGGGAAAGGTACGCTGCGCGTGACCCTCGAAACAGCCGATGTCAGCGCAGAGCGCCCGTTAGCACACGGAGCCATAGCCCCCGGAACCTATGCGCGTCTTACCGTCGAGGACACCGGGCCAGGCATGGACGAGGCAACACTCGGCCGCATCTTCGAGCCCTTTTTCACGACGAAGGAGGTCGGCAAGGGGACCGGGCTCGGACTGGCGCTGGTTTACGGCATCGTCACCGACTCCGGCGGCGCAATTGACGTGGCGAGCGCCCCCGGGCGCGGCAGCGCGTTCACGATCTACCTGCCGCGCGTCGACACTGCAGTGGCCGACGACGACGAGAAACAGGGCCCGGTCGCGAGGGGCCATGGCGAGCGCGTGCTGGTAGTCGACGACGAGGAAGCGCTCCTCGCCGTCACTTCGGAAGTGCTCGCAAGGCTCGGCTACAGACCCACCACATTCTCCGACGGCCGGGCAGCACTTGCCGAATTCGAATCGGCCCCCGGGCGCTTTGACGCCGTCATCACCGACGAGGTAATGCCGGATCTCACCGGGACCGAGCTTGCGGAACTGCTGCACCGGCGCAGGGCAGACGTTCCAGTCGTGCTCGTGAGCGGCTACATCGGTCCCATGATGACCGAACGTGCAATGGCGGCCGGCGTCAACGAAGTCCTGAAGAAGCCGGTGCAGTCCCGCGAAATCGCTGCTGCCCTCGCGCGCGTGCTGGCCACACGCTGAAGTTGCAGCTGTAACGCTCGGACACAGGCGCGAAACAAGCGCGCAATCGGCGCGGCCGAGCATGGGGCCATGATCCCCTCCAGCCATGCAGCCATGGATAAACACAGAAAACGGTACGTAAGCCACGTGCTCGCGGCGAGCCGGCTGTCTCGCGGTCATCTGCTCGTGATGGCTGTTGCGGCGGCGACGACGATCGCGTGCGCCGCGTTGGTTGCGGCGTGACTTGGACCAGCGCCGCGCCGGCCATCTCGGCGGCATTCCTCGGATCGCTGGTCGAAGCCATCGAAGCGCTCACGATCGTTCTTGCAGTGGCCACGGTGCGCGGCTGGCGGACGGCAGGACTCGGCGCGACCGCGGGATTAGCCTCGCTTGCGCTGATCGTGGTGGTCCTTGGGCCGCTGCTCGACCGTGTTCCGCTCCATCTTCTGCAGCTGGTCATCGGCGTCCTTCTGCTGCTCTTCGGCATGCGCTGGTTGCGCAAAGCGATCCTGCGCGCGGCGGGAGTCATCCCGCTGCACGACGAAGCCGCGGCGTTTGCGGCCGGCACCGCTGAATTGCGGCAGCACCAGTCGCGGCTCGACTGGCTGGCGGGGCTCGCCAGCTTCAAGGCGGTGCTCCTCGAAGGGCTGGAAGTCGTATTCATCGTGATCGCCGTCGGCGCCGGCCGGGGACTTCTCCTGCCGGCGAGCGCCGGCGCGCTCGGCGCCTGCGCCCTGGTTGCCATCGCAGGATTTGTCCTGCAGCGCCCGCTCGCCCAGGTGCCCGAGAACACTCTCAAGTTCGGCGTCGGCGTAATGCTCTCGGCCTTCGGCGTCTTCTGGACCGGCGAAGGTCTCGGGGTTGCCTGGCCCGGCGCGGATCTCGCCATCGTCGGCATCGCTGCGCTTTTCCTGCTGGTCGCGGCTCTCGCCGCCGTCACGCTCAAACGCCCAATCGAGGTTTCGCCGTGAAAATGCTGGCGGGCATTTCGCAAATGCTCGCCGGCATTGCGCGCGAGCTGATCGGATTGTTCGTCGATGACGGCATGCTCGCCGTCGCCATCATCGCGGTCATCGTCATTGCAGCGATCGTGGCAAGCTTGACCCCGGGAATCGCCGCCGGCGTCGTGCTTCTGGCCGGCTCGCTCTGCGTCCTGTCCGCCAACGTCATGGCAGTGCGGCGATGAAAAAACTCCTGATCGCACTAATGTTCGCCGCCCTGCCGCTCGGTGGCGCATTTGCGGCGCCTTATGCGCCGCAGGGATTCGATTTCAGCGGCCTCGACAGCGTGGCCTACGGCACCGTCGAGCTGGTTCAGCCCGCGCTCGCCACGCCCGCCGAACTGGCCGAGAAAGCTGATGCTGCGCTCGTACGCCTCGATGATGGCCGCAGCATCACCGTGGTGCTGCGCCCCCTGCAGCACGTGGAGCCCGGCGAGCGCGTGCGCGTGCTTCCAGGCGTGAAAGGCGCGCGCATCGAGCGGGCCTGAGCGTTGCGTTTGCTCGTTGCGGATGTAACGGCGCAAGAGCATTCCGAAACAGTCGGGATACGCGCTCTTGTCAGACTGAAAGCGTAGTCACCCTTAACCAACTGAAAGGAACATAGTCATGAAACGCACTCTCCTCGCAATCGCCCTGGCAGCCGCCGCGGCCACCGCTTTCGCCGCCGGCGCCAACGACCAGTACCGCAACACCGCCGGCGAGCCGGATCAGCATCAACCCGAGCTTGGCGCGATCGACAGCTCGTACATGGTGGCGAGCGCCGACCAGTACCGCCCGAACGCGGGCGAGTCGACCGACAACAACGTCGTTCAGAACCAGGTCGGCTAAGAATCTCGCTTCGCAAAAGCCCCCTCCGCGCGATTCCTCCTCCCTCTCGCGCGATCGGCAACCCGGCCAGCCACCGTGAGGGCGGTGGCCCGGGATTT
>Ga0209220_1000297_pt1 | contig 19142 bp, 17 predicted proteins | sample BlaSpr_A8_OM3_M3_FD_187984 | JGI IMG/M metagenome (GOLD analysis project Ga0209220, IMG submission 187984) | Forest soil microbial communities from Thunder Bay, Ontario, Canada - Black Spruce, Ontario site 2_A8_OM3_M3 (SPAdes) (version 2) | ecosystem: Environmental > Terrestrial > Soil > Boreal... | reverse complement strand
AGACTTTCCTGCGATTCATTCGCTGGCGGTGCTGCCGCTCGAAAACCTCTCCGGTGACAAGGAGCAGGAATACTTCGCTGACGGGATGACCGACGAGTTGATCACGGAGCTAGGCAAGATCGGGGCACTTCGAGTGATTTCACGGACCTCGATTATGCAGTACAAAGCGACGCGAAAGCCGTTAAGCGATATCGCCAGTAAGCTGAATGTGGATGCCGTGGTGGAAGGGACGGTGCTACGCTCGGGCGATCGAGTGCGGATTACGGCGCAGTTGGTCCGTACCGCAACGGAAAAGCACCTGTGGGCAGAGAGCTATGAAGGCGATTTAAATGACGTCCTGACTTTGCAGCGAAACGTCGCACGGGGCATCGCTCGCGAGATCAGAATCAAGCTATCCTCTCAAGAACAAATGATTCTTGCCGCCGCGCATCCAGTGAATCCCAAGGCTCAAGTGGCCTATCTTAAGGGACTTTTTTTTCAGAACAAACAGACCCCGGAAGCTTTGGACAAGAGCGTGGAGTTCTTCGCCGAGGCAATTAAGCTTGATCCTGCATACGCGCAGGCTTATGCCGGCCTCTCAGACACACACATTTACTTGGGCATTATCGGCATCCTGCCATCCGGAGAGGCTTTTCCGAAAGCCAAAACAGAAGCTCTGAAGGCTTTGGAACTTGACGAAACACTTGCGGACGCCTATGCCGCATTGGGGCAAGTCAGCAAACAATATGAATGGGACTGGGCCAAGTCAGAGAGGATGTACAAGCGTGCTCTTGAGCTCAACCCCAATAGCTGGCTGGCGCATGTCTGGTACGCCGGCTTGCTGTCTCAGATTGGACGATTTGCCGAAGCGATCAACCTAGACATGCGAGCGCGCGAGCTTGACCCGGTCTCCGTTAACAGCAGCACGTTTCTTGGAAGGGATCTGTACCGGGCGCGCAGATATGACCAGGCGATTAGAGCCTGCCAGGAAGGCCTTGAGCTCGACCCCGATGACGTCCTTGCTCTTTGGTTTCAGGCGCGCGCCGAAGAAGCGAATCATCAGTCGCCCGATGCCATCAGGAAACTCGAGAAGGCGGTGAGCCTTTCGGATGGGCCAATTTATCGGGCGCTGCTCGCAAACGCATATGCATCGGCAGGTCAGCGGGGCAAAGCGCTAGATATCCTCGAGCAGCTTAAAGCGCTTTCTAAACAAAGGTACGTCTCCCCGATCGACATGGCCGTCGTTTACATGGGGCTCGGTGATCGAAATTCCGTGTTCCAGTGGTTTGAGAAAGCGTATCAGGAGCGCGCCGCTCGTATTCAGGAAGTTTCCGAGCCACTCTTCGACAGCTTGCGTTCCGATCCGCGTTTCCCGGATCTCATGAGACGCGTCGGTCTAGCGCTATAGGCACACGAACTCCTCGTTGAAAATCGCGTCGCGGTCATCCGCCCGAAATCGGCCCTCGGTGGATTTCTCTCTTCAGGCAAACAGCGTTATTGATTTCGGGAACGGAGCAAGGTAGGCCATCTCGATCTGGTCGATTTGAAAACCGCCATTCGTGATGAGAGATGGAATGTCGCGCGTTACGTGGAACCTTCGAAGAGCCAGTGAGTAATCGGCTCTGACCACTGCTGCCAGCGCTGGACTCGGGGTTCGGGAGCAAGCCCATGCTCAAAAAAGATGAACTTACCGCCTTGCCCCAGGACACGTCCAATGCCTCGAATGGCCTCCACGACGCCGGGAATCGTGCACAAAGTGAAGGTACTGACGATCGTCTCGACGGAGTGGTCCGTCAGAGAGATGCTTTCGCCAGGAAGGTTCAAGAACTCAATTTTCAGGTCCGTTCGACGCCGCTGTTGTTCCGCGAGGCGAATCATGCCGGGGTTGGGTTCCAATGCATAGATTCGGCTCACTCTTGAGGAATCGTAGTGAACGAAATTAACGGTTGAGCCGACGCCAATCTCGAGGACGTCGCCTTGAGCCAACGGGATGATTCGATGGCGAACCTGTTGAATGGACTTCGGATCACCCAGCACGTTCACAATATGGGGGCTGGTTCTCCGCAGCGCAGCAGAAGCTCATTCCTCCTCAATTCTACAGTAACAATACAGAAATTGCTGCGTCGTCCCGAAGGGGGTCTGAGGCATTTCCTTCGTGCTATCCACCAGTCGAAAGCGAACGCCGAATTGTTCGTGCAATGAATCTGCGTCATAGCGTGCCACATCGAGTCCGCTGCACTTTGTGGGACCTTTGTCCGAAGGTGCTGACGATCACGTGGCCTCCGAGCCTGACAACATGAGCAACCTGCCGAACATAAGCCGTGAGGTCCTCGCAACAATCGTTTCATGAGCGATCCGACAACTTGTTCTAATGCTGCTGTTGTCTGTACTGTGTACCGCGGAAGACGACCAACGGTTTGGGCCCTAGATCACGATCCCGCAACTCTGATGCGGCCGTCCTACGCTAGACCCACCGATCGAACCAATCCATCATTTTTCGCTGCGCCGCGAGCGGAAACTTGTGCGGGCCGTCAAAAACCCACGTTTCGAACCGCTCCGGCCGCCCCAGCGCCTGATAAGACTGGTGCAATGTGTCCATCGCGGCCTTAACGCCCTCAGGAGGGAACAGGCTGTCCTGTTGCCCGTGGACCACGAGGAGCGGACAGGGCATCGCCAGCGTGGCGATGTCCGGATAGTCCAGATACTCAAGCAGCCCAGGGATCATTCCTGACGGAACCGTGTAAATCTCGTGGTGAGGGATCAAGTAGTGGAATGAGGTCATCCATCCTACCACGCACGCAGCCTTGATTCTCGGATCGAGTCCGGCGAGAAACACAGTCCTCCAACCCCCGGCGGAGAGCCCCGCACAGGCAATGCGATTCGGATCAACCTCCGGGCGCGTCCGCAGGTAATCCACAGTGCGAATGTCATCCCACACCAGCACCCCGCCCCAGGTGAATCCCGAGTGAAGAATATTCCGAAAGACGATTTCTTCCGAGCTTCCGGCGCGGTGATTGATCTGGCGAATGGTTTCTTCCGGCTCGGCTTTGGAACGGTCGTTCGTGCGATTCTCCAGATCTTCATCAAGGATCAGCCGACGTTCACCGTGATAGAACATGTCAATCACGATCACTGCATAGCCGCGCTGTGCAAGTGTGGCGGGAAAACTTGCGCCGTCATAGTACTCCTTGCGATAGGCGGCTAGCATGGGGTGTTCATCATCGGTCTCAACGAGCTTCTCTTTTCCCCAGTAATAAAAGCCGCCGTGGTCATGGAGCGCGACGACCGCGGGGACGGGGAATTTGGCACGTTTCGGAATAAGAAAGTAACAAGGCACTTCCACATCAGTAGTCGTCCAGAAGTTCAACCGTTCTCGAATGTAGTCACCTCGGTCGACGCGGTCGAGGACGCGCGGTCGGGGGTGTACGGCCTCCGGTCGATAGGACATCAGCTCGAAGACTTTGGCGCGTCCTTCAGCCTTCCAGGCTTCGAGGTCCTTCGGTCGGCGGTGGAGAAAGGCCAGGCTTTGGCGGGTCTTTTCCTGCTGACGTTTAATAAAGGGGTAGAGGTTCCCGAGCGCTGAGCCCTTCCAGAGCTTGGCTTCGTCAGCCGCAGATCCGGCTTGCAATGGCGGGAAGAAATTTGAAGGCTGCGCGCTTTCAGCCCGCCCCGCTGCGGCAGCCAGCACGCTCAGCCCTCGCAAGAGCTCGCGTCGAGTAAGTGTTTGCCACACGGGCATCGCTCCTTTCTCGACCTCATCCCGAAGCCACCGGCGGGCACATAGAGACCGAAAGCGCAGCATGACGATCCCGCCGCGGGCAACTCACTGCCCCAGAATAGGATCGACGGCTTTCGACCTCGGGCTCCGTCACGCCACGGCATGATCCACAACCGATTCTGTCTTCGAGTCCCAGGAGGTCTTCTTGCCAGACGGTGCTGTTCCACTACTCGGGCAGCCCGAGCAACTTGGCAAGTGTCCCGCCCATGATCATCTTGCGAGTGCGTTCCGGGACGTCACAAGCGTCGAACATGGCCCGGTATTGATTGGCGACGGACTCCACCCCAGCCAGATCAGAGTCTGAGCCGAATACCAGCTTGATAAAAGCACTGGGATCGTTATCCGGCGTCTTTACGGACCAGTCGATGGCCGACCACCAGAAAATCCGTTGGAATTCCGCGAGACGACCGTGCATTTTCGTAAGCGTCGAGCCGCTGAGGTCGAAAAAGACATTCGGGTTCCAGCGCGCAATCTCCGCCGCCCATTCATACTCGGGATTGCCACAATGGGCACCGACCAGGGTGATTTTCGGAAAGCGCCGCGCAATCTCCTCCAAGTGGATCGGTCGCATTCGGCCCGATGCTACATCCTCGGGCTCGTCGAAATTTTTTCGCAGCACGATGCCGGTGTGAAAAAGGACAAGCCAGCCATAGCGATTCGCCAGCTCGTACACAGGAAAGTAAGACGGGTCGTTGTACGGCTTCTTCACGAATTCCAGCTCACCGAGGCCCCGGAAACCGAGCGAGTGCAGCTCCTCCACTTGTGGGACCACATCCGGCGCGTCCAAATCGACGAAGCCGAAGGGAACGATTTGTCGGGGATGCTGCTTGGCTGCTTCGGCGACAACCCGTCGGTGAGCAAAAGGGGTCAGGAGACAGGCCGTCAGGTTCATCCGGTTGGCCAACTTCAGCAAATCGTCGAGAAATCCGAGATTTTTCTCATCAAAATGCACATGCATGTCGACAATGCGACCGGTGGGCTTGTCTGCGCCGGGCGCTCTCTCACTCGGAAAGAGGCGTCCGAACGGCGACAGTCCCATGGCGCTGCGGGCACCCGACATGACGGCCGCCCCGCTCGCAGCGCCGAGAAATCCGCGACGTGACAATCGTTTCTTGATTTTTGCTCTCCTGACTTGGCCCTCAAACCGTCGAGCCCGTCCATCACCAGATCAGCTTCAACGCGAACTTTAACAGCTTTCGCAGACTGCCGTACGGCCAATAATAACTATGTTAGTGGGGTCATCACAATCGCCGTTGAGTGTTTCGGATTTCCGCAATGATATATTCGGGCCATATGAAGATGAGATTTTTTTGTTTTTTTCCTTCGCCTTTCTTTCAATCTTCGTGTGCGCAACCAGCGGCACGAACGTGAACGATATTAGACGGATCGATTTCAAGAATTTCCGGTATCCGTGGGATGAGCCCGACGAGTCTGATAAAACTATTTGGCGCCCGTATCATCCGACGGACTTGGATGCCATAAAGATATCTCCACCGGGTAAATCGCTGCCACAAAAAGCAATCCCACCAGCACCATCACAACCTTCAGCGCCCGTTCTCGATTCATGGTGCCCTCCCGCTAATTCCACACTGTACAAAGACGTATAAGGCCAGTCCCCGATTAACGCGGCTGCTAAGGCCGAGCCCAATGTTTAGTCTACCGGCAACGGCGGTCCGACAAGCTCCATGCCACAAGCGCGATATAGAGCAAGGTCGGTCGAGTCGGCAGTGCCTCCTCGCTTATCGCGTTCAGCAAAGAACTCTTCCATTTTCCCTGCCGGAGCGTATACGAGTAGCAATCTACCGGATGTATTGCCCACGAATGCCCACGCATGGGGAACCTCCCGGGGTCCAAGAATGGAGTCTCCCGATTTCAGACGGTGCCGCTGGGAGCCAACCTCCACGAGATAGTCACCTTGAATCACGTAGAACCACTCGTCTTCGTTGTGGTGCAGATGGCGAGAGGGGCCGCCTTTCTTCTGGTTGCTATGTTCCATCACGAAGAGCACGCCTTGGCTGTCTTGTGTGGACACTTTGAAAGTGGGCGACCCGGTGGGAATCGGACGAATTTTAGCAAACCTGTCCTCGCCCGCAGGGACGAAAGCTCCGCTCGCTGGTGCTCCGATTTGGGGTGACTGTCCAAAGAGACTGAGCGGAAGACTTGTAACGGCCAATCCGATAAAGGAGCGACGTTCCATTTCTGGTATTGAAATCCTTCCGAGAATGCGATTGTGGAGTGTAACACCTCGAGAGCAGATATTTTCTTGGAGTAGCGCCACCGGATGTTTAAAGCGGTTACCGGAGAAATGGATTTTCAAGTTTCCGATTACGACATCAAGACCGTTCGCAAAACGCCCCTAGAACGAAAGGGAGCGCACCATCTTCGAGTGCCACTTTCCGCCTGGAACGGGAGTTTCTACACCTTGGTACCATGGGTTCATTGGAGCCCACGGCCGCGGCTGTTATTTTTTCAGTGCTCGCTAGACTCATCTGGACACAGGGCATCTGAAGTACTCGCGGACTACATGTTCGCTGAAAACCTGTGAACAGCCTGCTGAGGTGATCCTGTTATGCAACTCAAGGCCGCGCGTCACGCACCACAGTACCAGCTGGAAGACCACCAGGTAGACTCAGAGCAGGCGATGCGGTACGGGTGGTCGGAGTTCGAAGTTGTACACGCTCGTGATCTCGCACTTGCCGCTGGGCGAACGCTAGCTGAGGCGTCGCAATCGCTGTCTAACTGCACGGAAAGCGCGCCAAGCGCGAGCGTCCCGATCGCTAGCCGATCCAAGGGCTTCGTCTTGCCGGAGGATAATACGATTACAATCTCCGTCATCGGTGGTCCGTCGAAAGGTCTTGCGCATCAATTCAGCAAACCACGGATTAGCATAGGGCGCGCTGGTGGCGCGACGGATATCGAAATCGACGACCCAAAGGTATCCGTCTTGCATTGCGCCGTGGCAGTGAGTCAGGACCGAATCAGGCTATATGATTTAGACTCGACAAGCGGCACCTATGTCAATAATCAACGCATCGAAACCGCCGAGCTTGAGCACTTGTCGGAATTCCTCGTCGGCTCGTCACTGCTTCTGGTCACGATTCTCCCGAAACGCCACGCTTAGGCTGGTGCTCCTGGAGTACTTTCCCATTTGCAGAATCCCGCGCGGCTTGTGCAGCACTAAGCAGTTTTCAAGTTAGTGGGAATACAACTCAAGATGAGCGGGCGTAGCGGGTGAGAATGCGGCGCAGGGCGGGCTTTACTTGAGCTGCTACCCGCGAGAAACACTCAACTTTTGCGCCCTGGGGTGCTCAGCGCACCGATGCGATGCAAACTCCCTGTCGCGCTCCCTCTCGTAGTTCTGCTTCATTTCATCTATCGAGTTGCCGGCCGGCACACCCGAAGGGTTGAACTCCCATGCGCATTCTGAACAAGCCCATCCCCGGAAACCCTCCTATCAACCCACACCATCTCTCGACACACAGCGGAATTACCTCCGACGCCATCTATGAGGGGAGGGTTGGGGTCCTGAGGTTATAGCACCGCGCTCGTTTCTCCGCAAGCTGACCTCGAAGCGTCCCGGTAAGACTAATCAGGAAGGCACTGACTGGATACGCAGACCGAGCAGTAGAACAAGCCCACTTGGCTTGCCATTTGACTAACCCGAAGGGAAATCACGCCAGGCATAAAAAGATGGCAAAGAGATAAAGGCGCGTCTGAAACGTAAGCCTGCATACTCAACGTCTATACAGTGACGCTGCACACTCAATTTGGGACGTGTGCCATGGCGGGAGGAATAATGACGAAGCATCTGAAAGCAGCCGTCCTTTGTTTCGGTCTGGCGATGCCTTTGCTGGCCGGCCCATTCAGTGTGGCGCAGCAGAAAAAACCGACGCATCCCGCGCCAATCCCTGCGCAAATCCTCACAGCGAAGAAGATCTTTATCGCCAATGGCGGCGGAGATGAATCTCGCTGTGAGGCAGCGTCGTACAGCGGCGGGCCAGACCGCGCATACAACGAATTTTATGCGGCCATGAAAACCTGGGGACGCTACGAACTGGTAGCGGCGCCGGAGGATGCGGACCTGGTTTTCGAGATACGGCTGACCGTCTTTCAACTCCAGCGTGAGCGCGTGCTCACAGACGATAGTCCGGCGTCTGATTCCCAGTTTCGGTTCGTCATCCGCGACGTGAAGACCCACGAGACGCTGTGGGGGCTAACCGAGCATGCGCAAGGGGCCGTGCTGCAAGGCAACCGCGACAAGAACTTCGAGCAGGCACTGGCCGCGGTTGTCGCCGAAGTGCAGAGCATTGCGGGGCCTGCGGCCGCGGACCCCGCGAAGAATTAGCCCGCATTTTTGGTGAGGGTTTCAAAAGAAAATGCAGAGTGGGCGAAGTTCTAACGCCGGACAAGTGGATTTTCGTTGGATCGTGCGTCCTGCATGTTTAGGCACCAATTCGGAGATTTAGATCGGACAGTGGGATCAGGTCTTGAGCGGGCAAACTTGAGTTGTGTGGGCCGGGTTTTGCCAAGCGCGCTCCCAAAGCGCGTCTAACCCGCTGCTGTTTATTCGTCAAAGCCGGTAGGATGATGGGAACCAGGAGAGGGTCAGGAACGTTCTCCTATTAGGCTTCCTTAAGGGGTGATTCGCAGAATCAGCGAAGGGGGATAGATGCGGCGAGACATGCGATTTGCGATTCGGATGTTGTTGAAACAACCCGGCTTTAGCTTGATTGCGGTGCTGACGCTGGCTCTCGGAATCGGGGCGACCTCGGCCGTGTTCAGCTTGATTCAGGGCGTGCTGTTGACGCCGCCTCCCTACAAAAAGCCGCAACAGCTGGTGCTGGTTCCGACGGCGAGAACTGACGGCCAAACGCAAGAAAGCCCTCGCGGCTGGCCCGCCCAACAATGGATGGAATGGCAGAAAGAGGCGAAGTCGATTGAAGGAATCGCTGCGTACGGTTGGACGTTCAATTTTCTGATTCGCAACGAAGGCAGCCAATCGGTCGAGGGGATGGAAGTGACCAAAGACTATCTCCCGGTCATGGGTTTGCAGCCGGTGCTCGGTCGCGGCTTTGAGGAGTCGGACATTGGGACAGGACCGGTGAAGGTGATCCTGCTCGGGTACGACTTTTGGAAGCGCACGTTCAACGGGGATCCACAAATCATAGGCAAGACCGTTCGCATCAGCCGGTGGGAAGTGCCGCCGACGGTGATCGGCGTGATGCCGCCCGGGATACGCTTTCTTCCATCGCCTGGAGCGGCGAAGGAGCCGAACTACAACGTAAATGCGCCGGTGGACTTCTGGATTCCCGTGGGGCCCGACCCGAAGTACCTGAAAGATCCGTATTGGAATATCGTGGCGCGATTGCGCGATGGGGCGGGGCTGCAGCAAGCGCAAGGAGAACTGACGGTGCTGTCCGCGAGAGAAGCGCAAGCGGAACACGCTTTTGATGGGATCACGCCGCAGGTGGAATCGTTGACAAGTGAAATGAATCTCGACGGGCGAAGGATACTGTTTCCGCTGCTGGGCGCCGCGGCGCTAGTTTTGTTGATTGGTTGCGGTAACGCCGCGGCGCTGCTGCTGGTGCGCGGGTTGCAGCGGCAGCAAGAATACGCGGTGCGGAGCGCGATGGGCATGGGACGTATTGCTCTTTTGCGCCAGGTTTCGACTGAGAGCCTGCTGCTGGCGCTGCTGGGTGGGGCGTTCGGAGTGGGGCTGGCGTCCGGAGTCGTGAAACTGTTCAAGTTGATTGCAGGACATGCGATTCCGCGGCTGGATGGCGTGACAGCTGGGTGGGCGGTGCTGGCATGGGGACTCGGTGCGGCGGTACTGGCTGCGGTTTTCGCAGGGTTTTTTCCGGCGCTGCGGGCTTTCCGGTTAGATCCGATGGAGGTGCTGAAGAACGCTGGACCCAAAGGAACGGCGGGACTCGGGGAACGGCGGCTTCTGCGCGGGGTCACCATCGTGCAAACGGCGCTGACTCTAGCGCTGCTTGTGGGGGCCGGACTGCTAATTCGGACGATGATCAATATTGCGAAAGTCCCGTCAGGCTACAACACGGGACACATCTTAACGATGAGTGTCACCGAGGTGCGGAGCTATTCAGAGTGGGCCAATTTTCACCGGCACGCCTTGGAACGGGTTTCGGCTATTCCCGGCGTCCAATATGCTGCTTTCGCGTGGGGAGTGCCACTTACCGGGAACAATTGGCCTGCGACTCTGGAAATCGAAGGGCAGCCTCCAGCAATCAAGGAGAGCGAGAAGACGGCGTTGCCGCTACGCGCTGTCACGGAGGACTATTTCAAGTTGATGGGCGTGGGAATGCTCGGGGGACGGGGGTTTCGTTCGAGCGATGAGGGCAAGACGCTGAACGTAGCGATCGTCAACCAAGCATTTGCGGAGCGTTACTTTCCGCATGGCAATGTAATCGGACGGAAAATTTGGCCGAACGGGCGCGACAAGCCAGCTACGGAAATCGTGGGCGAGGTCTCGAATGGCCGAACAGATGATTTGACGCAGGAGGCGTCACCCGAGATTTATCTCTCATTGTGGCAGGCGACGGCGTTTTCGAAACATCTCGTGATCCGCACGGTGGCGGACCCGCGCACGGTTTTGGTTGCGGTGGAACGCGAGTTGCGCGCCGTCGATCCGACCGCCGCCATCGAAAATCCGAAGACTTTGGAACAGATTCGCGATGATTCGCTGGCGTCGCGAACGTTCGCGATGCAGCTGCTCGTTGGGTTCTCGATTGTGGGCAGCGTGCTGACGCTGGTCGGAATTTACGGCGTACTTTCGCTTTCGGTGGCCTCGAGGCGACGGGAGTTGGCGATTCGCAGCGCGGTTGGTGCCGCACAAAAAGACATCCGGAACTTGATCTTCGGCGAGGGATTTCGATTGATTGCGAGCGGCGTACTTACGGGTGTGGTCCTGGCGACCGTTTTGTCGCGTGTGCTGAGGATTTTTCTATTTGAGGTGCAGCCCAGCGATCCGACGACGTTGCTCGTTGTGGGAGCGTTGTTCGTGGGAGTGGCGCTGCTAGCATGCTGGATGCCTGTGCGGCGTGCCGCGAAGGTCGATCCGCTAGAAGCGTTACGCTACGAATGAATGGCGTCGCGGTAGATAGCAAGAGCAGATCACTTTGGGCGCGAAACGACGTGCGGACGAAAGTTCGCTCGAAGTGCCTGATAACCGCGCGGTAATCGGAGAAGTTTTACTTCACACATCTCCGGTAATCTCGACTTCGGACGAAGCCGCCCGCGCGGCGGACGATACGCGTGAGGCGCTCGGAGCGGTGGTTGCCTGTCCGCTGATGTCAGCCGCGAGTCCGTATGTCCCAACTGCGCCTGTCCTGCTTAGAAGGCAAGTCCAGAAACGCTAAGTAGTTGGTTCGTCTGGCATTTTCCTCTGTCATGCATCAAGGTTTTGCGCGGTATTCGGCAATGTTCGTTCCCAAGTTGGTGGGGGTGAACCCCTGATGGCACAAATTATTTGGGCACAACTTTTATTTTTCTGAGACTTCTTCCGGCGCCCGATCGAGGCCGGACATCCGCGGGATTCCCGGAGACTTCTCCGCGATGCGCGTTTATCAGTTGCACCAGTCGTTTACTCCTTAACCGTCGGAGGGCAGGGTCCTACGAGGGGGTCGCCCCGCCCACTAGGCGAGTGCCAGATTCAGATTCTCGATCGCCTCGTCGATCTCCGCAGTGTTTTTGTAGCCGACTGAAACGCAATCGACGCCGGCGTTCTTGATCGCGAATCTCATTGCCGCCTTGCGGTTCTCACGGTTGAACGTGCCCTCTCCCACAACTTTCATGCTGACTACGCCCATTCCTTCTTTGCGTACCTGCTTGACGTGGACGACAACTTCGGTGACGTTGCCCAGTCCCTCGGTGTTGTAATCCTCGGCGTCCATTCTAGTGCCCTTGTGATTCATCCGGATCATGGCGATGTCGAGCCACTTGTTTCCGGGGACCTGGCGCAACGCCGGAAGCCCGTGAACCGATGCGCCGTGACTTACGATCGCCTTCTTCGACTGCGCCTCCAGAATTCCATCCTGCCACCTGCTCGTGTCTGCGGGCCATGTCGCGGTATGTTGCCAGTGCAACAGCATAACGTCGAAGTACTCGGTATTCGCGAGTTTCCGCAGCTCGTCGAATTTCTCTTGCGGATTCACAGCTTGCCGGGTGGTCACCTTCGACATAAGGCGATAGCTATCGCGTGGAATACCCTTTAGGGCCATTCCGAGCATCCTGTGCATCTCGCCGTACGACTCAGCAGTCTCGAAGAAGCGAATGCCGCTGTCGTATGCGTAGCGCACCAGCCTCGTAAACCCGTCTTGTCCCAAGTCGCGCTGTACCTGGCCGCTGAAGCTGCCTGTGCCAAACGCGAGCCGCGTCACCTTCACTCCAGATTTTCCTAGCGTTACCCAATCTGTAGCGGTCTGGCGAGCTGCGCTCGGCGGGAGGCTTCTCGTGACGGCAAGGGCGCCGGCGGCGAGTCCGGTTTTCAGGAATTCACGTCTGGTGAAGTGAGACACGCATGCACCTCGAATTGGGCGAATGATAGCGCGAGTGTAAAGGAGCAAAGATGCCGCTTCGGCGGGGGGCGACTGGGTGTCCGAGGGCCATGACAAGACTATCGTATTACGAAAGTCAAATATCAAGTATACAGGACGTGTTGAGCACTAGCCGAGACAATTGTCTGGTTGCCGCGGCGGGCGTTGAGCAATCTGTTAAGCCGCCCACAAGCCCAATAGCTGGTGAAATGGCTTAATTAGAGCAGCTACGAAACGAGGCGAGGGGGGCGTACAGGCTATCCGTGGCGCGGACGCTTCTGCGTGAACAGCGCGGTCTCAATCGAGGTATCCCCATCCACCTGATTCCATATGGTAGAAGCGCCGTCCAAATGGCGGAAACGCTTCATAGAAGAGCATGGGTTCGCGTCCCGAAGGCGGGCTGAAATAGAAGAAGTTATTTCCTCCCAACGTGTATTTTGCAAGCGGGACGGACGGAAGAAAGTCGGGCACCAACTCTTCGAGATGACGCGGATAACGCTGGTACTTCCCGTGGAAGGCCAGGCAAGCATTACCAATCTTGATTGCCCGGCGGTCCGCTATCCGATTCTGCAGCGCATCGCACCCGAACACAGCTAATGCGGTCAGCAGATAAATCCCCGCCTTCGCCAATCGTTGCTCGTAAAGACGCCGGTCCCCGCGACGCACCCACAAGGCCCCGGGGAGGAAAACGAACATGGTGACCAAAATAAGGCACAGCGCCACAACCCCCTGATTCAGGATGAAGGCATCCAGAATAAAAAGACCCGCGGCGATGCACGTTGTTTTCGTGAGAGCGTTCATCCGAGTCAGTCCCTGCCCGCGGAGGGCGGTTCATCACTGGCCAGTTCAGTCTACTGCGGGACACGATTGAAACGCGGCTAATCGTACTTCTGGTCCCCGCACGAAATAACTATGCGCGCCGTGGTTCGTTGTCGCTCGGGAACTACCTCCAGCAGACGGGCCGACATTGTTAGAGATGTCCGGTTTCTGCACGGTCTGATCGATTTCCTCCTTGGCCGAGTAGCCAGGTCTCAAAGAGATAGTATGAATTTAATGAAACGGAGTCTTGGGTTACTGACACTTTCGGCGAGCGTGCCGGCCTACGACCTGGCAAACCTGCGTCGGCGGCTGGCGCCGCTTACTTAGAATTCTTACGCTTCCTCGTTAAGATTTCCTTTCGAGTCATCCCAAGTCAAAGGAGCGGCGTTGATCGGCTTCCCTGGCTTCGTTCAAAATGGCCGTCGAAAAACTGATTCGCAGATTCGAATCAAATCGCCCGCACTACTTGTCCAGGAGTTATTCCGAGGCGCAAGCCCGCGTCGATTTCATGACGCCATTCTTCAAGGCATTGGGATGGGACGTTGAAAATAAGGAAGGTCTCGCGCACCATGCGCGCGAAGTTGTCGTCGAAGCAGTTTAAACGGCGGCGCGCACTTCAGCGGCATGCAAGCTGGGCTCGAAGAAATAGAGATGTCTCCTGTCGCAGCAATCGAATCCAGCTGGCAGTGAAGAGCTATCGCTATTTGCTCACAGAATATGGGCCGTCCGCCGCCGGACGATAGTCGGAGTAAGTGAGAATTCTGTCCATGTCCAGATTCTTGAGGAAGAGGATTCTGGCGCTTGCCCGTACTTCGAGGCGTTTCGGCACCCAGACCGCGTCACCGACACAGGTCTGCTCTAGAATGATGTGCGAGCCACGTTGCACGCGGGCCACGAATAAACCCATCGAGAACGACTGTGTTACCTGGCCGTCGACCTTGATCCAGCCGAAGTCCTGCTTATCGACCCAAAGCTTTCCTTCCACCTTGGAGAACATCTTGCCGAACTTGCCGTGAGCGTGATAGCCCGGATGCGGCGCGGCCTGAAGCACGTAGGCCGGCCTGCCATCGACTACCTCTTCGCCGATGAGATGGAAGTCGAAGGCCTCGAGCAGATCACGGAGGAAAGACTTGTTTTCCTGATCTTTCTGGACTCGCGCAGTCTGCTCGATCGGCGTTTCGTGCTTCAACTTCTCGAAATCCTCGTTGCTTTTCTTCTGTTCCGTGGCCGTTGGAAGCTGCCCGTTGTGTTCCATGAGCTGCTCGAAGCGAGCGCCGTTGACAAGAATCATTCTGGTGACATCGACACTTTCCGATTTTACCTGCCCCAGCGAGTCCAGGCGCCGATCCTCATCACGCTCCATGTAGACGTAATGGTTGCGCGCCTGCCAACTGCGCTCGGTGGCAGCGACCGATTGGCCCACGATCTGACGAGCGTCCAGCACGCTTGCATGACTTTGGTGTTCATCCGGTCCACTATCTTGCGCAAAGACTGCGGATGAAGCCGCGATCACGACCAAGAGCGTTCCGATTCGAGATTTAGCCAGGAATTCCATTTTGATTCGAGGAAAGTTGTAGGTCCCCGTGAATCAGGATCCACGAACAGACTAACGCATCGAGAGGTGCGCGTCTGTGCGAAAGGGAACAGGTCAACATGTGTGCGTATTAAGACAGACTAGCAAACCACGACCCTCGTAAACTTATTTCACTCGCAGGAGTCTGATTCCTCTCAAAGCGAGGGCCGGCCCCTCATTCTTCGGCGATAGCGAGAGGCATCTGAGGCGGGCGGTGTCCGTTCCTTCGCTTCAGTGGTGAAGAGCAAGAATTCAAGAGAATGGAAACTTAGTGATCCACAAACTGGAGCTGCGCTAAATTGATTCGGTCGCAATGTCAGCAGGAAGCACGATGAAGAAAAAAGCTAAGAAAGAATTCGGCGAAGCGACACGTGCCAGCGTCAAGAAAGAAATGGCGAAGCCGCGCATGGCCAAGTCCGCACGCGAAAGTGAATTGAATTTGGCTGCTGTGAGAATCGTTCCGGGTAAGGCATGAAAGAAGGAACTGCAGTCGATTCTGCATTCTGTTCTGCAGACCGCAGAGTCGTCAACGGGACTGGAGTTCGTTTGTTCCGGCATCTCCCCGAACAGCTCACTGCGGCCATTTTGCTGGCTACCTTCGGTTGCTTGCCAGCTCGTTGCCAAGACGCCGGCGACTTTGCGATCCGACATATAGCCCACGTTTCCAGTTCACGCCTCAATAGGAATGTCTGTTTTCTGCCGCCCAGCGAATCATGCCCCGAGCCAATATTTGCTGATCCACAGAGCTCGCCGAGCCGATCCTCGGATGGCGCCTTCAAGAAAGCATTAGGGCGCTTCGGGAAGGATCAAGCGGAAATATATTCGACTCCGTTTCATTATTCCAACCTGAAATGGGATGCATTGTTCCTCGCTGGCACGGGAGTCCTCATCGCGACGGATAGGCAAGCCAGCAGAGTGCTGCCGGGGAATCATCTCGATGTAAGCTGGAATATCTCGACCGTGGGTCTCTACGGAACTTCGGCGGCCGCAGGAATTCTCTGGCTTTCCGGCATGGCAACTCGTAATGACCATGCCCGTGAAACGGGCGTCCTGAGTGCCGAGGCCTTGGCCAACACTGTAACGGTCTATGTAGGTCTGCAGCTCATCACTGGCAGGGAACGGCCAATTGAGGGCACCGGCAACGGACGTTTTTGGCACAATAACGCTCTCAGCAGCTCCTTTCCTTCCGGACACGCCCTATTCACGTGGTCGATGGCAACCGTGATTGCCCACGAATACCCTCGGCCATGGGTGAAATGGCTGGCTTACGGCACAGCCACCGCAGTTTCGGTGTCGCGATTCACCGGCGGAGAACATTTCCCGTCCGATGTGGTGGTGGGAAGTGTGATTGGCTATCTGATCGGTCGGCATATTTTCAAAGCGCATTGTAGCCAGGGATTGAGCCAGGATTGTCATTCTCGCAAGATCACTATCGCGGACCAGCAATAAACTTCTCTTACTTCCCGTTCCCATCTCTCGATCTCTTCTCAGATTTCCGCTGCCCAGCCAATTCTCCCTGCCGTCCATCACTGTATGCAACGTCTCGAGTGCTTTTTACACGCTAGGTTAGCCCTAGTTATGGAATGTGGCTCGGCTAAAGACCGCAGCCCAACTGAATCGGCACAATGGAATTCTCGGCTTTGCGTCGTTCTTTCTTGCGAAACGTGCACTATCGCACAGTATTGAGACTCACAAAGCCTGATACTGGAGTCTCGGAATTTTTGGAAGGAGCCTCATGTTCAAGATATCAGGTATCACCCTGGCAGTTGTAATGACGCTTGGCGCATCGGCCCAAGCGCAGACCCCTACGCAAACGCCAGCAGACTCTGGCAATCCAACACCGACGTTCCGGAACAATGTGGTGAGCCGTACGACCCGGGCGGTGAGCTATAGACATCGCAGCGGGGCAACCAAGATCAATTTTCAAGGCACCGATTTGATGCCTGCCGCGGCGGGCGAGGCCAAAGTCGATAGCAAGCGCGGGGCGCTGGCGATCGAAGTCGAATTTTCTGGACTGGACAGGCCCACGAGTTTTGGCAACGAGTATCTGACCTATGTGTTGTGGGCGATTTCGCCGGAAGGCCGGCCAGTGAACATCGGCGAAGTTTTGGTGGGTGATAACCACCGCAGCAAGCTGGACGTTACCACGGACCTTCAGGCTTTCGCGCTGATCGTAACAGCGGAACCTTACTATGCCGTGCGTCGTCCCAGCAATCTCGTGGTCCTCGAGAACGCCATTCGCTCGGATACCGCCGGCGCTACCGAAGCCGTTGATGCCAAGTATGAATTGATCGATCGCGGCGGATATATCCCCACGGGCTATAAGTTCGACCCGGTGATCCTGAACGCCAAATTACCGCTCGAATTTTTTGAAGCGCGCAATGCTGTGCGCATAGCGCAATCTTCTGGCGCAGAAAGATACGCCTCTACAAGCTACGAAAAGGCCGTTCGCCAGATGAACGAAGCGGATGCGCTCGCCACCGGGAAGCATGGAAACAAGAAATCGCTTATTTCCCTCTCGCGCGAAGTCGTACAGACCGCGGAAGACGCGCGTGAAATCGCCGTGAAGCATATCGACGAAGAACGCGCCGAAACCGAACGCAGCGCAGGAGCCGGCCGTGAAGCCTCCTCAAACGCTCGCGCCAATGACGAATCGCAGCGCCGGGCCAGCGCCGAAGCCCTCACCGCCGCTGCCGAAAGAGACCGCAACGACGCCCAGAAAAAGCAGCACGTAGCCGAAGCGGATTCCGACCGGAATCGCGCCGCCGCCGCCTCCTCCGACGCGCAGCTTCAACAAGCCGCTGGCGCTCAAGCCGACGCCGAAAGAGACCGCAACGACGCACAGCAAAAACAACATATCGCCGAAGCGGATTCCGACCGGAATCGCGCCGCCGCCGCCTCCTCCGATTCGCAGCTTAAGGACGCCGTTCGTGACCGCGAAGAACTTCGTGCCCGTCTCCTCCAACAATTTAACCTGATCCTGGAAACTCGCGACACCGCGCGCGGCCTCGTCGTCAATATGTCGGACGTGCTCTTCGACTCCGGCAAATACACGCTCCGTCCCCTGGCCCGAGAGAAGCTCTCCAAAATATCTGGGATCGTGCTCGCTTATCCGTCGCTCAAGCTGGCTGTCGAGGGCAACACCGACAGCGTAGGCACCGAATCTTTCAATCAGGAGCTTTCGGAGAAGCGCGCCGAAGGTGTCCGCAGCTATCTAACCCAGCAAGGCGTCCCGGGAACTTCGACTACCGCGACAGGCTTCGGCAAGACCAGGCCCATCGCGTCCAACGATACCTCCGAAGGACGTCAGCAAAATCGCCGCGTCGAGTTGATCGTCTCGGGCGAAGTGATCGGTACCAAGATCGTTTCCCTTAGCCTGCAACCCGTCGCTGCAGTCACGTCTCCTCAGTAAGCACCCCCCAAGAGAGAGCCGGCTCCCCCCGGAGCCGGCTCTTTTTTGCTCACCTGTCAAATTCGATTTTCGCCCACTGTACTGCTAGCCCGGTGAACAAATGAAACGAACCTCACGGTCTTCTATGGCTCTCGATTGAACAATATCCTCACTTGGTGCAACCGATTGTTAGCTAGAAATAATGTCTGGTTGTCCCCTTCCGGACGATTCTGAATTGGGCATCTTATTAGGGTCTGAGCTGTGACGGCGTGCAATCAAAGAATCGGCGGACCATGAGACCATGAAATACATTGCATTCTTACTGTGTCTTGGGCTCTTCGTGGGGTGCTTTCCACCCGGCGCGCGCGCAAGGATCAACGATCGCGTTGGTTCAGCATACAAACAAGGATGCCGGCACGGCGACCTCGGCGACGCTTGCGTTCAACTCGAATAACACCGCGGGAAACTGGATTGGCGCCTGCGTTTGTGCAGGGCCTCCGGAGAAATTTCTGCTGCCTCGACGGGCTTCTGCCTGGCGGACGACCCGGCCACGGGAGCCGAATATGTGGTTTATGCATCGAGCGGCGGGACCTTTTGCAGTGAACTTGTCGGCAACGATCCACGTCCTGAACGTGGAATGGTTCAATCCGGCCAGCGGCGTGACCACCGCCGGAGCGGCGACTACCGGAGGATCGACGAAGTCCTTCACGGTCCCCTTCAGCGGCTACGCGGTCCTGCATATCGTTGACGCTGCGGGCCACAACTGACGTCTCCCGCTTCCTACCGCTAGTCGCCGTAAGACTTGCGGGCGTTCTGAATTAGGCTGGGGGGAAGTGTCGATAGATTAAGCGACCTGACCGGCCCGGGCGGCTGTTGACCGCTTGTCTTTCATCGCATAGAGGGCCCTGTCTGCCGCGTAGAGCAGAGTTCCGATGCTATCGGCATCCTTCGGATAACTGGCAACACCGATGCTGACGGAAAGCGCTGGCTCTTCGGTATCTTTCGCAAGAAGATCGCAAATTCGCCGTGCTACCAAGGTGGCGGCGG
>Ga0209220_1000296_pt1 | contig 19186 bp, 24 predicted proteins | sample BlaSpr_A8_OM3_M3_FD_187984 | JGI IMG/M metagenome (GOLD analysis project Ga0209220, IMG submission 187984) | Forest soil microbial communities from Thunder Bay, Ontario, Canada - Black Spruce, Ontario site 2_A8_OM3_M3 (SPAdes) (version 2) | ecosystem: Environmental > Terrestrial > Soil > Boreal... | reverse complement strand
CGAAAGGCCGGAAGCCTGGCGAGTTTTTCCCGCTATTCGGACGCCCTCGGAAAATCGGGCATCGTATGGGACGAGAAGACGCTCGATGCCTGGGTGCGCAACCCCGAGGCCATGGTGCCGGGTAATCTGATGCCCTTCGAGGGCCTCAAGGAGGAACGCCTGCGCGCGGACTTGATCGCGTTCCTCAAGGCGGCGTCCCCGCCCGGCAGTCCGCTCGCCGGAAAACCGCGTCCATTGCCCAACCTCAAGGACGCGCCGCCAGGCGCCAGGGTTAGCGCGATTCGCCATTGCAAGGACACGTACTACGTGACCAGCGCCGCGGGCGACACGGTCCCGTATTGGGAATTCAACCTGCGCTTCAAGACCGACTCGAGCGCGAGCGGGCCAGCGTCAAAGGCCCCGGTGCTGGTCGGACAGGGGATGCAGGGCGACCGGGCGCAGCTCGTGTTCGCCAGCCCGGGCGAAATCTCGAGCCTCATCCGCGAGGAGTGCCGGAAATGAGCCGATGGATCCTGGCTGCGGCTTTGGTCGCGGTTGCCGCGGAAGCGGGCGCGGTGAATCCCGCCGAGCTGCTCGATCCGCAGGATGCGTTCCGGATCTCCGTGAGAGCGCTCGATGCGCACACTGCGGTGCTCGAGTTCCGCATCGCGACTGGCTACTACCTCTACCGCGACCGCTTCCGCTTCGAGACCGAGGCGGGAAAGATCATCGCGAATGCCGAGCTCCCGAGCGGGAAGGTCAAGGAAGACCCGTTCTTCGGCCGCACAGAGACCTACCGCGACTACGTTCGCATCAAGGTGCCGCTGAGCGATGCGAATCTCGCGCAGAAGCGCGTGAGGCTGAAAGTCATTTCGCAGGGCTGCGCGGACATCGGCGTCTGCTACATACCGCAGGAACAATGGGTGGAAGTGAAGCTTGACAATGCTTCGCGCAGAGGGTGGCCATGATCGTACGTCTAATGCTTGCCGGCGCGTTCTTCGCCACGGCGCTGTCAGCGCGCGCCGACGAAGCCGCGGTGCGCCGCATGTTTGAGGGAAAGCTCCGCGGCAGCGGAGCGATCGAAACAGTCCAGAAAGTCCCTTGGGGCGATCTCTACGAAGTCGTGATCCGCAGCCCCGACGGCCCGGTCATCTATTACGTCGACAGTGCGGCGAGCGTGCTCATCGTGGGCCAGGCGTTCGACGCGAAAACAGGCCGCAATTTCACCGAGGAGCGGCAGCGCAAGCTCACTGCGGTGAAGTGGGACTCGCTGCCCTTGCAATGGGCGATCACGAGCAAGCGCGGCAACGGCCGGCGCAAGATCGCCATCCTGTCCGATCCGAACTGCCCGTACTGCAAACGCTTCGAGGGAGACCTAGCGACGCTCGACGACATCACCGTGCACATCCTGCCGTATGCAGTGCTCGGTCCCAAATCAACCCAGCAGGCGAAGGCCGTGTGGTGCTCGAAAAACCGGGTGCAGGCCTGGAACGATCTCGTGCAGAGGCGGGTCGAACCCCAGGCAGCGCCCGACTGCGACACGCCGATCGACAAGCTGGCGGAGTACGGGCGCAGCCTCGGGGCGAACTCGACCCCAACGTGGTTTCTGGAATCGGGCGAGCGTTACAGCGGCGCGATGTCGCTCGACGAGGTACGGCCATTACTGGACCAGGCATCGCCTGCGAAACGCTAGGCAGAGGTGAAAATGCGAATATTCCTGACATTCCTCGTCGCGTTGGCTCTGGCCACTGCGGCGCACGCCCAGCAGCCGGTCACACTCGTTCATGTGCACGGCCTCGCGTACAGCGCCGACGGCAAGCGGCTCATGATTCCGAGCCACGTCGGGCTCGCGGTGTACGAGAACGGCAGGTGGTCGAAGGCGCCCGGCCCGCAACACGACTACATGGGTTTCTCGGCGACCGCCAACCAGCTCTATAGCAGCGGACATCCGGCGCCGGCCTCGGGCCTGATCAATCCGTTCGGCCTCCTGCGCAGCCGCGATGGGGGCAAGACCTGGGACAAGCTCGGTCTCGAAGGCGAAAGCGATTTTCACCTGCTCGCGACGAGCTGGAACGCGAACGCGATCTACGTCTGGAACGCGGCGCCCAACTCGCGCATGAAACGCTCCGGGCTGCACTACACCGTGAACGAGGGCTTTGCCTGGAAAGCGGCGGGCGCCGCAGGCCTTGACGGAGATCCGCGCGCGCTTGCCGTACATCCCGACGACGCGGGCACACTCGCCGTGGCGACCTCGAAAGGCGTGTATCTCTCGCGCGACTCCGGCGAGCGCTTCACGCCGCTCGCGGGTGATGCGGAGGGCCTCTCAGTGTTCTTCGATCTCGACGGCAAGCACCTTTGGTACGGAACATTCGACGGCCAGCCGCGCCTGGTGCGGGCGCCGCTCAAGGGCGGTTCGGCCGCTCAGGTGAAACTGCCGCCGCTCACCAAGGACGCCATCGCATATGTTGCCCAGAACCCCGTAGCGCGCGGCGAGTACGCGATCGCGACCTTCGGCCGCAGCGTGTACCTGTCGAAAGACGCAGGTCGCAGCTGGTCGCAGATCGCGGATCACGGTGAAGGGAAATGAAGTCTTTTCGACCAACTGAAGGAGAGAAACATGAATCGCAAAGCGGTTTCAGCGGTGATTGCAGCACTGGCGATGAGCGCGAGTGCTTGGACTTTGGCTGCGGAGCGTGACCCGAAAGCCCAAGGAATGCAGGGTACGCAATCGATGCAAGGCGGCCACGACATGATGGGGATGATGAGCGGCTGCCCGATGATGAGTCGCGGAATGCAGGGCGGCGGCATGGGCGGCGCCGGCATGATGCCGCAGCTTCCGGCGGGCAACGAAAAGCTGCAGTTGCAGATGTGGGGCGAGATGATGCAGAAGATGGGCGAGATCGCGAGCAAATATGCGGCGCAGGTGAAATAGCAGGCGCATGTCGGCCGGCGCGATGATGAACGGCGCAATGGGATCCGTGATGGGATGGATGATGGGCTTCGGGTGGCTCGCCGCCTTGCTCGTCATCATCCTTCTCGTGGTCGCAATCATCGCCCTGGTGCGCGGGATGACGCAAAGCCCGGTAGCCGAAAAACAAGGCGCCGGGAACATCGTCATGATGGTGTTTGCGGTAATCGGGGTACTGGTCCTGGTCGGCGCACTGGCAGTGTTTCTCATGCACGGCGGAATGACGGACTTCGGCGGTGTGACCTCGCAGCGGGGGGCTCCGGATACCGGCCGCGAGACCGGCGGCGGGTTCGCGTTGCGCTTGCGCAATCCTCCGACGCAGATCGCGGACTTCGCGTTCGAGGACGGCTCGGGCAACAAGCGCTCGCTCGCGAATTTTCGCGGGCGATACGTCCTGCTCAATGTCTGGGCGACGTGGTGCGTGCCGTGCCGAGAAGAGATGCCCGCGCTCGCGCGGCTGCAGCAGAAGCTCGGCGGGCCGGAGTTCGAAGTGGTTGCGCTGTCGGTCGACAGCGCGGGCGCGGACGCAGTGAGGCGCTTCTTCACCGAACTTGGAATCGATACGCTCAAGGTCTATGTCGACCGCTCGTTCCAGACCAACGCGGCCTTAAGCATCGTCGGGATCCCGACTACGGTTCTCATCGATCCACACGGCCGCGAGGTCGGCCGCGTGGTCGGTCCGGCCGTTTGGGATGGCGCCGAGGCACTTGACGCAATCCGGCGCCTTACCGCGGGGAATCAGCTTGACAGGAGAGTCGCGGATGGAAAAAGTACGTGAAGCGCTCGGCGGACGGGCCAGGCGACAAACCGCTTTGACGGTCCTCGCCGTGGCCGGTGGAGCTTCCGGCCTGATACTGGGGTGGGACTGGCTGGTGGCCGCCGGCGTGTCGACGTTCATCGTGGCCGTTCTTCCCTGCGTCGCCATGTGCGCGCTCGGACTCTGCGCGAGCCGCATGGGCGCGGGCGACAAGCAGCGTAAGGCGCCAGAGAGCGCCGAACCGCGCGACCCGCAGTCCGGGTGATCGAAGCAAACGCCGTCGGGCTTGCCGCTGCGTTCGCGGCAGGGCTCGTTTCCTTCATTTCGCCGTGCGTGCTGCCACTCGTGCCGGCCTACATGTCCTATGTCGCGGGACGGTCCTTAGAGAGCCGCGCGACGGAAGTAGACACGGACGAGCGGCTCGCCGCGCTCGGCATGAGCGCGCTGTTCGTTTTGGGGTTCGGCAGCGTGTTCATCGCCCTCGGCGCGAGCGCGACGGCGCTTGGCCGCCTGCTGCTGCAGCACCGGTACGAGGCGAACCTGATTGGCGGCGCGATCGTCATCCTGTTCGGCCTCCTGATGCTGGGTTTGGGAAACCGCCTGCCCTGGTTCCAGCGCGACCTGCGGTTTCAGCCGCGCGTGCGCGCCGGACGGCCGCTTACGCCATTCGTCCTGGGCGTTGCCTTCGGCTTCGGCTGGACGCCATGCATCGGCCCGGTGCTTGGCGCGATCCTCACGGTGAGCGCCGTGCAGAGCACGCCCTCGAGCGGCGTCGCCATGCTCGCGACATACGCCGTCGGGCTCGGCGTACCGTTCCTGATCACCGCATGGTTCACCCGCGAATTGGCAGGCCGCATGGCGCGGCTACGGCGGGCCGGCGCCGTGCTGAACGGCGTCGCCGGCGTCATTCTGGTATTAATGGGCGTGGGCATGATCAGCGGTCAGCTCAGTGCGCTCAGTTACTGGCTGCTGAGGACTTTCCCCGTGTTCGGCCGTATCGGATGAGAGCGCGCGACTCGGAGATCGCGGAACCCTATCGCCGACCGTGGTACCGCGATCGCCAAGCGCGCTCGCTGATCCTCTTTCGCTACCTGCCGTGGCTCGCCGTGCTGAGCCTTGGGTGGGAGATTGCCCAGCTGCCGCTCTATACATTATGGAAGCAGGCGACGCCGGCTTATATGGGCTTTGCCGTCGCGCATTGCACCGTCGGCGACGTGCTGATTGGCGCGCTGGCGCTTATGCTGTCTTTGCAAATGACCCGTGCGCATTCGCCCGAGCAATGGCGTCGCGCCCGCATCGCCGTGCTTACTGTCATCGCGGCGGTGTCCTACACTGCCCTTAGCGAATGGCTCAACACCGTCGCATTGCGCAGCTGGGAATACTCAAGCCTCATGCCACGCATAAGGCTAGGCGAAATCGAGCCGGGCCTTTCGCCGCTCGCTCAGTGGCTGGTCATTCCGCCGCTCGCGCTTTGGCTGGCGTTCAGGTTGCCGCGGCGGGCGTCGTCCAAATGGATTGGCGGATAATTCGACCGTGTACAGCGTCAAGGAGATCTTCTATACGCTGCAGGGCGAAGGGGCGAACGCGGGTTCGCCCGCGGTATTCCTGCGGTTTGCTGGGTGCAATCTCTGGTCCGGACGGGAGGAGGATCGCGAGAGCGCGGTGTGCCGCTTCTGCGATACCGACTTCGTCGGCACCGATGGTCCGGGCGGCGGCCGCTTCGCGAGCGCAGCGTCGCTCGCGGACGCGGTTCTCGGGGCCTGGCCGCGCGGCGTGAAGCAGCACCGCTTCGTCGTCTGCACCGGCGGCGAGCCGCTCCTGCAGCTCGATGCGCCGCTCCTTGAGGCGCTGCACGAGCGCGGGTTTCGGGTGGCGATCGAAACGAACGGCACGCAGGCTGTGCCTGGCGGCGTGGACTGGGTCTGCGTCAGCCCCAAGGCCGGCGCGGCGCTCATCGTGGAACGCGGCGATGAGCTGAAACTCGTGTTCCCGCAGGCGGGTGCCGAGCCGGAGCGCTTCGAGCATCTCGCTTTCACGCATTTCTTCCTGCAACCGATGGACGGCCCGGAACGCGGGCGCAACACGCAGCTTTCCGTCGCATATTGCCGAGCGCATCCGGGCTGGCGATTGAGCCTGCAGACGCACAAGCTGATCGGCATTCCGTGACGCCAATGGAGCTCTCCTACCGCTTCGGCTTCGACGCGGCCCACCGCTTCACACACTTTCCGCCCGGCCATCCGAACCACGGGGTGCACGGTCACTCGTTTCAGGTAGAGATCGCTGTGCGGGGTGAGCCCGACCCAGGCACCGGTTTCGTCATGGACTTCGCCGAGCTGGAGAAAGCGTGCGGCGAGCTTCGCGGCGCGCTCGACCACCACCTGCTCAACGACGTCGAGGGGCTGGACAAGCCAAGCCTCGAGAACCTGTGCGCCTGGATCTGGCGGCGGCTAACGCCGCGCTTTCCGTCGCTCGCTCGCGTGACCGTGCGACGCGACTCGTCCGGACAGGCCTGCGTCTATAGCGGGCCGCCGCGAACTCGCTTGGCTTGAACGGGCGGGCACGGCACGCTGCCGTAACTGCAGAACACGCAGCAGTCGCCCGGCTTGGGTTTGAGCCGCGCCCCGCACACCGGGCAGTTCCAGAAGAACAGGCAAGCGTCGCTCGCCATCGTCTCGAGGCTCGATTTCGCACACTGCGGGCACGTGAGCGTGCTTTCCAGAGTCATTGCTGCTTGAGGGGCTGGCGATTTCATACTGCCGGCAGAGTAGACTCCGGAGCGAAGTACGGAGTCAAGACTACGTGATCGATTTCCGCCTGCAGCGTTATGCGCTGCTCGCTCTTGCGTCAGCGGCGCTGTTCGGCGCCAGCACCCCCCTGGCCAAGCGGCTCTTGGAGTCCGTTTCTGCGCTGCAGCTCGCCGGGCTACTCTACCTCGGCAGCGGCGTGGCGCTCGCACTCCTGTGGTGCGGGTTGCGTTTGGCTGGAGTTCGAAGCGAGGCGCAACTCGAGCGGCGCGATCTCGCCTGGCTTACCGCAGCGACCGTGTGCGGCGGCATCGCGGCCCCGTGGTTACTGCTGACGGGGTTGCGCGGCATGCCGGCATCAAGCGCGTCGCTGCTGTTGAACCTCGAGGGTGTGCTCACTGCCATCGTGGCAGTGATGATCTTCCGTGAAGCGGTCGGGCGTCGTGTCTGGGTCGGAGCGCTGGTCATGCTGGCAGGCGCTTCAGTGCTGTCCTGGTCACCCGGCGCCACCCTCGGCATATCGACGCCGGCGCTGTTCATCGTCGCTGCGTGCCTTTTCTGGGCCTTGGACAACAACTTCACGCGGCCGATTTCGGGCGCCGATCCCATAGCCATCGCGTGCATCAAAGGCCTTGCGGCAGGCAGCGTCAATCTGCTTCTCGCCGTGGCGGCCGGCGACAGCCTGCCGGGCGTCGCCAGCGCCACCTCGGCACTGGTGGTCGGCGCCGCGGGATACGGCGTTAGCCTCGTCCTCTATGTAACGGCGCTACGCCATCTCGGCGCAGCCCGCACGGCGGCACACTTCGGAACGGCGCCTTTCATCGGGGCCATCCTTGCAGTCCCGCTCCTCGGCGAGCCAATCGACTGGCGCCTGGCAACCGGATTCGCTTTCATGCTTGCCGCGACCTGGACCCTTCTTCGCGAGTCGCACGACCATGAACACGTGCACGCGCCGCAAGAACACGCGCATCGTCATGTGCACGACGAACATCATCACCACGAACACCGCGGCGACGAAGGCCCTGAACCGCATACTCATCCGCATCGCCACGAGCGGATGCGCCATACCCACCCGCACTTCCCCGACCTTCACCATCGCCACCACCATTAGAGGCCCCGTCACGCATCGCCATCATGACCGCAGCCTATCTTTTCGGGCGAGATCAGCTCCCCATGAGAGCCGATCACTACTCGAAGCGTCGAGACGATGAGCCACAATGCGACACCGCCAGCGATTAGGGGATCAAAAAAAGAATACCCGGTAGCGATTACCAGAAGGCCGGACAGCACCGGCGCGAGCGAAACCTGGATGTCGCCAAGATTGTGAATGTAAGCCAGGCGAATTGCAGGATTGTTGCGGCCTGGGTTTCGCAGCAATCTGGCGACGCCCCAGTTGCCCAGTGCGGCAAGAAGCCCGATCACGATCGTCACGCCGCCCCATACCGGCGCTGGGTTAAGAAAGCGAGCTGTCGCTTGCCAAAGTAGCAGTGCGCTCAGGACGACGATGCCAATCGAGTTGAAGACGTTGGAAGACCGAAGAAGGTTACGGGAAAGTCCGAGCGGAAGAACAAAGGCGAGATAGAGGAATACCAGCGCCAATTCGTCGGACAGGTTATGCACGCTGTCCATGATCAGGCTCAGGCTATTGGCTTGGAATCCGGCGAATGCTTCTACGAGGAAGATTGCGGAATTGAGCGCGACTGCGGCGGCGAGCGGCTTTCGATAATGCGCCATTCAACGTTGCGGGCTGCTTTGGGTGCGGCGACCGGTCGCCAGCGCAAACATCGCTCCGACAATCGTTATCGCGCACACGATCATGGCGCCCGAAGGCAAATCGGCCAGGGCGGAGACAAGAAGCCCGGCGGCATAGCCGAGCACCCCGATTGAATAAGCCTTCAGATAACGATGCTGCCTGGCGTAAAACGTGGCAAGGGCCGGGACCACCAGCGTAGTAAAGACCAGAAAGAGACCCACGAGTTGCACTGATACGGTCACCGCACAGCCGAACAGGACGTAAAAACCGATGCGGCCCAGGCGCTCCCTCATGCCGAACCACAGCGCCATGATGGCGCCGTAGAACAATGCCTCGAGCGGAAGCGAGCCCGGGTTGACCCAGAGGATCTGCCCGACGAGGAGCTCCTTCAGGTTCTCGCTGCCGCGCGGATTTTTTGCGAGGATCAGGATCGCTACGCTCGAAGCGAGTATGAACACCACGCCGATGATTGCTTCCTGCACTTCCGGCCAGCGATGCTCGGTCCACGTCAGGATCATTGCGCACGCAAGCGCCGCGCTCAGCGCCGCGATCTGCACTGCGGCGCCGGTTGGCGGCCAGCCAAGGTAGTCGGCGAGGATCACGCCGACTCCGGCGATCTGCGCAATGGCCAAGTCGATGAAGACGATGCCCCGCTGCAGCACCTGCATGCCGAGCGGGACGTGGGTGGCCGTGACCAGCAGGCCGGCGATGAACGCCGGCCACAGGATGCTGAGCGTCGCCGCGTCGATGCTCACTTCACGGTCGCCCGCAGCCGGTCGATCGTGTCGTCGAACAGTCCGAACAGATCCTTCGCCTTCTCGGTCCCTCCGACCGTATAGGGCAGCATCACGTCGGGAATTTTGGTGCGTTCAGAGAGAAACTCTGCCGCTTTGGGATTGTTGTAGGGCGAGTACACGATCGCCTTGGCGGGATTCCTCTGCATGCGCTCTACCAGTTCCGCCAGATGGCTTGGCGTAGGAGGGATGCCGGGCTTCGGTTCGAGTGCTCCGGCTTCGCGCATTCCCGACCAATTGATGAAATACGACATGTCCTTATGGTACACAACGACCGGAACGCCCTTGAGCGCAGCGGCACGCGTTGCCCAGCCTTCGATGGCCGACTGCCAGCGCTTCGCGAAAGAATCCGCACGCGTTTTGTACAGGTCGGCATTGGCGTGGTCGAGCTCGACCAACCGACCCGTGAGCACCTCCGCGACTTTGGCGATATTGCGCGGATCGAGATGGATATGCGGGTTCCCGGCAGGATGGATATCGCCGAGCGCGCGGTCGATGACTTTCGGGATCTCTAGCTTCACGACGTACTGCGATGCCTCGAGATACCCCGGCGATCCCAACTGGATGCGGTCGTTGCCCGACTGCGTGAGCAGCAACGGCAGCCAGCCAACTTCCAGTTCCGAGCCCGAGCAGATCAGCAGATCCGCGTTGCGGATGCGCGCGATCAAGCTTGGGCGCGCCTCGATGCGATGCGGATCCTGCAGAGCCGTGGTCGCCGAAAAAACCGAGACCTTGTCGCCGCCGAGCTCCTGCGCGAGCGCGCCCCACTCCGGCTCGCAGGCGAAGACGTTCAGCGCCGCGCCGGCAGGCCATGCGAGCATCGCCGTTCCTAATGCAAGAAGCAATTTGAGAAGAGTTTTCATGTTTGTCGCCTTAGAACCTGTGCGCGCCATGCGCGCCGAGGCTCACGATGTATTGGAGAAGGAGTTGGTTGTCGGGTTGGTTGAGCCGCGAGTAGTCCCGCGCGAACTGCAGCCGAATGCGGCTGAACTCGCTCGGATTCCAGTCGATCATCGCCGTATGCCGCTTCGGCTGGTAGGCTTCGAGGATCGGGAAATCCGCCGCGCTCAGCGTACCGGAATTCACCAGCCCGACGTTCGTCGTGCCCGAATCAAGCCGGTCGTAGCGGTAGCCGAAGCGCCACTGCGGCAGGAACTGGTACACACCCTGCAGATACCATCCCGACTGCCGGCTGGAAAGCCCGTCGGTCAACGCCGCGCCCGCGGTGTCGAACGTGAGATTACCGTCCTCGTTGCGCCGGAAGTATTCGCCCTGCAGCTTGAAGTTGTTGTACGTCGGATTGCCGTTGGGTGACCATTTCAGGACACCGTCGAGCACCCAGAGCCGGCTTTTGCCGGTAAAGCTGTTGGTGACCGCGGTGCCGGCGGAATCGACATCACCGAATGTCCGGTCCTGCGGCGAAGTCCTCAGGTGCGCAAGACCGGTCTGCCAGGCGATGCTTTGCCCGAGGTCTCCTCCGAGATGCGTGAAGAAGTTCGTCGAGCCGAACCCATTCTTGTTGCGATCGACGCCTGAAGGGAACTGGCGTCCGCGGCCGAACTCCACGCCGACATCAAAGTACAGGTCCGTCGGCGCCACCCACCTGAACTGGATGCCGTCCTCGTTGAGCTGATTGCCGAGGAACGCCTTCATGGCGAGGGGCGTGTCGGCGAAGTCCCAGGCGTGCGCGTGGATCTGGTTCTGGTAGCCCACCGCGGAGAAGAACCGCCCGGCCTTGATGGTGAAGCCGTGGGACAGGCCGATCGTCTGGATGTAGCCTTCCTCGACGTCGATGCTGCTGTTGTCGGGCGAGATCGAGGCGATGAGCGTGCCGCGGAACATGTGATCGATGTTCGACATGAACGCGAGCTCGGACTCGCCCAGGCTCAGGCCGCGCCGACCCGCCGCAACGTCACCCATCGTGGGCACGAAGCCATTCAGCCTGTAGGTGTTCGGATCGCGCGAAAAATTACCGTAGACGCCGTTCAGGATCACCGACACGCCGGGATTGAGCGCGCTCTCGGTCTGCGGGCGGCTCGAAGCTTGAGCCGCGGCCTGAGCGGCGGTGGATTCGGCTCTCTGTGCCGCTTCTTCCGCCTTTCCGCTCTTCGCTTCGGTTTCCTGCAGCCGCCGTTCGAGTTGTTGCAGGCGCTGCTGCAATTGCCTCAGTTCCTCCCGCATCTTCGCAGTATCAGACTCCTGCGCCTGCGCGGGCAAAGCCGCCACGGCAAGCGCCATGGCGCACCACATGCTTCGAAACATTGTTCTCTCCTCTGGTTATGAAGGGTCGCTAGCGCGACGCGGTCACATCAGGAGAGAGCGGGAGGACCTCGGGAAGGTGGAGCGAGTAGGGAAACGCTTGCCGCCGGCGATTCGGAGGCAATGAAGGACGATTGCGGAGCGGCTAGCGGCGGCGCTACAGCGACGACGCCAGTGACCGCGCCGAGCACGGTGCCGAGCGCGGAATGCAGGTCGCACAGGCGGTTCTTCTTCGAGTCCGGACTTTTCTGTCCGCTGCCGGCCGACCAGTCCGTATGGGATCCGGCCTTGGCGACGTGCCAGATCTCATGCGTGATCGCGCCTTGCTGCGCGACGAGCAGCAGGAAGGCGAAGAGGACTTGTACTACGGCGTGGCGCCGCAGGCTCATGGCTCCTTCATTTTGCCAGACACTCCTCCAGACCGGCGAGGAAAAGGTCTTTGGGCAGCTTCTTGCCGATGAATATCAGGATCGACTCCTTCTTGTCCGACTTGCTCCAGGGCTTGCCGAGGTCCCCGCCCATCATCATGTGAACGCCCTGGAACACCACGCGGCGCGGGTTGCCCTTCATCCACAGGATGCCCTTGTAGCGCAGCAGGTCCGGCCCGTAGACCTGGATCATGCCGGAGAGAAATTGCTCGAGCTTCTGGCCGTCGAACGGCTTCTTCGACTTGAATGCGAACGACTCGACCTGGTCGTGGTGCTCGTGATGGATGTCGGTGAGGAACTCGGGGTCGAGCTCGAGAATCGCGTTGAGGTTGAAGCCGCGGATATCGAGCACCTCGTCGAGCGGCGCGTTGCCGAAGTGCACCTTCTTGATCGGCGCGCGCGGGTTCATCCGCTTGAGCCGTTCAACCAGTTTTTTTGTGTCTTCTTCGTTTGTTAAATCTGTCTTGGAAAGCAACAGCCGGTCGGCGAAGCCGACCTGCTCCTGCGCCTCGTGGAATTCATCGAGTTGCTGCGGCGCGTGCTTGGCGTCGACGATGGTGATGATCGAGTCGAGCAGGTAGTAGTTGCCGATCTCGTCGTCGGTGAAAAAGGTCTGCGCCACCGGCCCGGGGTCCGCCATGCCGGTGGTCTCGATCACCACGCGGTCGAACTTCAGCGCGCCCTTGTCGCGCCTGTCCTTCAGGTCGCCGAGGATGCGGATCAGGTCGCCGCGCACCGTGCAGCAGATGCAGCCGTTGTTCATTTGGACGATCTGCTCGTCGCTCTTCTCGATGATGTCGCTGTCGACCCCGACCTCGCCGAACTCGTTCTCGATCACCGCGATGCGCTGACCGTGGTCTTCCCTGAGGATGCGGTTGAGCAGCGTGGTCTTGCCGCTGCCGAGAAAGCCCGTGAGGATGGTGACCGGCACCATGTTGTCCTGCTGCATGAAGCACTCCTTGAACCTTGAGGGGCGCAATTCTACCCCTTGAGAACCAGCAGCCCCTTCAAGTATTCCCCTTCGGGAAATTCCAGCGCCACCGGGTGGTCGGCGGCGGCGCCGAAGCGCTCGATGATCTTCGCATCCCCGCCCGCGTCGAGCGCGGCGCCGGCGACGATCGATTGGAAGAGCTCCGCGCTCACCCCGCCAGAGCACGAGAAGCTCGCCAACAGGCCGCCGGGCGCAAGCAGCTTGAGCGCAAGCAGGTTGACGTCCTTGTAGGCGCGCGCGGCATTGCGGGCCTGCGCCGCCGTCGGTGCGAATTTGGGCGGATCGAGCACCACCATATCGAACTTGATGCCGCGGTCTCTCAGCGTCCTGAGCTGAGAAAAAACATCGGCCTTGACGAACTCGAGCCGCGCAGCGTCAAGCGCGTTGACAGCGAGATTCTCCTTCGCCACTTCCAGAGCGGGAGCGGAGCTTTCCAGCGCCGTCACGCGCTTTGCGCCCCCCGCGAGCGCGGCGATGGCGAAGCCCCCGGTGTAGCAGAATCCGTCCAGCACTTCGCGGCCGGCGGCGAGCGCACGCACGCGCTGGCGGTTTTCCCGCTGGTCGAGAAAGAATCCGGTCTTCTGGCCCTGCTCGACGTCGACGCGGAAGTTAAGGCCGTATTCGATGATGGGACAGCGCGACGCCGCGCGGTTGCCGCGGGCAAATCCGATCCTTTGCTCCAAGCCTTCCAGCTTTCTGACTTCGGCGTCGGAGCGCTCGAACACCGCTTCGCAGCCGGTCAGCTCGACCAGCGCGTCCAGAATCGGCTCGCGCCAGCGCTCGACCCCGGCGGCGAGGAACTGCACCACCAGCACGTCCGCGTAGCGGTCGACCACCAGGCCCGGCATGCCGTCGGATTCGCCGTGTACCAGGCGCATTGCATTGCTGTGCTTCGCCGCGGGCAGGCCTTCGCGCAGCGCCACCGCGCGCCTCAATCGATCGCGGAAGAAATCAATTCCAAGCGGTTCGTTTGGATCGAAACTCCACACGCGGGCCCGGATCTGCGACTTCGGGCTGAACGCCGCCTGCGCGAGCGCCTGCCCCGAAGCATCGCGCACCTCGACCGTGTCGCCGGAGCCCGGCTTGCCCGTCACGCGTTCTACCGCGCCGGAAAAGATCCAGGGATGGCGCCGCTTGAGGGATTTCTCGCGGCCTTTCTTCAGTTGAATCATTTCTTCTTGGCGCGGGGATGCGCCGCGTCGTAGACCTTCGCCAAGGCCTGGAAATCGAGATGGGTGTAGACCTGCGTGGTGGAGATGCTGGCGTGGCCGAGCATCTCCTGCACCGCGCGCAGGTCCTGCGAGGACTGCAGCAGGTGGCTGGCGAACGAATGGCGCAGCATGTGCGGATGCACGTGCTCTACAAGGCCGCGACGCCGCGCCCAGGCCCGCAGGCGCGCGCCGACCATCGCCGGCGAGATCCTCTTACCCCGCCCACCGACGAACAGGGCCTTTTCAGCCGGGGCCGCAAGCTGATTTCTTGAGGAAAGCCAGCGCTGGAGCGATTCCCGCGCCTTGCTTCCGATCGGCACGGTGCGCGTCTTCGAGCCCTTGCCGGTGACCGTCACCTCGCCCTGCTGCAGGTCGAGCCGGCCGTCGTCCACATTGAGCGCGACGAGCTCGCCCAGACGCAAGCCGGACGAGTACAGCAGCTCGAACATCGCCGCATCGCGGGCCAGCTCGGGCGTGCTGTGCTTTTCCTCCTGGAACAGGCGCTGCGCCGCTTCGACCGACAGCGCCTTGGGCAGCGGCCGCGGCGCCTTGGGGGCGCGAATGCCGACGGCCGGATTGACGCGAAAGCCGCGGTGCCGCACCAGCCAGCGAAAGCAGCCGCGCCAGGCCGACAGGGTGAGTGCGAGCGAGCGCGGACCGAGGCCTCTGGCGTGCAGAAGCGCCATGAAGCGCCTGACTTGAGAAGGCTCAAGCGTTCGCAGCGGGGTGGCCTTGAGAAGGCCCAGCAACAGCTCGAGAGCGCCGCCGTAATTTCTCAGGGTGGCGGGGGAAAGCCTGCGCTGATGCTTCAGCGCATCGAGATAATCGCGCACCAGCCGGGAATCCGGATGCGCGTCCATGGCCGCTACAGCCGCGCGCTCACTCCGGCCGCGCACAGCTCGCCGATGCGTCTCAGATAGAGCGTCCCCATCTCGGGGAAGAAGCGCTGCGGGTCCTCGCTGCCGAGCGCGAGCAGGCCGAACACCACGGTCTCGCCCAACGGAACGAGCGCCACCGAGCGCACGTGTTCGGCGGCCTCGCGAAACCAGGGAACGAATGGATTGGCGGCGGCCGGACCGCATTGCGGGGCTCCCATCGTGCCCGCGAGCCGCCGCTGCGCCTCCTCGACCGCCTCGGCCTCGGCGAAGTCGACCGGCACCGCCTTGCCCCAGACGCGCAGCGCCACGTGCGGCACCGCAAAGTCCTCGCGCAGGTGGAAGTAAAGCGAGTGCGCGAGCGCCGGAAAATCGCGCGCCCCGACCAGCGCCACGGCGAGGCGGTGCACCTTCTCGCTGATGGCGTCGTTTTCCTCGCCGAACTTGATCAGCTCGCCGAGCTTGCCTTCGAGCAGCCTCGCCTTGTCGCGCAGCGCGACCGCCTGGCGCTCGGCAAGCGGGATCGCGCGCCCGCCGTACGGATGCGGCACGAGGATCGACTCGAGGAGCTCCGGATGCTCGTCGAAGAACTGCGGATGGCTGCGGAGGAAGCGGGCGATATCTTCGGCATTCATTGCTTTTTAGACCTCAATCGTTCCCTCGAAGACGGTCTGCGCGGGGCCCTTCATCCACACCGCATTGTCGCCGCCGGCCCAAGAGATGGTCAACGCTCCGCCGCGCGTCGCCACCTGCACGGGCGAATCGAGCAGGCCGCGCAGGATGCCTGAGACCACCGCCGCGCACGCGCCCGTGCCGCAGGAGAGCGTCTCGCCTGCGCCGCGCTCCCACACGCGCAGCGCGATGCGGTGGCGATCGAGCACCTGCATGTAGCCGGCGTTCACCCGGCCCTGAAAGCGCGGGTGACGCTCGAGAAGCGGTCCTTGCGTCGTCACCGGCGCCGACTCGACGTCGGCCACCATCTGCACGGCGTGGGGATTGCCCATCGAAAGAATGGCTGCTTCTACTGTCGTGCCTCCCACTGAAAGCCTTTCAAGAATTGGTTCTTTAAAGGCCGGGGGTCCCATATCGACGCTGACCTCGCCGTCGGCCTCGAGCCGCGGCACGATAGGACCGCCGAGGGTCTCGACGCGGATCTCGCGCTTCGCGGACAGCCCTTTCTGGTGCACGAACTTCACGAAGCAGCGCGCGCCGTTGCCGCACTGCTCGACCTCACCGCCGTCTGCGTTGAAGATGCGATAGCGGAAGTCCGCGCCGGCGGCGCGCGGGCGCTCCACAACAAGGATCTGATCGCAGCCCACCCCAAAGCGCCGATCGGCGATCTTTTTCAGTTGCTGCGTGTTCAAGGTGAAGGACGATTTTGTGCAATCCAACACCACGAAATCGTTACCCGCGCCGTGCATCTTGGTGAACGGAAGCTTCATCGGGCCGATTGCTGAACACAGGCGCAGACGCGCTCGATCGCCTGCTCGTCGAGCAGCGGGTGGATGGGAAGCGAAAGCACGCTTTTCGCCGCCGCATCGGCGGCCGGCAGCGCGCGGCCGCGGTTCGCCGGCTCGTACGCCGGCTGGCGATGCAAGGGCAGCGGATAGAAGATCGAGCTGGCGATGCCTTCGCGGGCGAGCGCCTCGCGGATCGCGTCGCGCCGCTCGCTGCGGATCGTGAACTGGTGGTAGGCGTGCCTGCCGCGCCCGTTCTCCTTGGGCAGCGCGATCGGCGCCGTTTGCAACTTGCCGCGATAGCGCGCCGCGACCCGGCGCCGCGCGTCATTGAACTCCTCCAGCCGGCGCAATTTCACGCGCAACACCGCGGCCTGCAACTCGTCGAGGCGGCTGTTCCAGCCCACGCGCTCGTGCAGGTAGGTCTGCCGGCTGCCGTGGTGGCGCAGAACCCGCAGGGTTTCATCGTGTTTCTTTTCTTTCGTCGTGATCAAACCGGCATCGCCGGCGGCGCCCAGGTTTTTTGTGGGATAGAACGAAAAGCAGCCGAAATCGCCCCAGCTGCCGGCGCGCCGGCCATCGTAATCGGCGCCTAGCGATTGCGCGCAGTCTTCCACCAGAAGCAGTTTGTTCGCTTTGCAGATTTCCGAGATTTCATCGAGGGCGGCGCACTGGCCGAAAAGGTGCACCGCGATCACGGCTCTTGTCTTCGAATTGATTTCGCTCTTGAAAGAACCAGGGTCGAGGTTGAATGTCCCGGCATCGATATCTGCAAATACCGGTGTCGCTCCGGTATAGGAAACCGCTTCGGCGCTCGCGAAAAAAGTGAACGCGGGAACGATGACCTCGTCGCCGGCGCCGATTCCCGCCGCGACGAGCGCGAGGTGCAGCGCATCGGTGCCCGAGTTCACGCCGACTGCATGCGGCGCGCCGGTGTAGGCGGCGAGCTCGCGCTCGAGCGCTTCGCCCTCGGGCCCGAGCACATAGCGCCCGGAAGCGAGCACGCGGCCGACCGCGGCATCGATCTCCGCCTTGAGCGCGCGGTACTCGCCCGCCGGGTCGACCATCGCGATGTCGGGCTTCATGCTGTCGTGCGCTCGAGCCGCTCGCGCACCAGGCGGCCGACTTCCAGCGCCAGCTCGAGCGCGCGGCGGCCGTGCTCGCCGCTCACCTCGACCGGCCTTTTCCGCGATACGGCGGCGACGAACGCGGCTGCCTGCACGCTCAGCGCATCGCCGCCTTCGTGCACTTCCTCGGTCTCCTCGATGGTGCCGCCCGCCTGGCGCACATAGCGCAGCTTTCCGGCCTGCAGGTTCGCCGAGACGTAGACATCGGTCTGGAAAACGCGCAGCTTCCTCACGAGGGACTGGCTGACGCGGCTCGCCGAAACGCTGGCGACGCAGCCGTCGGCGAACTCGATGCGCGCGTTGGCGATGTCGATGTCATCGGTGAGCACGCGAAACCCGCAGGCCCTCACTTCGCTCACCGGCGCCTTGACGAGCGACAGCGCGAGATCCAGGTCGTGGATCATCAGGTCGAGCACCACGTCGACGTCGGCACCGCGCTGCTTGAAGCCCGAAAGCCGCTCGGCCTCGATGTAGAGCGGCTTCGCCATGCGCGCCGCAAGCGCGCTGAAGGCCGCGTTGTAGCGCTCGACGTGGCCGACCTGCAGCACGACGCCTTTACGCGCGCCGGCAGCCACCAGCTGGTCGGCTTCCTCGAGGGTGACCGCGAGCGGCTTTTCGACCAGCACATGCAGGCCGGCGTCGAGGCAGGCACCGGCCACTTCGAGGTGCCGCTCGGTCGGCACCGCCACCACCGCGGCCTGCGCGCGGGAAATCGCCTGCCTCCAGTCCTGCAGCGCGGGGCAACCCAGCTTGGCGGCGACGCCTTCGGCCCGTGAGCGCTCGACATCGGCGACGCCGACCACCTCGACCTCGGCCAGCCGCGCGAACTTCTCCGCGTGCAGGCGCCCCATGTAGCCGGCGCCGATGATCGCCACCTTCAATAAAATCTGGCCTCTCCTTCGGGTCGCGTCTTGAAGCGCTTGTGCAGCCAGAAGTATTGCTCGGGCATCTCGAGCACGCGCTCCTCGATGAAGGCCATCAGGCGGCGCGCGTCCGCCGCTTCGTCGCCGCTCGGAAAATCGCTCCAGGCCGGGTACAGCCGCGCGACGTAGCCTTCGCCGCCTGGCAGCATGCGCGTCACGCAAGGCACGACGCTCGCTCCGGTCCAGCGCGCAATATACGACAGTCCGGTCACCGTCGCGGCCGGCACGCCGAAGAAGGGCACGAAGACCGCGCGTGTGCGGCCGAAATCGAGATCGGGCAGATAGTAATACAGCAAGCCCGCGTCGATCGCGCGCAGGCTTTCCCGCACGCTCGCCTGCCGCGAAAACAGGCGGGCGCCAAATCGAGTTCGCCCGGTGTACATCAGGCGGTCGAACAGCGGATCCTTCTGCCGCGAGTACATCGACGCCACCGGGTAGTCCATCGAAATGCGGAAAAGCGGCGCTTCGAGGCCGACGAAATGCGGCGTCAACAGGATCACCGGACGCCCGGCGACGGCGTGCAGGTGTTCGAGCCCGTCGATCCTCACCATGCGCTTGATGCGCTCGCGCGGCGCCCACCACAGGATGCCGCGCTCGATGAAGCTGCGGCAGAAGACGCGGATATGGGCGCGGGCAAGACGCTCGCGGCTGCGCGGCGGCATCTGCGGAAAGCATTTTTCCAGGTTGATGCGCGTGACGCGCCGCCGTTCAGGGATCAGCCAGTACAGGATCGCGCCGAGCGCATTGCCGATCGCGGCCGTGATGCGCAGCGGGAGGAAATGCACCAGCCACATGAAAGCGAAGACCAGGCGGCTCACGGCGGCGGCCTCGCGCCCTTGGGCGTCTTGTAGCGCTTGTAGCTCCACAGGTACTGACCGGGACACTCGCGCACCAGAGACTCGAGAGCGCGGTCAGTACCT
>Ga0209220_1000295_pt1 | contig 19220 bp, 16 predicted proteins | sample BlaSpr_A8_OM3_M3_FD_187984 | JGI IMG/M metagenome (GOLD analysis project Ga0209220, IMG submission 187984) | Forest soil microbial communities from Thunder Bay, Ontario, Canada - Black Spruce, Ontario site 2_A8_OM3_M3 (SPAdes) (version 2) | ecosystem: Environmental > Terrestrial > Soil > Boreal... | reverse complement strand
TTTCCCCCATCCAGGAAACCGAGCGCGAGCACGCCGGCCAGATCCGCTTGGCGGTGGAAAGCGCGCTCGACATCGGGCCGCTGCTTCGCGGCCAGACGGCGCGCGAGCGCGCGATCGAGGTCTTTTCGGAACTGCGCGTCTGGGATACCGAGCACAATAATGGCGTGCTGATTTATCTGCTGCTCGCGGATCGCAACGTCGAAATCGTCGCCGACCGCGGCATCGATGCCAGGACCGACACCCAATGGGAGCAGATCTGCCGGGCTATGGAGGCAAGGCTCTCAAAACGCGAGTATCAGGATGCAGTCGTCGAAGGCATCCGGGCCATCGCCGGACATCTTGCACGGCATTTTCCGGGCAGTACGGTTAACGAGCTGCCCGACAAGCCGGTTGTGCTCTAGTCTTTCACCGCCAGCTTTTTCGGCCAGGCGCCGAGGATCGCGCCGACGAGGAGCGCGGTGACCACCTCCTTGACGCCGTCGATCGCCAGGATCACGGCGGGGTGGCCGAGAAACGCCTCGTGGACGACCACCGGAGGCATGGTGATGAAAAAGCCGATGCACAGGCCAAGCAACGCGCCTGCTTTGACTCCCTGCAGGCTCGTCCTTTGGATGATCCAGTGCACGCCGATCGCCAGCAGCACCGCGCCGAGGATGGCGAGGACGAATGGCCCCGGCGTGGGAGCCAGGTCTTCGGGGCGCTTACCCAGCCCGGCCGCCCAGGCGTTGGCGAACAGCACTGTGTACCAGCAATAGCCCAGCACCTGCTGCGCGATGAGCGCGACCAGTATCGCAAGCCAGTTGATCCGCATGGCGCCTCCTATCGGGGATCACCAGAGTAAACTAAAAGCCATGAGCATTTACAGGGAAAGGGCGACCCGCCCGGCGCAGGCGCTGCCCATGAGCGAGGCCGAGCGCAAGGCGCGCGTCGAGCTCGCAGCGTGCTACCGCGTGTTCGACATGCTCGGCTGGACCGAGATGATCTTCAACCACATCACGCTGCGCGTGCCGAGTCCGGAAGTGCGCTTTCTCATCAACCCCTTCGGGCTGCACTACAGCGAGATCACGGCTTCGAACTTGATTCTCATCGACATCGACGGCAATGCGCTGCGCGAGTCGCCCTGGCCGGTGAACCAGGCCGGCTTCGTCATCCATTCGGCGATTCACGGCGCGATCGAGCACGCGCACTGCGTGATGCACACGCATACCACCACCGGCTGCGCGGTGGCCGGCCTGAAGGACGGGCTGTCGCACGACAATTTTTACGGCGCGATGCTCTTTGGCCTGGTCGCCTACCACGACTTCGAGGGCATCACGGTCGACCCCGGCGAGAAGGAGCGCCTGGTGCGCGACATCGGCGACAAGCCGGCCGTGATCCTGCGGAACCACGGTCTGCTCGCCTGGGGCCCGAGCGTGCCGCAGGCTTTTCAGGTGCTGAGGACCCTGCAGCGCGCCTGCGACGTGCAGATCGCCACCAGCGCCGCCGGCGCGCTCAATCCCATTCGGTCCGAGGTGTTCCAGCAGACGGTGCGCGAGTCGAGCATCGCGGAGAAGCGCACCTGCGAGGACGTCTTCGCGGCGATGGTCCGGCTGGTGGAGGCGCGAGACCCGTCGTTCCGAGATTGACGTTTACGTAAACGTAAACTAGGCTAGCGGGATGACCGACCTGTCGGACTCAGCCAAGCTCGTCTACAAGGCGAAGCACAAGATCCGCTTCGTCACCGCGGCGAGCCTGTTCGACGGCCACGACGCGTCGATCAACATCATGCGGCGCATCCTGCAGGCTTCGGGCGCCGAGGTGATCCACCTCGGGCACAACCGCTCGGTCGAGGAGATCGTCAGCGCCGCGCTGCAGGAGGACGTGCAGGGCATCGCGGTGTCGTCCTACCAGGGCGGCCACCTCGAGTTCTTCAAGTACATGCTCGACCTGCTGCGGCAACGCGGCGGCGAGCACATCAAGGTATTCGGCGGCGGCGGCGGCGTCATCGTGCCGGCCGAGATCAAGGAGCTGCAGGATTACGGCGTCGCGCGCATCTACTCGCCCGAGGACGGGCAGCGCATGGGCCTGCAGGGCATGATCAACGACATACTGGCGCGCTGCGATTTCGATCCGACGCAGTACGCGCCGAAGGAATTGAAGAAGGGCGATCTGCGCGCGCTGGCGCAGACGATTACCGCTCTCGAGCTCGGTAGAAAGGAATCCCTGAGCGGAAAAGCGGGCAAGGCTCCCGTTCTGGGCGTCACCGGCACGGGGGGTGCTGGCAAGTCTTCGCTGACCGACGAGCTGGTGCGGCGCTTCCGCCTCGATCAAGGCGAAGATCTGCGCATCGCGGTGCTGTCGGTCGACCCGACGCGCAGGAAAACCGGTGGTGCGTTGCTCGGTGATCGCATCCGCATGAACGCGATCCACCATCCGGGGATCTTCATGCGCTCGCTCGCCACGCGCGATACCGGGAGCTCGCTGTCGGCGGCGCTGGGCGAGGCCATCACCGCGTGCAAGGCAGCGGGGTTCGAGTTGATCATCGTCGAGACGGCCGGTATCGGCCAGGGCGATGCCGCGATCGTGCCGCATGTCGACGTGTCGCTCTACGTTATGACGCCCGAATTCGGCGCCGCGAGCCAGCTGGAGAAGATCGACATGCTGGATTTCGCGGATTTCGTGGCGATCAACAAGTTCGACCGCAAGGGCGCCGAGGACGCGCTGCGCGACGTGCGCAAGCAGGTACAGCGCAACCGCCAGGCCTTCGGCACGAGCGCCGAGCAGATGCCGGTGTTCGGCACCATCGCCTCGCGCTTCAACGACGACGGCGTTACGGCCCTCTACCACGCCATCGCCGCCGGGCTTGCGGAGAAGGGGCTGAAGCTCAAGCCCGGCCGCCTGCCGAAGTCCGACGCCAAGGTTTCTTCCAGCGTGAACGTCATCATCCCGCCCGAGCGCCAGCGCTACCTTGCCGAGATCGCGGAAACCGTAAGGGCGTATCACCAGTTTGCCTTTCAGCAGTCGAAGATCGCGCGTGAAAGGCAGCAGCTCGCGGCGACCAAAGCGATGCTCGGAAAAGAGCTGCCTGAAATAGATTCCCTGATCGCGAAAAGATCACTCGATGCGGGTGTGAAGGCGCTACTTGATTCCTGGCCCGAGACGCTGAAGACCTATTCCGGCGACGAACACGTCGTGAAAATCCGCGACAAGGAAATCCGTACCGCGCTCAGGAGCACGTCGCTATCGGGCACCAAGCTTCCCAAGGTCGCGCTGCCGAAATTCGAGGACCACGGCGATCTGCTGCGCTGGCGCCTGCGCGAGAACCTGCCGGGCGAGTTTCCGTTCACCGCCGGGGTGTTCCACTTCAAGCGTGAGAACGAGGATCCGACGCGCATGTTCGCCGGCGAGGGCGATCCGTTCCGCACCAACCGGCGCTTCCACCTGCTGTCGAAGGACGTGCCTGCGAAGCGCCTGTCGACGGCGTTCGATTCGGTGACGCTCTACGGCTTCGACCCGGACGAGCGGCCCGATATCTACGGCAAGGTCGGCAACTCGGGCGTCTCCATCGCCACGCTCGACGACATGAAGGTGCTCTATTCGGGCTTCGACCTGTGCGACGCGGCGACCTCGGTGTCGATGACGATCAACGGGCCGGCGCCGACGCTGCTTGCGATGTTCTTCAACACCGCGATCGATCAGCAGGTGGAGAAGTTTTCTGCCCGTCACGGGCGCGCGCCGCGTCCGGAGGAGCTGCAGGGAATAAGGGCAGAAACCCTTTCGGCAGTGCGTGGCACCGTGCAGGCCGACATCCTGAAGGAGGACCAGGGCCAGAACACCTGCATCTTCTCCACCGAGTTCTCGCTCAAGGTGATGGGCGACATCCAGGAGTACTTCATCCGCAACGAGGTGAGGAACTTCTACTCGGTGTCGATCTCGGGCTACCACATCGCCGAGGCTGGCGCCAACCCGATCTCGCAGCTCGCCTTCACGCTCGCCAACGGCTTCACTTTCGTCGAGGCCTACCTTGCGCGCGGCATGCACATCGACGACTTCGCGCCCAACCTGTCGTTCTTCTTCTCCTACGGCATGGACCCGGAGTACGCGGTGCTCGGGCGCGTCGCGCGCCGCATCTGGGCGGTGGCGATGAAGCGGCGCTACGACGGCAACGAGCGCAGCCAGAAGCTCAAGTTCCATTCGCAGACCTCCGGACGCTCGCTGCATGCGCAGGAGATCGCGTTCAACGACATCCGCACCACGCTGCAGGCGCTGATCTCGACCTACGACAACACCAACTCGCTGCACACCAACGCGTATGACGAGGCGATCACCACGCCGACCGAGGAGTCGGTGCGCCGCGCCATGGCGATCCAGATGATCATCAACAAGGAATGGGGTGTGGCGAAAAACGAGAACCCGAACCAGGGCTCGTTCCTCCTCGAGGAGCTCACCGACCTCGTCGAGGAGGCGGTGCTGAAGGAGTTCGAGGCGATCTCCAGCCGCGGCGGCGTGCTCGGCGCCATGGAGACCGGCTACCAGCGCGGCAAGATCCAGGAAGAGTCGCTGTACTACGAGCGCAAGAAGCACGACGGCTCCTACCCGATCATCGGCGTCAATACCTTCCGCAAGCCGCACGGGGATTCGACGCCGCAGAAAATCGAGCTGATCCGTTCTACCGAAGAGGAAAAACAGTCCCAGCTAAAGCGCCTGCGCGATTTTCAGAAAAGGAACTCAGCTTCTTCTTCGGAGATGCTGGAGCGTCTACGTCAAGCAGTGATTCGCAACGAGAACGTCTTCGCGGTGCTGATGGACGCGGTGCGCGTCTGCTCGCTCGGGCAGATTACCCACGCGCTGTTTGAAGTCGGCGGCCAATACCGCCGTAACATGTAACTCAGGACTTCTTTTCGCCCAGCACGGTCTTCCAGCGGGCCATCTCCGATTGCAGGAAACGACCGAACTCCTCGGGCGTGGAGTGCTTGGCAACGAGACCCATATCGTCGAAGCGCTTGCGGATCTCCGGGCTTGCCAAGGCCGCTCCCAGCTCGGCGTTCAGTTTCAGGATGATCTCGCGCGGCGTGCGGGCGGGCGCGAACACGCCGCCCCAGCTCGCGAAGTCGTACCCCGGTATGCCGGCCTCGATCGCGGTCGGCACATTCGGAAAGGACACGTTGCGCTCTGGCGTCGTCACCGCCAGGGCGCGCAGCGTTCGCGCCTTGATGTGCCCCGCGGAGGCCGCGAGAGGATCGATCATGAAGCTGATGCGGTTCGAGATGAGGTCCGGATGCGCAGCCGAGCTGCCCTTGTACTGAACCTCGGTCATGGCCGGGAGCCCCAGCGTCTGGGCGAGCAGGAGCGTCGCCAGGAGCTGAGGGCTGCCAGGGCCGGTGGTGCCGTAAGTCACCTTTCCCGGATTCTCGCGGATCGTCTTGATCAGCTCGGACAATGAAGCGATCGGCGACTGGGCGCTTACGACGAACACATAAGGCGTGAGGTGCGTGAGCGATACGGCGGCGAAGTCCTTGAGCGTGTCAAAGGGCAGGTCCTGCATCAGGATCGGGTTGATCGCCATGTTCGCCGCCGCCTGCAGCAGCGTGTAGCCGTCCGGATCCGATTTCGCGACGAACGCCGAGCCGATCACCATCGACGCCCCGGGCCTGTTCTCGATGATCACCGGCTTGCCGAGCGAAGCGGAAAGCTTTTCGCCGAGGATGCGCGCCACGAGATCGCTCGGGCCGCCGGTGGTCACCGGCACCACGATCTTGATCGGCTTGGCGGGCCAACTGCTTTGCGCCCAGGCGCTCACTGAAACGCACAGCGCGATGAACAACGCGACAAATCTCATCTGGTTTCCCCTCAGTTGACCGTCGCGCCGGTATCGCGCACCACCTTGCCCCACTTTTCGTACTCGGAGCGCATGAACGCGGCGAGTTCCTGCGGGCTCATCGGGCTCGCTTCTACGCCCGCCGCGCGAAAGCTTTGCTGCAGTTCGGCATCCTGCAGCGCCTTGGCCGTCTCGGCGTACAGGCGCTGCACGATGTCGGCTGGAGTGCCGGCAGGGGCCGCCAGGTTGAGCCAGAGCGTCGCCTGGTAGCCCGGCACGCCTGCTTCCGCCACCGTCGGTACATCCGGCAGATCCGGTGAGCGGCTCGGCGTCGATACCGCGAGCGCGCGCAGGCGCCCCGCCTTGACCTGCGGCAGGACGTTCGGAATGCCGGCGAAGGAGACTTTTACCTGTCCGCCGAGCAGGTCTTGCATGGCGGGCCCGCTGCCTTTATACGGAACATGGTTCAACTGGATCCCGGCCATCGAGGCGAACAGCGCGCTGACGAGGTGCTGCGCGCTGCCGTTGCCCGAGCTTGCATAGTCGATCTGTCCGGGTTTTGCCTTTGCCGCGGCGATCAACTCGCGCACCGAATTCACCGGCAACTGCGGATTGACCACCAGCACGTACGGCCCGGAAGCAACCAGCGCCACGGGCTCGAAGTCCTTCAGCGGCTCGTAGGGCAGCTTCTTGTAGATCCAGGCGCTGATGACGTGCGGTGTACCAGTGAATAGCAACGTGTGGCCGTCCGGCGCGCTCTTCGCCACGAAATCGGCGCCGATCGTGCCGCCGGCGCCCGGCCGGTTCTCGACGAACACGTTGTACCCGAGGAGCGCCGAGAGCCGCGAGGCCAGGATGCGGCCGGGAACGTCGGCGAATCCGCCCGGCGAGAGCGGGACCACCATTCGGATCGGACGGGACGGCCAGCCCTGCGCCCATCCATTGAAAGCAATCGATGCGAAAAAAATAAAAAGTACCAAACGCATCATGCGCGGTACACCGGTTCGGGTTGCGCGAAAAAGCCGTGCAAAAGGTGATAGACGGTGAGGTAGTTCTTCTGCTGGAAGCTCGCGTGCGAGATGCCCTCCATCACCGAAAACTGCTTGTCCGGGTGCGGCAGGCGGCGGTAAAACTCGAGCAGGTCGTCAATGCCGGCGATACCGTCGAACTCGCCGCGCAGCACGAGCGTCGGCACGGCGATCTTCGCCGGATCGACGAGCGGCAGCTTGGAACACATGTCGACGTAGGTGCCGGTCGGCACCGAGTCGTCGAGCGCCAGGATCGCGGTCGCGAAAGCCTCGATGGTGGCGTCATCGGCGGTGTCGGGATGATCGCGGTTGAAGATGCTGCGCACGAACGCGCGGTCGATTGGGCGGCGGTTTTTCGCCTGGAACTCGGGCAGCCGCTTCTTGCGCTCGGCGAGCGTCGGGCTGCCTGCGCCGGTCCAGACGAAGGCATCGAGCGCGAGCCGCGCTACGCGCTCGGGGTGGCGCTCGGTAAACAACGCTGCTTTTAGCGCGCCCGAGGAAATTCCGTACACGAGAAGTTTTTTCGCCGCGGAATTTCTTAAGACGTACTGGCTGGCAACATCCAAATCATCTGCACCGTTCGAGATGTCGCAGTTGATCGGCCGCGACTTGTCCGAGCGGCCATAGCCCTCGTTATCGAGGCACCAGGTATCGAAGCCGCGCGCCGCGAACCATTCCATCGCCGAAGAGTCCGGCCGCCCGGGCACCTGCAGATCGAACGTCGGCTGCGATGCCATGGACGAGCCATGCACGAACAGGAGCGTGCCCTTGGGGGCCGCGGCCGGAGATTTCTGCCACAGAAAAAGCTTGACGTCGCCTTTCCTGGTCCAGTGTTCCTTGCCCTTCATCGCTTTCGCAGTTATACCGCAAATTTTGTGTAAGAATCCGCCGGCTCACGGAGGAGGAGCTCCATGGCCACGGACGGCGGGACGCTCGACACGTTCCCGAAGCTGCTGATGCATCACGCGCGCGTGCGCGGCGCTCGGCCTGCTATCCGCGAGAAGGATCTCGGTATCTGGCAGACCTGGACCTGGCAGCAGTATGCCGACGAAGTGCGCGCCATTGCCTGCGGTCTTGCCGAGCAGGGCTTCCGCCGCGGCGAGCATCTCGCGCTGGTCGGCGACAACCGTCCACGCCTTTACGCCACGGTCTGCGCCGCGCAATGCCTCGGCGGCGTGCCGGTTCCTCTCTACCAGGATGCGGTCGCCACGGAGATGGCGTTCCCCATCCAGAACGCCGAAATCGCCTTCGCCTTTGCCGAGGACCAGGAGCAGGTCGACAAGCTGCTCGAAATCCTGTCGCAGTGCCCGTCGCTGAAGCGCATCTACTACGATGACCCGCGCGGCATGCGCCACTACACGCAGCCGCAGCTGATGAGCTACGACAAGCTCCTCGAGATGGGGCGCGCGTCGTTGGCCGGCGGCTCCGCTTTCCTGGAAAAAGAAATCGAGAAAGGGCGGGGCAGCGATACCGCCGCCCTGTTCTTCACTTCAGGTACGACCGGTGTGCCCAAGGGCGTGGTGCTCACGCACGAAAACCTCATCGACCGCTCGCGTGCGGTCGCCGAGATGGAGTCGCTGGGCGACCATGACGTGGTGCTCGCCTTCATGCCGCCAGCCTGGATCGGCCAGAACATCTTCTCCTACGCGCAGCCGCTCGTGGCCGGTTATTGCATCTGCTGTCCCGAAGCGGCGGAGACCGTGGTCACCGATATGCGGGAGGTCGCACCGACCTATTACTTTGCGCCGCCGCGCGTGTTCGAGGCGCTCCTGACCCAGGTCTCGGTGCGCATGGAGGACGCGAGCGCGCTCAAGCGCTGGCTGTACCGCTATTTCATGGCGGTAGCGAAGCGCGTGGGAACCAAGATCCTCGAGCGCCAGCCGGTCGGAACGGTCGACCGCATGCTCTACAGCCTGGGCGATCTTGTGATCTACGGGCCGCTGCGCAACGTGCTTGGCATGAGCAAGGTGCGCATCGCCTACACCGGCGGCGAGGCGATCGGCCCGGATCTGTTCTCCTTCTACCGCTCGCTCGGCATCAACCTGAAGCAGCTCTATGGTTCAACCGAGACCAGCGTGTTCGTCTGCGTGCAGCCCGACGGCCAGGTGAAGTCCGATAGCGTCGGCCCGGCGGTGAAGGGCGTCGAGCTCAAGTTTACGCCAGAGCGCGAGCTCCTCATCCGCTCGCCTGGCCTGTTCAAGGAGTACTACAAGAACCCGCAGGCGACGCGGGAGGCGAAGGACGCCGAGGGCTGGTTCCACACCGGGGACGCCGGCTACGTCGACCAGGACGGGCACGTGCGCATCATCGACCGCGCGAAGGACGTCGGCAAGCTCGCCGACGGCACCCTGTTCGCCCCCAAGTACCTCGAGAACAAGCTTAAGTTCTTTCCCTACATCAAGGAGGCGGTGGCGTTCGGCGACCAGCGCAGCCGCGCCTGCGCCTTCATCAACATCGACATGGACGCCGTCGCCAACTGGGCCGAGAGGCGCAACATCGCCTTCTCGGGGTACACCGACCTCGCGCAGCAGGACGCGGTGTACGAGCTGGTGGCGCAGTGCTTCGAGCAGGTGAACGCGGATCTCGCGCGCGAGCCCGAGCTCGCCAACTCGCAGCTCCACCGCTTCCTCATCCTGCACAAGGAGCTCGAGGCCGACGACGGCGAGCTGACGCGCACGCGCAAGGTCCGCCGGCGCTTCATCGCGGAGAAATACGGCTCCCTGGTGGAAGCAATGTATGAGGGAAAAGACACGGTCCACGTCGAAGCGCAGGTGAAATACGAGGACGGCCGCACCGGCAGCTTCGCCGCCGACTTGAAGATCCGCGACGCGAAGACCTTCGCGCCGGCAGCGGCCCGACGTGCCGCATGAGCGCCGCGCGCAACATTGGCGAGGTCATCCTTTCGGTGAAAGACGTTTCGCTCGCGTTCGGCGGCGTGCGCGCATTGCAGGGCGTGTCCTTCGACGTGCGAGAGCACGAGGTGCGCGCCATCATCGGCCCGAACGGCGCCGGCAAGAGCTCGATGCTCAACGTGCTCAACGGCGTGTACCACCCTCAAGAGGGAAAGATTTCCTTCAGGAATCTCGAGTTCCGGGACATGGATTCACGTCGGGCGGCGAAGCTCGGGATAGCGCGAACTTTCCAGAACATCGCGCTCTTCAAGGGCATGACGGTGCTCGACAACATCATGACCGGGCGCAACCTGAAGATGCGCTGCAATTTCCTGCAGCAGGCGGTGTGGATCGGTCCGGCGAAGCGCGAGGAGCTCGTGCACCGCAGGGCGGCCGAGGAGATCATCGACTTCCTCGAGATCCAGCATGTCCGCAAGACGCCGGTCGGGCGGCTGCCCTACGGCCTGCAAAAGCGCGTCGAGCTGGGGCGCGCGCTCGCCGCCGAGCCGACGGTCCTGCTGCTGGATGAGCCGATGGCCGGCATGAACCTCGAGGAAAAGCAGGACATGTGTCGCTTCATCCTCGACGTCAACGACCACTACGGCACCACGCTCGTGCTGATCGAGCACGACATGGGGGTGGTGATGGACATCTCCGACCGCGTGGTGGTGCTCGACTACGGCCGCAAGATCGCCGACGGCACGCCGGACGACGTGCGCAACGACCAGAAAGTCGTCGACGCCTATCTCGGCGTGGCGCATTGATGGAATTCATCTTCTTCATCGAAGTGCTGGCGGGCGGGCTGCTTGCCGGGGTCATGTACGCGCTGGTCGCGCTCGGCTTCGTGCTGATCTACAAGGCCTCGGGCGTGTTCAACTTCGCCCAGGGGTCGATGGTGTTCTTTGCCGCGCTGACCTTCGTGTCGCTCACTGAGCGCGGCTGGAACTTCTGGCTCGCGCTGGTCGTGACCCTTGCCGTAATGGTGCTGCTCGCCGTGGCGACCGAGCGCGTGGTGCTGCGCCCGCTCGTCAACCAGCCGCCCATCACGCTGTTCATGGCGACGATCGGCCTCGCCTTCGTGCTGGAAGGCCTGTCGCAGCTCCTGTGGGGCTCGCAGCCGCACGGCCTGGAGCTCGGCATCCCGGACGTGCCGATGGAGTGGCTGTCGCAGAAGTGGAACGTCAACATCAGCCAGTTCGACCTGTTCGCGGCATTCGTGGCGGGGCTGCTGGTTGCGGTGCTCGCGCTGCTTTTCCAGAAAACGCGCATCGGGCGCGCGCTGCGTGCCGTGGCCGACGATCACCAGGCGGCGCTCGCGGTGGGCATTCCGCTGCAGCACATCTGGGCGATCGTCTGGGCGGTGGCGGGATTCGTCGCGCTGGTCGCTGGTGTCATGTGGGGGGTAAGGAACGGCGTTCAGTTCGCGCTCACGTTCGTCGCGTTGAAGGCGCTGCCGGTGCTGATTCTCGGCGGCTTCGAATCGATCCTCGGTGCGATCATCGGCGGCCTGATCATCGGCGCGAGCGAGAAGCTCGCCGAGGTGTACCTCGGTCCCTATGTCGGCGGCGGCATCGAGAGCTGGTTTGCCTACGTGATCGCGCTGCTGTTCCTGCTGGTGAGGCCGGAAGGCCTGTTCGGCGAAAAGCACATCGACAGGGTCTAGCGATGCTCTACCGCGAAGCCGGCCAGTTCAAATCGACCTACGCCGAGGATCAGCAGATCTTCCCGATCCGGCAGGACCGGATCGCGCTCGCCGTGTTCCTCGTGTTTGCGTTCGTGGTAGTGCCGGTCATCGGCAATCAGTACTGGCTCGGCGCGCTCCTGACGCCATTCCTGATTTTTGCGCTGGCCGCACTGGGCCTGAACATTCTCACCGGCTATGCCGGGCAGCTCTCGCTCGGCACGGCGGCGTTCATGGCAGTGGGCGCGTTCATGGCCTACAACTTCGTGCTGCGCGTGCCGGGGATCCCGATCCTCGCCGCCTTCGTCCTCGCGGGCATCTGCGCCGCCGCCGTCGGCATCGTGTTCGGCCTGCCCAGCCTGCGCATCAAGGGCTTTTACCTGGCCGTGGCGACGCTCGCCTGCCAGTTCTTTGTCCTGTGGGCGCTGCAGAAGTACGGTTGGTTCTCCAACCACAGCACCTCGGGCGTCATCACCGCGCAGCAGATCGTGATCCTCGGCTACGTGCTGGACACGCCGGAGCGCAAGTATCTTCTGACGCTCGGCGTGGTTGCCGTCATGGCGCTGCTGGCCAAAAACCTGATGCGCAGCGAAACCGGACGGGCTTTCATGGCGGTGCGCGACATGGACGTCGCTGCCTCGGTGATCGGCATCCCGATGATGCGGACCAAGCTGCTGGCGTTCGCCATCAGCTCGTTCTATTGCGGCGTCGCCGGGGCCTTGCACGCATTCTGCTACCTCGGCACGGTCGAGCCCGAGGCCTACAGCCTGGACCTCTCGTTCAGGATCCTGTTCATGATCATCATCGGCGGCGTCGGCTCGATCCTCGGCTCGTTCCTCGGTGCCGCGTTCATCACGCTGTTCCCCATCTTTCTTAACCTCGCCTCGAGCTGGCTGAACGAGTTCTTCGGCATCGAGATCTCCCATGCCGTGGTGTCCAACTCGGAGGCCATCATCTTCGGCGGGCTGATCATCTTCTTCCTCATCGTCGAGCCGCAGGGCCTGGCCCGGCTCTGGCAGATCACCAAGGAGAAGCTGCGCCTATGGCCATTCCCTCACTGAGCGGGGGTATACTGAACCGAGCGTTGGGCCAAACCCTCGAGGAGGTGGCCATGACCCGCACCAGCATTGCGGTCGCGACGGCGCTGATTTCCGCGGCCGGTTTCTCCGGCGAAGTTGCCGCGCAAGCCAAGGAGCAGTTCGTTCCGGTCAACTCCTACTGGGTCGGGCCGTATGCGCCCGGCGGCTCCGGCATCGCGGCCGGCATGATCGATTACTTCAAGCTGCTCAACGCCCGCGATCGCGGCGTCAACGGCGTCAGGATCACCTGGGAGAAGTGCGAGACCGAGTACCGCAACGACCGCGGCGTCGAGTGCTACGAGCGCTCGAAAAGGAGAGGCCCCACCGGCGCGACGCTGATCCATCCGCTTTCCACCGGCATCACCTACTCGCTGATCGAAAAGGGCACGGCCGACAAGATTCCCATCGTCTCGGTCGGCTACGGCCGCACCGATGCCGCCGACGGACGCGTGTTCCCATACGTGTTTCCGATGATCACCACCTACTGGAGCCAGAACACCGCCAAGATCAAGTTCATCGGCATGAAGGAAGGCGGGATGGACAAGCTGCAGGGCAAGCGGATCGTGAACCTGTATCACGACTCGGCCTACGGCAAGGAGACCATCCCGATCCTCGACGTGCAGGCGAAACTGTATGGCTTCCAGGTCACCCACATCCCGGTGCCGCACCCGGGCAACGAGCAGCAGGCGCAGTGGCTGCAGATCCGCCAGATCAAGCCCGACTGGGTGATCCTGCGCGGCTGGGGCGTGATGAATCCGACGGCGCTCAAGGCCGCCGCCAAGATGGGTTTCCCGCGCGACAAGATGGTTGGTGTTTGGTGGTCGGGTGCTGAAGAGGACGTGATCCCCGCGGGCGACGCGGCGAAGGGCTACATCGCCGCCGGCTTCAATGCTCCCGGCGCAAATTTCCCGGTGCTCAAGGAAATCCAGAAGTACGTTTATGCCAAGGGCCAGGGCGAGCTGGAGGACAAATCGCGCCTCGGCTCGATCTATTACAACCGCGGCGTGCTGTGGGCCATTCTCACCACCGAGGCCGTGCGCACGGCCCAGGCGCACTTCGGCAAGGGCAAGCCGATGACCGGCGAGCAGGTGCGCTGGGGACTGGAAAACCTGGTGATCGACGACAGCCGCCTGAAGGAACTGGGCGCGGCAGGCTTCATGCAGCCCCTGAAAATGTCGTGCGCCGACCACGAAGGCGGCGGCCAGGTTAAATTCCAGCAGTGGGACGGCAAGCAGTGGAACGTGATCAGCGACTGGATCGCTTCGGACCAGAAGCTGGTGCGTCCGATGATCGAGGCATCCGCCGCGCAGTACGCCAAGGAGAAAGGCATTGCGCTGCGGGACTGTTCGAAGGAAAAGTAAACCAACGAGGAGGAGTGCAGATGATGAAAGGCACCAAGATCGCGGCCGTCGCCCTGGCGCTCGCTGCAGGTGGATTCGCCGGCGGGGCCACCGCGCAGAACGAGCAGTTCGTTCCTGCCAATTTCTACTGGGTCGGGCCCTACGCTCCAGGCGGCTCCGGCTTCGGCGGCGGCATGATCGATTACTTCGCGATGCTCAATGAGCGCGATAAGGGCATCAACGGTGTCAAGCTGACCTGGGAGAAGTGCGAGACCGAATACCGCAACGACCGCGGCGTCGAGTGCTATGAGCGCTCGAAGAAGAAGGGGCCGACGGGCGCGAGCGTAATACATCCGCTTTCCACCGGCATCACCTATTCGCTGATCGAGAAGGCGACCGCCGACAAGATCCCGGTGATCTCGCTGGGCTACGGCCGCACCGATGCCGCCGATGGCCGCGTGTTTCCGTACATCTTCCCGCTGATCACGACCTACTGGTCGCAGAACACCGCCAAGATCAAGTTCATCGGCATGAAGGAAGGCGGAATGGACAAGCTGCAGGGCAAGAAGATCGTGAACCTGTATCACGACTCGGCCTATGGCAAGGAAACCATCCCGGTGCTCGACGTCCAGGCGAAGAAATACGGCTTCCAGGTCACGCACATCGCGGTGCCGCACCCGGGCAACGAGCAGCAGGCGCAGTGGCTGCAGATCCGCCAGATCAAACCCGACTGGGTGATCCTGCGCGGCTGGGGCGTGATGAACCCGACGGCGCTCAAGGCCGCCGCCAAGGTGGGCTTCCCGCGCACCAAGATGGTTGGTGTTTGGTGGTCGGGTGCTGAAGAGGACGTGATCCCCGCGGGCGACGCGGCGAAGGGCTACATCGCCGCCGGCTTCAACCTGCCCGGCACGAATTTTCCCGTGATGCAGGAAATCCTCAAGAACGTCTACAAGAAGGGCAAGGGCGAGATGGAGGACTCCTCGCGCATCGGCTCGATCTACCACACGCGCGGTGTGGTCGCTGGGATCATCACCGCGGAAGCGATCCGCACGGCCCAGGCGCACTTCGGCAAGGGCAAGCCGATGACCGGCGAGCAGGTGCGCTGGGGCATCGAGCACCTGAACATCGACGACAAGCGCTTGAAGGAGCTCGGCGCCACCGGCCTGATGCAGGCGCTCAAGGTGTCCTGCATGGACCATGAAGGGGGCGGCGCGGTCAAGTTCCTGCAGTGGGACGGCAAGAAGTGGAACGTGATCACCGACTGGATCGCCTCCGATCAGTCGATCGTGCGCCCGATGGTCGAAGCGTCCGCCGCGCAGTACGCGAAGGAAAAGGGCATCGCGCCGCGGGATTGCTCGAAGGAGAACTGACCCGGCGGCGATTGCGCAGGGTTGATTTGAACGGCGGGCTGCGGTCCGCCGTTCGGTTTTTGGGAAGGCGAAAATGTCTACGACGACAATGGCAGCAGTGCTGAGACCGGAAGCGGTGCCGCAGGCCTATCTGGCGGTCAACAGCATCGAGGTCATCTACGACCACGTCATCCTGGTCCTCAAGGGCGTATCGCTCGAGGTGCAGGAGCGCCAGATCGTCGCGCTTCTCGGCGCCAACGGCGCCGGCAAGACCACCACGCTGAAGGCCATCTCGAATTTGCTGCACGCCGAGCGCGGCGAAGTGACCAAGGGACAGATCGTGTTCCGCGGCGCGCGCATCGACCAGCTCAATCCGTCGGAGCTGGTGAAGCGCGGCATCTGCCAGGTGATGGAAGGGCGGCACTGCTTCCAGCACCTGACCGTCGAGGAGAACCTGCTCACCGGCGCGTACACGCGCGGCGCCCTCGGCACCGGTATACGCGAAGACCTGGAGAAGGTGTACGCCTACTTCCCGCGGCTCAAGGAGCGGCGCACTTCGCAGGCCGGCTACACCTCGGGCGGCGAGCAGCAGATGACGGCGATCGGCCGCGCCCTGATGGCGCGACCGCAGATGATCCTGCTCGATGAGCCCTCCATGGGGCTCGCTCCGCAGCTCGTCGAAGAGATCTTCGAAATCGTGCAGGACCTGAACCGCAAGGAGGGCGTGAGCTTCCTGCTGGCGGAGCAAAACACCAACATCGCGCTCAAGTACGCGGATTACGGCTACATCCTGGAGAACGGTCGCGTGGTGATGGACGGCGAAGGCCGCTCGCTCGCCGAGAACGAGGACGTGAAGGAGTTCTACCTCGGGTTTTCCTCCGCCGGCCGCAAGAGCTTTCGCGACGTGAAGTCCTACCGCCGCCGCAAACGTTGGCTATGAAAATCGGGGTCAGAGCCCGATTTCTGTATGCGTAGAAGAGCGAAATCGGGCTCTGACCCCGATTTTCATCAGCACTTCGACCGGCTCGAGACCCGGCCGCCCAAGGCGAGGGAAAAGGCGCTGATGGCGGCGCTGCCCGGGCACATCGCGCACGCCAAACGCCGCGCGGCGGGATTCGCGCGCATCCTGAAAGACGTCGACCCGGCGAAAATCAAATCCAGGGAAGCGCTCGCCCGGCTGCCGGTGACGCGCAAGTCCGACCTCGCATCGCTGCAAAAGGAGTTGCCGCCGCTCGGCGGGCTGAACGCAACACCGGTTGAAAAGCTGGCGAAGCTCTTCGTCTCGCCAGGGCCGATCTACGATGCCGAAGGCCGCGGCCGCGATTGGTGGCGCACAGCGCGCGGGCTCTTTGCCGGCGGCTTCCGCGCCGGCGACCGCGTGGCGAACACCTTCGCCTATCACTTCACGCCAGCGGGCTCGATGCTCGACTCCGGCGCGGCCGCGCTCGGCTGCACTGTGATTCCCACCGGCACCGGCCAGACCGAGATGCAGGTGGCGGCGATCCGCGGCCTCGGCATCAACGGCTTCCTCGGCACGCCGTCGTTTCTCAAGCTGATCATGGAAAAGGCCGACGAGCTGAAGGCCGACCTGTCGTGCCTGACGAAGGCGCAGGTCGGCGCCGAATACCTGCCGCCGGGGCTTCGCCAGGCGATGAAGGAGCGCGGTATCCGCGTCACGCAGATGTACGCGAGCGCCGACCTCGGCCTGATTGCCTACGAGTCGCTGATGCCCGATGGCAGCGTCAACGAAGGCATGATCCTCGAGGAAGCGCTGATCCTCGAGATCGTGCGGCCCGGGACCGGCGATCCGCTGCCGGCGGGCGAAGTCGGCGAAGTGGTGATCACGACCTTCAACCGCGATTACCCGCTGATCCGCTTCGCCACCGGCGATCTTTCCGCCGTGCTTTCCGACGCAAGCCCCTGTGGCCGGACCAACGTGCGCATCAAGGGATGGATGGGGCGCGCCGACCAGAGCACCAAGGTGCGCGCGATGTTTGTCACGCCGGCGCAGGTGAGCGAGGTCGTGCGCCGCCACCCCGAGCTCATTCGCGCGCGCCTCGTGGTGGAGGGCGAGGGCGGCAACGACCGCATGACGTTGAAGTGCGAAGCGCAGGACCGCCCGGCGGGGTTGACAGAAGCCATCGTTGCCTCGATCCGCGACGTCACCAAGCTACGCGGCGAAGTCGAGCTTGTTCCGCCAGGAAGCTTGCCGAACGACGGCAAGGTGATCGAAGATAAGAGGAAATACACTTAACAAGGAGGAGGGACCCCATGAAGCGATGGCTCGCAGCGCTTGCTGTACTCATGCTCGCTGCTTGTGCGACGTCGAGCACGTATCAACCCACCGGCAAGATCGAAGTGCTATGGCTGGGCCAGGCTGCATTTCGCATCACCACGCTCACAGGCAAGGTAATCGTGATCGATCCATGGCTGACGACGAACCCGAAGACGCCGCCGCAATACAAGGATCTCGCGGCGCTCGGCAAGGTGGATCTCATCCTGGTGACGCACGGCCATGGCGACCACCTCGCGGACGCGCCGGCGCTTGCCAAGATGAACAACGTGCCGGTGTACGGCCCGGCGGGGATGAACCAGGCGCTGATCACGCTCGGCGTGTTGCCGCCGAACCTGTCGATCCGCTTCGGCAAGGGCGGCACCGTCACGCCCTTCGGCCCCGACGGCGTGAAGATCACCGCCACGCATGCCGAGCACTCTTCCGAGATGATCTGGAAGAATCCGGCCACCGGCAAGGACGAGAGCCACCTCGCCGGCGAGCCGGTCGGCTTCATCATCGAGCTGGAGAACGGCTTCAAGATCTACCACATGGGAGATACAGGGCCGTTCGGCGACATGAAGTTCATCGGCGAGTACTACAAGCCCGACCTGCTGCTGATCCCGATCGGCGGCCACTTCGTGCTCAACCCGAAGGACGCCGCGTATGTGACGCGCGAATGGATCAGGCCCCAGTTCGCGGTCCCCATGCACTACGGCACCATTCCGGTGTTGCGCGGCACGCCGCAGGAGTACGTGCAGGCGCTGGGCGCTTCGCCAACGAAGGTGTTGATGATGCAGCCAGGAGACAAGGTTACGTTTTAGCTCTTGCGCGCGGCGGCCACGGGCAGCGCGTCCAGCCGCCGCATCTCCTCGTTCCTGACCACCGAGGGGTCGGCGAGGAAGGCTTTCAGGAACTCGATCGAGTCCGCGCCCCAGAACACCTCGCCATCGATGACGAAGCTCGGCACGCCGAACACGCCGCGCGCCGCGGCTTCCTCGGTGTTTTTTCTGAGGGCATCTTTGATTTGCGGGTTCGAAAGCGCGACCTGCTCGATGTTCAACTCTTTGCACAGGGCGGGAAATCCCTGCGCGGCGTCGGCGCCGGTCGTCCAAACCGCATCGAAAATTCGCCGCACTGCCTCCGGTGTGCAGCCGGCCGCGAGCGCAAGCCGCAGGTGCTGCAGCGGATTGAACGGATGCGCCGCCGGAAAGCGGAACGGGATGCCGAGCTCCTGCGCCCACCAGGTGCACCAGCGATAAGTCCAGCGCCGTTTCACTGGAACTTCGGCGGGGCCTTTCTGGCCCCAATGTTCGAGCAAACCGGCGAACAGCACCGGTCGATAGGCGATGCGCAGGTTCGCGGGAAGACTTTTCAGCCGGTGAAGCGCAATGTAGGAGTAGGGTGAGACGAAATCGAAGTACAAATCCAGGCTAGGCATCGAGGAGGTCGCCATGACGGTGAGGATCGAGAAGAAGGGCAAGGTGTGGACGGTGATCCATTCGCGTCCGCAGGCGCGCAACGCAATGGATCCGGACAGCGCCGACGCGCTGGTCGAGGCTTTCACGGCCTTCGATCGCGACGATAACGCCGCCGTGGCGGTGCTCTGGGGTGAAGGCGGCGCGTTCTGCGCGGGCTGGGATTTGAAGTACTGCGGCTCGCTCATCCAGGACCCGGCGCCGATCCACGAGATCGACTACCCGCTCGATGACCGCCAGCCCGCATCTACAGCCGACTTTCCGCGCGGGCCGCTCGGCCCGACGCGGCTCGAGCTCGACAAGCC
>Ga0209220_1000294_pt1 | contig 19460 bp, 26 predicted proteins | sample BlaSpr_A8_OM3_M3_FD_187984 | JGI IMG/M metagenome (GOLD analysis project Ga0209220, IMG submission 187984) | Forest soil microbial communities from Thunder Bay, Ontario, Canada - Black Spruce, Ontario site 2_A8_OM3_M3 (SPAdes) (version 2) | ecosystem: Environmental > Terrestrial > Soil > Boreal... | reverse complement strand
GAGGAGCGGCAGGCCGATCGCGCCGCCGAAGCCGAGGCTGCCGCGCAGCGCGAAGGTGAAGAGGAGCACCGCCACGCAGTAGGTGAGCTCGAGGGGCGAAAGGTCCTGGATCAGGATTGGTCTCCGTCGCCGGAAAATCGGGGTCAGACCCTCCCAAGAAAAATCAGGGTCTGACCCCGATTTTCCTCCAACCCGCCGCGTCAACGGTGGCGAGGCGATCGCGTTGAACGTTAGAACAAGAATCGCAGCGGTTCCCTTTTATACAGAAACTGAGATAATGGCGTGAAGCAAGTTGTCTGGCTGGGCGACAGTCTTAGGCGGGTTCGGGACTTTGCCCCGGAGGCGCGGCACGAGGCCGGTGTTCAGCTCGGACTCGTCCAGGTGGGCGAGGAACCGTCGGACTGGAAGCCGATGCCTTCGGTAGGCCTTGGCGTGAACGAAATTCGCGTCCGTATTGGCGGTGCGTTTCGGGTGATTTACATGGCGAAGTTTATGGAGGCGGTATACGTGCTGCATGCGTTTCAAAAGAAGTCTCGCAAGACTGCGCGGACGGACATCGAGTTGGCGCGACGAAGATTCCGGGAGCTTATTCAGGAGAGAAGGCAACGATGAGCGGAAAACTCAAGCGTGTCCTCGGTAGCGACAACATTTTCATCGATCTCGGGTTCGACAAGGTAGAGGCCGAGAACCTGAAAATGCGGTCCGACCTGATAATTCGCATCGTGGAGTTCCACCGGAAGAGCGGCATGACTCAGGCGGCTGCAGCGAAGGCGCTTGGCCTTACGCAGCCGCGCCTCAATGCGCTACTCAAGGGAAAAATCGGCCAGTTCAGCCTGGATGCGCTGGTGAACATCGCCAGCCGGGCGGGCATGAACGTACGGCTGGTGGTGAAGAAGGCGGCCTGAAAATCGGGGTCAGACCCCCGTAAAGCGAAAACCAGGAAGAATCGGGGTCTGACCCCAACCATGCACATCTGGGTCGACGCCGACGCGTGTCCCGCCGTCATCAAGGACATCCTCTACCGGGCGGCGGAGCGGGCCAAGATCCCGCTGACGCTGGTGGCGAACAAGCTGCTGCGCACGCCGCCATCGCCGTACATCCGCGCGCTTCAGGTGCCGCGCGGCATCGATGTCGCGGATAGCCACATCGTGCGCGAGCTGGCGCCGGGCGATCTCGTCGTCACCGCCGACATTCCGCTCGCCTCGGACGTGATCGCCAGAGGCGGCCACGCGCTCAATCCGCGCGGCGAGTTCTATTCGCCGGAGAACATCCAGGAGCGCCTGGCGCTGCGCAACTACCTGGACGAGCTGCGCGGGACGGGGGAGCGCACCGGCGGTCCTGCGGCGCTCGACAACACCGACCGCAAGCGCTTCGCCGACCAGCTCGACCGCTTCCTCGCCCGGCAAAAGCGCTGAACGCGGCCTGCCCGGCTCATGCTCAAGCTGAACAAGAATTCGCTCTTCGCGGTGCTGCTGCGCTCGCCGTGGTGGGTGAGCGCGCTCGTCGCGATCGCGCTCGTCGCGGGCCTGAGGCTCCTTATCCCCACGAGCTATGCGGTGTCCGCGGCGCTGCCCTTCGCCGTGATCGCGGCGTACGCCGGCTGGCAGCGGCTGCGCGCGCCCGGCGCGGGGCGCATCGCCGGCACGCTCGAGCGCCTGCGAGCCATGCCCTGGGACGATTTCTCGGCCGCGATTGAGGAGGCCTACCGGCGCGAGGGGTACACGGTGAAGCGGCTCGCCGCACAGGCGGATTTCGAGCTCGTCCAGGGCTCGCGCACCACGCTCGTCGCCTGCAAGCGCTGGAAGGCGACGCGCACCGGGATCGAGCCGCTGCGCGAGCTGGAGGCAGGTCGGCGCGCGCGCGAGGCGCACGAATGCATCTACGTCGCGGCGGGGGAGATCACCGAGCAGGCCCGGGAATTCGCGGCGCAGAAGAACATCCGCCTGGTGCACGCCGCGGAGCTCGCAAAGCTGTTGCCGCGGTGATTCAGCGTTGCGCGGCCGAGACAGGTCGCCGGGAGCGAAATAGGGGCCTGGCCCCAATGTGCGGTTCTTCCTTGGCTGGACGTGCCTGGGGCGGTATTTCTATCGCGTAGTGCCCTTAAGGGAGGATCAAAATGAACAAGCTCAAGCATCGCTTCGCACTTGTCATCGCTGCCGCACTGCTCGGCTTCGCCGGCTGCGCAACCTCGGGGGGCGGCAACTCGTACTTCGATGACGCCGCCATTACCGCCCGGGTGAAGAAGGCCATCTTCAGCGAGCCTTCGCTCAAGGTGATGAACGTCAGCGTCACGACCGAGGACGGGGTGGTGGACCTCAGCGGGACGGTGAAGACCCGTGCCGAGCGCGCGAAGGCGACCGCGGTGGCGCGCCAGGTGGAGGGCGTGAAGCAGGTGAAGAACGAATTGAAGGTGGAGTAGCTGGAGAAGCAAGAATCGGGGTCAGAGCCCCAAGACCGATTAGCGCGGAACGCTCTCCAGAACCCGGGCTCTGACCCCAGCGGTGGAGCCTTCCGCTGCGTAGCCGTAGCGCTGCATAATGGCTCGATGGCGGATCACTTGCGCGAAGAGCTGAGCAAGATGCTCGACCAGTACGACGAGCGGCGCCGCGCCGACGTGGCGCGGGAGAGGAAGTCGAAAGACGACGACGCGCTTTTCCTCACGCGCTTCGCCGAGCTCAGGCGCAGCGTCATGCGGCCGGTGTTCGAGGCGGCCGGGGCGCTGCTGGCGGAGCGGGGCCACGACTTCAGCATCTCGGAAAAGGAGTTCTCCGTGGACGGCGGCGGCAAGGTCACGGAGGCCGGGATCTCGTTCCACATCGTGCCGTCGGGAATGGCGTCGCAGCTGCACGCCGACGACCATGGGCGGACGTTTTCCATCACTACCCGGCACTACAACAAGACGGCGTGGATCAACTCCGGGGCGGCGATGAACGCGGGCGGGGTCGCGGGCTCGAAAGGCGCCTATCCGCTGGAGCGGATCGAGCGCCGGCTGGTCGAGGAAGAGCTGGTCAAGTTCGTCGCCGCGATCATGGCGGGCTAACCCCCCGCTCGCCGTAGGCTCGCTTCCCCCCTTGTCAGGGGGGCAAAAGCGATCACGCCCGTGCGTTGACGCACAGACGGGCGCGGCGCCGGGGACGGATCATGGCGTGATGAAATCTCTTCGCACAACGATTCCAGCGCTGTATACCAAATGGCAGAACACCTACTGGTCGATGCTCACAGGCAGGCCGCCGGCAGCGCTGGCCAAGGAATTGACCCCCAAGGCTGCACAGGTAGCGGCCGATCAGGAATGGGAGGATGAAGGCGGCAGTATCAAGCCGGCGAAAAAACCGGCGACGGAGCCCGAACCCAAGACTCCGCTCTGAAGAAAATCGGGGTCAGACCCTCCCAAGAAGAATCGGGGTCAGACCCCGATTTTTTTTACCCGGCGCCGGCGCAGCAGGCGCGAGAGCGTGAGCCCCTGCACCACGATCGAGAACACCACCACCGCGTAGGTCACGGTGATCAGCGCGTCGCGGAACTTGCTGTTGGGAAGCGAGAGCGCGAGCGCCACCGAGATGCCGCCGCGCAGGCCGCCCCAGGTGAGGATGCCGATGACGTAGGGCGGGAAGTCGGCGCGCAGGCCCGGCACCAGCGCGGCGACCGCTACTGACAGGAGCCGCGCGAGGAGCACGGCGGGGATGGCGAGCGCCGCGGCCCAGGCGTAGGTCGGGTCGTAATCGAGCCGCAGCAGCTCCAGGCCGATCATCACGAACAGCACCGCGTTCAGGATCTCGTCGATCAGCTCCCAGAAGGTGTCGACGCGCTCGCGGCTCTTCGCCGACATGGCGTAGCGCCGGCCGTGGTTGCCGATCAGCACGCCCGCGACCACGATCGCGATCGGGCCGGAGAGGTGCCACTGGATGGCGAGCGCGTAGCCGCCCATCACCAGCGCTAGCGTGAGCAGGATCTCGACCTGGTAGTGGTCGACGCTCGCGAGCATGCGGTAGGCGGCGTAGCCGATGGCGAGGCCGAAGAGCGCGCCGCCGAGCACTTCGCGCGCGAAGAGCGCCGCCACGTGCGCGGTCGTCGCCTTCTCCCCGCCCAGGGCGATGCCGAGCAGCAGCACGAACAGCACCACGCCGAAGCCGTCGTTGAGGAGCGACTCGCCGGCCATCTTCATCTCGAGGGACTTCTCGACGCGCGCCGACTTGAGGATCGCGAGCACGGAGATCGGGTCGGTGGGCGAGATGAGTGCGCCGAACAGCAGGCACCAGATGAGCGGGATGCCGTGGCCGAGCGCGCCGAAGATCCACCACATGGCGAGGCCGGCGAGCGCGGTCGAGACCACGACGCCGAGGCTCGCGAGGAAGCCCACCGCCCACTTGCGCTCAGCGAGCTCGCCCAAGTCGACCTGCAGCGCGCCGGCGAAGAGCAGGAAGCTGAGCATGCCGTTGAGCAGCGCCTGGTCGAGCTGGACCTTGTCGAGGACTTGCTCCGCCAGGCGCTGGGAACCGAAGCCGAGCATGCCGAGCGCGACCACCGCAACCGAGGTCGCGAGCGAGAACAGCAGCAGCGCGATGCTGGCCGGCAGCCGGATGAAGCGGTGGTTGATCCAGCTAAAGAGCGCCGCCAGGACGATGAGGACGGCGGCGGCGTTGAGGAATGCCATGGGACTAGTGTGGCATGCTGCGAGTCCAGGGAGGCCCCATGCCGCGCAATGTTCTCAGCGAATCGCAAATCCATCCGGCCGTACGCGACAAGGTCGCGAACCACGGCATCGACATCGTGAAGGAGGTGCAGGCGGCGGTGGCGGCGAACGAGATCGTCGTCGTCGGCATGCGCCAGAACCCGTTTCCGAAGAAGGCGAGGAAGCTGCTCGATGAGGCGGGGCTCGCGTACAAGTATCTCGAGTACGGCAGCTACCTCGGCGAATGGCGCCGGCGCCTCGCGCTCAAGATGTGGACCGGCTGGCCGACCCTTCCGATGGTGTTCGTGAAGGGTGTGCTCGTCGGCGGCGCCAGCGATCTCGCAAAGCTCATCGAGAGCGGCGAGCTAAATCGGGGTCAGACCCCGACCAAGAAGATGCGATAAATCGGGGTCTGACCCCAACCAAGAAATCGGGGTCAGACCCCAACCAGGAAGATGCAGTAAATCGGGGTCTGACCCCGATTTTTACGGCTTCGCGTATTCCACGAACTGGCTCTTGCCGTCCTTGATGATCCACTGTCCCATGCCGCGGCCGAGCTGATCGCCGTTCGGGGTGAAGTCGCAGGTCGAGCCCGCGCCCTGGAAGTTGATCGCCTTGCCGGCGCGGACCAGCTTCAGCGCGTCGACGACATCGTCGACTTCCTCGCCGGGTCCGTTGCCCACCGCGATGATCTGCTTCGACCAGTCCACTGCCATCGGACTCTTCGCCTTTTCCATCGCCAGCGCGGTGATGGCGATCTGGTCGTGCGTGTTGGGCGGGAAGAGGAGCACACGATCCGCCGGCGCATCCATCAGCTTGAGGAATTTCTTGTAGCCGGGGGCGGCTACGTCGGGCATGGGCTGGAAATGGCGGATGCCCTCGGCCACCTTGGGCCCGACCGCCTGCACGAACTTGCCTTCGGCGTCGGCCATGATGGAGAGCGCGACCACCTTGCTCTCGAAGCCGCCGCGGTAGACCTCTTTCATGATCGACACGAAATCCGGCAGCAGGCCGAAGCAGTACACCGCCTCCGGCTTCTTGCCGAAAACGCGCTCGACCTCGGCGCGGTACGAAGGCTGCTCGGGGTTGTAGATCAGCGAGTCGACGACCTTGCGGCCGCCGGACGTCATGATCTCCTCGAACACGCGCGCGATCGGCAGCACGAAAGCATTCTGCAGTCCCATCACGCCGACCGACTTGAAGCCGAGACGAAGGCCGGCCCGGCCGATGACCGTGCCCCAGTCGGTCGCCTTCATCTGGAAGCGCCACACGTAGCCTTGCGTGTCCCCCTCGGTGATGGCGTTCGCGGCGCTCGAGACCATCAGCACCACCTTGTTCTGGACCGCGATCGGCCGCGACGACATGCCTTCCGGCGTGCCCCAGTAGCCGACCAGCGCCTGCGCCTTGTGCACGTTGATGAACTTGTGGGAGAGGTTGGCCGCCACCGAAGCGCTCGATTCCGAGTCCTCGATGAAAAGCTCGAGCTTGCGCCCGCCGAGGATCCCGCCGGCAGCGTTGATCTTCGCCGCCGTGCGCTTCGCCGCCTCGCCCATATCGGGCCCGTAGGCGCCGGCGTTGCCGGTGAGCGGCAGCGCCACGCCGAGCGGGATCGGCGAGCTCTGTGCATGCGCCAGGTTGAGGTAGGGAGCGGCAAGCGAAGAAGCGGTTGCGGCGCCCAGCGACTTGATGATCTTGCGGCGGTTCCTGTCCATCGGTCCTCCTCCGTTTAGCACGAAACTATTTTAGTTCGGTCTGCAGCCGGTACTCGCGCATGAACCCCTGCGGCCGGTAGATGAGCAGCAGAATGAGCCCCACGCCGATGATGATGATGCGGATCGCGGCGAGCTGGTCTGAATCGAGCGCCGGGATCAGGTCCTTGAGAAAGCGCGAGCCTTCCAGCAGCACCATGACGGCGGCGGCGCCGAAGATGGCCCCGCGGTGGGCTCCCCGGCCGCCCGCGATGACCGCCATGAAGCCGTAGGCGAGCACGATGTTGGAGAACTGCGTCGGATCGATGTACTGGTAGTAGAAGCCGTGCATCGACCCGGCGAGCCCGATGATGCCGCCGCCGATCGCGAAAATGCGTACCCGCACCCAGAGCACATTCTTGCCGAGCGTGGCGGCGACGACATCGTCCTCGCGCACGGCGCGCACCAGCCTGCCGAAGGGCGAGCGCGCGACGGCGTTGAGAAACCACAAGGTCGCAAGCAGCAGCACTACCGCGAGCGCGAGCAGGAAGTACTGGTAATTCTCCGGCGCAATCACGTCTCCGAAGGGCCGCGGTATGCCGGTGAGGCCGAGCGCACCCTTGGTCAGCCAATCCTCGTTGAGCGCCACGAGGCGCAGCATCTCGCCCACGCCCAGCGTCACGATGGCGAAATAGTCCTCCTCGGTGACGCGCAGAGTGATGAATGCCACCAGGCCGCACACCGCTGCGACGACCGCCATGGCGCCCAGGACCGCGAAAAAGGAATTGGCGCCGGCCCTCAGCATGAGGAGCGCCGAGGCGTACGCGCCGAGCGCGTAAAACCCGGTCAGGCCGAAGTTCACCATGCCGCCGAGCCCCCACTGGAAGTTGAGCGCGAGCGCGAGGATCGCCGAGAAGCACACGACGATGCCGAGGAGAACGAGGTACGAGGTCATTTCCGGATGTACGGGTGGCCGAACAAGCCCTGCGGGCGGAAGATCAGGATCACCGCGATCGCGCACAGCGGCACGCCGATGCGGTAGTTCGGCGGCACCACCAGGGTCGAGAGCTCGCTCACCACGCCGATGACCAGGGCACCTACGAAGGCGCCGAGCGGGCTTCCAAGGCCGCCGAGGATGGCCGCCGCGAAGACGCTGATCAGGTAATTGCTGCCCATCGGCGGCTCGAGCGCCCGGTCCATGCCGATCAGCACGCCGCCCACCGCCAGCAGCATGCCGGCGATGAACCAGGTCCAGCGAATGACCCGCGGGCTTTCGATGCCGCGCACCAGTGCGAGAGACGGGTTGTCGGCGACCGCGCGCATCGCACGCCCCATGGGCGAGCGCGTGAGCAGCAGGTACATCAGGATCATGGCGGCGGTCGACACCCCGAGCGTGATCATCTGCTCCTGGTTCATCCTCACGTCGGCGATGCGGAACGGACGCGCAAGCTCGATGGCGAAGCTGCGCGCCGAATTGCCATAGGCAAAGCGGGCGATGTTCTCGAGGATGAAGCCGAGTCCGAGCGACGCCACCATCAGCGTGATGCCGCCGCGCTCGCGCAGGGGCTTGAAGGTGACGTGGTCGATGCCGATGCAGAGCGTGCCCATGGCGAGCGCCGCTGCCGCAGTGGCCGGGAGCAGGGGCCAGCCGAGCTGCGCGTTGAGCGCGAAGGCCATGTAGGCCGCCACGGTCATCATCGCCCCGACGGCGAAGTTCGGAAATTTCAGCACGCCGAAGAGCAGCGTCACCGCGAGCGCCGGCAGCGTCATGATGACGCCGGTGATGATGCCGTTGAAGGTGGTCTGCAGCATCAGTGCAGCGTCGCCTGGGCGTCTCCAAGGTAGAGGCTGTTCAGGTCCTTCATGCCGAGGACCTCGCTGGCCGGCGCAACCGCGCGCACGCGTCCGCCGGCAAGCACGATGCACGTGTGCGAGATGCGCAGCGCCTCGCGCGCGTTCTGCTCGACCATCAGGATGCTGACGCCCATCGCGTTGACCCGCTTCACCTTGTCGAACACGTCGCTCATGTACTTAGGCGATAGCCCGGCCGAAGGCTCGTCGAGCATGAGGACCTTGGGCCGCACGGTGAGCGCGCAGGCGAAGGCGAGCATCTGCCTCTGGCCGCCGCTCAGGTTTCCCGCCTGCGTCTTGTGGTGCGTGCCGAGCTCGGGAAAGAGGCCCGCCACCTCGTCGTCGAGCACGCGGTGGTGGCTTCGGCCCGCGCCCATGAATTCGCGCGCGATCTGCAGGTTTTCGAGGACCGTGAGGTTGCGGAAGACGTTGTATTCCTGCGGCACGTAGGCGATGCCGGCGCGTACTCGCTTCGGGGCGCTCAATTCGTTCAGCCGCTGGCCCTCGAGCTCGATCTCGCCCTGGCGGGCGGGGAGGAGGCCGGCGAGCGTCTTGATCAGCGTGGATTTGCCCGATCCGTTCGGGCCGATGATCGTGACGATGCGGCCTTGCCCCAGCGCCGCATCCACGCCCTTGATAATGTCGCCGGCCCCGTACCCGGCGTGCAAGCCCGTGGCGCGCAGGATCTCGGCAGGGGGGGATAAAGGATGGCTCATGCCGCCTTCCCTAGATATGCGTTCATGACCTCGCCGTTGCTCGCCACTTCGCGGTAGGTGCCGCGCATCAGCGTGCGGCCCTCGGCCAGCACGAAGATCGGCGCGCAGAGCTGCGCGATCACGTCCATGTCGTGCTCGATGATGGCGAACGTTAATCCTTGGTTGCGGAGGTTGAGGATCGTCTGCCCGAGCGCCTGCGTCATGACGGGACTGACCCCGGCGGTCGGCTCATCGAGCAGGATGATCTTCGGCTCGAGCATCAGGGCGCGGGAGATCTCGAGCAGCTTCTTCTGGCCGCCGGAAAGATTCTTCGCCGACTCGTTGGCGAGCGGCCACAGGTTCACCTGCTCGAGGCGCGCGCGCGCCTTCGCGACGGCGGCGCGCTCCTGAGATCGAACGCGCGAGGGCATGAGGAAACAGCGCCAAAGGTCTTCGCCGCACTGGCGGGGGCTGGCGAGCAGCATGTTTTCGAGTACGGTCAGCTCGCCGAGCTCGCGCGAAATCTGGAACGTGCGCACCACGCCGATGCGTGCGCGCTCATCGGGACGCAGCGACAGGATGCTGCGTCCCTCGAACGTGACGTCGCCCACCTCGGGGAGCATCAAGCCCCCGAGCACGTTGAACAGCGTCGATTTGCCGGCGCCGTTGGGCCCGATGATGCCGGTAATGCTCTGGCGCGCGATCTCCAGCGAGCATCCCGCGAGCGCCTGGAAGCCGCCGAATGACTTGACCAGGCCGCTCGCGTGCAGCATGACTGCGACTCAGGCGGCCTTGTGCGCGGCGACCGGAGCCATGTGGGCGCGGTTGCTGCGCTCCATCTCCTCGAGAATCTTGCGGCAACGCAGCAGCGGCTTGTCCGAACGCAGGTAGACCTCATGGTATCCGTCCTCCGGATACTCGAAGTTGCGCTGCTGGCGTTCGAGCGCCCAGCGGTCCTCGTCCATCACCTGGGGGAAGGTCTCGGCGATGCGTCCGGTAAGGTCCTTCGAGCGCGTGCTCACCCAGAGGCGCCACGTATGGTTGGTGCCGTCGATCGGCGTGTGCGAGTGGTGGATGATGTAGCCGCGCTCTTCCGACGCCACGCCGAGCTTGCCCGGAGGCGCGCAGCGCAGCTCCACCCGCGTCAGGCCCGGTCCCATCATGTGGTGGGTGTGCCAGCGGTCCACCACCGGATATCCGAACCAGTCCGCCATGAACGGCGGCTGCCGATAGTTCTGCACGCGGCGGATCGTCTTGACCGTGGGCACGCCGTTCAGCGTGTCCTCGACCAGCTCCACCGGGATCTTGCTCTGCTCGATGTCGCCGATGTTGCCGTCGTGCAGCGGATAGAAATGCGTGATGTCCATCAGGTTCTCGATGAGCAGCGCATAGTTCGCGGGCACATGCACCGGGTCGAACATGTGGGTTTTCCATTGCGGGCTGGCGAGCTCGGGCGTAGGCGGTGGGACTGCATTGCCGCGGGCCGCGGGATCGCCCAGCCATACCCAGGCGAGTCCGTCCTGCTCGACGATGGGAAATGGACGCAGCTTGGCGCGCGACGGGATCGGCAGGTCGAGCTGCGACGGGATGCGTACGCAGTTGCCGGCGCCGTCGTAGCAGAACCCATGGTACGCGCACTCGAGCACGCCGTCGGAGAGCACTTCGCCTTCCGAGAGCGGCATGCGCTTGTGCACGCAGCGATCGTCGAACGAGACCAGCTTGCCGTCGGTGGTGCGCCACACCAGGACCGGCCTGGCGCAGATCTTCAGTCCTTTGGGCTGGTTCACCGGAAACTCCTGTGAGCGTCCGGCGACGTACCAGGCGTTCTCCACGAATGTATTGAGGGGCATCGGCTTACTCCCTGGGGGAATGGTGTATCGAGGGCTCGATTTGCTATCTTAAGGCAATGACCCAACCTCTCGCAGGCCTCAAGGTCCTGGAGGTCGCGCAGTTCGCCGCAGGACTGGCTGGAAACCCACCGCGTCGGCTAGTTGCCCGTAACTGGTTAAGTGCTCCGGCGAACAGACGCCCAGGCGCGCGCTGCGTAGTCTGGTCCTCGGCAGCCGGTCTGCCGTTGAGCAGCAATTTTCGGGAGATCAATGATGACTTTACTGAAACGGTTTTTCCCAATTTTCATTGCGGCTTCGATGCTGTTCGCTATCGGCTGCGCGTCCACGTCGACGCACGAAAGCACCGGCGAATACATTGACGACACCACGATCACGACGAAGGTGAAGGCGGCGATCTTCAACGAGCCTTCGCTCAGCGTCGCGCAAATCAGCGTCACGACCAACAAGGGCGTGGTGCAGTTGAGCGGCTTCGTGAATTCCAGTGCCGACATCCGCACGGCGGGCTCGGTCGCCCGCTCGGTCAAGGGCGTCGTGTCGGTGGACAATGATCTCCGGCTCAAGTAACCCCGGGACGCCGCAAGTGAACCCGCAGCTGCCGCTTTTTCCGTACGACACTGCGGGGCTGGCGGCGCGAGACGCCGATCGCCGCAAGGTGAAGTACATCTATCAGGGCGCCGGAGTCACGTCGGAGAAAGCGGCAATGAGCCTCTACCGCGCGATCTATCAGCCCACGGACGGCGGCAAGCGCATCCGCGGTATGACGTTTACGGCGCCGGATGCCGAGCATGCCGCACGCATCGCTGAGGACTGGGAACTGCGTGACGATCGGCTACTCACCGTTAAACGTGCTGAGCGTCGTCGTCTCCACGGGTCGCGAGCTGCTTCATAGGAGGCCGCTATGAAGCTGTGGCGCGGAACGCTGGTATTGGCAGCGATGCTGCTGGGGGCGCTCATCGCATCCGATACGCTGGCCGCACGCGGCGGCGGCCGCTCGGGCGGCCACGGTGGGGGCCATGGGGGTGGCCATGCAGCTAACTTCGGTGGTCATAGCGGGCACTTTGCGGGTGGAGGGCACTTTGCGGGTGGCGGTTTCGCTGCTCGGATACGGTTTGTACCGCGCCCGGTGTTTTTCGCGGCCCCAGTCGCCTATTTCCCGCTCGCTTACTATCCGCCGCCGCCCGCTTATTACTACCCACCCTCCTACTACGAGCCAGCCCAGGCGCCCGTCTATTACGAGCAGCCTGTCCAAAGCTCTCTACCGCCGGGTGGCTCCTACCCTCCGCCGCCGAGTTCGGAATCAGCCCCTGCGAGTCCCAGGGGCCCATACGCCGCACAGGACGCTTCCCGTTATCGGCTTTACTGCCCCGACACGAGGAAGTACTACCCCGACGTGAAGACGTGCGCGTCGGCTTGGCTGAAGGTGGTGCCTGACGGCGTGGCTGCTCGGCGCTGATTGCGCAGTGTTACCGGAGAGAATTCCTCACGCGCCGACCGGGTGATCGCCTCGTTGCCGTTCATGCGCTGAGCCTTCGGCGCGCGGCCCGATAGCGCATGCGACCGTCGTTTCCGGTCATCGTCAACGCCGCGGCGGGCAGTGGCTGTCGCGACGAAGAGATCGCGAAACTGCGCGACGCTTTTGATGCCGCAGGCGCGCAAGCGCACTTCTTCGCCGGGCGCCGCGGCGAGGAGCTCCAGTCAATGGCGAGGCGTGCGGCGAGCGAAAAACCGGCGGTCATCGTCGTCGTCGGCGGCGACGGCACGATCAATGCCGTCGCCTCGGCGCTTGTCGGCACGGGCATTGCGCTCGGCATCGTACCGCTCGGCACCTTCAATCACTTTGCCAAGGACCTGCACATTGCGCTGGACCTCGAGGCAGCGGTCCGCACCATCGTTGGCGGCCGCAGCATCAGCGTCGACGTCGGCGAGGTGAACGACCGCATCTTTCTCAATAATTCGAGCGTGGGCCTGTATCCTGCCTTCGTGTTGCTGCGCGAGAGACAGCGAAAGCGGCTCGGTCGGGGAAAATGGCACGCGATGTTCTGGGCCGCCATAACCGTGCTGCGCCGCTCGCCGTTCCTCGACGTCCGGCTCCGCCTGGACCAGGTCGAGCAGCATCGCCGCACACCTTTCGTTTTCATTGGGAATAACGAGTATCGAATGCAGGGATTCGATATCGGTCAGCGCGAGCGCCTGGATAGCGGCTGGCTGAGCGTTTACGTGACGCAGCACTGCGACCGAAGCGGATTGATTCGGCTCGCCCTGGCGGCGCTCCTTGGACGGCTGCAGCAGGGCAGGGACTTCATTGCCGAGACCGCACATTCCCTCAGGATCGAATCGCGGCACAAACATCTGCTGGTGGCTACCGACGGCGAAGTGACGCCGATGCAGACGCCCCTCGACTACCGGATCCGCGCCGGCGCTCTGCGCGTGCTGGTACCCGCGCCGGATCCGCCCGACTCCTGAGGGACGACGCGATGCGCACGCTCGTACATCTCTCCGATCTGCATTTTGGCCGCGTCGACCGCGCGCTGGTCGAGCCATTGACGGCCCGCGTGAAGCAGCTCCAACCCGACCTCGTCGTCGTGTCGGGCGATCTCACGCAGCGTGCGCGCTCCGCGCAGTTTGTCGAAGCTCGGCGTTTTCTCGATACGCTGCCGTCGCCCCAGATCGTCGTGCCGGGCAATCACGATGTGCCGCTTTACAATCTGTTCCAGCGCTTTGTCCAGCCGCTGCACAAGTTCCGCCGCTATATCGCGGCCGACCTGGAACCTGCGTATTTCGACGACGAAATCGCGGTGGTCGGGATCAACACCGCCCGTTCACTCGCGTTCAAAGGCGGCCGAATCAATGAGGCGCAAGTCGAACGCGTGCGGGCGCGCCTGTGCGATCTGGACCAGCGGGTAACAAAGATCGTTGTGTCGCACCACCCCTTCGACTTGCCTGCGGACCGGAGCCGGCACGAACTGGTGGGGCGCGCCGCCATGGCCATGCAGACTTTCGCGCGTTGCGGCGCGGACCTGCTGCTCGCCGGCCACCTTCACGTCAGCCATGCGGACGACACTACTGCGCGCTACAAGCTCGGCGACTTTTCCGCGCTGGTGGTGCAGGCGGGCACTGCTACTTCAACGCGCAGCCGCGGTGAATCGAATTCCTTCAATGCCCTGAACATCACCCTCGGGCGGGTGCGCATCGAGCGCTTCACCTGGAACCCCGCGGTTCGGGATTTTGCGCTGTCCAACATCGAGGAATACGATCACAAGCCCAACGGGTGGAGCGTGAAGCGAGAAGTTGGATAAGTCGGCGTTTATTTGACCAGGACGCAGCTGCAATTTAATCCGCGGGAAATGCCGCCGCAATGTGTGCTCGCGCACATATCGCCGGCCGGATTCGGGAATATGCTGCGACGATGCTGGCAAGAAGTCGAGGACGAGCGGGCGGAAGTCGACATCATCGTCCACAGGATGAATCACGGCGCGAACTGAGTGCTGCGTTGCGAGGAGAAGCGAAATGAGTTTAGGAATGATTCTTTTGATCGTGTTGGTTTTGGCGCTGTTGGGTGTGATTCCGACCTGGCCCCACAGCAGGCAATGGGGTTATTACCCCAGCAGCGGTATCGGCTTGGTGTTGTTGATAATCGTGATATTGCTTCTGCTGGGCAAGATATAGCCGTTATTTTCCATCGCGCTGAGCGCTTACAACAGGAGCAATCGAACATGAACAAAGACCAAGTGAAGGGCGTGGCGAAGGACGTCGTCGGCAAAGTCCAGGAACAAGCGGGCAAGCTGGTTGGAAGCAAGGAACAACAGGTCAAGGGGCTTTCAAAACAGATTTCCGGGAAAGTGCAAAAGGGCGTCGGCGACGTCAAGCAGTCTGTTGAGGATCTCAAAAAGAGCTAGTCTGGAGGCAGGGGATAGAATCTCTGCCGACTCACGAGGAGAAAAACATGGGTGTACTTTCCAGAAGTATTTCGATTTCTGTCCTAGCCACGTTGTTCGCGGCGCCAGCCATGGCGGGCGACGAGGTGTTCATCAACAAGGGTGATATCAAATGGGGCGCTGCGCCGCCGTCGCTGGCCAAGGGAGCGAAGCTCGCGGTTCTTTACGGCGACCCGGGCAAGTCCGGGCCCTTCACGCTTAGACTGATGGCCCCAGCGGGCTACAAGATCGCGCCCCACTTGCACTCGCAGGCGGAGCACCTTACGGTCGTATCCGGCACGTTCTACCTGGGCACGGGAGACAAGATGGACAAGTCACATGCCCACGCCCTCAGCTCCGGCGGGTATCACTACCTTCCGGCGAAAGCGCATCACTACGCATTCACTAAAGCGGCGACAATCGTCCAAGTGAGCGGCGAGGGGCCCTTCGACATCGTTTACCTCAACCCCGCCGACAATCCCGAGAAGGCTGCGAAGAAGTAGCGAAAAATCCGGCTAACACCCCGGGAAACCGACAACATTTGGCCAGATGATACGGGCGCTTGTACTCGCAGTCCTAAGTACTGTCGTTCTGAATGTCGAAGCTGCGAAGGGAGGAAAGGGCAACGGCGCGCCGTCGGCCGCAGCCATGATGCAATCGAAATCCGCGTCGTCCGGACACGGAGGAGGGGCCAACCGGCGATTCTACGATCCCCGCAATCCGCCGCCGCTCGATCCGGGCCGCAAGGTGGCCGAGCAGGATTGCTCCAAGCCCATCGACCTCGAAGCAGGAAATCTGCGCTGCAAGTAATGGCGTGCTAAAAGGTCTGCTCGGACTGACACGCAATTCATCGGGATTGATTCTCACCAACCCGTGCCCCGAGCGTCCGCTCCCGACCCAAAGCGGTCACTCGAGCGGCTTGGTCCAGAGGCACCCCAAAAGAGGAGCAGGACAACCGAACCACTATCCTTTCCTTCGCCTAAATTGAGGAGTAATCTGATTTTGCCGATTTCATCGATCGACATAACAGGGAGGGGACACCCATGAAAACGAAGTTCGGATTGCCGTTAGCGATCGTTATAGGCTTCGTACTTGGCGCCGTGGCGATCAAGGATGTACACGCTCAGACTAAGGCGCCTCTCTACGTTGTTACGGAAATCGATGTGAAAGACCTCGATCCCTATCTGAAGGAGTACGTGCCGAAAGCTCAGGCTTTGATTAAGAAATCCGGTGGCCGGTTCCTTGCTGTCGGACAGAACGTAACGGCGATTGAAGGTGCACCACCGAAGAAGCGCGTTGCCCTGCAAGTCTGGGACAGCATGGAAACATATAAAGCCTACCGCAATTCGGCCGAATTCAAGGAAGTCCGCAAGATCGGCAACAAGTACGCAAAATTCCGCACCTTTACCGTCGAGGGTTTGCCGAAATAGCTCAAGCATTTGCGGGATTCGAGGCCGCCGTAAGTTGGCGGCCTTTTCATTTAAGTTGGCGGACGTGCTTCAATCTCCATGTATTGAGAGCATTTAACGATGACGACGGGTGAATGGCCGCTTCCGACCCTTATCGGACACTCGCAATGACGATGGCGAACGAATGACGCTGCGGCAAGGGAACCCATGAATAGGAGTAGGCGTAACAAGAGCGCGCCTGCTTGGGTCGTGGGCGTCTTCTGCTTTGCCGCCGCCGCGCTCACTGCGTGCACCGGCGGGCAGCGCCTCAATGTCCTGGTGCCCGACGGATCGCCATCGCTCGTCGTGATGGATTTTCGCAAGCCCCTTACGCTCGATCCCCTGCCCGATGGCTGGCATCACCGCACGTTCTTCCGCACCGACCCGATGCAGATCAGCTTTGTGTCGAAGGAGGGCCGGCCTTCGATCCGGCTGGCCACTCATCACAGCGGTTCGATGCTTTACAGGTTCACTGACCTTCCTCTCGACCAGTACCCGATGCTCCGCTGGGACTGGTTTGTCGAGCAGCCAATCGCAAGCGAGATCGACGAGACCACCAAGGCCGGCGACGACCATCCTGCGCGGCTGTATCTTAAGTTTCGCTCGGCTAACGGGGAAACCCACGCCATGGAGATCATCTGGGGCAATCGCAAACTGCGGGCGGGAGACTGGAAGTATCTCGAGTCGTTCTGGGGCGGCAGCCCTTTTCCCCACTATGTGGCGCGCGGCGGCGATGAGAATGCCGGACGCTGGCACGACGAACGGGTCGATCTGCGGACGCTGTATCGCAAGAATTGGGGCGATTCGCGTGGCGCGAACCTCCAGGAAGTAGCGCTGTTCTGCGATACCGACGCGACCGGCGCGCAGAGCGTGGCGTATTTCTCTTCAGTTCGCGTCGAGCGCGCGCCCTAGGCAAAGCCGTTCGTGACCGTCCGCTTTCGACCCAGAGCGGACAGTTCGCTGACCGCTAAGCAGGCGCCGCGCTCATCAAATCCGACATGGAGAAGTGGGGCGAGATCGGCAGGCGGCTCGGCGTCAGCCTCGACTAGCAGCCTTACTCCGGGGTCAGATTCAGCTCCTGCGCGATCTGTCTCCATCGCGCCTGGTCCTTGCGCACGAATCCGGGTTGGACCCCTCGGCAGAGCCCCGAGCCACGAGCCCAAGCGGGTGGACCGAAGTGGCCGGAATTGATGACAATTGCGTGAAACAGGGAGAAATCGAATGGCACGTTCGAAGATCGGTCTTCTCGTTGCGCTGTTTGCGCTTCCGGGCGCCGCGCTCGCCGCGGACGGCGTCACCACGTACGGAGTCGGCGCCGAGCATTCGAGCGGCAAGTACGGCGGCACGCAGACCACCGACATCCTCTATGTGCCGTTCTTCGGCAAACACGAGACCGGTCCTTGGGCCTTTAGGCTCACGGTGCCGTTCATCCGCATCACCGGTCCGGGCAATGTCGTCGGCGCGGGCGCCGATCGGGTGACCCTGCCCGGCGGCTCGGCAACGCGACGCACGAAGTCAGGTCTCGGCGACATAGGCGGCAGCGCGTTCTACAACGTGGTCAAGGAGCGCAATGCGTCATTCGGCCTCGATCTCGGCGCGAAAGTGAAGCTCGGCACCGCAGACAAGGACAAGGGTCTGGGCACCGGCGCCACCGCTTACGCGGTGCAGGCGGACCTCTTCAAGCCGTTCGGCGCGCTGACCACCTTCGGCTCGCTCGGCTATCGCCACTATGGCAATTTCCCGGGCCTCGACGAGCGCAATGTGTTCTACGAATCGATCGGCGGCTCATACCGCGTCTCGAGCGAGACGAGCGCGGGGCTCGCCTACGACTACCGTCCACGCATCACGGTCGGAGGCAGTCCGATCAGCGAGGCCACTGCGTTCGTATCGCAGCGCCTGTCGCGCGATCTGAAGATGCAGCTCTACGCGGTCAAGGGCTTCAGCGACGGCAGCCCGGACTTTGGCCTCGGCGTGGTGTTCAGCTACCGCTATCAGTAGCCGTACGGTCTTGAAGAGGCTCGTATCACGGCAGATTGCAGGCGCTTGGACTCGTGCTCGAGGGAGGAATAAGACCGGAAGCGCTCTCCTTCGGGCGCAGGGCGCTTACTTGCGCTCGGGCTTCTCGGGGCGATGAGGCCTCTCGGGGCGCTCCGGGCGTGGGTTTTCCCTCTGGATTTGTTCTCGCTCAGGCTGCATTCGCGACCGTTCATCCGGGCGTGGGTTTTCCATCTGGATTTGTTCTCGCCCAGGCTGCATGCGCGACCGTTCAATATACTTATCGACGGTCTCTCCTTCTTTGAGCAGTCCACGCTCCCTCAGGGACTTAGTCATGTGTTCGTCAATATGACGCGCATGTTGCTCGATGCGTCCATCAAATTTCCCTTGGTGCTTTTGGAGAAATGCCGGAATGCCATCATGGCGCCGCGGCGCCTCACTCGCAGCTAGGGCATACGCTGCTTGGCCAGCGCCGACCTCGATCTGGCCGCGCTGGGTCTGCAATATCGTTGTCCCTTCGTGCACCCAGTTATGCGTACCTGCCATATCACCGGGCCCGACTTGCCCTTCGGGAATGTGCACTACTTCGAAATTCGTACCGCGCACACCGACGTTCGCAGTTGGCGTCGTGATCTTGTAGGCGCGCTCATGGGACTTGGCGATCCAGCCCGTGACTGCTCGCAGTGCGCCGCGCACTAGATCTATCCAAGTCTCGTCACTCGCGTCACCTTTTGCCGAGAATGCCGCGATCTTCACGACAGTATTCGGGCGTACGGCGAGAAACCCGCCATCCGTTAGCACGGCATGCAGCTCGCCGTCGCCCCCCGTCTCGATCGTATCGCCTGGATTAAGGCCCAAACCGTTGAACGCGGCTTGCTTGCTGCCACTCACCGACGTGACCGCAACCGTCCCGTCCGAAAGATCAACCGTTCCTGCGCCCTGAGCCCACGCGTTGCCGCCCAGGCAGGCAACTGCGAGAAGAGAAAATGTCAGATATCGTTTCAGATTATGTCGTTTAGTTATACGTGCGCCGACCACGTCAGCGCCGCCTGGACGACGATCTCGAGCTGGCCGCGAATCTTCTCCTGCCCGACATATTGGTGCCCTTCGTTTTTCCGTAATACCGAGCGCTAAGCAGAGTTTGTTCCGCGGTTTCGCGCGGCAAGGCGTCGTGAATGGATCTGTCATCTGACGCTTGGAGGGCGGGCATGGCGACCCGGCAGCAGCCGGTCGTACTCCTTCTTGACCACCGCGTAGCACTCGCACACGCGCGCTTCCAGCCGCCGTCGGTCGAGAACACTGATGTGGCCGCGGCTGTAGTGGATCAGCCCCTCGGACTGCAGCTTGCCG
>Ga0209220_1000292_pt1 | contig 19565 bp, 14 predicted proteins | sample BlaSpr_A8_OM3_M3_FD_187984 | JGI IMG/M metagenome (GOLD analysis project Ga0209220, IMG submission 187984) | Forest soil microbial communities from Thunder Bay, Ontario, Canada - Black Spruce, Ontario site 2_A8_OM3_M3 (SPAdes) (version 2) | ecosystem: Environmental > Terrestrial > Soil > Boreal... | reverse complement strand
TGATCGTCACGCAGGACCGCTAACCGCAACCAGCATGGCGACCACGCTTCCACTCGCCGCAGGGCGGATACCACCGCACGACCTCGATGCCGAGATGTCGATCATCGGATCGATCCTGCTCGACCCTCTTTCGATCGCCAAAGTGCTTCAGTTCCTGCGCCCCGACGATTTCTATCGGGAGAACAACGGGCAGATCTATCGCGCGGCGCTGGACCTGTTCGCCGCGGGCGAGCCGATCGACAACGTCACGCTGGCGGCGCAGCTGCAGACGATGCAGCTGCTCGATCGAGTCGGAGGACGCGCGCACCTCGCCTCGATGCAAAGCGCGGTGCCGACCGCGGCGAACATCGAGTACTACGGGCGGATCGTCAAGGAGAAGGCGTACAAGCGGCGCCTGATCTCGGCCGGCGGAAACATCGCGGGGTACGGCTACGACGACTCGATTGAGGCCGAGGACGCGATCAACCAGGCGCAGTCACTTGTGTTCGGCGTGGCAGACGACCGGGACCAGCGCGAGCTGGCGCGGCTGTACGACCTGCTCGGGCCGGCGATGGAGCGGATCTCGCTGCAGATGGAGAGCGGCCAGGGGATCGTCGGGATCCCGTCGGGATTCCACGACCTGGACCGGATGACGAGCGGGTTCAAGGACTCGGACCTGATAATCATCGCGGGCCGGCCGGCGATGGGCAAAACGTCTCTGGCACTGAACGTGGGTTTGCACGCCGCACTCGAGGCCAAAAGGGCGATCGCGATTTTCAGCCTCGAGATGTCCAAAGAACAACTGACCGAACGCTTGTTGACAGAACAAGCACAGATCGACGCTCAGCGCATGCACCGTGGGCTTCTAACCGAGGCCGAGTTTGATCGAGTCTCCAACGCGCTAGGCCCACTCGGCGAAGCGCAGATTTACATCGACGACACGCCCGTGATGGATGAGCTGACCCTGCAGCTGAAAGCGCGCCAGGCGAAGATGCGGCACAACATCGACATGATCGTGATCGACTATCTGCAGTTGATGCATGGCCGCGCCCGTGGTGATGACAACAGGGTCCAGGAAGTGTCTGCAATATCCCGCGCCTTGAAGGGACTCGCCCGTGAGCTCCGAATTCCAGTGATCGCGATTTCTCAGTTGAGCCGGGCACCCGAGCAGAGACCCGACAAGCGACCGATCCTGAGCGACCTACGTGAGTCTGGATGCCTTGCCGGCGACACCCCGGTTTATCTGCCCGACTCAGGCACTTATGTGCCGATCAGGGAATTGGTCGGAAAAACTGGGTTCAGAGTTCTCGCCCTGGACAAGGGGTGGTGGCGGATGGAGGCGAAGCGCGTGACCAACGCGTTTGCCACCGGCACCAAGCCGGTCTTCAAGTTGACCACTCAACTGAATCGATCGGTTCGAGCGACCGCCAACCACAAGTTCTTGACGATGGAGGGATGGCGCCGCCTTGATGAGTTGAAAGTGGGGGACCACATCGCGGTGCCCCGCATTTTGCAAGGCCCAGAAAGAGACTCAATGAGTCGCGAAGAACTCGGGCTGCTTGGTCATTTGATCGGCGACGGTTGCACGCTCCCCAATCACGCGATTCAGTACACGACCAAGGACCCAACCCTCGCCGAAGAGGTGGTCAGGTTGGCAACTGAAGTTTTCGGCGACTCAGTTCGACCGCGAATTCACCACGAAAGGACGTGGATTCAGGTCTATCTCCCAGCGACCCGCCAGCTGACGCACGGCGTCCACAATCCAGTACGCATGTGGCTGGGCGAGCTTGGAGCATTCGGCGCCCGTTCATATGAAAAGCGGATCCCCACGAAGGTTTTCCAGCAATCCGCGCTCGGGATTGCATGTTTCCTGCGCCATCTGTGGTCGACGGACGGGTCAGTGAACCTCTCGCGCGGCATTGGCCACTATGCCAACGTCTACTACGCGAGCAGCAGCGAGGGGCTCGCGCGAGACGTCCAGGGCCTTCTCTTGCGGGTTGGAATCAATGCCAGGATCTCGACGCACTCGCAAGGGATTAAGGGCCGCGATCAACATCACGTAACCGTCAGTGGCCAGCACGACATCTACGCGTTCCTCCAGCTCGTTGGAGTGATCGGCCACAACAAGACCCTCCACAAGGCGGCAATTCTCGATTACCTTGGCGCAAAGCGCGAGAACACGAATCGAGATGTGATCCCCGCAATCGCCTGGCGAATGCACGCGCTCCCAGCGATGGCGACATCCGGTATCACGACTCGAGCGATGTACGCGGGCCTTAACACGTCTTACGCCGGCACTGGGATTTACAACCAGAACTTGAGTCGGAGTCGAGCTCGCAGGCTGGCATCAGTCGTGGGTTCAGACGAGCTTGAACTCCTCGCGACAAGTGACGTGTACTGGGACCAGATCGCGTCCGTTGCACCGGATGGGATCGAAGAGGTATATGACTTGACCGTCGAGGACCTACACAATTTCGTCTCAGGAAACGTGATTGTTCACAACTCGATTGAGCAAGACGCCGATGTCGTCATGTTCCTTTTTCGACCGGAGTACTACAAGTCCGATGAGAAGCCTGGTATCGCTGAGGTGATCGTCGCCAAGCACCGCAATGGCCCCACCGGGATGATCGAGCTCAAGTTCCGCCGCGACCACACCCGTTTCTACAACCTGGAGACGAAGCGGCCCGAGCCGGGAACCGAGTAAGACCTTGGTCATCATCCTGGTCGGCGGTCAGTGGGGCGACGAGGGGAAAGGCAAGGTCATCGACTACCTCGCCGAGAAGGCCGACATGGTCATCCGCTCCCAGGGCGGCAACAACGCCGGCCACACCGTCATCACCGAGCACGGCGAGTTCAAGTTCCAGCTGATCCCATCGGGCATCCTCTACCCGCACTGCGTCTGCGTCATCGGCAACGGCGTCGTCGTCGACCCGATCGTCCTGCTCAAGGAGATCGCCCAGCTGAGGGAGCGCGGCATCGAGCCCAAGAACCTCGTGGTGAGTGAGCGCGCGCACATGGTGATGCGCTACCACCCCCTCTTCGACCAGCTCGAGGAGGACGTCCGAGGCGACGACCGCCTCGGCACCACCTGGCGCGGCATCGGCCCCGCCTATGCGGACAAGATCCGCCGGATCGGCTTCCGCATCGGCGACCTGCAAAAGGAAGCTTTCATGCGCAAGAAGCTCGCTTTCGTCGTCGACCAGGTCAAGAACCCGATCCTCGAAAAGCTCTACGGCAAGGACGCCTACGACTGGTCGAGCATGCTCGAGGAGTACATGGGCTACGCGAAGGAGCTCGACCCCTACATCAAGGACACCTTCCCGATGATCCAGGACGCGCTCGACCGCAAGGCCAACATCCTGCTCGAGGGCGCGCAGGCCACCATGCTCGACCTGGACTTCGGCACCTATCCCTACGTCACCAGCTCCAACCCGACGGCGGGCGGCGCCCTCACCGGGAGCGGCATCCCTCCGACCCGAGTCGACCTGACGATCGGCGTCTTCAAGGCGTACACGTCGCGCGTCGGCTACGGCCCGTTTCCGTCGGAGCTGCTGGACGAGGTAGGGGACCAGATCCGCGAGCGCGGCCATGAATTCGGAACGGTCACAGGCAGGGCACGTCGCATCGGCTGGTTCGACGCCGCCGTCGCGCGCTACGCCGTGCGTCTCAACGGCGTGGGTGTTGCGGCCCTGATGCGGCTCGACATTCTCGACGACCAGCCGCTGCTCAAGGTCTGCACCGGATACGAGTTCCGCGGCACGCGCTTCGACCACCCGCTGGCCAACATCTCGCACTACAAGCACTGCACGCCCATCTATGACGAGATGCCCGGGTGGCAGCACGAGATCGGGGCCGCGAAATGCTGGGACGACCTGCCCCAGCCCTGCCGCGACTACGTCGAAAGGATCGGCGAGCTGATCGGCGCCCCGATCAACCTCGTCGGCACCGGACCCCGACGCGACCAGTTCGTGACCCGGGGCCGCAAGCTCTTCGACTGACGCGTAACCAAACCGCCCTCGATTCGTCTTAACGAATAGATGAAGACATCGGTCAGCAGCGTGACGATCACCGTCCTGGGCACCCTGGCCATCGCGGCGGTCGCCTACGGCGCCGCCTCTGGCTTTCATGTCCAGCGCACCGGGGACATTCACCCCATGCCTTCCGAGGCTCGCACGACGCCCTCTCCGATGCCGCTGCCCGTCGAGGTGCCCTCTCCGCACCCAACACCGGGTGGCCTGGTTGCCGTCGACGCCGACATGGCCGATGCGTCGACGGGCTGGTTGGTCCTCACGGACTGCCCCGCTCAGGGCAGCTGCCACTACTTCGTCGCCGGCACCACCGATGCGGGCCAGTCCTGGAGCCGCCCGGTCCAGGTCGGCCCCAGCGTTCCATCGGGTCCCGGTTTCTCTCCGCGTGCCGTCCGTTTCGTCAACAGGCTGGACGGCTTCGTCTACGGCAGCCAGGACGCACTCGCCTACGTGACACACGACGGCGGCCAGACGTGGCGCACGCTCGAAGTGCCGTACGTGTTTTTCTTTGGAATCACGATCAGCAATGGCACCGCGTGGGTGACGACGTACCCATGTTCCAAGAGCACCCAGTGCCAGCTGGAGGTCCGGTCCAGCGCAGATGGGGGCCGCACCTGGTCGGCAGCGCACAAGCTGCCGCCGGGCTACTCGCCAGAGTCGCCGGTCGCCTTTCCGACCGGCGTGATCATGTCGAGCGTGCCGAATGGGGACATAGAGATCACGTCGAACCGCGGTCTCACGTGGCGATCGCTCAAGTCCGCGTGCGCCGCCAACTCGTTCCGCGGCTTCGTCACGACAGTCGACGGGACCGAGCTGTGGGAGCAGTGCTTGGGCTATCCCGACTCGAGCGGCGTATTCAGCGACGTCTCCCTGTTCGTGTCGGAGGACGGCGGCAAGACGTGGACTCGTCGCGCTTGGCCGCCGGTCATGGCGTCCCCTGCCCAGGAGTCGCTCGTCACGAGTCGCGCCCTCGTGGCTTTCGCATTCGGCGGAAACCGATCGCTCGTGACGCACGATGGCGGAAAGACGTGGACCGACATATCCGACCCGGTGGCGACCTTCACAACCATCCGGTTCCGTGAAGGCTGGGGATGGGCACTCGACCCGCAGCGGGTGATCTGGCAGACGTACGACGGCGGCGATCACTGGGCCGAGGTGGGATCGCTTCCCGACAGCTGAGCTGATTTAGCCCGATCATTTTCCCGTGGTCGTGAAAACAAAATCAGTCGCCGAGGCCGAGCTCACATGGCCCCAGGTGCATGCCTTCCGGATGCAGCGCCACCACCTGGTGCCTTCGGGAAAGCAGGACCTGGCCAGGGTGGCCGCCGATATCGGCGGCGCGCAGGCGCAGGTCATGTCCGCCGCGGAGCTTCAGCTTGCGGTCCGCAGCGAACGCCCCGTGACCGACGTCCGGACGGCGCTCTGGAAAGACCGCAGCCTGATCAAGACCTGGCTCATGCGCGGCACGCTGCATCTCATCCCCGCCAAGGACCTCCCGATCTACACGGCGGCCATGAGCGGGCACTGGATGCGGACCCGGCCCAGCTGGCTGAAGTACTTCGGGCTGACCGAGGCCGAGCTGATGAAGCTCATCGAGACCATCGGCGCAGCGCTGAACGGACGGCCGATGACCAGGGAAGAGATCATCGCCATCGCCGGCAAAGGACAGTCGGCGAGGGTCCGGGAGTGGCTCAAGTCCGGCTGGGGCGGCTTCCTGAAGCCTGTGGCGCGGGCCGGCGGGCTCTGCTTCGGGCCCAGCCGCGGCCAGAGCGTCACGTTCGTGCGCCCAGAGGACTGGATCGGAGGATGGCAGAAGATCGACCCTGAGGTCGCGATCGGAGAGGTGGCGCGCCGCTACCTGCGCGCTTTCGGCCCGGGGACGAAGAACGACTTCGTCTTTTGGTGGGGACGCTGGCCCGGGGTCGCCAATGCGGCGTGGTCCGCCATCGCCCCGGAGCTGACCACCGTGTCGGTCGAAGGTTCCAGGGCGCAGATCCTCACCTCCGACCTCAAGCGCCTGCCCGCCGCCCCGCCAGGTTCAGTGCAGCTGTTGCCGGCGTTCGATCCATATCTGATGGGTTACGCCAGCCGCGATCACCTCTTCGACGCGGTCCATCGCTCGAAGGTCAGCCGCACGGCAGGCTGGATCTCGCCGGTTGTGCTTGTCGACGGCGCCGTGGTCGGCACCTGGTCCTTTGTCGTGTCCGGCAAGACCATTCGAGTGTCTCTCCAGCCGTTCAGGCCGTTGACGGCGCACCTGCGCACCAAGGTCAAGGAGCGGGCGGAGTCTCTCGCGGCTGCGCTCGGTCTGGCGAATGCCGAGCTGAGCGTCGCCTAGCTGGCGCGCGAGATGGTCTTGACGACGCGGAGATTGGCCTCGCGCTGACGCAGCCTACGAGTTCGCTTCCATCGCTCCATCGCGACGGATGCCGACCACAGGACGATCACCAACACGGCCATCACGGCCTGCACAGCGGCGACCGTGTAGATCGCGGCCTGGATTCCATAGCCGTCGTGCCTCAACCCGATCGCGAAGAGACCGGCCGCGAAACCCAGCGTCGGCCGGACCGGCCACGAGTCGGGAAGGAGCCGGCGGTCGGCCAAAAGCAACCCGGCGACGAACCAGGTCGGGCCGCTGTCGAGCTGGAACAGCGCATCCCACCGGAACGTGTAGATGGCCAGCAGCGCGCCCGCAAGGAATGCGACGAGAACCACGAGGCTGACGCGTCGCGCATACGCGAGCCATGCGATTCCGATGGCAACCGCGAGAAGCGACGTCGCGAAGACCGGTCCGGAGACGTTGCCGACATAGAGGCGGATCGGATCGAGCGTCCAGGACGATTGGTGGAAGAAACGGAACCACGTGTCGATCGGATCGATCGGGTCACCGAACGTCTTGCCATTCGGGTTGACGTAGGTGAACGGCGCGCCTCTGGTCGCCAGCGCGACGGCTGTGAAGGCAAGGAGTCCGGCCTGCGCCCGGATGGCGGGCAGGTAACGGGCGCGCAGCAGCTCGAGCACGACGGCGAGGACTGAGATCTCGATCGAGAGGACAAGGCTTGCCCCGGCTCCGACCAATGCCACGCCGAACACCGCGGCGATCAGCGAGCTCGCACCGCGGCGCGGCACTTGATGACGCAAAACGAAGTAGCTGGCGATCAGTCCGAGCGTGCCTATGGCGAGAGCGATCGCGAGCATCTGCACCGCGGCGAGCCTGAAGATGATCAGGCCGGCGACGACGCACGGCAGCAGCGCAATCACCGTGACGAGGTCGTCAGGCAGCGATGCGGGTTTGAAGGCGGCGCGATCCAGCCATCTCCCGGCCTTTGCGAGCACCGTGAGATTCTACGGAAATGGCATTCGCTCCCTCTCCCCTTCAGGGGAGAGGGGAGAGGGGTGAGGGGCACGGGGCGAGGCATTCGAGCCTGGTTACAGGGCGACGCGGCTTCAGTGATAATCGGCAGGCTCGTGTCGCTTTTTGCCTCACGTCTTCTCGCGACGCTCGTTGCGCTGTGGGTGATCACGATCGCTGGGTGGAGCGTGATCGCCGATTCGCCACCCGACTCGACATGGGTTGCGCTCAAGCCGCTTCCGCACCAGGGCCGCGCGCCGATCTTCGCGCTCGCTGTGGATCCGTCGGACAATCAGCTGCTTCTCGCGGGCAACTCGGCAGGCTCGCTGCTGCGCAGCGCGAACGGCGGCACGGGCTGGACGACCGTGCACACGGGCACCTCCGCGCTCACGACCATCGGCTTCAATCCGTACATCGCGCATGTCGCCCTCGCGGGGACGCGCGGTGGTGGAGCGCTGGCCAGCAAGGATGGCGGCGTCTCGTGGTCGGCGGCGGCGGGGCTCGAGGGCCGCAGCGTGCGCGTGTTCGCCTTTGCCCTGAACCTTGTCGCGGCGGGCACCGACCGCGGCGTGTACTTGAGCCAGGACGGTTTCACGTGGACGCCTTCGGGGCTGTCGAACCAGAGCATCAACGCGCTCGCGGTCGAGGCGATTCACGCACCGGTGAGGCTCGTCGCCGGCAGCGACGCGCAGGCCGCAACCGCGGGACTCGTGCTGTACCAGAGCATCGACGCGGGCACGACCTGGACCCAGCTGAATCCGCCGATCAGCGGCACCATCACCGTGCGCATCGCTTGCGGGCCGCTGCCGCCGACAGGCAATGTCCGGCCGCTCCTGGTCGGCACGAATACCGGTCTTTTCGAATCACCCGACAACGGCGGATCATTCACTCCGCTCAGCGGGCCAGGTCTTCTTCCCTCGACGGATTTCACGCAGCTCGCGTTCATCACCGACCACTGGGACCGTTTCTACGCGGCGAGCGACGGCGGCGGCTCCGGTTCTGGCGGACTGTGGCGCACCACCGACGCGGGTCAGGACTTCACGTCGCTGCAGCCGCCTCAGGCTTCTGTCTCGGCGCTCGCGGTGTCGAACGATGAGAATCCGACGCTCTACGTCGCGACCTTCCGGCCATCGGACCATGTCGCCTCGTTGTGGATCTATCACGACACAGGCGGGCCGCCCCAGGGGCCGCCTTCGCCGCAGTCATCGGTTTCGAGTGGCAGCCGGAGGTCCGGTTCTCAGCCGTCGACGCTCAGCGAGATCCTGTCCTCGCCGCAGCTGCCATACCTCGCCCTTGGCCTCGTGGCCCTGGCCGTGGTTCTCACCGCGGTGGTCGCTCATCTGCGCGGTCGCCAGAGGTAGGCCGCTAGACTCGGCCGGTGACCAGCCCGCACGACCGACTGCGCGAGCTGGGCATCACACTCCCACCCGCTCCAGCGCCCGCCGCGTCGTACGTGCAGACGAGGACCGTTCCTATCGGAGGCGGCCGTGCGCTTCTTTACGTCGCGGGCCAGGTCTCACGCGACGGCGACAAGCTGCTCAGCGGCCGTTGTCCCGACGAGGTCTCGGTGGAGGAGGCGACGCGACGCGCCAGGTTGTGCGCGCTCGCGGTTTTGGCTCAGATCGAGGCCGCCACCGGGCTCGATGCCGTCCACGAGATGATGCAGGTGATCGGGTTCGTGCTGTCGGCCGACGGATTCGGTGATCAGCCGAAAGTCCTTAACGGAGCCTCTGACCTGTTCAACGAGGTGCTGGGCGCGGCCGGCCGCCACACCCGCGCGGCGCTAGGCACCAACGCGCTTCCCTTTTCAGTCACGGTCGAGATTGCGGCGGTGGCGGTTGTCAGCACCGGCTGAGCGGGGGCCAAGGGTGAGGCGCCCGGGCGCACTCCTCGTGGGCAGCCTCGCCTATTTAGCGGTCATCTTCGGCGTGATGCTCTGGCGCGGCATCTCGATCGAGCCGGAGTGGGTGGTGCTCGCGCTGCTCGTGATCGCGATCGCGATGGGACGCGGCCTGACCTTCATCGCCGACTGGGGACCGTTCCTGCTCCTCTTCTTCGCCTATGAGGCGATGCGCGGGTTCGCGTCGAAGACCGGGTTCGCGCCACACGATCTGTCAGGCCTCGAACAGGCGGTCTTTGCGGGAACGCTGCCGACCCTGACGCTGCAGCACGCCTTCTACCACGTCGAATCAGTGAGCCCGCAGGACGTGGTCGCGATGTTCTTCTACTTCATGCATTTCCCGCTGCCGATACTCGTGGGCTTCGTGTTCTGGCTGCGGAGCAGAGAGCACTATCACCGCTTCATCGCGGCGCTGCTGCTGATGGCCTTCCTCGCGTTTGTGACGTATCTGTTCTGGCCTTCAGCGCCGCCGTGGTACCAGTTCCAGGAGGGCAATGTCCCCGGTCCGATGGTGGTCCACAAGATCCTCAACGAAACGGTCGAGAAATTCTGGGGACCGAACTATTTCGTATCACCCCTCTACGCGCACCTGAATCCAAACCAGTTCGCCGCGTTTCCATCTCTTCACGCGGCGTTCCCCGCGCTGGCCGCGGTATACGCGTGGCGCCGGTATCGCGCCCTTGCCATCGGATTGATCATCTGGACGGTCGGCGTGCTGCTGTCCATCGTCTATCTCGGCGAGCACTACGTCGTGGACGCGCTCGCGGGTTTCGTTTACGTCGCGCTGGCCGCGGTCCTGGTCGAAGGATTCGTCCGCTGGCGCGCGAGGCGCCGGCCCTCCGCTACGCCTGCCACACCTTCCGCATGATCGCGCGGGCGAGCTTGTCAGGGTCGTGGTGGGATGGGATTCGCACGTTGACAACATCCGAAGGGATGAATCGAACCTCCGGGTGTTGCGCCGTGTCGTTGGGCTTGAAGATGACGGTGGCCTGACCGCCGGTCGGCGCGTACGCGGTGTTTGAGTTGACCATCACGAAGTCGAAGAGATCGACGCCCACATGCTCGCGTATGACGCGGAGGTAGTCGCTGACCCCGTAGCCGTCGGTCTCTCCCTTCTGCGCGGCAAGATTGCAGATGTACACCTTGAGGGCGGGCGACGCCTTGATCGCTTCCACCATGCCCTCCACCAGCAGGTTGGGCAGGATCGATGTGTACAGCGAACCTGGGCCCACGATGACCAGTTCGGCGTTGAGGATGGCCTGGGCGGCTTCGGGGTTGACCTGCACACCGTCGGGCTTCAGGAACACGTGACTGATGGGTGCGTTCTGCTTCGGGATCTTCGACTCGCCCTCGACCGTGCCGCCGTTGATCGATGCCACAAGGGTCACGTCCTGCAGGGTCGAGGGCACGATGGTGCCTTTCACTGCGAGGACCTTGCCCGATTCGCGCAGCGCCTGCTCGAAGTTTCCCGTGACGTCGGCCATCGCCATGATGAAGAGGTTTCCGAAGGCGTGACCGTCGAGCGACCCTTCCTTGAAGCGGTGGTCGAAGAGCTGCTTCATCAGTGGCTCGGCATCGGCCAGCGCGACCAGGCACTGACGGAAATCGCCTGGGGGCAGGATCCGGTACTCATCGCGCAGGCGGCCTGAAGAGCCGCCGTCGTCGGCGACGGTCACGATCACGGAGAGGTTAGAGGTGTAGGTCTTTAGGCCGCGAAGCAGCGAGCTCAGACCCGTGCCGCCGCCAATGGCGACGATGCGAGGGCCGCGGCCGCGGAGGCGGAACGCGTGGATTATCTCGACCACGCTTGCGGTGCTGTTTCCGGGTAGGAACGGTCCGAGGACCGACTGCGTGAGCTTCAGGTAGCTGATGACGAGGAGGCCGACCCCGAAGATCCCGAAGATGATGGCCCTGGCCCAGTAGGGGAGGAACTGCAGGGTGATGTAGTAGAAGCTTGCCGGCAGGTGGGCCGCCTGGTAGAGCTCCTTCAGGGCATAGGCGACACCGAGGACCAGGACCAGCTCTGAAACCATGAGCAGCAGCAGCCAGCGCTTGATCTGGAGACCAGGTGTCAACCACCGCAGCCAAGTTGCCCTCGAAGGAAGCCTTGTGGCCATCTACCCCGCCTGGATGAACGTGTGGAAAACGTGCAAAGTTACTCTGGTACTACGCTTCACTTGAAGTATGCGTAGTTTGCGTCGCATCCGTCGTTTGGCGCGGTTGGCCGTTTTCGCGCTCGTGGTAGGGGCCGTGGCCACCGAGCTGTCCAAGCCGGCGCCCGAGCGGACGTGGCAGGGAAAGGTTCTGGGGGTCGTCCCGTATGACTTCCGACCGCCGACGTTGCAGCGAATACGCGATGCGTACTGGAACCCCGAGTCCGACCACCTGTTCAGTGACCGCGTCTTCGGAGTGGGCTGGGCGGTGAATCTCCACAGAGCAAGAACGCTCATGGAGGAGGGATACGCGAGATTGATGGGGAAAGGGGAGTCGCTCTCGATCCGGATGACCGTGCGCTCGGAGGGCGCGGGCAAGAAGCCGGACGTCGAGATCACGCGCGAGTAGCGCCGAATCGGGACCTCCTTAGAATTGAGCGCCCGGCTCCGGTCGAGGGATTGGGGAGTGGCGCAACGGTAGCGCAGCTGACTCTGGATCAGAAGGTTGAAGGTTCGAATCCTTCCTCCCCAGCCAACTGCCGCTTCGCGGTAACCCGCCCGGGGCTGGTGAGATCATGGGCGCGTGCCGCCCGCGATCTTCATCACAGGTCTTGTGAAGACCTTCGGATCGACGCGCGCTCTCGACGGTCTCGACCTGTCGGTCGAAACCGGCGAGGTCCACGGGTTTCTCGGGCCGAACGGTTCGGGCAAGACGACGACCATTCGTGTCTTGCTCGGCTTGCTCCGAGCCGACGCCGGGAAGATCGCGTTGCTGGGGGGCGACCCGTGGCACGACGCCGTCGAGCTGCATCGCCGGTTGGCCTACGTGCCCGGCGAGGTCAGTTTGTGGCCGAACCTGACCGGTGGGGAGGTGATCGATCTGTTCGGCCGTCTGCGAGGCGACCTCAATCCGCGACGCCGCGACGAGCTTCTCGAACGTTTTCAGCTCGACCCGACCAAGAAGACCCGCTCCTACTCGAAAGGGAATCGACAGAAGGTGGGATTGGTGGCGGCCCTGGCGTCTGACGCCGAGCTGCTCCTCCTCGACGAACCCACGTCGGGACTCGACCCGCTGATGGAGGCGGTATTCCAGGACTGCATCCGCGAGGTGAAGACCGAGGGGCGAACGGTGTTGCTTTCCAGCCACATCCTGGCCGAGGTCGAGGCGCTGTGCGACCGGCTGAGCATCATCAGGCTGGGCCGGGTGGTGGAGAGAGGCACGCTTGACGAGCTGAGGCACCTCACACGCACGTCGATCACCGCTGAGACAGAGGCTCCCGCGGAAGGCCTGGCCGACCTCGCTGGTGTTCACGACCTCGAGATCCACGGCACGCATGTGCGCTTCGACGTAGATACCGATCACCTCGACGCTGCGGTGCGGCGGCTCGGCGAGCTCGGAGTCCGCAGCCTGGTCAGCCATCCACCCACGCTGGAGGAGCTGTTCTTGCGGCACTACGGGGACGAGCTGGCCAGGGAGCCCGAACGCGTCGATGCCGCGCGGGGCGCGACACCGCTTCCGCGCGGATGACGTCGCTCACCGGCACTCTTGCGCTGATCCGCTTCATCCTGCGCCGCGACCGCATCCGGATCGTGGTCTGGATCGGATCCATAGTCGTTCTGGCGGCGCTGACCGTGGCGGGCATCAAGGGTCTGTTTCCAACCCAGGCCGCTCTTGATCAAACGGCCTCCGCCACTCAGCACAACGCCGCGGCGATCGCCTTTAACGGACCCGCGCAGGGACTGAACACAGTCGGTGGGCAGGTAGCGTTCCAGTTCGGCGCCGCGGGCATGGTGCTGGTGGCCCTCATGAGCATCTTCATGGTCGGCCGGCTCACGCGAGGCGAGGAGGAAGCCGGCCGCCTCGAGCTCGTTCGCTCCCTTCCGGTCGGGATCCATGCGAACACCATCGGCGCGGCACTCACGGTGGCCGCCATGAACGTGGCAGTTGGCGTAATCGCCACGGCCTTCCTGATCGCGCAGGGCCTCCCCTTGGCTGGATCGGTCGCGTTCGCGTTGTCGTTCATCCTGCTCGGGCTCTTCTTCGCCGGCGTCGCCCTCGTCGTGGCCCAGGTCACCGAGAACACCCGCGTCGTTTATGGCATCGCCGGGGCGGTGCTCGGGGCGGCCTTCGTGCAGCGCGCAGTGGGCGACATCGGCGACGGAACCGCCTCATGGTTCTCGCCGATTGGCGTGGCCCAAAAGACGCGGCCGTTCGCAGGCGAGCGATGGTGGCCTTTCTTGCTGCTGGTCGCGGTGACCTTGATCCTGATCGCCGCGACCGCCGCCCTGGCCGCCCGGCGTGACCTGGGCGGTGGGCTCGTGGCGCCCAGGCCTGGCAGGCCCTCGGCCGCACCGAGTCTCGGGCACCCGCTCGGGCTGGCCGTTCGCCTGCAGCGGGCGTCGCTGTTCGGGTGGGGCGCTGGCATCCTGGTCACCGGCATCGCCTACGGCTGGATCGCCCCCACCGTAGATGCCTTCATCGGCCAGAACAAAGCGCTCGCCGAAGTGCTGGCCGGCGCCGGAGGCGGGAGCTTGACGGATTCCTATTTCGCCGCGTCCTTCCGCATCATGGCGCTCCTCGCCTCGGGCTTCGCCATCCAATCTGCGCTTCGCGTGCGGAGCGAGGAGACCTCCATGCGCGCCGAGTCGGTGCTGGCCACGCCCGTCTCGCGCTCGGGGTTCGCGGCGAGTCACCTCACGGTTGCGTTCGCGGGCAGCGCCATGCTGCTCGCCGTCGCCGGTCTCGCCACCGGACTTACCTATGGCGTCGCCGGCGGCGGCATGCAGAGCGTTCCCCGCCTCCTCGGGGCCTCGCTCGTCTACGCGCCGCCTATGTGGCTGATGGTCGGACTCACCATCGCGCTCGTCGGGGTCGTGCCGCGTTGGGTGGGCGCGTCGTGGGCGGTCCTCGCTGCCTATGTCGTCGTCGGATTCCTCGGCGCGGTCCTCCATCTCCCCGATTGGCTTCAGAACCTCTCGCCGTTCGAGCGCGTGCCTCAGCTGCCCGGCGCGACCCTGACTCTCGCGCCGCTCGTCGTGATCTCCGTCTTTGCCGCTGTGTTCACCTTGGCCGGGCTGGGCGGACTCCGACGGCGCGATATTGGCACGGTCTGACCGGTCTCACGCCATCAGTCGAATAGATGCTGTGACGCGCCCTTCGCGCCGTCTTCACGCCGTTTTGGCGCCCGATCATCAGACGCGACGCTGACGCGCAATTCACTAATCAGCCGCGGTTGTCAAGTTCAATTCGTGCGCCGCCGATAACGCAGATCGCTCTGGATCAGAAGGTTGAAGGTTCGAATCCTTCCTCCCCAGCCAAACACCCGCCGCTGAGCTCGAACACGCGCCTACCGGGTTAGGCGCGGGGCGCCTTTGGCGCATGCCAACTATCGCCGGCCGCAAGCAGGCGGTCCGCTTGCTTCGGTCCCCAACTGCCCGGCGCGTATGGCCAGGCTCGGTGATGGTTCTTGAGCACCGGGTCAACCACCGCCCACGCGGCTTCGACACCGGCTTCGCCGTTGAAGAGCGTTCCATCACCAGCCATCGCATCACCGACCAACCTCTCGTAAGCCGACTGCTCCATTGGCTGCTCATCCAGCAGAAACAGCTCGCGTTGCTCACCGGCAAACTTCTTGCCGCTGCGTTTGATGCGAACCGCGAAAGCTATGGCGGGTCCAGGCGACAACCGGAAGCGGATGTAGTCGGCCGGGACCTCGGGCGCGCCGGCGAACATATGAAGCAGCGGCTGCTTCAGCTCCACGCGCACTTCCGCGGCGGTCGTCGCGAGTCGCTTTCCGGACCGGAGGTACCAGGGCACTCCTTTCCACCGCGCGGAGTCGATCCGGAGGCGAGCTGCGCAAAACGTCTCGACATCGCTGCGTTTCGCCACACCGGGCACTCCACGGTATCCGTTGAACTGGCCACGCACGACGTCCCCGCGGCTCAGCGGCCGAATGGCTCGGAAGACCTTGAGCTTTGCGCTCCGTAGGGCATTCTTCTCGAAGGCGGCTGGCGCTTCCATCGCCAGCAACGCGACGATCTGGAACATGTGGTTCTGGACAACGTCTCTCAAGCAGCCAAGGCCCTCATACAGCGCGCCCCGGTCGCCAACGCCAAATGCCTCTGCGAGCGTGATCTGGACGCTCGATATGTGGTTGCGATTCCAGATCGGCTCGAGGAACGAATTGGCGAACCTGAAGTAGAGGAGGTTCTCGACCGCCTCATTGCCCAGGAAGTGATCGATCCGGAATATCGCGTCCTCGGCAAAAACCGACCTGGCGATTGCGTTCAGTCGCTTGGCCGACGAGAGGTCGAGTCCAAACGGTTTCTCGACTATGACCCGACCACCACGCCCAAGACCCGCAGTGCCGAGGCTAGTGATCACGGACCCGAACAGCGCCGGGGGGATCGCCAGGTAATGTGCCGCCCTCCGAGCTCCTCTCAAGGTCTCTTTCAGGGTGGTAAAAGTCGACTCGGACCCATAGTCCCCAGCGACATATGACAGCGATGACAGCAAAACGTTCAGGGCCCGACGGTCGTCCATGCCGGAGCCACTCCTCTCGATGCTGTCTGTCACGCGGTTGCGAAACTGAGTCTGGCTCCACTTGGACCGCGCAACGCCGATCACCGGGAACGTGAGTGCACCGCGTTTCGCCATCGCGAACAGCGCCGGAAAGATCTTCTTGTGGGCGAGATCGCCGCTGGCGCCGAAACAAACAAGTGCGTCCGACAATCCACGCGCCGATCCTGGTCTCACGGTGACTTCTCGCTCACCAGCCTTACTCTAGGTTGCGATGCCCAGGGCGGAACGCGGTCCGATTGTGATCGTAGGCGCGGGTTTGACTGCAGGCACCGCGGCCAAGACCTTGCGGAAGGAGGGCTACGGCGGCGAGCTGTTGATCCTCGGAGACGAGCCCAGCTTCCCTTTCGGACGGCCCCCGCTGACCAAGGGTTACCTGCGGGGAGAGGAAGACCTCTCCGGCTGGATGGCCGCACCGCTCGACTGGTACAGGAAGAATCAGGTCGAGCTGTTGCCGGCGAGGGTTACAGGCGTGGATCCTGGGGCCAAGAAGGTGAGATTGGAGTCGGGGGACAGCATCGGTTATGCACGGCTCCTGCTCGCCACCGGTGGCAGGAACCGACGTTTCGACGTACCAGGGTCGAGCTTGGCGGGCGTTCACCAGCTCCGGACGATCGCGGAATGCGACGAGATCAAAAGGGCAGCCAGACCTGGCGCTCGGGCGGTCGTGGTGGGGTCGGGTTTCATCGGCTCAGAGGTGGCGGCGTCTCTGCGCCAGCTCGGGTTGAAGGTGACGTCGGTGATGCGCGGGAAGGCGCCGCTCGATGCCGTTCTGGGCCCCGAGGTGGGTGCGGTGTTTGGCGCGATTCACCGCGGCGCCGGGATCGAGCTGGTGGCTGAGGATGAGGTGGTCCGATTCCAGGGGACGTCGAGAGTCGAGCGAGTCGTGACCAAAAAGGGTCGGCGGATTGCGTGCGACCTCGTGGTCGTGGCAATCGGGATCGAACCGAACGTCGAGCTCGTCAAAGGCTCCGGGGTTGTGACCGGGGACGGAATCCTGGTCGATGAATCGTGTCGCACCAACCTGGCCGGCATATTTGCCGCCGGTGATGTGGCCAATCACCTACATCCCATCTTCGGGCGCGTGAGGGTCGAGCATTACAACAACGCCGAAAAGCAGGGGGCAGCCGCCGCAAGATCCATCCTTGGCTCCCGCGCCGCGTACCGCTACATGCACAGTTTCTGGAGCGATCAGTTCGAGCACAAGCTCGAATACATCGGTCATGCCCGCAAGTGGGATCGCTTCGTGGTCAGGGGATCTCTCGCCGAGCGCAACTTCGTGGGCTTTTACCTCTTGGCCGGAAAGCTGCGGGCAGCCGTCGGACTCAACCGCGGAGGCGATCCCGAGATCGATACGGATGGCGAGCTCGCGAAGGCTGGTCGGTTAATCGCGAAGGGCGCGCGTCCCTCGCCAACGCTGCTGGCGAACGCAGAGGCAAACCTGGAGTCGGGTTAGCATGCGACCCCCTCTGCGCCTGGGATCTTGGCGCACTGACGGCGGCACGACCTTCAATGTCTGGGCTCCGAACGCCACTGCCGTAAGCATTCAACTGCGCTCCTCCTCGAGGACTGTGCCCATGACGAGCCTGCCAGGAGGCAACTGGCACGCCGAAGTTCAGGGAATCGGTTCCGGTGAGCGCTATCAGTACGCGATACAGAGCGCCGGCACCTTATTGAGTCTGCGGGTCGACCCATACGCGCGTGAGATCGATGACGTGAACGGCGACCGGCGATCTGTCGTCTACGACGAGGCGGCGTTTGAATGGGGAACGATCGATCATCGACCCTCGAGCCCCGGCGACCTGGTCATCTACGAAATGCACGTCGGCACATTCAACGAATTGCCTGGTCAGCAGGTCGGCACCCTGGCCGACGCAGTCGCCAAGCTCCCGTACCTTGCCAACCTGGGCATCAACGCGGTGGAGCTGCTGCCGCCGGCTGAATTCGGCGGCACCTTGTCTTGGGGCTACAACCCGACCAACCCGTTCGCGGTCGAGACCGGATATGGCGGCCCCAACGCCCTGAAACGCTTCATCCGATCCGCTCACCGGCTGGGGATCGGCGTGATCGTCGACGTCGTGTACAACCACATGGGCACGGTCGATAACGACCTCTGGGACTTCGATGGCAATATCCCGCCGCCGGGTGGAATCTGGTTCTATCCGGACCGTCGTGGCGTTACTCCCTGGGGTTCGCGGCCCGACTACGGACGCCCTGAGGTGCATCAGTACCTGGTCGACAACGCGCTGAGCTGGCTCGACGACTACCAAGCCGACGGCCTGCGCCTCGATGCGACTGCGTGGATCAGAAGTGTCGACGGCTCCGCTGACCCCGACCAGGCCTTGCCGGATGGGTGGCTTCTGCTGCGGACGATCAACGATGAGATCGATCGCCGACACCCGGGCAAGATCCGGATCGCTGAGGACATGCGAAACGATGACCGGCTCACCGCACCCACGGCCTCGGGCGGAGCCGGCTTCAACTGCCAGTGGGATCCGGACTTCGTTCGTGTCGTCCGGGGCGTGCTGAGTCAGACGCTTGACGAATACCGAGACGTTGGTGCCATCAGCAAGGTCCTCGAGCGGCGGTACGGCGGCGATGCCTTCGGCAGAGTCGTATTCACCGAGTCACACGATGCCGATGCCAACGGTGGCACGCGGGTTCCGGCTGAGATCGACCCCGCCGAGCCTGACAGCGTCTTCGCGAAGAAGCGTTCGGTTCTCGGTGCAGCGCTGGTTTTCACCTCGCCGGGCATCCCGATGATCTTCCAGGGCCAGGAGTTCCTCGAGGCCCACTGGTTTGATTCCGGCTTCCCTGTCGACTGGTCCAACGCGACGCGATACTCCGGCATCCTCAACCTGTACGGAGATCTCGTCCGCCTGCGCCGAAACTTGCTCAACACCACGAAGGGTCTTCAAGGGCAGCGCCTCGAGATTCATCATGTCAACAGCGCCGACAAGCTGATCGGCTATCGCAGGTGGGCCGATGGTGGACCGCTCGATGAAACTCTGGTCCTGCTCAACTTCGCAAATCGCGCCTTCGACAGCTACACGATCGGGGTTCCGCGCTCCGGACTGTGGCGCGTACGGCTGAACTCTGACTGGTCGGGGTACGACTCGGCGTTCGGCAACCAGCTCAGCCTGGACAGCGAGGCCGGCGAGATGCCCTACGACGGATTGCCGTTCTCAATCCAGATCGGCATCGGCGCCTACAGCGCGCTGATCCTGTCGCAAGACGGATAACTGTAAAACGCAAGCGCGATCTCTTCCGGGTAGCCAGGCTACTGCGAAAAGACGGATAGGCACGATGCTCAAGTGGGCGTACTGTTTGAAATGGCCCCGAGGGACACGTTCGAGGGAGTCGGAGTTGGTCGCAAGGCCGGTTCCGAATCCCAAGAGGCGATCCGTTGGGGTCATTTGTTTTCAAGCACCAAGCAGGGCGCAAAGCGGTCAAGCTTGAATCGGCCGCCGGAGCAGTTCCGAGCCAGGCCGCCCCAATGACGAAGAAGAAGTCTCTCAGTAAGCCGCATGCCGGCGGGCCGGAAGCCACCAAGCCTGTCATCGAGGCAGGTAGA
>Ga0209220_1000291_pt1 | contig 19648 bp, 12 predicted proteins | sample BlaSpr_A8_OM3_M3_FD_187984 | JGI IMG/M metagenome (GOLD analysis project Ga0209220, IMG submission 187984) | Forest soil microbial communities from Thunder Bay, Ontario, Canada - Black Spruce, Ontario site 2_A8_OM3_M3 (SPAdes) (version 2) | ecosystem: Environmental > Terrestrial > Soil > Boreal... | reverse complement strand
CCCAATGAAAGCGATTGCCGTGGCCCACGGGACGACGCCTGCCGCTGTCGACGACGCCATCCAGAAGTTGTTCCTCAAACTCGCGCAGGCGGCTAGCAGCGGAGCGAGCGGAGCCCTGCGCCGCCTGAAGCTGTTGCACCAGGCGATCGTGGATCGCGAGGAGCAGGGCGAAAGTCTGAGCCGGCTGTTGCCAACCGGGATCGCCGAGAAACTTCGGCGTGAGGGTCGCAACATTGGTGGAACCGAAACCCTCACGGTCACGGTCCTGATGTCGGACATCCGCGGCTACTCGACGATCGCCGAGGACGCCGACCCTACGGTGCTGGCCCACCAGCTCAATGAGCACCGGGCCGAGATGAATCGTGCCATCCTCGCGCAGGGCGGAACTGTGATGCAGTTCGTCGGCGATTCAGTGATGGCGGTCTTCGGCGCTCCGCTCCCCGAGCCAGATCATGCCCAGCGTGCGCTTGCCGCGGCCGGCGCGATGCACGAGGCACAGACCCAGGTCAACGCCCGCTGGACCGGCGAGCGGCTGCCCGCGTTTCATCTTGGGATCGGCCTGTCCACCGGGCAGGTCGCGGCCGCACTCCTCGGGTCGGAAGAGCGCCTGGAATATTCCGTGGTTGGCGACAGCGTCAACCTCTGTCAGCGTCTTCAACAGTTCGCGAAGGGCGGCGAAACTGTTCTGAGCGACGCGACCTATCGCGCGCTCGATGGCTCGGTCAATGCGGATGCTCTGCCGCTGGCTCAGGTCAAAGGACGGCACGCGCCGGTACAGGCGTACCGGATCGCCGCGCTGACACCCGCCTAGGCCGATGGTCATCGCCGATCGGCGCGCACCGACGCGGGGACGAGCATTTTTTGTGCCGGCGTTGCTACTTTCCTTGGTTCTGGCGCTATTGGCGTGCCAGGTATTCCTCACCTTCGCCGTCGACTGGCGCAACGTACCAGACGTATTTCGGCCCAGCAATTCGTCGGTAGTGGGGTTGGTAGCGATTCTCGCGATGTGCAGCGTCGGGGCTCTGGTTGCCTGGCGGCGTCCGGCGAACCGCATCGGATGGTTATTGCTGGCGATCGCCTTTTCCGCGATCTTCCTCGACCTACCAAAGCTTTACGCGGGCGTCGCCGTCTACGTGCACCCCGGCTTGCCCGGCGCAGACTGGCTTTACTGGCTGAGTCAGATCGCGTGGATGTTTCTCTTCGCGCAACTGCTGGTCCTGCTTCCTCTGTGGTTCCCGGACGGCCGGTTGCTGAGCCGGCGCTGGTCGATCGTCATCGGGCTGGCAGCGATTCCGGTGATCCTGGTCATTGCCGGGTCGCTCGATCCCTCGGCCACCGCCCCTTTGCGCAACCCGGTGGGGGTCCAAGCAATGGCCGGAATGAACAACGCGCTCAACGGCGCTCCATTCGCCGTTCTTTTGCTCGGGACCTACGGACTCGGGGTTTCGTCGCTCCTCGTGCGCTACCGTCGCGGCGGAGAACAGGAGCGCGAGCAGCTCAAGTGGCTGCTGGTTGGCGTCGTTCTTCTGCTCGCCGCCCTCCTGATGTCGTTCTTCGTCCCAGCGTTACAAAATGCTCCACTCATCCCATTCGCTGCCGCCACCCTGCCGGTCGCGATCGGCATCGGCGTCTTGCGCTATCGCCTCTACGACATCGATCTGATCATCAACAAGGCGCTGGTTTACGGAGGACTCGCCGCGGTAATTACTGGGGTGTACGTCCTACTGGTGGTCGGCATCGGGGCGATGATCGGCAGCAACCAGCGGTTCTTGCTCTCATTGGTCGCGACGGCCCTCATCGCGCTCGCCTTCCAGCCACTGCGCCAGCGGGCTCAGCAACTGGCCAACCGGCTGGTGTATGGGAAGCGGGCAACCCCGTATGAGGCGCTCTCACAATTCAGCGAGCAGCTGTCGGAAACCTACTCGCACGAAGACATCCTCGATCGCATGGCGCGCATCCTGGGCGAGGGAACCGGCGCCGAACGAGCCGAGGTCTGGGTGCGAGCGGGCCATCGCCTCGTGCTCGCCTCCTCTTCGCCGAAATCGGCTGAGGCGCCCGCGCCACTCGTCATGGACAACGGCACCCTGCCGAACATGCAACGCGACACCATCGTCCCGGTCAGCCACGCGGGGGAGCTTCTGGGCGCGCTGGCGGTCGACAAGAAGCGAGGCGAGACGATGAACACCGTCGAACAGAAGCTGGTTACGGATCTGGCCGGCCAGGCTGGCCTGGTGCTCAAGAACGTTGGCTTGAACCAGGAACTGCTCGCAAGACTCGAGGATCTTCGGGCGTCGCGGCAGCGCCTGGTCACCGCCCAGGACGAGGAGCGCCGCCGGCTCGAGCGCGACCTGCACGACGGGGCGCAGCAGCACCTGGTGGCGCTGAAAATCAAGCTCGGGCTTGCCGAAGCGGCTGCCCAGCCTGAAACCAAGGTCCGCGCCCTGATTACGCAGCTGAAGCAGGACGCCGACGACGCCCTCGATACCATGCGCGAGCTCGCCCGAGGCATCTATCCGCCACTTCTGGCGTCGGACGGCCTCGAAGCCGCGCTGCGGGCCCAGATCCGCCGCATCACGGTCCCGGTCGACTTGCAGCTCGACGACGTAGCGCGTCAACCGCGCGAGGTCGAGGGCGCAGTCTACTTCTGTTGTCTTGAAGCACTGCAGAACGTGGCCAAATACGCGGAGGCTGGTCGGATAAGCCTGCGGCTGTGGACAGAGGATGCCAATCTCGCCTTCAGCGTTCAAGACGACGGCAAGGGCTTCGATCCGGTGACGGTTCCGCAAGGGTCGGGCCTCCAGAACATGAGAGACCGGGTGGAGGCGCTCGGCGGTTCGCTCGAGGTCCGGAGCATGCCCGGCAAGGGGACGACGATCCAGGGGCGCGTGCCGGTAGGGCTAGCTTCCCCCTAATTCGGGGGCAGGCACGGGCGACGCTGGCCCTTAGGGTGAGCTACCCTCTCGGTACCGGCGGGGAGAAAGGAGAACATGATCACAACCCAAGAGCCTGAGACCGCCAGGGCCGAGGCGCCGGACCAGGCGATCGTCACGGCACGCCGCGTCCGGAAGGTCTACCGGAGTGGCACCGAGGTCGAGGCGCTCCGGGGCGTGGACTTCGAGGTGGGGCGAGGCGAGATGGTCGCCGTGGTTGGGCCGTCGGGGTCAGGCAAGACCACCCTGCTGAACTGCCTCTCGGGGCTGGAGCGGATCGATGGCGGCCAGATTCTCGTCGACGGCTCGGACATGGAAAAGCTGTCGGACAACGCCCGCACGGGATACCGTGCGCGCCACATGGGCTTCGTTTTTCAGGCGTTCAACTTGCTGCCAGTCTTGACCGCGGTCGAGAACGTGGAGATTCCGCTTCTCCTTCTCGGACAGCGGCCTCGGCCGGCGCGCGAACAGGCGATGGCGATGCTGGAAACGCTCGGCCTGGCCGACCGCGCCAAGCACCGCCCGGACATGTTGTCCGGCGGTGAGCAACAGCGTGTCGCGGTCGCTCGCGCGCTGGTACATCGCCCGGCCATCGTCTGGGCCGACGAGCCCACCGGGAACCTCGATACGGAAGGGACGGAGGTCGTCGTCGAGCTGCTGGTCCGTCTGAACAAAGAAGGACAGACGATGGTGCTGGTCACCCACAATCCGGCGGTCGCCGGCCGGGCGCAACGAACGGTCCGGATGCGCGACGGCCGCATGGAGGCGCCGTCACCGCCGGCACGCCCGACCGTCGCCACCAGTTAGTCCCATGAAAGGGCTCCTCCTTTTCGGAGGGCTATTTCTCGTCGCCTACGCGAGCCTCGCCGTGATCGCGCTTCGCCGTCCGCTGTTTGCGCGCATTGCGATTCGTGAAGCCACTCGGCGGCCATGGCAGTCGGCGCTGGTGGTGGCCGGACTGATGATCGGGTCGGGTGCGATCCTGGTCTCCGAGGTCTACCAGAATTCGCAGGACGACTCGCTGACGGCCGCAGCCTTTCAATCCTGGGGCCGCGTCGACCTGACGGTCGGCGCGCCTGACAACAGCTACTTCGATCCAACAATCGCGCAAACGCTGGCGAACGATCCGCTGCTCAGACAATCGGCGGTCGGCGTCCAGGCCGGCGTCGAGCTGGTCGGCTCCGCGGCGGACCTCGACCGCCGGTCGAGCAACGGGTTCGTTCGCGTGATCGGGTTCGACCCCTTAACCCAGGCCCCCTTCGGGAAGTTTCGTCTCCTTGATGGGGCACAAACCACTGGCGAAAACCTCCAGGCCGGACAGGTCTTCATCGGCGAATCGCTGGCCGCGTCGATCGGCGCAAAAGCTGGGGACCACCTTCGTGTCTCAATCGGACAAAGTAGCGGCGACGCAAAGGCCGGCGTGGTAACGGTGGCAGGAGTTCTCGCTCCTGTGGGACCAGGCTCGTATGGTTTGCGTCCCGGCGTCTTCGTCCCGCTCCAGACGGTGGCCGGCCTGATCGGCACGAGCCAGGTCAACATCATTCGCCTCGCGGCGCCTGGCGACGGCCAGTCTGAGCTGGATGCCGGCCACCGGCTCGTCCCCATCGTGGCCGGCGCTTTGACAAGGCTGCCTGCCGCATCTCAGCTCCAGGTCCGAGAAGCGAAGGCGGATGACATCAACGCGGCGCGGCTTCAGCAGGATCCCGGCAACTTCAACGGCGGTTTCACGGGCGTGTTGAGCGGCATCGTGCTGCTTGCCGGCCTCGTGCTGGTGGTGAACCTGATGGCCACCCTGGTCGAGGAGCGTCGCCCACGGCTTGCCGTCCTTCGGGCGCTGGGCCTCTCCCGGCTCGGCCTGATTGCGGCGCTCACCATTGAGGGCGCGCTGTACAGCCTGGTCGCCGCCGTGCTCGGGATCGTTCCTGGGTTGCTGGTCAGTTGGGCGCTGCTGGTTGGCACGGTACGGGGAAGTGGGGGAGGGGGAGCTGGTGCCGGCATTGGGCTGGGCCGCGACGTGCAGGTGCAACTGTCGGTCAGACCCAGCGCGGTGGCCCTCGCGATCGCGGCTGGCGCGGCCGTCACGCTGGCGGCCGTGGTCCTCGCTGCGGTGCTCCGCTCCGATATGACCATCGCGGCAGCCATCCGCGATCTTCCTGAACCAGTGAGTCTCAAGGGCGGCTCCGTGGCTTCACGCGTGCTCCAGCTTGGCCTTGTGGTTGGGTCTCTGATCGCGCTGTTCCCAGGCGGGCCCTTGCGCCTGGTCGGGGGTACTGGGCTCATCACGTTTGCCGCGCTCGCGATGCGGGGCCGTATCCCGGACCGAGCTCGTCTGACGGGCGCAGGGCTGGCTCTGGCCGCCTGGGCCCTCACCAGCATGACCATCAGCTTCTCGACAACCGGTTCGTCGTCGGGAGGCGTCGAGCTGTTCCTTGCCCTTCCGGTGACGGCCCTCGGCCTATCGCTTGCCGCCGTGAACAATCTGCGTCTACTCGAGAATGCCGCCTCGGCGGTTGGGGACGCGTCAGGGCGACTTCGCGCGACGCTGCGGCTGGCGCTCGCCTACCTTGCCCGACGGCCATTGCGAGCCAGCCTCACGGTCGGCACCTTGGCCATGCTGCTGTCGGTGATCGTCATCTACAACGTCTTGATCGTCGGCTTCGGGAATCAAGCCCGGCAGTCACACGCCCAACTCCCTTACGACATAACCGTCTTCATGCCGGCCCAGCGAGCGATGGTCCTGCCGCCGGCGGTGCAGGCGGAGCTGGCCACCTCGGTATCCATCCCAACCCGTACCTACCTGGGTGCGGTGCAGGTGAGCTCGCCGCCGGGGACGCCGGCGATCTGGCACCAGGAGCACCTGTCCCTGTACGAGCTGACGCCGGAGCTGGTGCGGAATCCTCCGACGGGCACTGACACGACCAACCGCCTGCCACGTTTTCCCGATGACGCGGCGGCATGGCGCACGGTGGAAAACGATCCGGGCTGGGTCTTCTGGACCCGCTTCAACAGCGAGGTCCAGCTCACCCTCGTCGGTTCGGAAGGACCGGTGACCCGTTACGTGGCAGCCGATGTGGGTGACCCCATCCTAGACGGCATCATCGGGTCGCCCCAAGGCCTGGCGCCGTTTGGGAACCTTCCACTCGGCACCACGGTCCTTGTCAAGACAAGACCGGGTGTGAATCCGCAGGTCGTGGCCGCGCAGATCCGTCAGGCGTTGCTGGCGGACGGGGCCGAGGTGACTGCCATCACCGACTTGTTCAAGCAGACAGATGTCAGCTTTCAGCTCTTCGCGTCGGTTCCGGTCCTCTTCATGCGGATGGGCATGGTGATCGGCATTCTGTCCCTGGCCATCCTCGCCCTCCGCGCGGTGGTGCAGCGACGGCGGTCGATTGGCGTCCTGCGTGCGCTGGGGTATCGCCGCGGCGAGATGGTCGCGGCGATCATGGCCGAGGCCACCCTGACGCTGACCTGCGGAGCGCTGGTTGGGACCGTCACCGGCATCGCCGCCGCCTATCTCTACGTCAACGGGACGAGCACCGCGACGTCATTCGGCTTCGACATCGTGAGCCTGGCCGGCACGTTGGCGCTGATGTACGTGGCCGTGTTATTGGCCACCTTTGGTCCGGCGCTGGCTGCGGCCCGGACATCGCCGGGCCAGGCGCTGCGGCTGCAGGAGTAGCGACCGCCCATGAATTTCCTTACTGTTCTGGTTGCGCTCTTCCTGATCAGCTATGCGGTCCTCGGGCTGACCATCTGGCGCCGCCCGCTGGTCGGCCGGATCGCGCTGCGCGAGGCGGTTCGCCGCCCTGGCCAGACCGCCGTCGTCGTGAGCGCCCTCATGATCGCCGGCGCCTCGATCTTCCTGATCCAGGTGATCAGCGACAGCATGTGGCAGTCGAACCGAGCGGCGGCGTTTCGCAGTTTTGGCCGCGATGACATTGAAGTGACCGGTGGCGGCACGGCATTTGATCCGGCCTTGACCAGCAGGCTTGCCACGGATCCGGCGCTGCGCTCGGCGGCGGCTTTTCAGAGCGCCCTTCTCGTGACGGGCTCGGTCGTCGACATCAACCAAAACCTCGGCAAGCCGGGCGTGCAACTGAACGGGTTCGACCTCGGCGTCCAGCATCGATTCGATCCTTTCGTGTTGTCAAGCGGCCTGTCGAGCTACGGAGACGAACTCATTGCCGGTGGCCTTTTCTTGACGCAAGCTCTGGCGGACGATATCGGTGCGCGTTCAGGTGACCGCCTCAGGGTCCAGGCGGGTGGGCCGTCGCCTCAATCCGCCACGGTCGTCGGGATCGTCCAGCGCCAGGGGGCCGGAGCCTACGGCAACCCGCGATCCGCCTTCGGCTCGCTGACGACGATTCAGCGGCTGGTCGGATCGGATCGTATCAACCTGATCCGCGTGTCCGCTCCCGGCGACGGGGTGCGCGAGGTGGCCGCGGGCCATGAGTTGGCGCCGCTAGTCAGCGCGGCCGTGGCCGGCGACGGGCTCCAGGTGCTCGAACCAAAGCGGGGACTGCTACAGACCGCTGACCTACAGGACGAAGCGTCGAGATCATTCGTGACGGCGTTCGGGGTGATCGTGGCGCTCGCGGCCACGGCGATGGTGGCGAACCTCGCCGTGCTGCTGGCGGAGGAACGGCGGCCGAGGCTGGCGGTCTTGCGAGCGCTGGGCCTGACTCGTGGAGGGTTGATCCAACTTTCCGTGGCGGAAGGCGCGCTCTACAGTCTTGCCGGTGCGGTACTGGGTCTGCCGGTCGGGCTGGCCCTGGGGGCGCTCGTGGTCGGGCATAGTCCCGCGACGCCGGACAGTTTTGGTCAGATTCTGTCGGTTGCCCCCGGGTCGCTCTTCGGCTCGGTCGCCGCGGCGTCGCTGATCAACCTGACCACGGTGCTGATCGTTTCGATCGGCACATCGTCGATGGTGATCTCCGCGGCGATCCGCGACCTACCCGACCCACAGCAAGCGAACCGGTCATCACGACGGCGGATCGCCGTGCTGGCGCTGATCGGAATCGGCGGCCTGGCGGCTGTGGCGCTCGGCAACCCGTTCCTACGCATATCCGGTGGCGGGCTGTCGATCGTAGCCGCGTCCGCGCTCCTCCGGGGTCGCGTCTCAGACCGCCTCCGTTACTCGGGCGCGGGCCTCGCGGCCGCGGCCTGGGCGATCGCGTACTGGTGGTATGTCAGTGGGACGATATCCGCGGCCGCCGGGACGGGAGCCTTCGCGGGAGCGCTGGTCATTTCCGTCGTCGGGCTCTCGGTCATGGTGACATCGAACCTGGGCGTGCTGGAAAGCCTCGGCGGGATCCTCGGCCGCTCATCCGGCTGGCTGCGGGCGACGCTCCGACCGGCGCTCGCCTACGCGTCGCGCCGCCCGCTCCGAACTGGCCTGGTGATCGCGGCCTTCTCGATCGTCACGGCCGTGCTGGTCATCGTGCAGATCGGGCTTAGCAGCGCTCAGCATGATTTGGCACCCGCAACGGGGGGGTGGGACGTTCGGGCCACCGTGGTGGGCACCGATCAGCTCGACCTGCCCGCGCAACTCGCGCCGCAAGTGGCCCGGCAGGAGAGCTTGCCTACCCGCACCTTCCTGGGACCGGTCAAATGGAAGTATGCGGACTTCAGGGGTACAGTCGACTGGCACGAGGAATCGGTCACCGTCTATGGGCTGAGCGCGCGGCAGTTGTCCGCAGGCATCATGCCGCTGATCGCTCGCGATCCGAGCTTTGCAACCGACGCGGCGGCATGGGCGGCCATCAGCCGGGATCCCGGGTTGGTGGCGTCGTCACTAAACGTTGGCTCGCGCGCCGAACTGGCGACGGGGCAGGGTACGGTTCGGTTCAAAGTCGTCGCGCAACTCCCCTCCGCCGGTGGATCATCCCCAGGGCTCCTTCCGGGACTGGTCGGTTCTCAGAATGCACTGGCGTCGCTTGCCGGATCGCCGCCGGGCACGACCCTGCTGGTAAAAGCCGCTAAGGGCATTCCGCCATCGGCGCTTAGCCGCGATCTCCAGCGGGCGCTGCTGGCGCAGGGAGCCGATGCCACCACCACACTCAGCCTGATGCAGGCGCAATACGACGCCAACCTGGGCCTGAACGATTTCTTCGTCGCGATGATGCGCGTTGGCCTGCTGGTGGGCATCCTGGGCCTGGGCGCTGTCGCGCTGCGGGCCGTGATCGAGCGACGCCGGTCGATTGGTGTGCTGCGAGCGGTTGGCTTCTTCCGGCTGCAGATCCTCGCGGGCATGATGATCGAAACGGCGCTGATCGCGACCGCCGGACTGGTCGTCGGTATCGCCGTTGCCCTTGGACTTGGCGGCCCCCTCCTGGCCGCGCTCTCTCCGAAGAGTCAATTCAGCCTGGATTACAGCAACATCCTGCTGACGGTCGGGTTCGTCTACGCCGCCGTTCTTGTCGTGACCTTCCTGCCGGCGCTGCGAGCCGCGCGGCTTCGTCCCGCCGAGGCGCTTCGCGGGGTGGGCTGAGATGCCCACGTTCGACACCGGCACGTTGCTCCTCGGGGCAATCCTTTTGGCAATGGCGCTCGCGACCGTGGCCTACGTGGCCGTGACCGCCATTCGAGGCCAGCGACGCGACGCGGCGCGCTTGGGCGCGATCGGCTTTGTGCGGAGCAGTTTCGCCAGCCGCCTCGATCGCACCATCCCGCTGAGCGAAGTCCTGCGCGACATGACCGAGTCCCTTCGGCGCAACCTCGGGCTGGACGCGGCCGAAGTGTGGACCGCGGCCGGGGGGGCGCTTGAACGCACGGTCTCCGATCCCGAGCGAGGGCCGGCCCGCTTCCCGCTGACGGGGCCTGAAGAATCGATCGTCGCCCACGCACCGGTCTCGGGTGTCGCTTGGGCCAAAGTCTGGCTGCCCGCGGTACTCGTCGAGCGAAATGGCGCGACGGTTCGGATTGCGCCGGTAAGCCATACCGGTCACTTGCTCGGGTTGATTGTGGCGGAGCGGCGCGCGGGTGCGCCGGCGCTGCAGGCTGAGGCCGACGCCACGCTGAAGGAACTGGCCCGCGAAGTCGGGGTGGCGATCAATAACGCCCGCCTCGACTCGGCGCTCGAAGCGACCCTCGAAGATCTACGGCAGCATGCCGAGGCGCTGGAGGCATCCCGCGCTCGCATCGTGATGGCCGCCGATGCCGAGCGCCGACGGATCGAACGCGACATCCACGACGGCGTCCAACAGTATCTGGTCGCGCTCTCGGTCAAGGCACGCCTGGCCCGCCAGATGAGCGAGCGCGACCCGGTGCGGACGGCTCGGCTGCTCGAGGAGCTCGGCCAGGAAATCTCGAAGGCGCTCGATGAGCTGCGCACGCTCGCCCACGGCATCTATCCACCATTGCTCGCCAGCGAGGGACTCGGTGCCGCGATGCTGGCCGCGGCGCGCCGGGCGGTCATTCCGACGCAGGTGCACGCCGACGGCATTGGTCGCTACCCTCCCGGGCTTGAAGCGGCCGTGTACTTCTGCTGCCTGGAGGCGCTGCAGAATGCCGGCAAATATGCCGGGGATCGGGCTGCGGCAACGGTCGGAATCCGGCAGGAGGGTGACACGCTGGTCTTCGAGGTCGCCGACAGCGGCGCTGGCTTCGATCCCTTAACGCGTGCGCGCGGCGCCGGTATGACGAACATGATGGACCGTGTTGGTGCCGTGGGCGGCACGTTGCGGGTCGATTCCTCGCCGGGCCATGGCACGACTGTGTCCGGAACCATCCCCTTGCGGACGGGAGTTGACGTTCCGGTGGACGAAGCTAAGGGATCCCAGAGCTAGACAGGGTTTTCCTCGCGGCGGTGGCCCGTTGCCAGCTCGGCGAGCGCCTCAGGCGAAATCTGGTCGGCGTTGGCGACAGCGACGCGAGTGGGCGTAAGCGCGCGTAATGTCGCCGTACGCTTTCCGCCTTCGAGCAACGCCCGTTCCCCGAGGATCGCGCCCGGTCCAACCTCGGCGAGGGCTTTTCCGTCGACGTCCACCGAGAGCACCCCGTCGAGCAGGAGGAACAGTTCGTCGCCGGATTGACCCTGCTCGACGAGAGCCTCGCCGGCCTTGAGCTTCCGGATCTCGGGTTTGGTGCCACCGCGCATGATCGTCTGGGATAGCTCTCGTTCGAGTGCGGTCTCGACCTCAGTCACGAAGGCAGGCGAATCTTCCGACCCCCAGGGGGTGCGCTCACCGAAGATGTCGCCGGACCAGGATTTGAAATCTGTGACGGCAACTTTGTTGGCAAGCCGCAGGGAATCGTCATAGATCCAGTGACGCGGGAAGGGGCTCGCGCCGATGACCTCGGGCTTCGATGAGCCGTCGGCATTGATCGTGAGCGCCAGCGTGGTCCAGACAAGCGGGGGCACAACCTGGACGAATGGTGGACGGTTCAGCTTGCGGGGCAGCGGCATCGCGACGCGTCCGCCAGTGGTTTGAACAAAGCGCACGGCTAGCTTGCCCGCTTCTGGCTCCGAGCGGATATCCCGCATGGCAATCGCGGAAAAGAGGATCTTGCGCGAGCCGAATCCCAGCTTGGTCTTTCCGATCCAGCCCCGGCCGGAATGCCCGTGACGAACGATCCAGCCGTTCTCGACCTCAACCCAAGCCCGTAGTTCGTTGATAAAGCGGACGGCGCCGGAGCGGGACAACGCCTCGATGTCGGTCAGCTGGTCGCTCGGCGGATCGTCGTAGTGCACCGGACCCAGGTCGAACGGCAGGCGCATTATTCCCGGAACCGCTTCCGACGGGATCCAGGAGACCGAGGTTGTCGAAGATTCATAGCGCATGGCCACCCTCCTGTCGCGATGCCTTCTTCAGCACCGTAAGCCTAGAGCGTGCGGAGACGGCCGTCTATGGTGGGGACAGGCCGCGGCAATGGGCGGGTACCACGAATCGGCGGCGGGTGGCCGCCCCCATCCCTATTCGAGCAGCCTACCGGCGACCTCCATTTCCTCATCGGTGAGCTGCCGCTTCAGGGCTGCCGGGATGGCCGGGACCGGTTCGCTCCAGACCGTCAGCGGCTGGCCTCGCCCCTCCACGCGGGTGTAGAAGTTCCGCTCCAGGCCTGGATCCAGGTCGGGGAAGTCGGATCGGGTGTGCGCTCCGCGGCTCTCGCGGCGCTCGAGCGCGCAGCGAAGCGTCGCCTCCGCCGTTCGGAGCCCTGCCCGCAGATCGAGTACATGCTCGAGCTCGACCCATCCTTCCTGCCCGGGGCGAATGTCGACGCTCCCCGCGGCGTGTGCCAGGTCGCCGAGTTTGCGTAGACCGTCCCGCATCCTGGTCTCATCGCGAACGACGCCACAGTGCTCCCACATCAAGTCGCGGAGCGCCCGCTGGAGGGGACGGGCTAACTCGCTTCCTGGCTTGATCAGACCCTGAAGCTCGTCTTCCGCCTCTTGCACGGCCTTCTTCGACCGGCGCTGGACTTCCGAATCCTGCGAATGGGCGGCCGCGGCGGCGCCGGCTCGCCGGCCGAAGATGACGGTCTCGGCGAGTGAGTTGCCCCCCAGGCGATTGGCCCCATGCAGGCCGGAGGTGCACTCGCCGGCGGCGTAGAGGCCAACGGCGTCAGTGGCGTGTGTCTCCGGGTCGACCGCGATGCCTCCCATGGAGTAGTGTGCCGTCGGCGCCACCTCCATGGGTTGCTTCGAGATATCGAGCATCTGGTACTCGATGAACTGCCGATACATCCTGGGTAGCTTCTCGAGGATCTCGTCTTTGGGGCGATGCGAGATATCGAGAAAGACGCCGCCGTTGGGGCCGCCGCGGCCCTCCAGGATCTCGGTGTAGATGGCGAGCGCGACGCGATCGCGGGCGCTTAGCTCCATGCGGGTAGGGTCGTAGCGCTTCATGAAGCGCTCATGGTCGCGGTTATAAAGGTGGCCGCCCTCGCCGCGGACCGCCTCCGTGACAAGGGTGCCCGCGATCTCTTCCGGCATCACCATGCCGGTTGGATGGAATTGCACGAGCTCCATGTCCATCAGGCGGCAGCCGGCTTCCAGCGCGAGGAACATGCCCTCGCCATAGTTCTCGTCCCGGCGTGACGAACTGCGACGCCAGAGCCGAGTGTGTCCGCCCGCGGCGAGAACTACCGCGTCTGCCTCGAAGACCGTGCGTTCCCCGGACACGAGGTCGAAACCATACGCGCCGAAGCAGACGCCCTCGGCCACGAGGAGACGCGAGATATATTGATCCTCGATCACCGGAATCCCGAGCTCCTGCGCTCTGCTCGCCAGCGTGTAGAGGACGGCTCGACCCGTGTAGTCCCCCGCGTAACAGGTGCGCCGGTATTTGTGCGCGCCGAAGAAGCGCTGATCGAGCCGGCCATCGTCGAGTCGCGCGAACTGGCAGCCCCAATCGGCGAGCTCGCGGACAGCGTCCGGTGCCTCCCGGGCCATGATCTCGACCACGCGTGGATGGCCCAGGAAGTAGCCCTCCCGCAACGTGTCGGCGAAGTGCTGCTCCCACGTGTCCTGCGGATCGCGCGTGCCGAGCACCGCATTGATGCCGCCCGCGGCCAGGACGGTATGGGCATCGAGGCGGTGTCGCTTTCCCACCACCAGCACCTGGCTTCCCGCTTCGGTCGCGGCGATCGCCGCCCGGAGCCCGGCAGCGCCCGAGCCGATGACCAGGACGTTGCAGACCCGGCTGCGCGCCGTTGGTCCCGGCATGATTACGGCTTCTCTTCAGAGAGGTAGAGCAGCGCGGCTCTCACTCGTCGGTGCGTGTCCTTCTCCTCGGCCAGGCTGAGTTTGGAGAAGATCGAGTTGATGTGCTTCTCGACAGCGCGCTCGGTGAGGAAGAGCTTGGCTGCGATGGCGGCGTTGTTCTTTCCCTGGGCCATGAGCGCGAGGACCTCGTGCTCGCGCGGGGTGAGCTCGGCGAGCGGCGATTGCGGTCTGCGGGCCTTCGCGGCCACCAGGCTTTCGATCACCTTCGGGTCGATGACGGAGCCGCCGTTTGCCACCTCGCGGATGGCTGTGACCAGCTGCTCGATGTCGGAGACGCGCTCTTTTAATAGGTATGCCCGGCCGGTGGCGCCCTTCTGCAATAACGCCAGCGCATAGTCCGGGTCGCTGAACTGGCTCAGGATCACCACGCCGATCCGTGGGTGCTGCTGCCGCAGGCGTTCCGCCGCCCGAATCCCCTCGTCCGTCCCGGTTGGCGGCATGCGGATGTCGGTCAGCACGACGTCCGGCTGATGCTCCTCAACGGCGGCTAACAGGGAGTCAAAGTCTGTGCACACGGCGACCACCTGGAGCTCGGGCTGGGCATCGATCAGCTGCCGGACACCCTCCCGGACCAGGTAATTGTCCTCGGCCAGCACGACGCGGATTGGCACGGCAACAGAATAGGGCTTCACGCGGGGTCCAGCGGGTCGGGCTGGCCGCCGAGTCCGGGTAGTGCTGGCACCATTTGACGCACGACCAAAACCTGCCATTCTGTAGCTGGAAACATGGCAGTACGGGTATTGATCGTTGATGATCAGGCGCCGTTCCGGCAGGCGGCGCGGGCCGTGGTCGAGGCGACGGATGGCTTCGAAGTGATTGCCGAATCCGAGACCGGCGAGGCTTCGGTCGAAGCCAGCCTGAGCTTGCACCCCGACCTGGTGCTGATGGATGTGAACCTGCCGGGCATCAACGGCCTCGAGGCGACCCGACAGATCCTCAAAAACTCGAACGGCACCGTGGTCGTGCTGTTGCTCTCCACCTATGAAGAGGCCGAGTACGCCCCGCGTGCTGCCGAGTGTGGGGCTGCCACCTACATTTCCAAATCGAAGTTCGAGCCCGACCGGCTCTCCGCCGCCTGGGAAGGTGCGCACAAGAAGCCCTAGCATTTCGAGTCGCGCCGCGATCGTGTTTGCTGTAGCGGCGGTTACGTTGGAGCTTGTGGCGAGCTTGATGTACTCGGCGGCAGCCGGTCCCTCCAACGGTCTGAGCGTCGAGCCATCGAAACTGCTCGCATCAGGCCCCACCGGCGCCTCGCTCATCCGCTGGGGCAGCGTGATCGACATGCTGGGGTACCTGAGCATCGCGCCGGTGGTCATCTATCTACGGGCTCGTTACGCCACTGCGAGACACATCGATCTCTTTGCTGCGGCGGGCCTGGCGGTCGTGGTCATCGGGTCGATCGGCGCGGCCAGCATGGCGACCGCAGCGCCGCCCTTGATCAATGACTATGTTTCTGCGAGTGCGGCCCAGAAGCAGGCGCTCGTGCCGGCGTTCGGGATGCTGTACCGGGCAGTCGTCCTGGGAATGTGGCAGACGCTCGAGACGATCCCAGCGGCGGTCTGGCTCCTCGGCACCGCGTCCGCGGCGAGGCGGGAGGGACCACGGTCTGTTTTTGTGATCCTCCTGGTCATTGGACTCATCAACGCGGCCATCGCGCTCTACCGGCTAGTCGCCGCCGGATAGAGGGGGACTCCGAGCGGTATCGTTCCACCGAGCGTGCCGCCCGCGAATTGCAGGGTGCCGCCAAGCGCCTCGACCCGGTCCTCCATGCGCTGTAAGCGGCCGTCGAGGGGGCCGCAGCCGCTGATCGAAAAGTCGACGCCCCCATCGTGCCCGCCAAGGCGTACCGCAGCGGGACCGGCCACGTCCTGTAAGGCTTCAACACAACAGAAGTAGATGGCGGCCTCGATCTCAGACGGATAACGGTCGATCGCGTCGCTCTCGATCGCCACTGACGGGCTCACCCTGGCGAGTTGGCCCCGGAGCGCAGCGGCCAATCCTTCAGCCTCGAGTACCGGCGGGTAGATTCCGCGAGCAAGCTCGCGCAGTTCCTCGAGGACTGCGGTCGCCTGCGCAGTCAATTGCTCCAGCGTCACCACGGCAGCTCCTGGGTCGCTCGCCAGTCCCAGCTCCGCGGAGGTCAACGCGTCTCTGATGCGGATGAGCTGCTCCTCGCTACCGCGCCGGATCGTCTCCTCGAGGCGTCGACGCTCTTCGTCCTGCGCCGCAACGATGCGCTGACGGGAAGTCCGCAGCTGAGCGGCTTGCGATGAGATTTCCGTGAGGCGCCTCTGAAGCTCAACGGTCAGCCGCACATTGTGCATCACCAGGCCGGCCTGGGCGGCGAGGTCAGTCAGCAGCTTGCCTTCCGCCGGCGTAATAGCTTCGCCAGCCGCTTTCGCCACGGCGATTTCGCCCACCGCCTCACCGCCGTACGAAACGGGCAGGAGTCGGTCGAAGTGGTCGGCCTCCAGCCCGACGGGCCAGGACACGACGCGCTCCGGTCCGTTCGGAAGGTCGAGGCGGATCCGGGTGGCTTTCGCTCCGACGCCGCGCGCCGCTGCCTCCGCCATCCTGGGCAGCACCTCATCGACCGAAAGAGCGCCAGCCATCCGCTCGGAGAAATCGGCCATTACTTCATACGGCGTCGCCCGCTTGCCGTAGACGAGCCGGTTGGCAATTCGCTGCACCCGTTCCCGCACCGGCTGGAACGCGACGGCCACAATGGCTGTGGCGACAATCGAAAGAGCGAGGTTGGGTCTGCCGGCGCTGCCGGCGAATGCCCCGATCCCAACGACGATCGCGACATACACCGCGGTGATGAACACCGCGAGGGCGCCGAAGACCAGCGACTTGTTGATGACGAGGTCGATGTCGTAGAGGCGGTATTTGAGCATCGCGATCCCGATACTGATCGGAAGTGCTGGGAGGCAAAGGAGGAACAGCAGGTTTTGGATTTGGGAAGGAACCCCAAAATTGTGGATCATGAACGGGACGATGAATAGGACGCCGCCGAACAGAAACCACTTGAGTTGCTGGCGCTCCTGACCCCTCGCACGCCTGAATCGCACCACGAGAGAGCTCATCGCGCCAACGACCGCGATGATCAGTGGGATGGCGCCGAGGTTAGCCAGCGTGTTCAGAGAGGATGTCTGACCCGCAATTCCGATCGGGTTGCGGATGGAGGGAATGCTCGATAGCGGTCCGGGCATCAACGCATTGCCGATCCCTGAGAGCACGATGAACGCCACCCCAAACCATGCGGGGAAGCGCCATCGCCGAGACGGGGCGCGGCCGGTCGGAAAGAGCAGCGGAACGAAGATGACGAGGAGCCCGCTCATTGGAATCCAGAGCCAACCCGAAGTTAGCCAGGCGATCGCAAGGAAGGCGGGCCAGGATCCGTGCCCGCGAGTCAGCGCGAGATCGGCATACACGGACCCCGCGAAGTTGAAAGTGATCAGCAGCCCAACAAGATTGAAGACCCACCCCAAGGCGTTTCTCGGCTGGCGTGAAACAACGAGTCCGCCGAGAACGGAGAGGGACAGCGCCCACAAGATCGGAAGGCCGTAGACGGTGGAGTTCTCCATCCCGAGCGCGGCCGACCTGTCGATGACGAGGCCGCCGATCCCCAATACGGCGGACAGCCCAGCGGCAGCCCAGGCTACTCGAGGCGCGCTCCGAGCGTTCACAGCGCCGCCTCCATCGCCCTAATCGGCACCGTGCCACTGACGGTCGTCCCCTGGTGGGCCGCCGAGCGGACGTCGAGCCGGCCGCCCATGCCCTCGATCCGATCCATCATGTTTCGAAGCCCGGACCCGCGGGCGTCGTTCCTCACGTCAAAGCCAGATCCGTCGTCGGAGACCTCGAAGGAAAGTTCATGGCCAACGGAGTGCAGGTTGATCTCGACTCTCGAGGCCTGCGCGTGCTTGGTGACGTTCTGCAAGGCCTCCAGGCAGACGAAGTAGACGGCCGCCTCCACCTCGGGCGGGTAGCGCTCGAGGTGGTCGGCGCTGACGATGGCCGTGAGCGGCATCTTCTCCGCCTCGGCCCGAACCGCCGCGGCCAAACCCTTCTCCCGCAGCACTGGAGGGTAGATCCCGCGCGCCAATGCGCGTAGCGTCTCGAGCGCCTGATCGCTCTCAGCCTGGAGCGCCTTGACCGACGCGCGTGCGCGCTCGGGATCGCGCTTCGCCAGGGTGGTCGCGAGGCGGAGTTTCACCGTAAGGGCCACAAGGTTCTGCTGGGCTCCGTCGTGAATATTGCGCTCGAGCCGGCGCCGCTCGGCATCCTGCGTCGCCACGATCCGCTGCCGCGAGGCTTTCAGCTCGACGGCCTGTTGCGAGATCTCGGTAACCCGAGCCTGGAGTTCAGCAGACAGGCGCACGCTTTGCAGGACAATTCCTGCCTGTGCTGCCAGGTCGGTCATCAGCTTCTCTTCGATGGGGGTCAGTGCTTCGCCTGGCCGCTTGTTGATACTCAGGGCGCCCAGCAGTTCCCCCTGGTGCCGAACTGGCACGATCCGGCTGATCCCTGGGACCGGAGGCAGCAGTTGCCCGGTGATCGCAATGCGTGACGGCGCCGGACCGTCACTCAAGGGCCAGGAGGCGGCAGGCGCGATGCCATCTCCGAGCCGAATCCAGACATCGGCACGCGATGCGCCGGTACCCTCGCTCAACACGCGGGCCATCCGGGGGAGGACGTCCTCGCTCGAATAGGTGCCGGCGACGCGGTGGGAAAACTGCGAGAGCACTTCATAGGGCGTGGCGCGTTTGCCGTAAACGAGGCGGTTCGCCAGACGTTGGACTCGCTCGCGAACCGGCTGAAACGCAACGGCGACAATCGCGGTGGCGAGGATCGACAACGCGAGGTTCGGCCGGGTAGCGCCGCCGAGCAAGCCGCCGAGGCCGACGACGATGGCGACGTAGACCGCTGTGATGAAAGCTGCGAGGGTGCCGAACACAAGCGACTTGTTGATGACGATATCGATGTCGTACAGCCGGTATTTCAGGATTGCGATCCCCACACTGATTGGGAGCGCAGGCCAGAGCAAGACGGTCAGGAGTTGCTGGACCTGGCTGGGAACCGGTTCACGAGCCAAGATAGGGGCCATAAAGAGAACGCAGCCGTAGATAAACCACTTAAGTTGCTGGCGTTCTTGACCCCGGGCGCGCCCAAAACGCACGACAAGCGACGCCAGGGCACCAAAGACGCCGACAATCGCCGGGATCAGTGAGACGGTTCTCACCTGCTCGAGCACACCGCCAAAGCCCTCGAGTCCTAACGGGTTTCGAATGCTGGGGGTGCTAAAGAGCGGCCCCGGCATCAAGGCGTTGGGGATCCCAGCGAGCAGAACGAATGCAGCGGCACACCAGACGACAAAGCGCCACCGTGACGACAGCAGACGGCCGGTCGGGTAGAGCAGCGGGATGAAGATCACCAGCAGGGCTATGATCGGAATCCAGTTCCATCCACCCGCCAGCCAGGCGATCGCGACACCCCCGGGCCATGCACCGTGCTCCTTCACCACCGCAAAGATGGCGTAGGCGGTTCCGGCAAGGTTGAAGGTGATCAGCAGCGCCACCAGCGTGAAGACCCAACCAAAGATGTTTCTTGCCTGCTTGGAAACAATCAGCGCACCGACCAGCGCGAACATCAGATTCCATGCGATCAAGAGGATCGACGACGATCCTGTCATGCCGAGTCCCGCCAATGCGTTGGCGGCAAGCCCACCGATCCCCATTGCAGCCGTTAGCCCAGCAGCCGTCCAGGCGATCCTGGCTGCGGTCCGGGGGCTCATGAGGCAGCGTCCAGGGCACGCGCTGGAATCCAGCCTTCGACAGTGGTACCGGCACCTCGCGCGGATCGGACCTCGAGGCTGCCACCCAGGGCGCGTACGCGGTCGGTCATCGTTTGCAGGCCGGGGCCTGGTTCGCCGAGCTGCTGCTCGAACCCGGGGCCGCTGTCGGTGATCGAGAATTTCACGCGGCCGTCG
>Ga0209220_1000290_pt1 | contig 19650 bp, 26 predicted proteins | sample BlaSpr_A8_OM3_M3_FD_187984 | JGI IMG/M metagenome (GOLD analysis project Ga0209220, IMG submission 187984) | Forest soil microbial communities from Thunder Bay, Ontario, Canada - Black Spruce, Ontario site 2_A8_OM3_M3 (SPAdes) (version 2) | ecosystem: Environmental > Terrestrial > Soil > Boreal... | reverse complement strand
CCCCGCTTCTACTTCGACTGGAAGGAGGCCAAGGTGTGGGCGGAGAAGGGCATGACCCCGTTCACGCCCGCTGTCGCCGTCGCCTTCGCGATGCAGGAAGGCCTCCACATGCTCGAAGAGGAAGGCCTCGAGAACGTCTACGAGCGGCATGCGCGGCTGGCGCGTGCGACCCAGGTCGGCCTGGAGGCGCTTAGCTTCCAGCTCTACGCGCGTGAGGGCTACCGGTCGAACACCGTCACCTCGGCGATACCGCCCCCTGGTCTCGACGTGGCCGCTCTGCGCAAGCTGCTCGACACCAAGCACGGCGTCGTCATCGCCGGCGGCCAGGGCAAGATGACGGGCAAGATGGTCCGCGTCGGGCACCTCGGTGCGGTCGGGGAGGGCGACGTCGTGCAGGTCATCTGGGCGATCGAGCAGGCGCTCGAGGAGCTCGACGTGGCACCGGCCGACGGTCGCGGTGTCGCGGCGGTGACGAATTCCCTGCAGGGCGTGCCGGCCGCGACCCGCTGACCCGGGCGCGAACTTTGCCGAGGATCCTCGTCGCCGACCCCCTGGCCGAGGACGGCCTCGAGAGACTGCGCCGAGCAGGCGAGGTGACCGTCGTCAGCAAGCTGCCCGAGGCGGAGCTGATCAAGCGAATCGGCGACTTCGATGCGCTCGTCGTGCGCAGCGAGACGCGCGTGACCGCCCCCATCATCGACGCGGGGCGGAAGCTTCGAGTCGTCGGTCGTGCCGGTGTTGGCGTGGACAACATCGACGTGCCGGCGGCCACGCGGAGAGGGATCATCGTCGTCAACGCTCCGCGCGGCAACATCGTCGCCGCGGCCGAGCACACGGTGGCGCTGCTCTTCTCGCTGGCGCGGTGGGTGCCGCAGGCGGACGCGTCGGTCAAGCGGGGCGAATGGACACGGTCCAAATTCATCGGCACAGAGATCCGCGGCAAGACGCTGGGCGTGGTGGGTCTCGGCAATGTCGGTTCTGAGGTTGCGAAGCGCGCGCACGGCCTCGAGATGGAGGTCATCGCCTACGACCCGGTGGTCTCAGTGGAGCGGGCGGAGCTCTTCAACGTCGCGCTCGTCACCCTGCCCGAGCTGCTGGAGCGGGCGGACTTCGTCACCGTGCACGTCCCGTTGGTCGAGTCGAACCGCAACTTGATCGGCGCGCCAGAGCTCGCCCGGATGAAGCCGACGGCGTTCCTCGTCAACACTGCGCGCGGCGGCATCGTCGACGAATCCGCCCTGTGCGCGGCGCTGCAGTCCGGCCAGATCGCCGCCGCCGCGGCCGACGTGTTCGTGACCGAGCCGCCGGGCGCAAATCCGCTGCTGGCTCTCCCCAACTTCATCGCCACACCGCACATCGGAGCGTCGACCGCCGAAGCGCAGGTGTCCGTGGCGTTCGACGTCGCGGAAGAAGTGGCCGCGGTGCTGGCCGGGGACCTACCCCGCTTTGCCGTCAACGCGCCCGCGCTGCCGCCCGAGGAGCTCGCTTATCTCAGACCGTTCGCGGACCTGACCGAGCGCCTGGCCGCCCTGCATGCCCAGCTGTTCGGCGAACGCGTGAACGTCATCGAGCTCGACTTCGAGGGTGAGCTCGCCGAGCACGACGTGAACCTGCTCGTCGCATCGGCGATCAAGGGCGTGCTCCAGCCTTTCACCGAGGACCGGATCAACACGGTGAACGCGCGCCTGATCGCGGCGAATCGTGGCATCAGGTTGGTGGAGCGGCGCAGCCGCGGTCAGGGCAGCTACGCCAGCCTGGTCACGCTTCGGATGCAGGAGCACGAGATCGCCGGCACCGTGCTGATGGGCGAGCCACGCGCGGTGCGCATCGACTCCTTTCGCGTCGACCTGGTGCCGGCGGGGCGGTTTCTGGTCAGCCGCCATTCGGACCGTCCGGGCGTCGTCGGCCAGGTGGGAAGCATCCTTGGCGAGCACGACGTGAACATCGCGAGCATGCAGGTCGGCCGGGACGCGCCACGCGGCAACGCGATGATGATCCTTGCCGTGGACGACCGGGTCTCGGACGCCGTTTTGGCCACTCTGAGAGAGGTCGCCGGCATGTCGGATCTCCGTTACGTCGAGCTGGGCGGAGACTCCGACGGCTGACGTCCGCGCGTTCCCCGGGATCCGGTACTACCTGGCGCTGGCGGGGGACCTCAGCAAGCTGGTCGCGCCGCCGTACGACGTGATTCCGGAGTCGGAGCTGCCGCGCTATCGCTCGCTGTCGCCGTACAACGTGGTCCACCTGACGCGCCCCGGCACCGACTACGCGGGCGCCGCCAGGACCTTCGACCGGTGGCTGGACGAGCGCTACCTCGAGCCAGATCCGCCGTCCATGTACATGCACGAGGTCGAGTTTCAGGGCCGGCGGAGGCGTGACCTGATCGCGGCCCTGCGCCTCCAGCCGTACCAGGACCGGGTCGTGTTGCCTCACGAGCGGACCCACCCAGCCGCCAAGGAAGACCGTCTCGCCCTTCTGCGGGCGACGAGGGTGAGCCTGGAACCGCTGTGGTTTCTCTATGAGGGGCACGGCACGGGAATCCCGGCGGTGCTGGACTCGGTCGCCGGCCGCGTACCGGCTGTGGCCTTCACGGGCCCGGAGGGGTTTCGTCACCGCTTCTGGGTGATCTCCGACCGCGGAATCCACGGCAGCATCCACGCGGATCTCGACAAGCTTCCCGTCCTCATCGCCGACGGCCATCACCGATACGAGACAGCGCTGGCCTACGCAGAGGAGGTCGGCGGGGACGCCGAAGCCGCCTCCCGATTCACCCTGGCGCTGCTGACCGATCTCGCCGACCCTGGCCTGGACGTGCTCCCGACCCACCGCGTGATGAAGGTCGGCGTCGCCGTCACCGGGGGCGAGCCGAAAGGCTCCTTGGAGGAGACGCTGGAGTCGCTGCGCGGACGGGTGGCGGCCGGCTCCTATCGAGACCGCCAGTTCCAGGTCCTCCCGCTGGAAGGGGACGTCGCCGTGGTGGAGCTGCACAGGCAGGTGATCGACAACATCCTGGGCAAGCGGGAGCCGGAGGACTACCTGCTCTACACGCGTGACCCAGCCCAGGCCGTGCGGTGGGTCGACGAAGGCGTCGGAGCCGGGGCCTTCTTCCTGGACGCCCCCGACCTCAGGCAGGTTTTGAAGCTCGCCCAGGAAGGGAAAACTCTTCCTCAGAAGGCGACCTATTTTCATCCCAAACCGCCGTCCGGGATGGTCCTGGAGCGGGCGGGTCCAGATCGACGTTTATAGTTAGGAACCCACAAGAAAATGCCCACTTACGGCTATCGCTGCAGCAATTGCGGTCACCAGTTTGAGATCCAGCAACGCATGACCGACGCGCCCCTGGAGGCGTGTCCCAAGTGCCAGGGAAAGCTGACCAAGATCCTCTACCCGACCGGAGTGATCTTCAAGGGCAGCGGGTTCTACTCGACCGACTACAAAGCCTCCGGGAAGTCGGCCTCTGACAACGGCTCGAGCCCCAGCCCGGAGACCAAGCCGGACAGCAAGTCCGACGCGAAATCGGACGCGAAATCGGATGCCAAGCCCGATGCGAAAACGGAATCAAAGTCGGACTCGACTGATTAGAAGAAGTAGAGGGGAAGTACGTGGCAAACATCCAGGAAGTAACTGACAGCGATTTTGAAACCGCGGTCCTGAAGGCCGACAAGCCGGTGCTCGTGGACTTCTGGGCGACGTGGTGCGGACCGTGCCGGATGATCGCCCCGATCGTGGAGCAGATCCATGGGGAGCTGGGCGACAAGATCAAGGTCATGAAGATGGACATCGATGAGAACCCGTCGACGCCCATGCAGCTTGGGATCATGTCGATCCCGACCGTGATCATCTTCAAGGACGGCAAGCCCGCCGAGCGGACGGTCGGCTATCGCCCCAACATGAAGGGCGACCTCAAGGCGAAGCTCGAAGCCCTGATCTAGCCCAGAGGCCTCGGATCGACCATCGCTCCGCCTGCCGGGATCAGCGTCGGCCCCGATGGCGTTTCCCGCTGCTGGTGGGGTGACTCGGACGATTTGTACAGGCGCTACCACGACCTCGAGTGGGGCAGGCCCTCGTCGGACGAACGCCGCTTGTTCGAGAAGCTCTCCCTCGAGGGTTTCATGTCGGGCCTCAGCTGGCTGACGATCCTGCGCAAGCGGGAGAACTTCCGGGCCGCGTTCCTTCAGTTCGCGCCCGAGTCAATCGCCCGCTTCGGGTCGCGTGACGTGGCGCGGCTGATGGGAGACGCCAGCATCGTGCGCAACCGGGCGAAGATTGAGGCGACGATCAACAACGCGCAGCGCTACGCCGAGCTGGTGAAGGAGTTCGGGACAATGGGTGGCCTACGTCTGGGGCTGCGAACCCAAACGGCGCAAGCGCCTGCTCGATCGAGAGGGTCTGCTGGCTGTCGGGGTGCTGGCCGAGGCCGTCGCGATGAGCAAAGATCTTCGGCGCCGAGGTTGGGCGTTCGTGGGTCCGACTACGGTCCATTCGTTCATGCAAGCCATCGGTCTGGTCAACGACCACATTCGCGGGTGCGCCGCGGGGACCGAGGTCGAGCGGCTGCGCCGCGAGTTCATCCGGCCGAGCTAATCTTCCCCGCGCTGGGGATGTATGGGGGCTGGTGCCCCCCGCGGTCTTCAAAACCGTTTGCGGGGCGCTGTTGAGGCGTCCTGGGTGGGTTCGATTCCCATCCATCCCCGCCAAATTTCGCATCAATGACAGCCAACATGACAGCCACAGCGGCGGACGTTCTCGAACGGCAATGGACGTTGGTGACCACGCATCATGTGCTCCTAAATGGGCGTTACAATGGGCCGCTCACAATCGTTGCTGGAAAAGCTCGCGCAGAGATGCCTGGATCCTGTCCATAGGAACGAAAAGCTCACCGTAGACTGCTGCTCAGTTTGGGGCGAGGTGGCCCTGTGGTGATTCGACTGCCGCGGTCTCGCGGCTGAGGGGATTCGACTCAATGGCTTCCGGACGCTGTCTTGGGATGAGCTGTGGCGGCGCTTGGCTCAACCTGGCTCTCGTCGAGGTCGACCGGGTACTCGACGAGGAGCCCCTACGCCTGCCGCTGCCCAACGTCGAGGGGGACTGGTCGGCTCTGAGAGGCTTCATGAGCTCGGTTCGCACGGCTGTTGGGGATCTCAGGCCGAGCCATATCGCGTTCCTCCTGCCGGAGATGACCTACAAGAACAACTACGCGTTCTTCGACGATAGGGTCGGAGCGGAGGTGCTGGTTCGGGTCGCGGCTGCTGAGGAGAGTGTCACCTTCGTCCGTGTGAAGCGGCCAACGGTCCGCTCGACACTCGGTCTGGTCAAGAAGGGTGCGCTATCTGATGCGGGCGCGACTCTGGATCGGAAGGTAGGAAAATACTGGGCGGAGGGTCGCGACCTGGCGGCGCTGGCCGCGTTCACGCTCTTGAAGGGTCGTTAGGCAATGCCAATCCACGGTGATCGGCTCGACAAACCCACCTATCGGATCCTCCGAACCATTAACCACACTGGTGTCGCCGAGGTGCACTTGTCCGAGCACCTGGTCTTCGGCGAACGAACCGTGCAGAAGACCTTCGATGTCTTCGGTCTTGAAGACTCAATCGCCTACCAGGAACCGCAACTCCTCAGACAAATCAAGCATCCAAACATCGTTCCTGTGTTTGACGCTCAACCTGACCCGGACCATGAGGACGCCATCACGATGGTGATGCCGTTCTACGAGGGGGGCAGCGTCAGCGACGCCCTGATGGAGGGACAGCGGTTCTCGCTTGTGCACGCCGCCGGCTTAGGCGCGGAGATCTTCACTGCACTCCACCATCTTCATGTTCATCACGGCTACCTGCACCGGGATAACAAGCCAGGAAACGTCTTCTTGTCCGGCGACCGGCGGACTGCCTACGTGGGTGACTTCGGATCAGTCGGAAAAATGGACGAGCACGGTGAAACAGGTTCAGTCGAGACGACACCGTTGTACCGGCCGCCGGAGGCAGGACCGAAGACTGGCCGGATGACGGTGCGGTCGGATGTCTACTCGGCTGGGATGGTGCTTCACGAACTCGTAACCGGCCGCTTCCCCTACGAGATCCTCGATACGGAGATCCTCAGGGTGGAGCGCCGGCTCGCAGCTGGCCAGCGGTCAATTCCTGACAGGTACTTCGCATCTTTCGCACCGCATGTTCCAGACGAGCTGCGCAGGGTCATCACGAAGGCAACCGCCAAACGCCCGCAGGATCGGTGGTCACATGCCGGAGCTGTGGCGCGTGCCCTGTTTTCACTTCAACGCCGAATGGTTGATTGGCGGCACATTGATGGCGACGAACTGGACGGCCGCTGGGAGGGATTCTGGCCACCGCAAGTGCCCCCAGCCCGGCAACGACAGGTCGAAATCGAAAGCTCAATCGTGAAAGGTCGCCGCCGGCTCGTCGCACGTCGACTTGGGACCTCAGGCCGGTGGAGTCGATTCGCAGCCTTTCCTGACATTCGGGGGCTCGCGCCCGCGGACGCTGCCAGCGTCCATGACTTCTTTCGCCTTACGGAAGCCCGTCTTCGGGTTGTGGACTAGACAGCAGCCGATTCAGGTATGGACCCCTGGCGGATCCGCTCCAGTTCGTGCACGGACATCGACCACATCCGAGCCGCACGAGTGAGAAGTTGAGCGTCGCCTGGCTTCATTGCCATCAGCAGCCGGCGGTATCGCAGCAGCGCGTCCGCATCCACCCGAAAGGCAGCCCAGCGGAGGCAACCAATCGGTCGGAGGGTGCCATTGTCCCGCAGGAGAGCAAGGGCCCTGCCCGCTCCCTTTACGCCTGTGCCGCTGTCCGGGCTTAGCTGCAGGTCGATCCTGTGGCGCCAAGGATCGAGGGCTCCACTTTTCGCAGCCTCCCCCTGTAGCCATACCAGAGCCTGATCCAGTGGCCAGCGGACCCGGGCGGGCAGCGTCGTTGGGCCGCCAGCGGCCAGCAGGATTCCGACTAGATCCGCGAGCTGAGGCTGGGTCGATTTGGTCCTAACCTGCACTCTCAAATTGTCGCATTTCCTACGATTTTTGCGACAGTCTCTGCATTAGACAACGCGAGACGCAATTGGCTTCGGAGTCGCAGGTTCGGGCCGTAACTGCTCGAATACTTCCCGTGCCGGAGATTCGAGAACATAATTTGCGACACTGGGGTGGCAGAGGCCGATCGGCTACCGGTAGCCGCGGTTATGGAGATCCTTCGACTTGACCGCCAGCAGTTCTATGAGTGGCGGGATCTTGGCCTGCTTGGACCAAGAAAGGGCCGCGAGCACCTATCTCGTGCCGACGCCCGTGAACTGGCCGTTCTCTCAGAGCTCCGACGGGCGATAGGGGGCACCAAGGCCGGAGTCGCGTACGTGCAGATTCGTGCTCAGTTATTAGCGCGCGACCTTCGCGCGACGACCGAGATCATCTGGATTGACCAGGATCGATGGGCGGGCTTAGTCGGCACCCCCGAGCAATACATGGCGGCTGCGCGGCGTGGCAGGCCCGTTGTAGTGATTTCGGTGCACGAGGAGGTTCAAAGGGTGCTCGATGCGTTTGGTCGGGATGCCGCGGGCCGCAAACAAAGAAGTAGCCACGACTGACAAGCGTCCCCGCCGCCGGATCTCGTCCGCCGCTCGCTCGACCCTGTTCACCCCTGGAGCCTGTGACCATTTCAGCGACTTCGAGGATGATCGCGACGTCGGCTTCCTGAACGTGCGCCAGAGCAGGGCGCCAACCTCCGCCGGCCGATGTTCTGTCTGGAGTACTTGCCCAACAAGTGTCGGCATGCGGTCGCCTCTCGGCGCAGCTCGGCAACAAACCAGACTTGTCGTCGCAAGATAACGGCGCTCGCGCGCCGAACATCGTGGTGACCATCTGCGCTGTTCGCCGATTGCACCCTTCCGCGATCCTCGTTGGCACGCCACAACGCTCCGCCTCGCAGTAACATTCGCAACCGCCATGTCGCAAGCGCGCAACACGATTTTCGCCCTCCAAATGGGAATCGAAGAAGACTTGATGGCAGCAATAGTCGCGTCGGTTGGCGATGAGCGTTCACCGCTCGTTCAGAGTGAGGAAGTGAAAGCGACGGAGCGGCGTGAGCGCGACCTCGGCCCCTCCTCCGGCCAGGCAACATGGCAAGAGTTGCTCTACTACCTCGATTTGGGCCAGAAGATCGACCTAGCGAGTCGGCTCAATGATGCGATTCGAGCAAAGTTCGCGCTCGACGAGCGCGCGGTCAAGAAACTGGTAGCGGCGCTAACACCACTGGTTCCCATACGTAATCGCGTTTGCCACGGTCGGCCGCTTGAGCCGGATGACTTCTCCCTCACAGTTCGGGTTGTGTCCGACGTTCTCACGGAAACGTTCTTTCCGTTTGACAAGCTGGCGAGCGTTTACCAACGGCTCCGAACCGAGTCGAACGATTATCCATTCACGATGGTTATCCCGACCTTCTGGAGTGAGGGGCAACCACGCTTACAACACAATCTCCCTACGCCAGACTTCGAGGACACGGGCTTTGTCGGTCGCGATCACGATCGAAAGAGTCTGGGTCAACTGCTTATCGGTGCGTATCCGGTCATCAACGTCACCGGCGAAGGAGGACTCGGCAAGACTTCTCTTGCTCTCCGTTGTCTCTATGACCTCGTTGAATCACGAACTACTCAGTTTGAGGCGATCGTGTGGACAACTATGAAGACCAATCGCCTTACGCCGGCTGGGATCCAGACCATCGTCGGCAGCCTTGGAAATGAAGTGGATGCCCTGAAGCCGATAGTCGACATGTTTCAGCCGGCGTCTGAAGACGCTGACCGAAACCGTATCTATGACCAGCTGATTGAGATCATGGACGTCTTTCCAATCCTTCTGGCCATCGACAATCTTGAGTCAGTTGACGTCGACGCGCTTCGTCCACTACTCCTGCGGATTCCGCATCCGTCGAAGGTGCTACTCACATCGAGGATCGGAATGGGCGATGTGGAAGCGCGATACGCCCTTGATCCTCTGTCGCCAAAGGACGGCGTCCAACTGCTTCGACGGGTAGCGCGTCTGATGAACGTCGAAGAATTGACCCAGCGCGATGATGCCTCACTGAAAGACATCTGTGCTCGCCTTTTCTTCAATCCACTCTTGATTCGGTGGTTTGTCGAAGGCTACACGTCCGGGCACTCAATTCCTTCACTACTGCACTCGACCGGTAGCTTCAAGACCGCGCTGAAGTTCTGCTTTCAGAATGTCTATGACCGACTAGGTACGGAGAGCAAGCGTTTACTCCGTATTCTGTCTGAGGTTCCGGGCCCATTGTCCGAAGTCGAGGTGGCTTTGGTCTCGGGCATGCGCGACATTGAAGCGGTCCGCAGTTCCCTGAGATATCTGCAGGGATCCAATCTTCTCGAGCGATCGCAAGACCAATACGGGGCAACAGTTGACCTCACGATGTGGCAGGTGACCGACTTCGCTCGAATGTTCATCAGCACTTACGATCGGCCGTCGGTGACCGAGCGAAAGGCAATCGCGAGCGAGTATCGCGCGCTGTTAGCGGGTAGGAAGCAGCCCCCAGCCCAGGCACAAGGGCATCCGTTCCACGTTCAGGTGATTGCTGCTCGTACCACAGATGAAGCGCAGGTCCTGCGGCTTCTGCGCCGCGCCCAAGAACTCGGAGCCGACAAGGACTTCCGTGCAGCGCTAACTCAAATCGAGGAGGCTCGACTTCTGCAGCCAGGTTTTTTCGAGGTCTTCCGGGTTTCAGCTCAGGTCAAGGCGCTCGCTAGCGACGATCGTGGAGCAGAGGAGGACTTTCGGATGGCGCTCGACCTGGCGGGCGGGTTAAGCCAGCCGCTGCTTGTCTTCTACTCGCAATTTCTCCGTTCCAGAGCAAACCTAGATGATGCCGCCGAGTTGCTCGAGACCATAGCGTCTGACTCCAGTGCCGCCCCGCAACTAGTTATTGAGTACGCTTGGCTTCTGCTACTCAGAGGCGATGCTCGGGAGGCGTCGGCACTCTTCGCGCGCGTAGCGCCATCATTGCTAGCTCTAGGCGGCAGCGAGCGCACGGTTTACGTTACACAACATGTTGCGACACTGCGTGAACTTGCGGAGGAGATTCCGATCTCCCGGATCAAGGATGCTTCGAAGCCGGTCAGCGAGGCTCTCAGAGTGCTGGCGAACGGTTGCCCGCTGATCGGAATCGATCGTGCAGTCGAGCGGGAAGGCCAGCGGTGCTTCCAGCTCGCGGCTCAGGTAATCGCTGCTGACTGTGACCGTGAGCTATGGGAACAAGTGAAAGAGTCGGTCACTACGATTGCGCAGTTCTTGCCGCTTGTCGGCAGCGATACAAGCGGCACTGCTGAACTCGAGGCCAAGTGCCCGGCCATCGCTAGCTCCGACGACTATCGCCGCGTCGTCGAACCGGCAGGCGCACGAGCGGCCGGATCGCGAATCAAAGGTACGTTGGGACGCATTCCGTGGGGCAGGGACTATGGGTTCGTCCATGGAAGCGATGGCGTTGACTATTTTGTTTTTCGGACGGCATTTCGGTCGCGTTTGCCTTGGGAAGACCTATGGGAAAAGGATCCGATTCCGGTCGAATTCCTACCAGGCCAGAAGCAACCCGGGAGCGATCGCGCGCCTCGCGCACAGGACGTTCTGCTGAGTGAACTTCCCACCGGCCTGGCGCGGTAGCGCGGGCTGCGCTCCACATTGCTTGCGATAACTGCCGCTAACCAAGAGCATTCAGCAGCTCGCCACCTTTGGCCTAATACGACCCTCCGCGAATCGCATGTGCATCGAAAACAATGACCATGCCGCGCTAGGTGGCCAGACGGAAGACCTCGTTGCGGACCGAGACGTAAAGGTGGTCTTGCGCGTCGAGAGCTATTTCCGTGTGGTCGTCCAGTAGCGGACCAGGCCCTGGCCACTGCCCGACATAGGTGCCGTCGCTTGAGAACTTCTCGATGCGGTTGTTTCCGATGTCCCCAACGTAGACCGCGCCAGTAGTGTCAATGGCGATTCCTTTCACGTCACTGAAATCGCCGGCGGCAGTGCCCTGATGGCCCCACTGAGCAATCAGCGCGCCGTTAGATGAAAAGACCTGCAAGCGATACGTGGCAACCTCTCCGACGTACACACGGCCGCTTCGGTCCAGGGCGAGGTCGTACGGAGCATAGAGGTGCCCAGGCTCTTCTCCGCGTTGGCCCCAAACGATCAAGATCTTGCGGTCAGGCGTGAACACCTCAATCCGATCGTTGTTGAGATCGCAGACGTACACGTTTCCCGTCGAGTCGACCGCGATTCCGACCGGCCAATTGAATTGCCCTGGACCGGTGCCAACGCTTCCCCACACGGCCACCGGCCGCCCTGTAGGCGAGAATTCCTGGATTCGCTCGTTACCGATCTCTGTGACGTAGAGGTCACCGTTCGAATCAAGGGTTATCTTGGCCGGCTCGCTAAGCTGACCGGGGGCGGAGCCCTGACCTCCCAATGTCGCAATCAACGCCCCAGTCTTAGAGAACTCTTCGACCTTGTTGTCGTTGATCTCAGCAACGAATATGTTGCCCGAGCCATCGACGGCAAGTCCGTTGGTTCCGGAAGCGGTAGTTGTAACTACTTGGTGCCAGCTGCCAGGCAGGATCTTCGCGGCGGGAGCCGAGTTAGGCGAGTTGGCCGATTTGACACCGCTGCCACCGCACGCGGACGCGACAGCAATCACGAGAATCGCGGCGGCCTCTTTGGCGCGCATTGCCGCGAATTATGGGCTTACTGGCCAACGACGCGATAACCGCCTGCTATCGATAACTACCTCGATATCGCGAGCCTCTGCGCCGATCGTGTGAGTTGTTGGCTGGGCCTCCTTCGTAGTCTTAAGTTCTTCAGGGCCCGGCTTCTCAAATGGGACCAGTCGCAGGTAGGCGGCCTTGTATCGCGCCGATCGGCCGGCCTTGACAAGCCTGTGTTAAGCGCGCACTGTTGCGCCAGCCAATTCGCCCTCGACGGGAATTGCTGGGTGAAGGAGGGGTGCGCATGGTCACGCGCACGCGGTACAACCACATTGAGTCCACGACCCGAAACCTGAGGGCCTCAACACCGCCTTCGACGACCACGCCACCGACGCCGTCGTCGCCACGCTTCAGGACTGGTCAGACACCCGCTCAACGCCGCCGGCAACGAGCTCTGGAAGGTCGAGCTGTCGGCTGCGCTCGCCGAATCCATCGCGTGGGTCCCGGTCAAGCTGCAGACGTCGAACGCGGTCGTGCTTCGCAAGGGATTCGGCGACACGCGGGTCGTGTTCGACGGCTCCCGGCGCTCAGCGATCCAGCAGAAATGATCAGGCCGCCCGTGCTGTCTGAGGAAGAGGAGGAGGAGTCCGCACCGGCGGGCGACGAGCGCTGCGCCGTCTGCGGGAGCGCGCTCCACACGACGAGCGAGCATCCGTTGCCACAGGTGGAACCATCTCCGGCGCCCGCGCCGCCCTCGGGTGGAGAGCGATGCGCGATCTGCGGCAGTGCGTTTCATACGACCGCCCAGCACACCGGCTGAGCGCGCCGGAATCCACTGACGATATTCAGGGTAGAGGTGAAAGAGCTTATGTCCTATTACAACGAGGCCCCACCGCCTGGTGAGGAACGCTGCGATATCTGCGGTAGCTTCATGCACACGACAGACGCGCATCCGAGGGAGAACGCCGACGAGGAGCCTTACGCACCGCCCAACCCTGAGGACCGGTGCGCGATCTGCGGCAGCGCGTTTCACTCGACGGCTGAGCATCCGGGTTAATCGGTTCCTCCGTGAACGATCTGCTGCCACCGTCCGTCGGCAAGGGAGTCTCCTTCTGGAGGCTCCCCGACGTCGCCTATTCGTACCCCGCGGCGATCGACGCGGCCGGAACGATCGCCGCGCCACTCCTTGCCGGCTTCGCGATCACGCTCGCCGCGCTCGTCATCACATCGCCCGGCGACCTCCTTCTACCGGACCTGACCCTCACCCTCCTGGTGTCTTCAGCGGTCGCTCTCCTCGCCGCGCTGCAGTGCGCGTTCTGGGCGCGCCAGTATGTCGTCACGCCGTCGCAGATCACCGAGTGGTGGCCGCAGCTGCAGGACCCGTCGGCCGACAACAAGGCGCTGTGGGACCAGTTGCGGCAGGAGCAGTGGGCTCACCACGGGCTGATGAAGTTGTGGTCGAGGCGAATGGACGTCACCTACAACGCTGGGATTGTGCTCTTGCTGGCCGCGCTGCTCGTCCTGCTGATTCCCAGGAGCTCGATCACCATTCTGCGCGTGGTAGCCATCGTCGTGGCCGCGGCCGCGACCGTGGGTGAGTTGTTCTGGATCTTCGGTCAGAGCACGCGGCTGTTTCCGAAGCTTCGGGACGCGGTCAAGAAGCCCGAGAACCAGCCGTACGTCCCCAAGTGACCGGATCCCAGACGTCACATGCCATAGACTCGCCCGCCAATCGCCGACCGCGCTCGGCAGATGCCGGCTCCCGGCGCGATATGGGACCGCAAGACCTGGTGGTCACCAGACTCCCTGTATTGGTGGGATGGAGACCGTTGGATCGCGTCGTGGCTGAGTCGAGTACGCCGAGGAACCTGTTGTTTCCATAGGCCGTATACGAGGGCCGCTAAATCACAACTCCTTAAATGGAGCAGTGCGGAGGGCCGCCGCCCGCTTTTCCCACCGCTGTCAACCGACAAACTGCGAAGGTTTCGGAACCGAGAAGCGGGCGTGATATCGATGCGGATCATTTGTGAATCCTCCGTCGGAGCACGGACCAAGGCTGGCATCCAATCGCCTGGAGAGGATGGCGCGCTAACGATAATGCAGCCTTACCGTTAATAGTCCGGACTGCGACACAGTTCGAGACCGTGAGTCCCCGGGTTTAAATCCCGGGCCCCTGAAATCACACACCCCCGGGCCCCCGACCAACGATTCGCAGGACCGTGAGGCACCCAGTTCAGGACACCCCTGACCTCTCCATGAACCCAGGGCGATTCAGTCAAGAGGTGGCAGCGCGAATCGCCAAGGTGGGGGCAGCTCGGGCGGCGGAGGCGGCCCAACCACTGAGGCCGGGGACCCGGTCCTAGTTGATACGCCGACCAGGAGCGTTGACAAGCGCGAAGGGTTCGCTCAATATTCCCCTATTCCACTAGGGGAGTAGTGAATTGCTCTTCCACCTCGATGCCAGCTCCGGTATGCCGACCTACATGCAACTCGTCAACCAGGTGAGGCGTGCGACAAGAAACGGAACGCTCCGCCCGGGCGACCGACTGCCCACCGCGCGTGAGGTGGTGGCGGCGCTGGCGATAAACCCCAACACAGTGCTCAAGGCATACACGCAGCTCGAGAGCCAGGGACTCGTAATCAGCCGGCCTGGCCTGGGTACGTTTATCGCGCAGGGCATCCCAGCGCCGCTGGCTCCAGCGCTGCAGCGCCAGCTCCGTCGCGGACTTGACTCGTGGATACGCAACGCGGTGGCGGCCGGATTGGATCGCGAAGGAATGCTCGCGTTGATCAACTTGGCCATTGACGAAAGCAAGGGAGCCCACGTCGCATGAACGTCGCTATACACGCCACCCGCCTCGGCAAGCGATATGGCAACCGCTGGGCGCTTCGCGACTGCTCGCTTCGAGTGCCGGCAGGCCGGATCACCGGATTGGTGGGGCCGAATGGGGCAGGCAAGACCACGCTGCTGCGAATGGCGGTTGGCTTGCTTGAACCAACGTCTGGCGAGATCAGCGTCTTTGGATGGTCACCGACTGAGCAGCCTGCTCTGGTGCTGGCGCGAGTGGGTTTCGTCCCGCAGGACCTGCCTCTCTACCGGGGTTTCACAGTCGGCGAAATTCTCCAGCTGGGCCGCCATCTGAATCCTCGCTGGGACCAGGCCGCGGCGGTGGCGCGATTGAAGCGCTTAGACATCGGCTTGAATCGCAAGGTGGCCCACCTGTCAGGTGGCCAGCACGCGCAGGTAAGTCTTGCCCTTGCACTTGGCAAACGTCCAGACCTGTTGCTGCTCGATGAGCCTCTATCCAACCTCGATCCTTTGGCTCGGCGTGAGTTCATGAAAGCTCTGGTTGAAGTCGTTGCGGCAGAGGGCTTGTCGGTAATCCTGTCGTCCCATGTGGTGGCAGAGCTGGAACGAGTCTGCGACCACCTCGTGATCCTGAACGGTGGTCACGTACAGGTCGTGGGGGACATCGACGAGTTGGTTGCCCTGCATAAGCTGCTGATCGCTCCGAGGCAAGACTCAGAGGTGATCGACGGTGACGCGACTGTCATCCAGGCCACGCACACCGATCGTCAGTCGGCAATGCTCGTGAAAGTAGGGTCCCACCCGGTTCGGCCGGACTGGGAGGTACACGACGTTTCACTCGAAGAAATAGTGCTCGCGTACCTCGGCAATCCGGCGGCAGCGACGTTGCCAGCGCCGGTGATGGAGAAGGCCGGATGATCTGGCTGACCTGGCGACAGCACCGCCTTGAGGGCTTGATCACCGCCCTCCTCGTTGTCGTGGTCGCGGCTCTGGTCGGCAGTCTCGTTGTAGCTGCACAACCGCTACTGGAGGAGATAAAGCACGCGTGCCCAATCGTTGTAGACGATTCTTGCGGGCGGGCGCTCATAGCATTCAACGCCCGATTCGGGATGTTCCAGCAACCTCTTTATCTGGCTTTTCTCGTGTTGCCCGTGTTGTCGGGCATGTTCATCGGTGCGCCTCTGTTGGCTCGTGAGTTTGAGCAGGGCACCGACGAGATGGTGTGGACCCAAGGGATCACCCGCCGCAAGTGGCTCTTCATCAAGCTGGCCATTCTCGGCTCGGCAACGATTGTGATGGCCGGAATTCTCGCCGTGGCGGGACGGGAATGGTCCACGGCAGTTCCGGACAATTCATACAGCCAGTGGTTCGCTTTCGACGTCCAGGGTCCGGAGTTCGTTGCCTACGCTCTGTTCTCATTCGCCGTGGGTGTCGCAGCGGGAGCTGCGATTGGCAGGACCGTGCCCGCGATGGCGGTGGTGCTCGTCGGTTTCCTTGCAGTTCGAGCTGCAATTGCGCTCTTCGCCCGCAGGAATTTCTTACCACCTGTCGAGTCGGAACTCACCGGCCCGCTCTTCTCGGGGCAGGGACAGGCCTGGCTGATCGGTGACCAGCGACCGGTCGACATGTATGGCAACAGCATCAGCTCGGACCAGTTCCAACAGATCACCGATGCATGCCTCCATCCGGCGAGCGGAGTCGTGCCCGGAAACTTCAATCTGCAAGGGTGCTGGCACGACCACGGCATTAAGGTCCTGCAGACCTATCAGCCCGCCGAGCGGTTCCCGCTCTTTCAGGGCATCGAAACCGCAATCTTTGTCCTCGCTGCACTCGCCCTGCTTGGGTTTGCGGTTTGGCTTGTCAGGCGCCGCGCCTAGCCGGATCTTCGCAGCGACTGACCGCCTTCTTCCTCCGGGGTCAGACTCTGGCCTTGTGCCAGACCTGGGTGACAACGGCATCGAAAGACCACAATTGGACGGAGGCCATGCGCTATCCCGATCCGCGGCAAGCCATCGTGGCGCAGCTGGCTCAGACAGGGGGAAAACCCTTATGGCAAAGCGCGCCCTCGCCGGGAGGCTGGCGAAGGGCTATCTCTCGTGGCCGCGGACAAGACGCGGATCCAGGCACGGTTCGCTTCGTCAAACAGCGTGGGATCCCAGGCCACGAACTGCACGCCGTCGCATTCGCCGATCGAGACGGGAGGAACTATCGGTTTCTCGTTGGCGTCGACCGTGATGCGAGTGGATGGGAGGTAAAGGGTCTAGCCGGTGGGGGCGCAGGCGACCCTCCGCGCGACCATCCGTGGGTTAACTTCTGCGGCTGGGGCTGGCCTCGCTCGTTTCGCGGCGGTGGCTGGGTCATTGGCAGCGGCTCTACGGCTGCCGCCCGCGTCCGTCTGCACTTCCGACGAGGGCCGATGCTTGAGGATACTGTCGACGACGGGGTCGTTCTGTTGATCGCCGATGCCCACGTTGATGTGCCGGCGACCGCAGAGATTCTCGACGCTAAGGGCTCTCTACTGGCCAGTCATTCCGCTTTCTAAGAGAGGTCAGACTCCAGATGCAACTTGCCGGCACAACTAGCTGGCGGATGGCCACGGACGAGCCGCAGAGCTTGCTCATGGCGCTCTACGTGCGCGATGCCTCTGGCTTGCGCCCACAGGTAGATCCGGACATTCCCTCACTCGAGCCTGGGGTGCCGTTCCGCGAGAAGCCGTCCCCGGTGGATCGCGTCGCCTCGGCGCAGTGGGCAGATTGGTGGCAGCACGTTCTTGAGGGCGGCGGCTTCTGGCCGGATCACTTGAGCCCGACCGACCTACCAAGAATTACCCACGATCCTCAAATCCAGAAGCTTTTTTACTGGCCGTCACGACAGCTGCCCCCCGACTTTGCGGGGCTGTCCGGTGCGCCTGAACTGCAGGCCCTTGTACGAAGGCACCACGAGGCGGCACGGGTTTGGAGCGAGGCCCGCAAGCACGAGTTCGTCGCGCTGACAGTGATGCGCCAGCGCGTGTCGCTGGAATCGGAGATTGTGCAAACCGTCGAGCGGGGCTTGGGACGCAAGGCTCGTCCCTTCGAGCTCGATGTACGGGTACTACCTGTCGCGGCTGTTCAGGCATGGCGCCTGTCGCCCGGGCGCGCGCTCGTTACGCGCGCACTGTTCAGGGATCGAGCGGCCTATCGCGATTGGCTCCGACCCATCATTGAGGAGCTCGCGTAGTTAAGCAGCCCGGCCGGGGGTTGAGGTCGGGAGTAGCCTTCTCCTGGATCGATGGTGCGGACGGCCCTTACGCGGTACCTGTGGTGGGCGGCCGCCCGGATGGGTCTGTGCTTGGCAGGCATCGACGACGATGAACTGCAGCGGTTGCGCTTCCGCCGCTTGCGCATGATCTCGCCACTGGCCGGAGGCGCGGTGATTCTGGCGGTGCTGGGGGGCGGGCTGACGGCCGGTCTACCCAAAGGAATGGCGTCGGCTACTCGAGGTTTGGCCACAACTCTCCAGATTGGGTCTTACATAATGGCCGGCGTGTTGAGCCTGATCGCGCTTGTCACCCTGCTCTACACCCGAGCCATCGTCAGGCGTGCCCAACGCGACCGGGCCACTGACCCATTCGCCCGCAGAGCGACATTTCGCGGGCTCATTCGGGCCCGAGAGGGTGGCTGGCCGGTGCGGCTTCGGTGCGACGACGGGCGCTGGCTGTGGCTTACCGGTAGCAGGCAGGTCCTGGCCCCGATCCAAGGCCGCCTGGCCCACGACGAGGGCAAGCGCCCGTACCGGCTCACCGTGGCAGTCGTACACCATCCCCGGTCTCGCGTCATCAAGGAGATCTCGGGTCTGAAGATCGAGGCTCTTGATCGGGCGTGGGTCGGCTCGACCGTGCCAGAACCGGCTGGCCTGACGCTTGCCAGCGCTGCTCTCGGGGCAACGCGTCGCGCTCGGCTACCTCAATAACAGTCGCTGGTCGACGTTGATGCTGTTCGTCTGAGCACTGAGCACACAGTCCAGCGGAAGGGCTAGGCTCGCCACAAGTCGCCGCAAATCCGTAGGCGTCGCGCCGGTTCAAGTCGAGTTGTACTCTGGCCTGAGCCGCCGGGGTCGCTCCCTAGCGAGATGCGCTGTTAGGAAACACGGGCGGAGTGTCAATGTCCATGCCTTACGAGCCTGGTGCGGTAGGTCGAGAATCGTCCCTGCGCCGATTGCCCGCGAAGCGCCATGCGTAAAGAGCGAGCCGCTTGGTCAACGGCGCCCACACCGGCTCCTCTTGCCACGGGACGGACCTCGCCCCGCATGTAAGGGACGGCAGCTGCGCGGCAGGGAACTTGTAGCTGTCGACGACCCTGCGAATAGTGTGACCGCGTGGGGCCATTGACTGGGGTCCGGATTGGTGAGATGGTCAAGGCGACCCAGCAGGTGCCCGAGGCCCGGGCGGCACATAAGGAGGAGTTGCGATGGTCAAGGTGACTGTGCTCTATGACCAACCGCAGGATCCGGCGGCATTCGAGACGTACTACTGGGAGAACCACGTACCGAAGCACGGGCAGCAGATTCCGAACGTGATCAAGCTCGAGGCCAACAAGGCGGTTGGAGAAGACGCACCTTTCTATCGATCTGCCGACCTGTACTTCGAGAGCATGGCGTCTTTCCAGGCTTCAATGGGTTCACCCATCACCCAGGCCGCGATCGCCGACCTGGACAACTTCGCGAAGGGTCGTCACAAGATCCTGATCACCGAGGTGCAGCCCGTCAAGTCGCTCGCCACCACGAAGGCCTAGGGTTCAGAGAAGCTTCGCCCTTCAGCACCGGCATCACCGAGCCGCCGACCTCGATGCGGCTCGGGATGTTTCCGCCGTCGTAACTCGGAGCGACATACATGCCGCCCTAGGCGTCGAGGCGCTCGCGTCAGGCAACCCGGCGCGGGTGGCTAGGCGGTCCGATCCGCTGGACCTCTAGCCGCAACCCCCGGCGAGGCCTGCCCGCCCGTCGGCCATCTTCTGGACCCCGGACTGCTCGCTGTAGAGATAAGCGATGGGCCTGCCTGGAACCAGATGCCGTGTGAGTCGCCGATCGCCGGAGTGACCAGGCCCATGACCAATTGTCCCTGGACAACTGAATGGGCCGAGAAGATTCGCGTCCCC
>Ga0209220_1000289_pt1 | contig 19675 bp, 15 predicted proteins | sample BlaSpr_A8_OM3_M3_FD_187984 | JGI IMG/M metagenome (GOLD analysis project Ga0209220, IMG submission 187984) | Forest soil microbial communities from Thunder Bay, Ontario, Canada - Black Spruce, Ontario site 2_A8_OM3_M3 (SPAdes) (version 2) | ecosystem: Environmental > Terrestrial > Soil > Boreal... | reverse complement strand
CGCATCCGGCGCGCGCACATGCCGAAGGACGCGCGCAAGAAGGCGGAAGCCGAGCTGAAAAAGCTGAAGCTGATGTCGCCGATGTCGGCCGAGGCCACCGTGGTGCGCAATTACATCGAGACGATCGTCAATCTGCCGTGGAAGAAGAAGTCGAAGATCTCCAAGGACATCAACGCGGCGCAGGAGATCCTCGACCAGGACCACTACGGCCTGGAGAAGGTCAAGGAGCGCATCGTCGAGTACCTCGCGGTGCAGACGCGCGTCGAGAAGATGAAGGCGCCGATCCTGTGCCTGGTCGGCGCCCCCGGCGTCGGCAAGACCTCGCTCGGCCAGTCGATCGCCAGGGCGACCAACCGCAAGTTCGTGCGCATGTCGCTTGGCGGTGTGCGCGACGAGGCGGAAATCCGCGGCCACCGCAGGACCTACATCGGCTCGATGCCCGGCAAGATCCTGCAGAACATGAGCAAGGTGGGGGTGAAGAACCCGCTGTTCCTGCTCGATGAAGTCGACAAGATGGGCATGGACTGGCGCGGCGATCCATCCTCGGCGCTGCTCGAAGTCCTCGACCCCGAGCAGAACCACACCTTCGTCGATCATTACATCGAGGTCGAATACGACCTGTCGGAGGTGATGTTCGTCGCCACGGCGAACACGCTCAACGTGCCGCCGGCGCTGCTCGACCGCATGGAAGTGATCCGTCTTTCGGGGTACACCGAAGACGAGAAGATGAACATCGGCGTCAAGTACCTGCTGCCCAAGCAGATGAAGAACACCGGGCTGAAGGAAGGCGAGCTGTCGGTGTCCGAAGCGGCGGTGCGCGACATCGTGCGCTACTACACGCGCGAGGCGGGCGTGCGGGCGCTGGAGCGCGAGCTCTCCAAGATCTGCCGCAAGGCGGTGAAGCAGCTTCTCACCGAGAAGCAGGCGAGCGAGGGCGCCAAACCGCACCGCATCACCGTCACGCCCAAGAATCTGGACAAATCCCTCGGTGTGAGGCGTTACAGCTTCGGCATGGCCGAGAAGCAGAACCAGGTCGGCCAGGTCACCGGCCTCGCCTGGACCGAGGTCGGCGGCGAGCTGCTGACCATCGAGGCGGTCACCATGCCAGGCAAGGGCAAGACGATCACCACCGGCAAGCTGGGCGAGGTGATGCAGGAGTCGATCCATGCCGCGCTGTCGGTGGTGCGGGCGCGCTCACGCAAGCTCGGCGTCAAGGAGGACTTCTACCAGAAGAACGACATCCACATTCACCTGCCCGAGGGCGCGACGCCCAAGGATGGGCCGAGCGCCGGCATCGGCATCGCCACCGCGATGGTGTCGATACTGTCGGGCATCCCGGTGCGCTCGGATGTCGCCATGACCGGCGAGATCACGCTGCGCGGCGAGGTGCTGCAGATCGGTGGCCTCAAGGAGAAGCTGCTCGCGGCGCACCGCGGCGGCATCAAGAGAGTGCTGATCCCGGAAGAAAACGTGAAAGACCTGGTCGAGATCCCGGATAACATCAAGAACAAGCTGGAGATCGTGCCGGTGAAGTGGATCGACAAGGTGCTCGAGATCGCGCTCGAGCGCCAGCCCGAGCCGCTGCCCGAGACCGACGAGTCCACGCCGATCCCGCCGAAGAGCGACGATCAGACCGGGGCCGTGACTACTCATTGAGTCGTGAATAAGGCGGATCTGATCGAGCAGATCGCGCAGGCGGCCGAGATTTCGAAGTCCGCCGCCGAGCGGGCGGTCGACGCGCTCGTCGGCGCGGTGAAATCGAGCCTGAGGAAGGACGAGATGGTGACGCTGGTCGGCTTCGGCACCTTCTACGCCGGCAAGCGGGCCGCTCGAACCGGCCGCAACCCGCGCACCGGCGAGGCCCTGGAGATCAAGGCCGCGCGCATGCCGAAGTTCCGCGCTGGAAAGGCGCTGAAGGACGCGATAAACTGAGCGCCCTTTTTTTTGGTGCATCCGAGGGTGCTTAGCTCAGTGGTAGAGCGCTGCCCTTACAAGGCAGATGTCGGGAGTTCGACCCTCTCAGCACCCACCAGAAGGAGCGGTAGTTCAGTTGGTTAGAATGCCGGCCTGTCACGCCGGAGGTCGCGGGTTCGAGTCCCGTCCGCTCCGCCACCTTTCCTTGTAGCTTCCAATGTTCGATCTAGTCACTAAATATAAGCGCGTAATTCAGGTCTTCCTGGGGTTGATCGCGCTCACCTTCGCCACCTGGGGCATCGAATCCTACACGCGCTTTCGCGGCGCCGGCGACGCCGTGGCGTCGGTGAACGGCATGAAGATCTCGCAGCGCGAGTTCACCGACGAGCTGCGTCGCCAGCAGGAGCAGGTCCGCCAGATGTTCGGGCGCGCGATCGACCCGGATGCGCTCGATACGCCCGAATCGCGACGCGCGCTCCTGGACTCGCTCATCGCGCAGCGCCTGGTCGCCTCGGCGGCGCTGAAAGGCGGCGTGGGGATGACCGATGAGGCGCTGCGCGAGGCGATCCAGTCGATCCCCGCCTTCCAGGACGGCGGCCAGTTTTCCAAGTCCAGCTACGAACTGGTGCTGCGCTCGCAGAACCCGCCGATGTCGCCGGCGCAGTTCGAATCGCGGCTGCGCTACGACCTGTCGCTGCAGCAGCTCTCGCGCGCCGTCGGCGATTCGGCGATCGCGCCGCGCAGCGTCGCCCGGCGCCTGTCGGCCCTCGAGTCGCAGAAGCGCGAGGTGGCCGACGTGCGCATCGCGGCGCAGCAGTTCCTTCCCGAGGTGAAGATCGACGAGGCGAAGGCCAAGGCCTACTACGACGCCAACCAGGCGGAGTTCCGCACGCTCGACCGCGTGCGCGCCGAGTACGTCGTGCTCTCGGCGGAGCTGCTCGCCAAGCACGAGCCGGTCACCGAGGCGGAGCTGAAAAGCGCCTATGAAGCGCGCGCCCCGCAGTACCGCGTCGACGAGCAGCGCCGCGCCAGCCACATCCTGGTCAAGTCCAGGGAAGAAGCGGATAAATTGGCTGAGGAGCTGAAGAAAACCCCCGGGCGCTTCGCCGAGCTGGCGAAAAAGCACTCGCAAGACCCTGGATCGGCGGAGAAGGGCGGCGACCTCGGCTGGTTTGGCCGCGGCATGATGGTGAAGCCCTTCGATGATGCGGTGTTCAAGCTCAGGCAGAATGACCTGCAGATCGTGGAGAGCGAGTTCGGCTTCCACGTGGTGCGCCTCGCCGGCATCCAGCCGGGCAAGTCGCGCCCGTTCGAGGAAGTGCGCAAGGAGCTCGGCGACGAGCTGGCGCGGCAGAAGGGCGCGAAGAAATTCGCCGAGGCGGCCGAGAACTTTAGCAACCTGGTCTACGAACAGTCCGACAGCCTGAAGCCGGCGGCAGAGCGCTTCAAGCTGCCGGTACAGACCACCGGCTGGATCGGCAAGTCGGCCAGCCAGGAGCTCGGCGCGCTCGACAACCCGAAGCTGCTGGCGGCGCTGTTCTCTCAGGATTCGATCAAGAACAAGCGCAACACCGACGCCATCGAGGTCGGACCCAGCACGCTGGTGGCCGCGCGCGTGGTCGAGTACCAGCCGGCCGCGCAGCGCAGCTTCGACCAGGTGAAAAACGAGATCACCGAGCTGCTGCGGCGGCGCGAAGCGGTGGCGCTCGCCGAAAAGGACGGTGCCGCCAAGCTCGAGCAGCTGCGCAAGGGCGGTGATGCCGGCGTCAAATGGAGCGCGCCGCGCACTGTGTCACGCCGCGACGCGCAGGGCTTGCCAGGGGAAGTGCTGCGCCGGGTCGTCGCCGCGGATGCCTCCAAGCTGCCGGCCTACATCGGCATGCCCGTGCCCGAGGCGGGCTACCTGCTGATCCGCATCTCGAAGGTGATCGAGACCGAGGCGAAGCCGGAAGAACAGAAGGGCGCGGACACCGACCGCGCGAGCCAGCTGTTTGGCACCGCCCAGTACGAGGCCTATGTCTCGAGCCTGCGCTCGCGCGCCGACATCGAGATCAGCAACGCTAATCTGGAGAAGAAGTAGCGCCGCTGCCTGAAGTAGCGCTGCCGATGCCGGCCACCACGTGGCTGAAGCCGGCATCGACGTGGAGAATCTCGGCGGTTACCGCGGCAGCCAGGTCCGAAAGCAGGAACGCCGCGACGTTGCCGACGTCCTCGGTGGTCACATTGCGGCGCAGCGGCGCATGCTCCTCGACGAACTTCAGGATCTTGCCGAAGCCGCCGATGCCGGCCGCGGCGAGCGTCTTGATCGGCCCGGCGGAAATGCCGTTCACGCGGATGCCTTGCGGGCCGAGGCTCGCTGCCAGATAACGCACCGAGGCCTCGAGGCTCGCCTTGGCAAGACCCATGATGTTGTAGTTCGGCACGACGCGTTCCGCGCCTAGATAGGTGAGCGTGACGAGCGCCGCGCGTCGCCCGCGCATCATCGGCAGCGCGCCCTTGGCGAGCGCCGCGAAGCTGTATACCGAAATGTCGTGTGCCTGCGCGAACGCTTCGCGCGTGATTCCCTCTAAGAAATCACCGGCGATCGCTTCGCGCGGGGCGAAGGCAATCGCGTGCACCAGGCCGTCGAGGCCGTCCCAGCGCTTGCCGAGCTCGGCGAACAGGCTTGCGATCTCGGCGTCGCTGGTCACCTCGCACGGCAGCGCGATCTCGGAGCCGAATTCGCGCGCCATGTCGGTGACGCGGTCCTTGAAGCGCTCGTTCTGGTAGGTCAGGGCGAGCTCGGCGCCTTCGCGCCGCGCCGCCTTGGCGATGCCGTACGCAATCGAGCGGTTGCTGAGCAGCCCGGTGACGAGAATTTTCTTTCCCGAGAGCAGTCCCATTCATCGGATTATACTGTCCGCCGTGCGCATCCTCCTGATCTGCATGCTTTTTCTTGCCGGCTGCGGCGGCGATGCCTGGAACGATCCGTACTCGGAGCGGGACGCCGGCGCGAACGTTCTGTATTCGAGCTTTGACGAGCGACCGAAGCATCTCGATCCGGTGCAGTCGTACGCCGAGAACGAGGCGCGTTTCACGCAGCAGGTCTATGAGCCGCTCCTTCAGTACCACTACCTCAAGCGGCCCTATGAGCTGGTGCCGCTCACCGCGGTCGAGGTGCCGAAGCCGCGCGCGATCGACGGCGGCAAGTTCACTGTCTACGAGATCCATATCCGGCCGGGCATCCGCTACCAGCCGCACCCTGCGTTTCTGGCGGAAAACTATTCGCTGTCCAGGGAAACAATCAACCGCCTACGCAGCCCGTATGAGTTGCCCACCGGAACTCGCGAGCTCGACGCCGACGACTACATCTATCAGATCAAGCGGCTGGCGCACCCGCGCTTGCACTCGCCGATCGGCGTGTTCATGGGGGAGTACATCGTCGGCCTGACCGAGTATGCCCAGCGCCTCAAGAAGCTGAATTCGAATGGCTGGATCGATCTGCGCCAATACCCGCTCGAGGGTGTTGAGCGGGTCGACGCCCATACGTTTCGCGTAAAGCTGAAGGGCAGCTATCCACAATTCGTGTACTGGCTGGCGATGCCGTTTTTCGCGCCGGTGCCGTGGGAAGCGGAAAAGTTTTTCGCCCAGCCTGGCATGGCGGAGAAGAACTTCACCCTCGACTGGTGGCCGGTCGGCACCGGCCCCTACATGCTCACCGAGAACAACCCCAACTCGCGCATGGTGCTCGAGCGCAACCCGAACTTCCGTGGCGAGCCGTACCCGTCCGAGGGAGAGCCGGCTGATGCCGCCGCCGGGCTGCTTGCCGACGCGGGCAAGACCATGCCGTTCATCGACCGCGTGATCTACAGCCGCGAGAAGGAAAGCATCCCGTACTGGAACAAGTTCCTGCAGGGCTATTACGACACCTCGGCCATCGGCTCGGACCAGTTCGACCAGGCGGTTCGCGTCTCGATCGAGGGCGACACGACCCTTACGCCGGAGATGGAGAACAAGGGGATCCGCCTGAGCACCGCCCTGACCACATCGACGCTCTACCTCGGGTTCAACTGGGACGACCGCGTCGTGGGCGGATCCTCCGAGCGGGCGAGAAAGCTGCGCCAGGCCATTTCCATCGCCTTCGACGTCGAAGAGCAGATCGCGATCTTCGCCAACGGCAGCGGGATTGCCGCGCAGGGTCCGATCTGCCCCGAAATCTTCGGTTATCGCGAGGGCAAGGAAGGCATCAATCCGCTGGTCTACGACTGGGTCAACGGCAAGCCGCGAAGGAAATCGATCGATGCGGCCCGCAAGCTGCTGGCTGAAGCCGGCTATCCGGGCGGGCGCGACGCCAAGACCGGGCAGCCGCTTGTTCTATACCTCGACACCGTGACCCGCGGGCCGGGCGACAAGGCCGCGATGGACTGGTACCGGCGGCAGTTCGAGAAGCTATCGCTGCAGCTGGAGATCCGCGCTACCGATTGGAACCGTTTCCAGGAGAAGACGCGCACCGGCGCGACCCAGCTGTTCCGGCTTGGATGGAACGCGGACTATCCCGACCCGGAGAACTTCCTCTTTCTGTTGTACGGGCCGCAGAGCCGCGTCAAGAGCCAGGGAGAGAACGCCGCGAATTACGTGAACGCGGAGTACGACGCGCTGTTCGAGAAGATGAAGGAGCTGCCGAGCGGCGCCGAGCGCCAGCGCGTCATCGACAGGATGGTGGAGATCGTGCGCCGTGACGCGCCCTGGATCTGGGGAACTCACCCCAAGGACTACAGTCTGGTTCATTCATGGGTGTCGAACGACAAGCCCAACAACATGGCCCGCAACAGGATCAAGTATCTGAAGGTCGACCCGGCCAAGCGCGCCGCGATGCGCGAGCAGTGGAATCACCCGATCTGGTGGCCGCTCGGCCTGATCTTGGTCCTGCTGGTCCTGTCCGCGGTGCCGGCGGTGCGCGGCTACCGCAGGCGCGAGAGAATGGCGGCGCGCCCAACGTGAACGGGTAGGCATCGTGCTGGCCTACATCGTCCGCCGCGTTCTCTACGCCGTTCCGATCCTGATCGGCGTGAACCTGATCACCTTCGCCCTGTTCTTCGTGGTCAATTCGCCCGACGACATGGCGCGCATGCAGCTCGGGACCAAGCGCGTCACGCCGGAGGCGATCGAGAAGTGGAAGGCGGAGCGCGGCTACGACAAGCCCTTGCTCTGGAACTCCGCGGCCGAGGGCGTCGGCAAGGCGACGCGCACGATCTTCTTCGAAAAATCGGTGCGCCTGTTTGCGCTGGACTTCGGCGCCGCCGAGGACAACCGCGATATTGCGTTCGAGATCAGGGCGCGGATGTGGCCGAGCCTTGCGCTGGCGCTGCCGGTGTTCCTGGTCGGGCTGGCGGTCAACATTACCTTCGCGATGTTCATGGCGTTCTTCCGCGCCACCTACCTCGATTTCTGGGGCGTGGTGCTGTGTGTCGCCATGATGTCCGTCTCCACGCTGTTTTACATCATCGGCGGCCAGTTCGTCATCTCGAAGCTCTGGCACCTCGTGCCGATCTCGGGCTACGACGCAGGCTTCGACGCGGCGAAGTTTCTCATCCTGCCGACTGTTATCGGCGTCATAGCCGGAATCGGCTCGGGGAGCCGCTGGTACCGCACGCTGTTCCTGGAGGAAATGAGCCGCGACTATGTGCGCACCGCGCGCGCCAAAGGACTCGCCGAAGCCACGGTCCTGTTCAAGCACGTGCTGAAGAACGCAATGATTCCGATCCTCACCGGAGTGGTGGTGGTCATTCCGCTGCTGTTCCTCGGCAGCCTGCTGTCGGAATCCTTCTTCGGCATTCCCGGCCTTGGCAGTTACACCATCGACGCCATCCAGGCGCAGGATTTCGCCGTCGTGCGCGCCATGGTCTTCATCGGCTCGGTACTCTACATCGCCGGGTTGCTGCTGACCGATCTTTCCTACACGCTGGTCGACCCGCGGGTCAGGCTCGAGTAGATGCCGTTTCTGCCGGTTCCTCTCGCGACCGACATTCTGCTGTGGTTCCTGGTCTCCGCCGCCGCCGGCTATGGCTGGTACTGCGCTGGCCGGCCGCATCTCACCGCGCCATGGGCGCGGGTGTTCAGGAGCAAAGCGGCGGTCGCTTCGTGCGTGGTGCTCGCCGGCTATCTCGCCGTCGGGCTCGCCGATTCGCTGCATTTCCGGCTGCGCCTCGAGCGTCTCGACGCGGCGAGCGCAGAGGCGTATTCCCCCGAGGTTCTGTCGGTGCTCGATCTCGCGCTTAAGTACCTGCGGGAGCGGCGCGAAAAGACCTACTCCGCTCCCTTCGCGACGCGGCTGTACATCAAAGAACAGATCGAGCTGCCCAACGGCAAACAGACGCGCGAGTTCCCACGCCTGCGTTACGGCGGCGCGCATCTTGAGGACGAGACGCGCAAGCTCGCCGACATCGGCAGGAGCGAGCTGCTCGGTGTGGTTGCTGCGCTGGTCGCCGCGGCAGGGGCCGTTTACGCTGCACGGCGGCTGCAGCGTCGCCGGCCCGGGGTGCCCTGGCAAGCCGCCGCCGTGATGCTCGGCCTGATCCTGGCGATTGCGCTGCCTGTCCTCTTGCTTTCGCACGGCTACCACGTGCTTGGCACCGACAAGGTCGGTCAGGACGTGCTCTACCAGTCGCTGAAATCGATCCGGGTCAGTCTCGTCATCGGCACCGTCACGACCTTGGTGCTGCTGCCGCTCGGCATCGCGCTTGGCATCGCGGCGGGATATTTCAAGGCCAGGGTCGACGACGCCATCCAGTACCTGTACACCACTCTCAACTCGATTCCCGGCGTGCTGCTGATCGCGGCATTCGTCCTCATGCTGCAAGTGATGATCGAGCGCAACGCCGATCTCTTCCCGACGGCGGCGCACCGCGCCGACGTGCGCCTGCTCGGACTGTGCGCGATCCTCGGCCTCACGAGCTGGACCGGGCTCGCGCGGCTGCTGCGCGGCGAGTCGCTGAAGCTGTCACAGCTCGAGTACATCCAGGCGGCGCATGCGTTCGGGGTGTCCGATAGCCGCATCCTCTCGCGCCACATCCTTCCCAACGTCGCCCACATCGTCATCATCACTCTCGCCCTGGACTTCTCCGGCCTGGTGCTCGCCGAGGCGGTGCTCTCGTACGTCGGCGTCGGCGTCGATCCGGCCACCACCAGCTTCGGCACCATGATCAACGCCGCGCGCCTGGAGATGGGCCGCGATCCGATCGTCTGGTGGTCGCTTGCCGCAGCGTTCGCTTTCATGTGCGTGCTGGTGCTCGCCGCCAATCTCTTCGCCGACGCGGTGCGCGACGGCTTCGATCCGCGCGTGCGGGTCGGCGCGCTTCCGGTATGAGGGACAGCGCGCTTCACGTCGAGGACTTGCGCACCGTGCTCGACACCGCGCGCGGCACGGTGCGCGCCGTCGACGGCATCAGCTTCGATCTGCGCAAGGGCGAGTGCTTCGCCCTGGTCGGCGAATCAGGCTCCGGCAAATCGATGACCGCCCTGTCCCTCATGCGGCTGCTGCCGGAATCGGGACGCATTGTTTCCGGCCGCGTCGACCTTGAAGGGGTCGACGTGCTGGGACTGCCCGAGGCGGCGATGCGCGCGGTGCGCGGGCGGCGGGTGGCGATGATCTTCCAGGAGCCGGCGACGGCCCTCAATCCGGTGCTGACCAACGGCCGGCAGATCGCCGAAGTCATCGAGCGCCATTCGAATCTGTCAGGCGATCAAGTCAAACGAAGAGCGCTCGAATTGCTCAGCGCCGTAGGCATTCCGGACGGTGAGCGTCGTTACGACCAGTACCCGTTCCAGCTCTCGGGCGGCCTGAAGCAGCGCGTGATGATCGCGGCGGCGCTCGCGGTCGACCCGGAGGTGCTGATCGCCGATGAGCCAACCACTGCGCTCGATGTCACGATCCAGGCCCAGATCCTCGACCTGCTCGCCAAGCTGCAGGCCGAGCGGGGCATGGCGCTGCTGCTCATTACACATGATCTCGGCATCGTCGCGAAGATGGCACACCGCGTCGCCGTGATGTACGCCGGCGAGATCGTCGAGCTGGCGGAGCGCGAGGCCTTCTTCCGCGCGCCGCAGCACCCTTATTCGCAGAAGCTCTTCGACTCCCTGCCGTCGCCGCAGCGGCGCGCAGGCGAGCTGGCGGTGATCCGCGGCCAGGTGCCGCCGCTTACCCGCACCTTCGAAGCCTGCCGCTTCGCCGATCGCTGCGACTACGTGTTCGAGCGCTGCCGGCGCGAGGCGCCGACCCTGCTCCAGCCCGCGCCCGGCCACCTGGCGCGCTGCCACCTGCGCGAGGACGGGTTAGCGCCGCCGCGGCAAACGGCTCTTTCTGTAAAGGGATTTGTTACTGAAGCGAAACCCGGCGTACCGCTGCTTGCCGTAAGAGAGCTGAAAGTCCACTTCCCGATTCGCAAAGGGATCCTGCGCCGCACCGTGGGATATGTACGCGCGGTGGATGGCGTCTCGCTCGAGCTCCACCAGGGGCGCACGCTGGCGCTGGTCGGGGAATCGGGCAGCGGCAAAACCACCACCGGCAAGGCGATCCTGCAGCTAGTGCCGCCGACGGCAGGCAGCGTGCGCTATCGCGGCGAGGAGCTCGCCGGCCGCTCGCGCCGCGAGATGCGGCCGCTGCGCGACGCGATGCAGATCATCTTCCAGGATCCGTACGCGTCGCTGAACCCGCGCCTGCGCGTGGTGGAGATCCTGCTCGAGGGAATGCGCAGCCTGGGCGTCGGCGCAAATGACAGCGAGCGCACGGCACGGCTCAGCCAGCTGCTCGAGGAGGTGGGGTTGCCGGCCGAAGCGCTGGGCCGCTACCCGCACGAGTTTTCGGGCGGGCAGCGCCAGCGCATCGCGATCGCCCGCGCGCTGGCGGTGAACCCGAAGCTCATCGTCTGCGACGAGCCGACCAGCGCGCTCGACGTGTCAGTCCAGGCGCAGATCCTGAACCTGCTGCGCTCCCTGCAGCAGCGCCTGGGCATCGCTTACCTGTTCATCACGCACAACATCGCGGTGGTCGATTACCTGGCGCACGAGGTGGCGGTGATGTACCAGGGGAAAATCGTCGAGCGGGGCAGCGTGGACCGGGTGCTGCGCCATCCCGAGCATCCCTATACGAAGGAGTTGCTCGCGGCCGTGCCGTCGGTCACTTAGCGGATTTCTTGGGCCTGCCCTTGGCGGTCGAGCGCGGCTTGCCCTTCTTCGCGGGCGCGCGCACTTCGAGGGCGATGCGCTGCCCGGTGGCGAGCCGGCTGATGCGGTTCCAGCGCTTGATGTCTTCGATGTTGACGCCGTAGCGCTGCGCGATCGAGTCGAACGTCTCGCCGGGCTTGATGGTGTGGAAGATGCGCCGCATCACTACCGGGATCGGCGGCGCATACATGATCGGCAGCTTGCGCATCCCGCTCGCCGCGGTGATGTCTACCGGCACCACGAGCAGGCCGGGCACATCGCGCTTGCGCGCCGAGATGCCGTTGACCTCCTTCAGCTGGCCCAGCGTCAGGCCGAATTTCTTTGCGATCGATTCCAGCGTCTCGCCGCGCTTGGGCTGATAGGACTGCCACGACACCAGAGCGTTCTCGTCGTGCTTGATCAGGTTCTCGTGGAACACGTCGACCTTGTCGGCGGGAAGCACGATGCGAGGCGTCATGGCGGCGCGGATCAGCGGCCGGCTGAAACCGGGATTGAGGGCAATGAATTCCTCGACCGGCATCTCGGCGAGCTTGGCGGCAAGCTGCACGTCGATGTCCCGCAGCTCCGTATAGGCGGCGAAATAGGGCGCATTGGGGATTGGATCGAGGACGATGCCGAAGGGCGCCGGGTTGGTAATGATGTTCTTCAACGCCTGCAGCTTGGGGATATACATGCGCGTTTCGGTGGGCATCTTCAGGTTCACGTAGTCCGTCGGCTTGCCGGCGGCGCGATTTCTGGCGATCGCTCGCGCCACGCCGTTCTCGCCCCAGTTGTAGGAGGCGAGCGCGAGCTGCCAGTCGCCGTGCAGCTCGTAGAGCTTGGTGAGGTAGTCGAGCGCCGCGGTGGTCGAGTCGACGATGTCGCGGCGCCCGTCGTACCACCAGTTCTGCTTCAGCTCGAAGCGCCTGCCGGTGCCCGGGATGAACTGCCACAGGCCCGAGGCATGCGCCCGCGAGTAGGCCATCGGGTTGAACGCGCTCTCGACCATCGGCAGCAGCGCCAGCTCGGTCGGCAGGCCGCGCTTTTCGATCTCCTCGACGATGTGATAGAGGTACAGCCGGCTGCGGTCGAAGACGCGCTGCAGGTATTCGGGGCGCGCGGCGTAGTACGCGGTGTGCTTCTCCACCAGGGCACCGTCGAGGTCGGGGATCGCGAAGCCCTGGCGAATGCGCTGCCAGAGATCCGCCGGCGGCTCGGTGCGATCGATCTTCCTGAGGCCGCGCAGCGGCTCCTGCATGACCCGCCGCTCGCCCTCGAAGGGCGGCAGGCCAGATGCATCGGGAAGACTGACCGGCGGCTGCGCCGGCGGCTGAACTGCGGGCTGCGGCGCAGGCGGCGCCGAGGACGCCAGCACCGCCCCGGTCGGCTCCTCGACCGGCATCTCGGCCGGCACGGGCTGCGACGCGCAGGCCTGCAGCAGCGCGATCGACAACCCGGCAAGGACCTGTTTGTTCTTCAAAAGCGGTTTTTCCAGTCCCTTATTGCGGCGAATACTCTCACAGGATCGGCAATGCGTGCTCCGAGGTACTTGTTGGCGGACTCCACAACCGCCGGCTCGAGGCAGCGCAGGAAGGGATTGGTCGCCTTTTCCTCGCCCAGCGTGCTCGGCAGCGTAGGCTTGCCCGCCGCGCGCAGGCGCCGGTCGCGCCGCTCGCGTTCCTTGAGCGCCGCGTTGTCCGGCTCGACCGTCTTGGCGAAGTCGATGTTCGCGAGCGTGTACTCGTGCCCGCAATACACTTTGGTGTCGTCGGGCAGCGCGCGCAGCTTCTGCAGCGATGCGTACATCTGCTCGGCGGTGCCCTCGAACAGGCGCCCGCAGCCGCACGCGAAGAGCGTGTCGCCACAGAACAGCGACCCTGCCCCATAATAGGCAATGTGCGCGCGCGTATGCCCGGGGATATCGATCACGGAGAAAGTGACCCCAAGCTCGGGAATGCTGACGCGGTCGCCTTCGGATACCGGATGCGTAAGCGTTGGGATCGGCTCCTTGCGCGGGCCATAAACTGGAACGGCGCGCTTTGCGACCAGCTCGGCAATACCGCCGACGTGGTCCGGATGATGATGCGTGGCGAGAATCGCGGCGAGCTCGAGCCGCTCGCCGGACAGATAGTCGAACACCGGGCGCGCTTCGCCGGGATCGACCACCGCGGCGTGCGTCGCGTTGCGCAGCGTCCAGACATAGTTGTCCTTGAACGCTTTGACGGGAACGACCTCGAGCATGGTCCAGCATTCCTTCGTGCAAAACGGGGCGCAGAAGTATAACGGCGGCCGCTCATCGCTTTCCTGGTGGTTTTCCACACCCCAGGGAACTTATGTGCTCGACTGGGAGCTCGCCCAGTTTGACAGCGCCGTTGATGATGTGTTCGGGTTCAGGGCAGTACAGGTCGGCCTGCCCGAAGTCGATTTTTTGCGACAAAACCGCATTCCGTACCGCTTTTCGCTGGCGCTCGAGCCTGGCGCCGGGCTGGCGGCGGACCCGCTGCAGCTGCCCCTCGCTTCGCAGAGCGTCGACCTGGTCGCGCTGCCGCACGTGCTGGAGTTTCACCACAATCCGCACGACGTGTTGCGCGAGGTCGAGCGCGTGCTGATGCCGGAAGGGCACGTCGTGATCTCCGGCTTCAACACGCTTTCTCTCTGGCGCCTGAGGCAGTTGTTCACCTGGGGCCCTGCAGCCGCGCCCTGGGATGCGAAATTCATCGGGCTTCTGCGGCTGCGGGACTGGCTGCGCCTGCTCGGCTTCGAACTGACCGGCGGCAAATTCGGCTGCTACGCGCCGCCCTTCGCGCAGCCGCGCTGGCTGGAGCGCTTCGCCTTCATGGAAAAAGCCGGTGCGCGCTGGTGGCCCCTGTTGGGCGGGATGTACGTTATTCGCGCCGTGAAACGGGTTCACGGCATGCGCATCGTGACGCCGGCGTGGCGCCAGGAGCGGGCGCGTCGACGGGCGCTCGCGCCGATGACGCAGCGCTCTCACAAGAATCATGGCTGAGGAAGTGGTGGAGATCTTCAGCGACGGCGCGTGCCGGGGCAACCCGGGTCCTGGCGGCTGGGGCGTGCTCCTGCGCGCCGAGGGCGCCGAGCGCGAGCTCTATGGCGGCGAAGCCGACACCACCAATAACCGCATGGAGCTCACCGCGGCGATCCGCGCCCTCGAGGCGCTGAAGCGGCCCAGCCGAGTACATTTCTACACCGATTCGTTGTACGTGCAGAAAGGCATCTCGGAGTGGGTGCGCGACTGGAAGCGCCGCGGCTGGCGCACCGCGGACAGGAAACCGGTCAAGAATATCGACCTGTGGCAGCGGCTCGACGAGCTGGCCGCGCTGCACGACGTGGAGTGGCATTGGGTGCGCGGCCACGCCGGCCACCCGGAGAACGAGCGCGCGGACCAGCTGGCGAACAAGGGCATACCGGATGAGCGGTAGGCAGATCGTGCTCGACACGGAAACCACCGGGTTGAACCCCAAGCTCGGCGACCGGGTCATCGAGCTCGGGTGCGTGGAGATCCTCAGCCGCAGCATCAGCGAGCGGCATTTCCATGTCTACCTGAACCCCCAGCGCGAGGTCGAGGAGGGTGCGCTCAAGGTGCACGGGCTGACGCGCGAGTTCCTCGCCGACAAGCCGCGCTTTGCCGACATCGCCCGCGCCTTCCTGGACTTCATTCAGGGTGCCGAGCTGATCATCCACAACGCCGACTTCGACGTCGAGTTCCTGGACCTCGAGCTGGGGCTCGCCCGCCTCGGCCGGCTCGGCGAGCATGTTGCGAAGATCACCGACACGCTCGCTTTCGCGCGCGAGCTGCACCCCGGCAAGCGGAATACCCTGGACGCGCTGTGCGAGCGCTATTTCGTCGATCATTCCAACCGCACGCTCCACGGCGCGCTGCTCGACGCGCGGCTGCTTGCCGAGTGCTATCTGGCGATGACGCGCGGCCAGGAGAGCCTGGTGATGGAGCTCGAAACCCCGGCCGCGGCCGCTGCGGCGCTCGCCGCGCTGCAGGTCGACGTCTCCAACCTGATCGTGCTGCGCGCCCTCCCCGAAGAGGTCGCGCTCCACGAAAAGTACCTCGATGGCATGGAGAAGGAAGCGAAAGGCGGCGTCCTCTGGCGCCGTATACTCAAGGCGGCATGAAAAGCAATCCCTACGAGCAACACCTCGACAAGAATCCGGCGAACTATGCGCCGCTGACGCCGCTGTCCTTCCTCGAGCGCGCGGCATATGTGTACCCGAGCCGCGTTTCGGTGGTTCACGGCGCGCAGCGCCACACCTGGAAGCAGACCTACGAGCGCTCGCGACGGCTCGCCAGCGCCTTGGCGAAGCGCGGCCTCGGCGTCGGCGATACCGTCGCGGTCATGCTGCCCAACATTCCCGCGACGTACGAGGCGCATTTCGGTGTGCCGATGAGCGGCGCGGCGCTCAACGCGCTGAATACCCGGCTCGATGCCGACGCCATCGGCTTCATGCTGAACCACGGCCAGGCCAAACTGCTGCTGGTGGATAAAGAATTCTCCGAAGTGGCGGGAAATGCTCTGTCAAGGGTAGACCACGCCATTGAAGTCATCGACGTGGAAGACGCGGAATATTCGGGTCCCGGCAAGCGGCTCGGCAAGAAAACGTATGAGCAATTGCTCGCCGAAGGCGACCCTGAAGCGCAATGGCGCTGGCCCGCGGACGAATGGCAGGCGATCTCGCTCAATTACACTTCGGGCACCACCGGCAACCCCAAGGGAGTGGTCTATCACCACCGCGGCGCCTACCTGAACGGCGTCGGCAACATCCTAGTCTGGGGCATGCCGCATCACTCGGTGTACCTGTGGACGCTGCCGATGTTTCACTGCAACGGCTGGTGCTTTCCCTGGACGATGGCCGCCAACGCGGGAACCAACGTATGTCTGCGCAGGGTCGATCCGGAGACGATATTTCGTTTGATAAAGCAGCATCGCGTCACGCACTATTGCGGCGCCCCGGTGGTCCATCAGATGCTGATCAACGCGCCCGCGGAGATGAAGAAGGGAATCAACCACCAGGTGAGCGGCCTGGTCGCCGCGGCGGCGCCGCCGGCGGCGATGATCGAAGGCATGCAGAAGATGGGCTTCAACATCACCCATGTCTACGGTCTCACCGAAACCTACGGCCCGGCGACGGTCTGCGCGAAGCACCCGGAGTGGGAGCCTCTGTCGCTCGGCGAACAAGTGCGGCTGAACGGACGGCAGGGCGTGCGCTATCACGTCGAGGAAGGGCTCAGCGTGATGGACCCGCAGACGATGCAGCCGGTGCCCGCCGACGGCGAGACCATGGGCGAGATCATGTTCCGCGGCAACATCACGATGAAGGGCTACCTGAAGAACCCCAAGGCGACCGAGGAGGCGTTCGCCGGCGGCTGGTTCCACTCCGGCGACCTGGCGGTGATGCAGCCCGACGGCTACCTCAAGATCAAGGACCGCTCCAAGGACGTCATCATCTCCGGCGGCGAGAACATCTCCTCGCTCGAGGTCGAGGACATCCTTTACCGCCACCCGGCGGTGCTGGCCGCGGCGGTGGTGGCCAAGCCCGACGCCAAATGGGGCGAAACGCCTTGCGCGTTCGTGGAGCTGAAGCCCGACGCCAAGGTCTCGGCGATGGAGCTGATCGAGTTCTGCCGCGGCCACCTCGCGAAGTTCAAGACGCCGCGGGCCGTGGTGTTCGGCGAGCTGCCGAAGACCTCAACGGGTAAAATCCAGAAATTCCTGCTGCGCGAAAAAGCGAAATCGACGAGCGCCATCGATACATGAGTGCCGTACCGCAAGCCCGCGAGCCGATCCTGTTGCGCGAAGAGCGCGACCGCATCTGCACGCTCACCATGAACCGCCCGCAGCAGATGAACCTGCTGACGAGCGAGATGTTGGAAGCGCTACAGGCTGCTTTCGATGCAATCTCAAAAGACCGTGGCATTCGAGTTGTCGTGTTGGCCGGATCCGGAAAGGGCTTCTGCGCCGGCCACGATCTGAAAGAAATCCGCGCGCTGAAGGAGCAGCCCAAGATCGAGCAGCTGTTCGGCCAATGCAGCCGCATGATGCAGACCATTACCGCGCTGCCGCAGCCGGTCATCGCGCGCGTGCATGGCGCCGCCGCCGCCGCCGGCTGCCAGCTCGTCGCGCAATGCGACCTGGCGGTGGCCTCCGAGGCGGCGAAGTTCACCACGCCCGGAGTCACCTGGGGCTTCTTCTGCTCGACGCCCGGCGTCGCGGTGGGGCGCAACCTGCTGCGCAAGCGCGCCATGGAGATGCTCCTGACCGGGGATGTCATCGACGCGGAAAAGGCACTGGAATGGGGCATGGTGAACAAGGTTGTTCCGGCCAATGAACTCGATGCCGCAGTCCTCGAACTGGCTATCAGGGTCGCTGCAAAACCTCCCGAAACCCTCGCCGCGGGCAAGCGCGCCTTTTACCAGCAGATGGACCTCGGAGTGGCCAAGGCCTATGAGCTCGCCTCGAGCGTGATCTCGGGCAGCTTCGCGCACGAGGAAGGCCGCGCAGGCATGGACGCTTTCATCGAGAAACGTCCGCCGCCCAAGCACTGACCATGTATTATGCGGCGGCGCAGCAGGGGAGGGCTGCTTGGCGGAAGAGATCATTCTAGAGACCCGCGGGCTGACAAAGGAATTCAAGGGCTTCGTCGCCGTCAAGGGCGTCAACCTCAAGGTGCGGCGTGGCAGCATTCACGCCTTGATCGGCCCTAATGGCGCCGGCAAGACCACCTGCTTCAACCTGCTGACGCACTTCCTCGAGCCGACCTCGGGTCGCATTTTCTACAAGGGGCGCGACATCACCGGCTCGCCGCCGGCGCGTATCGCCCGCATGGGCCTGGTGCGCTCGTTCCAGATCTCGGCGGTATTTCCGCACCTCACGGTGCTCGAGAACGTGCGCGTCGCGCTGCAGGGAAAACGCGGACATTCATTCGACTTCTGGCGCTCGGAGCGGGTGCTCGAGCAGCTGAACGCCAACGCGCGCGAGCTGATCGCCGCGGTCGGCCTGTCCGAGTTCGAAGCCACCGTTGCCGTCGAGCTGCCGTATGGACGCAAGCGCGCGCTCGAGATCGCGACCACGCTCGCGCTCGACCCCGAGATGATGCTGCTCGATGAGCCGACCGCCGGCATGGTGCATTCCGACGTCGAGCGCATCACGGCGCTCGTCAAGCGCGTGTCGGCCAATCGCACCGTGCTGATGGTCGAGCACAACCTGTCGGTGGTCTCGATGCTTTCCGACCGCATCACCGTCCTGCAGCGCGGCGAGATCCTCGCCGAAGGCGACTACGCCACGGTTTCCAGGAACCCGCAGGTAGTGGAGGCCTACCTGGGAGCGGGCCATGCCTGACGTGTTGTTGGAAGTAAAAGGCCTGAATGCCTGGTACGGCGAGTCGCACATCCTGCACGGCATGGACTTCGAGGTGCGCGAGGGTGAGGTGGTGACGCTCCTTGGCCGCAACGGCGCCGGCAAGACGACCACCATGAAGGCGATCATGGGCATGGTCGGCCGCCGCCAGGGCTCGATCAAATTCCGCGGCACCGAGCTCATCGCCCTGCCTTCCAACCAGATCGCGCGGCGAGGTATCGCGATCTGTCCGGAGGAGCGCGGCATCTTCGCCAGCCTCGACGTCGAGGAAAACCTGCTGCTGCCGCCGCAAGTGAGCGAGGGCGGGCTCGCGCTCGCGCAGATCTTCGAGCTGTTTCCGAACCTGAAGGAGCGCCTGAGGAGCCAGGGCACCAAGCTCTCGGGCGGCGAGCAGCAGATGCTCGCCATCGGGCGCATCCTGCGCACCGGCGCGCGGATGCTGCTGCTCGACGAGCCGACCGAGGGCCTCGCGCCGGTGATCGTGCAGCAGATCGGCCGCACTATCGGGCGCCTGAAGCGCGAGGGCTTCACCATCCTCCTCGTCGAGCAGAATTTCCGCTTCGCGCAGACGGTCGCCGACCGTCACTACATCGTCGAGCAGGGCCGCGTCGTCGACATGGTGCCCAATGCAGAGCTCGAGACCAACATGCAACGGGTTCAAGAGTACCTTGGAGTCTGATTCCCAACTGATGAAGGAGAAGTCGATGTCTGCTTTACGCAAGATGACGGCAGCAGTGGCCCTGGCGTTCGCCGCCAGCGGGGCGCACGCCCAGGTGTCCGACGGCGTGATCAAGATCGGCGTGCTCAACGACATGTCCAGCCTGTATGCGGACATTGCCGGCCCGGGCTCGGTCGTGGCCGCCCGCATGGCGGTGGAGGATTTCGGCGCCGCCAAGAAGGGAATGAAGGTCGAAATCATCTCGGCCGACCACCAGAATAAGCCGGACGTCGGCTCGAGCATCGCGCGGCAGTGGTACGACGTGGATAAGGTGGACGCGATCTTCGACGTCCCGACCTCCTCCGTGGCGCTCGCGATCAACGAGGTGACCAAGCAGAAGGGCAAGGCCTTCATCGTCTCGGGCGCGGCGAGCTCGGACCTGACCGGCAAGGCCTGCTCGCCGAACACGGTGCACTGGACCTACGACACGTGGATGCTCGCCAACGGCACGGGCAGTGCCATCGTGAAGACCGGCGGC
>Ga0209220_1000288_pt1 | contig 19705 bp, 18 predicted proteins | sample BlaSpr_A8_OM3_M3_FD_187984 | JGI IMG/M metagenome (GOLD analysis project Ga0209220, IMG submission 187984) | Forest soil microbial communities from Thunder Bay, Ontario, Canada - Black Spruce, Ontario site 2_A8_OM3_M3 (SPAdes) (version 2) | ecosystem: Environmental > Terrestrial > Soil > Boreal... | reverse complement strand
ACCGGATGAACCCGTAGGCGTTCGCGCGGGCAAGAGGTCGCCCGCCGGCGTCGTTACGCGGGCAGCCGATGCTGAACCAGGTTGACCCCGGTGGCCACCCCAACCGGACGCCGTCGCCGCGCCTCCGGCGCAGGTCGTCGCTCGGGCGAATCTTTTTCTGGTCGTACATCCTCGGCATTCCGCTGATTGCCATCGGCGCCGGCATCGTGATGTTGATCGCCTCTTCTCAGCTCGACGCCGCCGTCCAGACCTACCGTTCTGCTGGGCTCTGCCCGACCGCGTCGACGTCCGGCGCCTGCTTCACGCTGGTCCCCGGTAGGCTCGTCAGCCTCAACATCAGGCGAGGCAAGACCGGTGACACGGCCGACATGACGTTGCAACTCCCAAGCGGCACGGTTTCCACCTGGGCGATGACGTCATGGACCCAGGAGGATGCGCTTCATGTTGGCGTACCGCTGCGCGCCAAGGTCTATCAGGGAGCCATTAGCGCGATCTATGTCGGCGACACCGGCATCGAAATGAAGGACAGTCCTCTCTACAAGCAAGGAAACCTTCGCGAGGGCGCGCTCATCATTCCGTTCCTCGGGTTGGCAATTGGGGCAGGGTCGTACTGGGCCTTGCGCCGGCGGAACCTATCGATGCCAGTGTCGATCAGGACGATCGACACGACACTCCCGATCGCGGACCAGCAGATGCTGCCTCGCGCCCGGGTGACGGTCAACCTCCCGTTGACGTTGCGCCCACGTCCCAGTCCAGCTGGGTACCCCTGGTGGGTGGCTTTGATCGTTGCCGGAATTGGGGTGCCGTCATTGGTTTTGCGGATGCGGACGCCCGGGTCGATCGCACAGGTCGTCATCGCGGCGACGGTGATGGCGATGCTGGTCGGCGTCATCCTGCACTGGCTGTACCGGAATCGGCGGATGCTCGTCGTGGATGACATGAGCGTCCGCCGCGTAAATCTCTTTGGTACGTCCAGCGTCGTGTCTCGTTCAGAGATCGCCAGCCTTGCGTTTCCAATCATCATGAGCATCAACGCGCGGGTGGCAGATGAGCCACGTCTGCTGATCCTCGATGCCACCGGGAACTGCCTGATGCGGCTGACGCGCTACTACCCAGCCGATGATGATGCGGCGCAGCTCGAGGCGGCGCTCCGGGTTCCCCTTCAGGCCGACTCGAGCCGTCCCACCACCGCCTCCCGGCTTCGACGCACGATCCCGGGCGCGGCGAGCTGGACGGAGGCGCACCCCTACCTGATGTCATTGGTTCTGGCCCCGCCGATTCTCGTCGCGGTGGGCCTTTTCGTCTGGATGCTGAACGGCTTCAAATAGCTGGGCCTACGGGAGGAACGTCGCCGCGCGGTGCACCGGTGGCCGATTCATAACCAGCCAGTAAATGCCGAGCGCCTGGATCGCTTTCATGAACTCATCAAAGTCGTGGCGTTTGACGAGGAAGCTGTTGTCGCCTAGCTTGTAGCCCTCGATGACATTGCGGTCCTCCGTGGAATGGGTGAAGATCACCACGGGAATCTCCTCCGTGAGCGGATCGGCCCGGATCCGACGCAGCACCTCGAGCCCTTCCACCTTGGGGAGCTGGAGATCAAGGAGGATCAGTTTGGGCTGCTGGCGCGGATTGCGGTCCGCATAGTCACCCGTGCAGAAGATGAAGTCCAGCGCCTCAGCTCCATCGTGGATGGCCTTGATCCGGTCAGGGAGGATCGAGTCCTTCAGCGCATGGGTCGTCATGTCGACGTCGTAGAGGTTGTCTTCGATGAGCAAGACGTCGATGGGGCTGCCGGATGCTGCCGACCCGAGCACGTCGTTATCGGTCATCCTTTGTGCGCCGACGGCTGTAAGTCTCATGGCACCTCAGGGTATCGCGGGCTCGGCGTGGCTTCGCCCTACAAACGAAGGGGTAGCCGGGAGTCCGTACAATCCGACGATGAGTTCGCTCCAGGGATCGACGCTGAGCGTGGTCGGCGCCGGGGTGATGGCCGAGGCGATCATCGCCGGCGTCCTGGAGCGCAAACTGGTGGCGCCCGGCTCCGTCGTTGCCAGTCATCCCCGGGCCGACCGCCGGCACGCGCTGGGGGAAAAGTATGGGATCCACGTCACGGCCGACAACGGCGAGGCGGCCCGGCGCGGTGACGTCGTGGTGCTGGGGATCAAACCCCAGGTGATGCCAGGCGTGCTTAACGAGATTCGGGAGAGCCTGGCACCGGAGAAGCTGGTGATCTCGATCATCGCCGGGGCGACTACGCAGACGCTCCGCAAGGGGCTCGACCACGCCGCGCTGGTACGAGTGATGCCGAACACACCGGCGCAGATCGGGGAGGGCGTGAACATCTGGTACGCGACACCGGAGACGACGCCAGCGCATCGCGAACAGGCCCAGGCATTGCTGGGCGCGCTCGGCCACGAGCTACAGGTGGCTGACGAACGCTTCGTCGCGATGGCGACCGCGGTCAGCGGCACCGGTCCGACCTACGTCTTCCTGGTGATGGAGGCGCTGATCGACAGCGCGGTCCACCTCGGCTTTCCTCGACATCTCGCGCATGACCTCGTCCTCGAGACCATCAAGGGGTCGGTCGCCTTCGCCGAACGGACGCAGAAGCATCCCGCACAGCTCCGCGACATGGTGACGTCGCCTGGTGGAACCTCGGCCGCCGCCCTACACGAGCTGGAGCGCGGACGTCTGCGCACGGTGCTCGCCGATGCCGTCTGGGCCGCGTACCGTCGGACGATGTCGCTCTCGGACAGCCTCAGCGCCGGAAAAGATCCCGAGCCGATGCCACCTCGTAGCGATTCGTAAACAAGGAATAGCCGCCTCCGGCGTGGAAAAGGCGGCGTAAAGGGAGGGAGAATCGTGAGCGCTCAACAACCCAAGGGAGTCCATCTGAACGGAAGCGTGCCGTTCGATAACAGCGAGACCGTGTTTCGCATGATCAGCTCGACGTTGGGCGATCGGGTGCGGCGTCTGCCGGACGGCGAGACCGGTGTCCGCAGCAATTGGATTGGATTTCAGTCTGCAGTCTTTAACGCGACCGAGCAGTTCGACCTGGTGCCACCAGACCCGAAGTCGTACGCGCCCCTGCCATTCTTCATTCCTCGTGCCGGGGTCGACCCACGTCAGATCCGGTTCGGCCGGCTCGGCTACGCGGATGCCGCCAAGGCATCCTACGAAAAGTTTGCCGCCCTCAAGCGCGAGGGACAGATTCCGTCTGGCGTCCGGTTCCAGGTCAGTCTCCCGACCCCGCTGGCACCGGTCGCCGCCTTCGTCGCGCCGGCGGCGGTGGCCGCGGTGGAACCCGCGTACGAGGCCGCCTTGCTGGCCGAGCTGGACGAGATCGTCGCCGCCGTCCCACATGGCGAGCTGGCCATTCAGTGGGATGCGGCGGTCGAATTCGGCATGTTGGAAGGTGTTTGGCCGGTGGCATTCACCGACGTTCGCCAGGAAATTCTCGACCGCCTGGTGCGTATCGGCAACCGGGTTCCGGCCGACGTCGAACTCGGATATCACCTCTGCTATGGCGACGCCGGCCACAAGCACTTCAAGGAACCCGCCGACGTTTCCAAACTCGTCGACATTGCCAACGCGATCACGTCGGCGGTCCAGCGTCCCGTCCAGTGGATTTCGCTCCCGGTCCCACGCAATCGCACGGACGACGCCTACTTTGCGCCACTCAAGGATCTAAAGGTGCCTGCCTCGACCGAGCTCTATCTCGGCCTGGTCCACATTACGGATGGGACGGAGGGCACGCAACGCCGGATCGAGGCCGCGCAACGCGCCATCGACCGGCCGTTTGGTGTGGCTACCGAGTGCGGCCTCGGGCGCCGGCCGCCGGAGACCATCCCGCAGTTGCTTCGTATCCATGCGGAGGTGTCCGCGCCGGTGGGCGAGGCCGTTAAGGCGAAGTAGGGAGCATCAGACCCAGGTCGGGTCGTCAGACTCCTTCACCCAGCCGTCGGATCCGAAGACGAGAAAGCGCTGAAAGGACTTCAAGAGCCAGCGATCGTGCGTGACCGCGAGGATGGTGCCTTCGTAGCTCCAGAGCGCGTACTCCAACGCGTCGGCGGAGGCCACGTCGAGGTTGTCGGTCGGCTCGTCCAGCACCAGCATCGTCGATCCGCGGACCTCGAGCACCAGGATCTGCAAGCGTGCCTGCTGGCCGCCCGAGAGTTTCTCGAACGGGACGTCGGCAGCGCCGTCGAGCTCGTAGCGGCGTAACGTCCCCATAGCGGCGGTGCGGTCGAGTCCTTCACGCGTGAGGATAGTGAGCGGTGCGGCGCGCGCCAGGTGTGGCGAGTCGTGGAGCTGCGAGAAATATCCGACGTTGACCCGGGCGCCCAGCATCCAGTCACCGGTGTGCTCGACGGCGTGCCCCGCCAGCAGCCGGACGAAATGGCTCTTGCCCGTACCGTTCTTGCCGATCACGCCGACGCGCTGGCCGAACAGGACCTCGGTCGTAAAGGGCTTCGTCAGGTCCGGGAAGGCGAGGCCCTTGACGCGCAGCGCGATGGTCCCGGTGCGACCACCACCTAACCTGATCGTGACTTTCTGCTCGCGCGGGCGCTCGACGAGTTCCGTCTTCTCGTCGAAGAGCCGGAGCCGGCTCTCGGCCGCACGGACCTTTGGGCCCCATGCATCAGATTGCTGAGCGCGGCGCCGGTACTCCTTGAGCGTGGCGATCAATGCCGAGCGCTGCTCCTGGTAGCGGCGGTGATCCTCCTCAAGACCGGCGATCCGCGCCCGCCGAGCCTCCTCATAGGTCGCGAACGACGCCGGATGCGTCCAGCTTCCGTGCGCCTCGAGCGTCACGATCTGCGTCGAGGTGTTCCCTAGAAATTCACGATCATGACTGACGTAGAGGATGGTCTTGCGACTGGCCGACATCGTCGCTTCGAGCCATTCCTTCCCGATGACGTCGAGGAAGTTGTCCGGCTCATCCAGGAGCAGGACGTCCGCGTCCGCGCGAAACAGCGCTTCGAGCAGGATGCGTTTCAACTCGCCGCCGGAGAACGTGTTCGCCACGCGCGCCCCGATCGCATCGAACGGCTCGCCGGTGGCCGCCATGCACGCGGCATTCCAGCCCACTTCGAGGTGGTAGCCGCCCAGCTCGCCCCACTGGTGGACGGCATCGGCGTAGGAAATCCCGGCGGCTTCCGTCGGGCTGGCCTGCATCCTGCGCTCGGCCGTCACCAAGGTGGCACCCGCCCGCACCAGCGCGACTGGCGCCTGGGCGATGAGCAGCTCACGAAGCGTGATCGGTGATGTGGGATCGTGGATCATCTGCGGCATTCGCGCCAGCCGTCCGATGACGCGGACCAGGCCCTTGTGTCCTTCTCCGGCGTCAGCGATCAGGCGGAGCAGCGTAGTCTTGCCCACGCCGTTCGCGCCGACGAGGGCCACGCGCGCACCGTCAGGGACCTTGAAGGAGACCTTGTCGAACAGGGTCCGGCCACCGGGAAACGCGTAGCCAACCTCGACCAGCTCGATGAAACCCACGCGCCTAGCGTACGGGGCCGCCCCGTGAGTCTGGTACGCTCCGTCCGTCTGCATCGAGTCGGCGCGTTCAGCAAGGAGCAGGGTGTGGTAGGACAGGACGTAATTCCCCAGATCGACGCGGTGATCTCCGGCCGGCATCTCCTTAAGCATCCCTTCTATCAGCGCTGGCTCGCCGGTGACCTGACGCTCGAGGACCTGCGTGCGTACGCGGGTCAGTACTACAAATTCGAGGCCGCCTTTCCCGGATACCTGACGAAGGTGCTGGCGAAGCTCGACACCGCCGCAGACCGCAAGGTGTTGCTGCAGAACCTGGTCGACGAAGAAGGCGGGACCGAATCCCACCTCGAGATGTTCGCCCGCTTCGGCAAAGCGCTCGGGCTCACCCGTGAGCAGCTCGAGAGCGCCCAAGTCAAGAACTCGACCCGGGTGCTGCTCGACACGTTTGCGATCGCGACCGCGGATGCATCGCCGGCCGAGGGCCTGGTCACGCTTTATGCGTACGAGTCGCAGGCCGCCGAGGTCGCCGCCAGCAAGACCGAGTCACTGATGAGCTGCTACGGGCTGAAGCCCGGCGACGGGACCGATTTCTGGTCGGTGCACGCGCAGGCCGACGAGCTGCATAGCGCCTGGGAGCGCGAGCTGCTGGAGCGACTGATCCGGGACCCCAAACCGGTCGTCGCCGCGGCCGGCCGGGCCAGCGATGCGCTCTGGGGCTTCCTCGACGGCTGCTCGAACGCTGCATAGACGCCCAAGACCGACGCGCTGATCGGGTGATTCGCCGCGACTGAGCCCGGGGTGTAAGCTCCCTCTTGCACTACTGCGCAATCCGTAGTACTCTCTATCCCGTCCTATGAACCAGGCGGAAGTCGACACCACGCAACTGCTTAAGGGCGTGCTCGACCTGGCAGTGCTGGCTGTGCTGGCGGAGGCGGACAGCTACGGCTACGACGTGGTTAGGCGGCTGCGGGAAAACGGCCTCGACCACGTCGGCGATGCTTCCGTCTACGGCACGCTGCGGCGTCTCTACCAGGCCGGTGCGCTGAACTCATACGTTGTGCCCTCCGATGAAGGGCCGCATCGCAAGTACTACGGCCTCAACAACCGGGGTCGTAAGGCCCTCGACCAATCCGCCCAAACGTGGGCTTCCCTGAGCAAGGCGCTCAACCATCTCCTGAACGGGAGGAGCAACGGTCATGACAAGTAACGACCAGGCGAGCGACGTCAACACCTACGCGGCATCGGTTCGGGCTGCGCTTTCCGATCTCCCGTCCGACCAGGCGGATGTCCTGCTGGAGGATCTCGAGGATCACCTACGGGAAATCTCGGCGGAGGCCGGGGGTCCGCTCACCGAGCGCCTAGGACCGCCCGAACAGTACGCCCAGGAACTCCGCGCCGCCTACGGTGCAACACAGGTCAATACCCGGCCGCAGGACCCTGCCCTGCGCGACCTGCCGCGAGCCCGCGTCTGGGTAACGGGCTCCGAATGGTACCGGCAGGTGCGGGCGTTCCTCCCGGAGTTGCGACCGGCCTGGTGGGTCCTTCGTGCATACCTGGCGGTCCTGATACTGGTCGCGGCCTTCAGCCGGGGATACGGCCTGGGGCCGATTCCCAATCCCACAACAAAGCGCGGGCTCGCCGAAATCCTGGCGATGGGGGTGGCGATCTGGCTCTCGGTTCGCATCGGGCGCCGCAGCCGCAACCTTCTTCAGGGGGCTCGGTTTCTGGCGGTGTCGGCGAATGCGCTGATCGCGTTGGTCGCCGTCGTCGTCCTGGGAAACATGCACAGTTTTGCCTACTCGGAGCTCATCGGTACCGCGACTCCTGAACAGGCGCCATTCACCGCTGCCTTCGCGGGAGGTCCGCTCACGAATGTCTATCCCTACTCGCAGGACGGTAAGCCGCTGACCAACGTCCTGCTCTATGACCAGGACGGCCAGCCCATCACAGTCGCGAAGTCGGAAGCCCAGACGAGTTATCCCGTCGGGGCGGACGGTAAGGCCATCACCAACGCCTACCCGCTGACGCAACGCCACCTCAACGGCGATCCCGTGGTCGCGCCGCGGGTCGCCTTCCCGCCATGGCCAGCTCCGAGCGCAACCGCGAGCCCATCGGCGACGGCGAGCCCGACTCACTAGGCAGCCCCCACCCTGCCCTCCCCCAGAGGGGGAGGGAGATTCAAGAGGGCTGGGTAATCGCTCCTTCGCTGGCCGAGGAAACGAGGGCCGCGTACTTTGCGAACACCCCTGTCTTGTAGCGCGGTTCGGGTGCCTTCCAGTCTTTCAGCCGTTGGCTGATCTCGGCTTCGGCTAGCTCGACATTGAGCTGACGCTTGCTGACGTCGACGACGACGATATCGCCATCGCGCAGCGCCGCGAGCGGGCCGCCGCGCGCCGCCTCGGGCGCGATGTGGCCGACCATGAGTCCGTGGGTCGCGCCGGAAAACCGGCCATCGGTGATCAGCGCGACCGCATCGCCGAGGCCTTCGCCGACGAGCGCGCCGGTCACGCCCAGCATCTCGCGCATGCCCGGTCCGCCGACCGGACCCTCGTAGCGAATCACGACCACATCGCCAGCCTTGATCTGACCGGCGCGAACCGCGGCAAACGACGCCTCTTCGCTGTCGAAGACGCGTGCCGGGCCTCGATGCAGCAGACGCTCGTGGCCGGCGAGCTTGACGACACACCCCTCGGGCGCGAGATTGCCGCGGAGAATGGCGAGGCCACCGGTCGCCTTCAGCGGCTTCGACAGCAAGGTCACAACCTTCTGATCCGGGGTTTCGATCGCGGCGGCGGCAACCTGCCCCAACGTCCGGCCATCGACGGTGCGAGCGTCGCCGTGGATCAGCCGGCCCTCGGCCAATCGCTGCGCGACCAGGGCAATCCCGCCAGCATCGTGCAGGTCTTTCGCCACATAGGCGCCGCCCGGCTTGAGGCTGGCGACGACTGGTGTGCGGCCGGCGATCCGATCGAAGTCGTCGATGGTCAAAGGCACACCCGCCTCACGGGCGATCGCGAGCAAATGGAGCACGCCATTCGTCGACCCACCGCTGGCGGCGACCGAGGCGATCGCGTTCTCGAGCGCGGCCTTCGTCACGATCTGACGCGGTCGGACGTCCTTTGCAACCAGGTCCATCACGAGACGACCGGCTCGCTCGGCGACCTCATCCTTGTGGGGGTCGATCGCGGGGACGTCGTTCGCCCCTGCCGGGCTGATGCCAAGGAATTCGATCGCCATCGACATCGTGTTCGCCGTGAACTGCCCGCCGCAGGCACCGGCGCCCGGGCAGGCGCTATCCTCGATCTCACGCAGCTCGGCCCGGCTCATCTTGCCCGCCGATACCGCGCCCACCGCCTCGAAAACCTCCATCAACGTAATGTCGCGGCCGCGATGGCGGCCGGCTGCAATCGTGCCGCTATAGAGGGCGAGGCCAGGGATGTTGATCCGAACGAGGGCCATCACGGCGGCGGGGATCGTCTTGTCGCAACCGACGATCAAGACCAGGCCATCGAAGAGGTGTCCCCGAGTGACCAGCTCGATCGAATCGGCGATGACCTCGCGGCTCACGAGCGAGGCTTTCATGCCTTCGGTGCCCATCGAGACGCCGTCGGAGACCGCGATGGTGTTGAACTCCATTGGCGTACCGCCGGCGGCGCGAATGCCGGCCTTGACCTTTTCCGCCAGGCGGCGATGGTTGAAGTTGCAGGGCATGGTTTCGATCCAGCTGTGCCCGACCCCGATCAGCGGCTTTGCCAGGTCCTCGCGGCTGAAGCCGATCGCATGCAACATTGAGCGCGCAGGCGCGCGATCATCGCCCTCCGTCAGCCGCGCGCTCTGCCGCTTCAGCGGCGACGCGCCATTGGGATCCGGCATGTCAGCCTCCTTCGAAGTCCCGATTCTACCGGCCGAACCGGTACGATGCGACGACACGGAGGGAGGACAGGACCCAGATGAGCGCCAGCACGACCGAAGCCACCCTGGTTGAGGCTGGTCTTCGGGCCGAGATCCGGCTGCTCGGGCAGCTCTTGGGCGAGACGCTGCGGGAGCACGAAGGCCTCCCCCTTTACGAGCTGGAGGAGTCGATCCGGCTGCGGACCAAAGCGCTCCGGCAGCAGTACGATGCGGCGGACGAGGCGGAGCTCGTGGCCGAGCTCGATCGGCTCCCGTTGGAGGATGCGGCCCGCCTGGTCCGGGCGTTTGCCAACTATTTCCAACTCGTCAACCTGGCTGAGTTGGAGCGCCAGGCGCGATCCGTCCAGGAAAGCGCGGAGGAGAGGGGAGAGTTCGAGCGCTTGCTGGCCGCGTGCGCCGCGCAGAAGCTCCCCGCCGAGCGAATCGCCCGGGTTCTCCAGGGGCTCGAGGTCCGGCCGGTGCTGACCGCGCATCCCACCGAGGCCGTCCGGCGCAGCATCCTCGACCACCAGGACCGCATCGGCCAGGAGCTGGCGCTCCTCCGAGCGCCGCTCTCCACGCGAGAGCGTAACCGTGTCCGGCAACGGGTGGCGACCCAGGTCGAAGTGCTGTGGCACACGGACGAGGTGCGATCTGTTCGGCCGCGGGTCCTGGATGAAGTCGGCAATGCCCTCTTCTACCTGGAGCGCACCTTCTTCGACGCCATTCCCGATGTCCACGAGCAGCTGACCGAAGCGCTGGTTGCCTATTACCCGGGCATCGGCGTGCCGCTCGATCCGCCGATTCGCCTTGGCTCGTGGGTGGGCAGCGACCAGGACGGCAACCCGAATGCCAACGCCGCGATGCTGACGGAAACGCTGCGGCTGCAGCGCCGAACGGTGCTGACCCGCTACCGAGAGCGGGTCCGCGCGTTGGCGCTGGACCTCAGTCAATCGACCCGCCTGACGCAGGTCAGCGCGGAGCTCACGGCATCGATCGGGCAGGATGAGGGCGAGCTGGAGGCGTATGCGGATACCCTCTCCCCTGGAACGAAGGACGAGCCCTACCGGCGCAAGCTCTCGTTCATGTGGCGCCGCCTGGGGGCGACGCTCGATGGAGAACCCGGAGCGTATGCGTCGGTCGACGAGTTCGCCGCAGATCTCGACCTGCTCGACGTCAGCCTTCGCCGCAACGGAGGCGTCGCCGTTGCCGACGGCGATCTCCTGCGGTTGCGCCGCCAGGTGCGGGTCTTCGGATTCATCGGCGCGCGCCTCGATGTTCGACAGCATCGCGCAGTCATTCGCGCCGCCGCGCGCGAGGTGGTCAACCGCCTCGGCTCAGGTCCCGGTCAGCGCGATACCGCGACGCTGAGTCCACCGCCGATTTCCCTCGATGCCAGTCGCTGGTCGTCAGCCACCGGCAATCTGCTCGCGACGCTGTCGGCGATGGCGGCGGCGCAAAGGACGGCACGTGGTTCGGCGCAGACCTTCATTCTGAGCATGACCGAAAGCGCTGATGACATCCTGCAAACCCTGTTCCTGGCGGGCCTCGCCGGACTTCACAACCTGACCACCGACCCACCGCGGAGCGACATCGACATCGTGCCGCTGTTCGAGACCTCCGAGGCGCTCGAGCGCGGCCCCGCGATTATCGAGACCCTCTTGAGCGACCCGATTTACGCCCGACAACTCGACGGCCGGGGTGGGATCCAGGAGGTGATGCTCGGCTATTCGGACAGCAACAAAGAGGTGGGGTACCTCTCCGCCGCCTGGGCGCTCGACCGCGCGCACGAAGCGATTGCCGCGGTTGTCGCCCGTCATGGCCGGCGATTGCGGATCTTCCATGGGCGTGGCGGGACGGTCGGCCGCGGCGGGGGGCCCACGCACGAGGCGATTCTCGCCCAGCCCGCGGGGGCGCCCGAGCCCATGATCAAGATCACCGAACAGGGCGAGGTCATCCATCGAAAGTACGCGCGCCCCGAAACGGCGCGCCATAACCTCGAGCTGGTACTGGGCGCGATGCTGGAGCACGTCCTGCTTCCGGCCGAGGTCCGCGAACCGCATCCGGCCTGGCGAGCGGCAATGGACGCGATGTCCGAGGAGAGCCGCCGCCGCTATCGGGCGCTGGTCTACGAAGACCCTGGTTTCCAGGCGTACTTCCAGCAGGCGACGCCCATCGAGGAGATCGCCCAGCTCAACACCGGCTCACGACCGGTGAGTCGCGGCGGCACGCTCGCGGTCGAAGATCTGCGCGCTATTCCCTGGGTGTTCGCCTGGATGCAAAACCGGCACCTCCTGCCCGCCTGGTATGGCGCCGGCTCAGCCTTTGCGGACTTCGCGAAGCGAGCGGGCGGCCTCGAGTGCCTGCGCGACATGTACCAGCACTGGCTCTTCTTCCGCTCGCTGGTGGACAACCTGCAGATGGTGTTGGCGAAGGCGGACATGCGGATTGCCCGGCAGTACGCGACGCTCGTCAGCGACGAGCGAGAGCGTGACCGGCTCTTTTCGATCATCGAGACAGAGTTCCAACGGGCCTACGACGCCGTGTTGCAGATCACGGGGCAGGCATCGGTCCTCGAGCGGCAGCCTGCCTTGCTGGCGAGCCTGCGCCTGAGGGATCCCTATATCGATCCGATGAGCTATTTCCAGGTTCGCCTGCTGCGCGAGCTGCGCCGCCTCCCGGCCGGCGACCCAAGCCGCGCCGCGCACCTTCAGGCGGTATTGCGAACCATCAATGGGATCGCGGCCGGGCTCCAGAACACCGGTTAGCATCCACAGGGCAACTGTCACCGCTGTCAGCTGAGGTCGGCACACCCTCGAGCGTGCTCGACGGGCCGGTCAGCTAAATTCGAATCTGTACATGCTCAGCCGGCGTGAACGCCTCTCCAGTTTCTGTCCAGCGCCGTCACGCACAGTCTCGACGTCAACCTGGCGCCCGGCCCGTCTGCGACGCGCCCGAGGGCGTCCCTCCCCGCAGCCAGCGGCGCTCGCTGCCTAGGGTTCGGCCGGCGAGCGTCGCTTGCGGCTGCGGCGTTTCGGTGGAGCGGACGGCGGAAGCGCGCGGGTGTACGTGCCGAGCACCTGCAGGAAAGTGGTGGCGCGCCGCGCCGCGCGCAATGAGGCGGCGATCGGCTTTTCGGATCGGCCCCCGTCGAGGTCCAGGTAGAAGAGGTATTCCCACGGCGGGTCGCGACGGGGTCGCGACTCCAGCTTGGTGAGGTTGACGCCGAACTCCTCGAAACACTTGAGCAGACGGTAGAGGGCGCCGGGCTCGTTGTCGACGGCGCAAACGACCGAGGTCTTCTTTCCGTAGCGCGGCCGCTTGATGGCGGGCGGCTTGGGGCGGCGCGGTCCCCGCCGTGTGATCAGGAAGAAGCGGGTGATGTTCTCCTGAACCGTCTGAATGCGCTCGGCGAGGATCTCCAGTTCGTAGAGCTCAGCCGCGCGCCGCCCGGCGATGGCGCCCTGATCGTGACGACCCTCTTGCTGGATCAGCTTCGCCGCGCCCGCCGTGTCGTACGCGGGGATTGGTTCCAGGTGTTCTCGGACGATGAACGCCTCGCATTGCGCCAAGGCCTGCGGATGCGACAGGACCCGCTTCAACTGGTCGCGGCGCGTACCGGGCACCGCCAGTAGGCAGTGGTCGACCTGCAGCGCGACCTCCGCAACGACCAGCGCTCGATACTCGAGCAGAAGATCGTAGGTTTCGAGCACACTGCCGCCCTGCGAGTTCTCGACCGGGACGAGAGCAAACTCCACCGACTGGTCGGCCACTCGGTGAAAGGCATGCCGCAGCGTGCGGAAGGCCTGCGGTGTGGCGGTGGGAAAGGTGGCGTGGAGCGCCTCTTCAGAGTAGGCGCCCGGTTCCCCCTGGTAGCCGATCGTGAGATCGCGTGCGATCCTCGAACTCTATCGAACGAGACCCCCCAGCCGATCCCCCTTACTGGACGTAACCTTCGGAGTAGGTGCCGTTCTTTTTGACGAGGAAATCTTTGACGCCCAGGCGCAGGCCCTGGATGATCGGTTCGTCGGCGTCCCCGCGCCACAGCAAGACAACCGGAATGTCTTTCAGTTCAGGATCCCGGCGTAGGGTCCGATACAACTGCAGCAATGGCTCGTCGGCCGGTCGGATGTCAAGAAACACGATGTCGGGAACCCGTTCCCGCACTTGCGCTAACCCCTCCGTACCTGTCGCCGCCACCGTGACCCAGTAGTCATCCATTTCGAGCTTGAGCTTGTACAGGTCGGCAAGACTATGGTCGGCGCCGATGTAGAGCGCACGCACCGCCTCATCGGCGGTGTCACGCGGCCGGGAGAGCCAGTGTTCGGTGGCAGGTAGCGCCATGGATAGGGCCCACATCCGGGGGTGACGAGAGCATGCGGCTAAAGCCCGGCGGCTGTAATCATTACTTCTAATGAACTTCAGACCGCACGATCGGCGCGGCGGCGAGACGGCCCTCGATGACCCAGGTGGCAATCTGGGTCCGCGAGCGAAATCCCAGCTTGGCGAGGATACGTCCGACATGGGACGCAACGGTGTTGGGGCTCAGATTCAAGTGTCGCGCGATACCCGCGTTGGTAAATCCCATCGCCAATAGGTCTGCGATCTGCTGCTCGCGGTCGCTCAGGGCCTCGGGTGGCTTTCGGCTGCCCGAGCCAGGCGCGACACCAAAGATGCGAAGAACACCTGAGGCCGCTTCGCGCCGGAGGTTGGCGGCCTGCCGGTCAACCGCTGCCGGCCGGCCCCTCCGAGGTGCCGGCTCGCTTACGTCCATCACGACGTTGAGCAAATGCGTGACATCGCCATCCGGGCCGCTTAGGGGGTAGATTTCCCAGTCCCAACGGCTCGTCTCGCCGGCTTTGCTCCGCGCGAGGATGCCAAGCTCGCGAAACTCAAAGCCCTTGAGGTGACGGGGCTGGCCCGTGCGGCAGACCTCGCGCATGATGTCGAGGATGCCACTCTGGGCAGCCGTCGGAAAGACGTCGGTTAGCGGTTTTCCCTCGATCGGCAGCTTGTCAGGTTCTAGCCAGCGCTCCCAGACGTGATTGGCATAGCGAAGGTGAAATGGATCTCCACAATCCGTGACGTGGAAGCCGATCGGGAGGGAGTCAAGCAGCCGGCCAAGGATGACCAGGGCGTCCGATTTTGGCGACGCCTGCAACAGCGACGCAAGTCGAGCAAGCGCCAACCGCGATTCTTGCAACCCTGAGACCTCGCGGACCTGTCAACTACCTCGCCGCGACGAAGCCATTCTACGACGACCTCGGCAGTTTTACCTAGTCGAGGGCCTTGAGTCGCGGCCAGGCCTTGCGTTGCGCAGTCCGTGGGCGTTCTAGATGGTGGCGGCCTGCTGGAAGGGCGATCCACGGCGCCGCGCCGTCCAGGGGGGTCAAGCCGCTCTGATTCGGAGTGACGCCGGCGCTACGAAGCAACGGCGCCCGTACGGAGAAGGCATTTCGCAACGTGTGGGGCGCAATGTGGATCGCAGGAGCGCGGGTGATCATTACAATTGCGGACCGGCTCGTCAGGTGGTTAAGTCGCGACGACCAACGGGGTCAGGCGATGGTGGAGTACGCCCTGATCATGGTGCTGGTGGTCATCGTGGTGATCGTCATCCTCATCATCATGGGCAACACCGTCAAGAATATGTTTTGCAACGTCACGGGCGCGCTCGGGTCTCCCTAGGCGTGGGTGAGCGGCGGTTCCGTTAGCGGAGGTCGCGGAACGCGGCCGTGAATAATTTCGAACCCGGTCGTGTTGCTGATCACTTCGACCACGTCGCGCCGCAAGCGCAGCTCGGCGGCGCCTTTGCCGGCGCGGAGATTCTTCAGCGTCAGGTCCGGCAGCCAGTCGGGCAGATCGGGGTTGATATAGATGACCTTCGCGTGGCCGGCGGTGTGAATCCCGCAGAGGATCGCGATCAGGCGAAAGACTGAGGCGGCGGCCCACGCCTGCGGGACGTTGGTCCCGAGGTAGGGGACAGGGTAGGCGCCGGGCTCGCGCGCCACTCCCGCCCACAACTCCGGCAGGCTGTAGCGGTCGAACCGCTCGGCGGCCGCAAAGATGCCCTCGGCGATCTGCTGGGCCTCGGTGTGGCGGCCGGCCCGCCGAAACCCCCCCGCGATGGTGGCGTTGTCGTGCGGCCAGACCGATCCCAGGTGATAGGAGTGGGGATTGTAAGAAGGATGCTTGGTCGAGAGGGTGCGGATGCCCCAGCCGCTCCACATGTCGGGCTGCATCAGTCGGTCGACGACGCGGCTTGCCCGATCCGGCGGGACGATGCCACTGGCCAGGCAGTGCCCGGCGTTCGACGCCACCGATCGGATCGGCCGCTTGTCCCCGTCGAGGCCTAGGTAGTAGGTGCCCTCCTCCTCCCACCAGAACCGGTCGTTGAACGCTTCGTACAGGCGGATAGCTCGCTGTCGCAACTCCGCCGACCGCTCCGCGTCGCCCCAGATGGCATAGGCCTCGGACATCCGGAGCAGGGCGTCGAATGCGTATCCCTGGAGCTCGCACAGCGCAATCGGTAGCGGCGGGATCGTCCCGTCCTCGTGCCGGATGCCGTCGTGCGAATCCTTCCAGCCCTGGTTGTAGTAGCCGACCGGTGACCGCGTCTTGTATTCCTGAAAGCCGTCCTTATCCCGGTCCCCGTACTCGAGCATCCATTTCAGCGCGGCCTCTGCGTTTGGGCGGTAGCGGTCGAGGATCTCCCTGTCGCCCGACCATTGGTACGCATAGGAGAACACGATCAAGAAGAGCAAGGTGGCATCCGCCGTGCCGTAGTAGGGCGTAAAGGGGAGCAATCCGAGGCTGGCGAGTTCACCGTAGCGCAGCTCATGCGGGATCTTGCCGGGTTCTTTGTCTTGCTCGGCGTTGTCGTCTGTCGCCTGCACCCGCGAGAGCCGATCCAACGCGCCGAAGGCAAACTCGGGAAAGCCGCTGATACTTTCCATCGCGACGACCAGCGAATCCCGACCGAAGAGCGTGACGTACCAGGGGATGCCGGCGGCGGGCACATATACGCCGCGACGTACCGCGAAGTCGGACATCCGCAGCGTCTCCATGTCCGCAACCGCCTGGCGCCAGATGGCCGGCAACGTCGAGTGGCTGGTGGCGACGTCAACCGATGGCAGCACTCCATCGGCCATCTCCGGAATGCGATTCTGGACCGCAGAGCAGGGGAGCACCCGCGCGCGTTTGCCATCGATTACCGGCAACCATTCCACGCAGGTATGCCAGGTTTGCTTGGGCGCGAGATTGATGACGAACTGCATGCGGCCGTTGGCGAACTCCGGATGCGAGCCTCCGCGCTCGACGCAAACATGCAGCTCCCGCTTGAACGAGCCGTTGGTGTACGTCGTGCGCAGCTCGCCGGCCTTCTCGTGCCAGGAACTCTGCAAGTCGCCGCGGCGCACCAACCGCCGGCGGCGCACGTCAAAGATGTCAGCGAAGTCCGACTCGATCGCGACCTCCAGGATCAGGCGGACGGGGTGTCGCGCAAAGCTGACCAGGTCATAGTCCTCGTGAACGCCTTCGTAAATGGTGCGGTCGAGGCGGAAGCCGATCGCGCGCTCCTCGAGGATGATGTCGTGCTCCGCGCCGTCACGTGTCGCGGCCAGCGGCAGCTCAGGCGTGGTGAACTCGTGGCGCGCCGAGAAGTGGTCGATGGTGCTGGCATCGAGCAGCAACGGCACCCGCCCATTAATGGTGACCGAGTAGCTCGACACGAAGCGCGTGTCGCGCGCGAAGAACCCGACGCCGGCGGTTGGCACCATGGTGGCGTTCGGTTCGCTGACCATGAACTGGTGATCGTGGTTGATCGTGATGGTCGGCGTGCCATGGGTGACCGGCATCTGAGCTCAGGGCAATCTTAGGGATGCGGCACGAGCCGCTGGGTGCGTTAGCGAGGCGGCATGATCGGCGGCGGAGCGAAAGCCTCATCATCGGGATCGGCATGCTGGAGAACATACGACTCGCTCACCACGAGCTGCGCCTTGAGCCTGGCCAACCGGGCACTGCCGTCGCCGAGGCCGCACCGTGCGTAATGGTGCTTGGCCTCATTCCAGAAGGTGCCGATCCCGAGATTCGCGCAGCTTGTCAGCATCTGCGGTGGGACATCACTCGAGGCCGCGTTGAACTCGACCGGCTGGAACGCGCTGCAGTCGGCGAAGTCCTTGCGAAAAGGACGCTGATACGGACAGGCGTCGAGTGGCAGCTTGCCGATTACTTCTTTATGCGACCACCAAACCGTCAGGGCTGTCAATCCGCCGAGTTCGTTAGTCGCCTAATGGCTGAGCTTGGTGAGCCGGCTCAGGCTCAGCTCGCCGACGTGCGGTCCGATGAGGCCATCGTCGCGGGCCGCGCGACAAGGTGATAGAGATGCTCCGGGCGTCCCGGTGAGCCGTAGCGCATCACGACTTCGACCCGGCCCAATTGCACGAGATGATCGACGTAGCGCCGGGCCGTTACCCGGCTGAGATTGGCGAGCTCCGCTACTTCCACTGCCGTGAGGTCACCTCCAGCTTCTTGCAGGATGCGGGTGACGAGCTCGAGCGTCGGTCGCGAGAGTCCCTTCGGCAAGGTCTCCTCGGCGCCACCGTGCCGGAGAATGTTGTAAAGCGTGTCGACGGCGTGCTGGTCTGCTTCCGAGAGCTGCTTCAGGCGCTGGTGCATGGCCGCGTAACTCTGCAACTTCTCGTGGAGCGCGGCGAATCGAAACGGCTTGATCAGGTAGTGAACGACGCCGCCCTGCATGGCGGCGCGCAGGCTCTCGACGTCGCGGGCGGCGGTGATCGCAATCACATCAACCCGCGAGACGCCCGCTTCGCGAATCGTCCGCATCACTTCCAGGCCCGAGATATCCGGTAAATAGATGTCGAGGAGGACGAGGTCGGGGTTGGCGGAGTTGACCAAACGCAGCGCCTCGGCGCCGGTCGCCGCTTCACCAATTACGGCAAATCCTGAGACCTTCTCAACGTAGGCCCGGTGCAACGAGGCAACGCGAAAGTCGTCGTCGACGATCAAGGTGCGAATCATCCCGTCACCACCGGAAGCGGGGTGGCCGACAACGGCAGGCGCACGGTAAACAGCGCCCCACCCTGGTTGAGCACGGTCACTTCGCCGCCGCGGCGCGCCGCGACTTGCTTGACCAGCGCCAGGCCGAGCCCGCGACGTGAGCCAGGACCCGCGAGCTTCGTGGTGTAACCCTCAGAAAAGATCCGCTCGCTCTCACCGAGGCCGATGCCGGGGCCAGAGTCGTGGACCTGGATCAAGACGTCGCCCGCGTCCTTGCGGATCGAAACCTCAACCCAACGCGGGCCGCCATTCGACGAGATAGCCGCCGCGTCGAGCGCGTTGTCGATCAGGTTGCCGACGACCGTGATCAAGTCGCGTGGGTGCCCGGCGTCGCCGTCGAGGCGGCTGTCGGGCGATAAGCGGAACTGGATACCGCGCTCGGCCGCCACCGCAGACTTGCCAAGCAGCAGCGCACCGAGCACCGGGTCGCCGACGCGCTCCAGCAGAGACTCGGTGAGCTCCTGCGACACGGAGGATGATTCCGTGGTCAGCTGGATCGCTTCCTCCTGGCGGCCGAGCTCGATCAGCCCAGCGATGGTATGGAGCCGGTTCGAGAAGTCGTGCGCCTGGGCCCGCAGGGCTTCACTGACGCTGCGGGCGTTGTCGAGCTCGCGCAGCAGGCTCTCGAGCTCAGTCCGATCGCGGAAGGTCGCGACATAGCCGATGTTCCGGCCGCGCACAACCACGGGCATCCGGCTGACGACGAGCACCCGGTCGGCGGCGAGCACGACCTCGTCGGCGCCGGTGACCTGGCCGATCAGCAGGTCGCGCACTCGGCCCGGAGGGAGGACGTCAGTCAGCCGCTGCCCAACGCCGTCGCTCGACAGCCGCAGCAGCCGGCGAGCCTCGTCGTTGATCAGCGTGATCCGTCCGTCGTTATCGGTCGCGATTGTCCCTTCGCGGATCCCATGCAGGCTCGCTTCCCGCTGCTCGAGCAACGTCGCAATCTCCGGAGGCTCCAGACCGAACGTCTGACGTTTGAGGTGGCGAGCCAGCAACAGCGATCCGATCACGCCGAGGCCAACCGCCGCCAGCACATACAGGCTCAACTGCGGCAGGTCGGCTGCCAACTGAGCGGATACCTGTTGCTCGAGGAATCCCACCGAGACGATCCCGATGACGCGCCCCGTGCCATCGAAGATGGGAGCCTTGCCGCGCGCCGAGATGCCGAGCGTACCGCGCTGGATGCCGACGAAGGTTCGGCCGGCCAGGATGGCGGCGGGATTCTCGTCGATCGGCT